>ERZ778017.3940-NODE-3940-length-9984-cov-12.809749_pt1 | contig 9984 bp, 11 predicted proteins | sample MGYA00375747_ERZ778017 | MGnify/ENA primary metagenome ERZ778017 (study PRJEB29350, sample SAMN05509838) | bioreactor metagenome | biome: bioreactor; material: wastewater | place: South Africa: University of Cape Town | collected 2014-03-17 ... | reverse complement strand
CACGGCCACAGCCTGCCCGGGCCGTGGCGAGAGGGGCGGGTCCCTTCCCCGGGCGCCAGCTTGCGGGTCCCCGTCCCTTCCGCCCCCACGGCGCAGTCACTCGTGGAACTGCTCATCTAGCGTGGGCGCCGCGCCGACTCCAGCGATTCCTCGGTCTTGGCGGGATCCTCCTCGGGGGGCTGCAGCGTCGTGTCGGCGCCCGGGTCGGGTTCGACCGGTCGGTCCCAGCGGAGTCGCTCGGGTGCTTCTCGCATCCGCAGGATCCGGGCCGGGATGCCGCCGACGACGGCGTTCGCGGGGACGTCTTTGGTGACCACCGAGTTGGTGCCGATCACCGAGTTGTCGCCGACCCGGACGCCGCGCAGGATGCAGGCGCCGTAGCCGATCCAGACGTTGGAGCCGACCTCGACATCGCGCTTGTAGATGCCCTGTTGGCGGATCGGGCGCTCGATTTCGACGACGCCGTGGTCGAAGTCGATGAACATCGCTTTGTCGGCGATCACGCACTGCGCGCCGATCCGGATGTGCTGGTAGGCGGTGATCGTGCATTCCTGCCCGAGGACCGATTTCTCGCCGATCTCCACCAGCCCCTCGTGGCAGCGCACCTTGGTCCGGTCGCCGATCCAGACGAAGCGGCCGAAGTCGACCCGCCCGCGCTCGCCGATCTCGATTTCGAGGCCGCGGCCGAAGAAGACGAAGCCGTGCGTGCGCCAGCGGCGCCCGGCCGAGGTCAGCCCGCGCCGCCAGGCGTAGCGCCAGGCGAGCCGTCCGTAGCGCCAGTTGAGCATGCGGTTGCGGGCGAGGAAGCGGAGCACGCGGGGCAACTCTAGTGCGGCGTCGGGTGACACCGGACACAGCACTAGACTGGCCACCCCGTGCCCGACGTCGCCAAAGACGCCCCCCTCGCCGAGCGCCTCGTCGCGGGGGACAAGCGCGCCCTGGCGCGGGCGATCACGCTGATCGAGTCCGACGACCCGGCGGGCTGGGACCTCGTCCGCGAGGTGTATCCGCGGACCGGCAAGGCGCGGATCCTCGGCTTCACCGGGCCGCCCGGAGTCGGGAAGTCGACGCTGATCGGCGCGCTGACGGCGGAGATCCGCAAAGCCGATCGCGAGGTCGCGGTGCTCTCGATCGACCCCTCGAGCCCGTTCACCCGCGGCGCCCTGCTCGGCGACCGGATCCGGCTCTCCGACCACTTCCTGGACCCCGGCGTCTTCATCCGCTCGATGGCCTCGCGCGGCGCCCTCGGCGGCCTCTCGGAGGCGGCCCTCCAGGTGGCGCTGGTGATGGACGCGGCGGGCAAAGACGACGTGCTGATCGAGACCGTCGGCGTCGGCCAGGCGGAGATCGACATCGTCGACCACGCCGACACGATCATCCTCGCGCTGATGCCAGGCTCCGGCGACTCGATCCAGGCCCTCAAGGCGGGCGTGATGGAGATCCCCGACGTGATCGTCGTCAACAAGGCCGACCACCCGATGACCGACACGATGGTGCGCGAGGTGCGCGGCGCGCTGGCCCTGTCGCACGAAAAAGGCAACTGGCGGGTGCCGGTCCTGCGCACCGAAGCCGTGACCGGCGCCGGCATCGAGGAGCTGGCGCAGAAAATCGACGAGCACCGCGCGTTCATCGAGGAGCGGGGGATGCTGGCCGAGCGACGCGCCCGCAACCTGCGCAGCGAGGTGATCGGGATCGCGACCTCGCGGATGCGGCGGCGGCTCGAGGTGTGGGCGGCGGAGGACGCCGGGACGGCGGAGCTGCTCGAGCAGGTGGTGCGGCGCGAAGTCGATCCGGCGACCGCGGCGGGCCAGATCCTGGAGCGCCAGACCGATGACTGAGAGCCCCGCCCCGACCGTGCCGCTCGGCGAGGCGATCGGCTGGGTCGGCGGCCCGTTGGCCGACCGCGAGGGCGGCGACATCGGCGAGGTGCAGAGCGTCTACATCGACTCGACCTCCCACGAACCCTCCTGGCTGGTCGCGAAGCTTGCCGGGAGCGGCCGGCGGGAACGCGGCGCGCGCGTCGTCGCGGTGCCGGTCGATTTCTGCGCCGGCGCCGCCGGGGTGGGGGTCTGGGCGGCGATCGAGGAGTCCCGCCTCCGCGGCGCCCCGGTCGTCGACCCGACCCGGCCGCTGCTGCGCGAGCACGAGCTGACGATCTGCGATCACTTCGGCCTCGGTGAGGAGGGCGGCCGCGCCGCCGCCATCGCTGACCAGGCCGACGGCGCGATCACCTCGATCCCACCGCGCAGCTAGCCACGTCCCGTCTGGCGGGGCCGGGGGGCGCGTCGTGGCGTCGGTCACCTGCGTCCGCAGGCTCCCTCGCTACTCCTGGCGACGCTGGCCCCGGCCCTCGCCAGACGGGACGTGGGTCCGAATAGAGCCACGGGGGTCACGGATTCGTAAGGTCTTCTTGGAAGGCTTTCTGACGCATGGCGCTCTTGATCCTCTTCGGCTTCGTCGCCGGCGCCGCCACCGCGGTGTCGCCCTGCGTGGTGCCGGTCTTGCCGGTCGCGCTCTCGGCGGGAGCGACCGGCGGGCGGCGCAGGCCGCTCGGCGTCGTCGCCGGGCTGGTCGTCTCCTTCACCTTTGTGCTCTTCGCGCTCGTCTACGTGATCGACGCGCTTGGCCTGCCGAACGACCTGCTGCGCAACGTCGCGATCGTCGTCCTCTTCGGCTTCGGCATCGTCCTCCTGGTCCCGCCGCTGGCGGCCCGGGTCGAGGCCTTCGGCTCGCGCTTCGCGGGCCGCGTCGGCGTCAAGGCCGAGGGCGACGGCTTCTGGGGCGGCGTCGGCCTCGGCCTGAGCCTCGGCGTCCTCTACGCGCCCTGCGCCGGCCCGATCCTCGCCGCCGTCCTCACCGCGTCGGCCTCGCAGCCCTTCAACGCCGGCCGGCTCGCGGTCGTCGTCGCCTACGCGTTCGGTTCCGCCCTCGTCCTCTACCTGCTGATGATCGGCGGCCGCAAGCTCGCCGCGCCGCTCGCCCGGCGCAGCGGCGCCTTTCAGATGGCGATGGGCGGGGTGATGGTGCTGGTCGCGTTCGCGATGTGGCAGGGATACGACACGAAGTTCCAGTCGAACGTCACCGCGAGCCTCCCCTCCTGGCTGACCAACCCGGCGGAAGGGATCGAAAAGAGCCACTCCGCCCAGATCGCGCTTGCCGAAATCCGCGGCCACGGCGGCCACGGCGGGCTCGGCCTGAAGGCGGCGGAAGCCGAAGGGGAACGGGAGATCGAAAAGGCGCGGGCGCAGCGCGGCCAGGAACCGCTCGGCGAAGTCGGCGAAGCGCGGCTCGCCGCCAAGCAGGAAGCGACGGTTCCGCTGAACGACATCGGCCCGGCACCCGAATTCACCGACACCCAGGACTGGTTCAACACCCCCGGCGGGGAGCCGCTGACGATGAACGGGCTGCGCGGCAAGGTCGTCCTCATCGACTTCTGGACCTACAGCTGCATCAACTGCATCCGCACGCTGCCCTACCTGAACGCCTGGAACAAGCGCTACGCGAAGGACGGCCTGGTGATCGTCGGCGTCCACACCCCGGAGTTCCCGTTCGAGCGCGAACCCGCCAACGTCGAAGCAGCGATCAAGACCGACGGCATCGAATATCCGGTCGTCCAGGACAACGAAATGGGCACCTGGAACGCCTACGGCAACCTCTACTGGCCCGCCGAGTACTTCGTCGACGCCAAGGGCGAGGTGCGTTACGCCCACTTCGGCGAGGGCGAATACGGCGAGAAAGAAGCGGTGATCCGTGAGCTTCTGGCGGAAGCCGGGCACGACCCCGGCAAGGCGCGCGCCGACGCCCACGGCATGGCGGCCGAACCTGGGGTGACGACCCCCGAGTCCTATCTTGGCGCCGAGCGCGCGGGGAACTTCACCAACGGCCTGATCGAACCCGGCCGCCAGACCTTCACGCTGCAAAAGCCCGGCGAAAACGAACTCTCCTACGGCGGCGAATGGACGATCGGCGAGCAACCGGTGACGGCCGGGAAGGGCGCCCGCCTCGACCTCAACTTCGGCGCCCGCCGCGTCTACCTCGTGCTCGGCTCGCCGGGGAAGCCGCGCCGGGTGAAGGTGATGCTCGACGGCAGGCCGATCGCCGCTGCCGACGACGGCTCCGACGTCCACAATGGCTACGTCAAGGTCACGAGCCAGCGTCTCTACAACCTGGTCGAACTGCCGAAAGTGGAACATCACGTGCTCGAACTCGTCCCGGAAGCCGGCGTGCAGGGCTATGCCTTCACCTTCGGCTAAGCCGCCGCCCGACCCGTCGGAGAAGACCGCCACGGTGCTCGTCGTCGACGACGAGCCGACGATCGTCGAGATCGTCGGCCGTTATATGGAGCGGGCGGGATTCGAGACCTACACCGCGCCCGACGGCTACAAGGCGCTCGACCTCGCCACCGAGCACCGTCCCGACCTTGTCGTGCTCGACGTGATGCTGCCGGGGATCGACGGCATCGAAGTGATGGAACGGCTGCAGGAGCGGCCGGGCCCGCCGATCGCGGTGATCCTGCTGACCGCGCGCGGCGAGGAGTCCGACCGCCTCGTCGGCCTGCGCAACGGGGCCGACGACTACGTCGTCAAGCCCTTCTCGCCGGCGGAGCTGGTCGCCCGGGTCGAGGCGGTCCTGCGCCGCACCGCGCCGCCCGTCGCCACTGAGGAGATGCCGCCGATCGTCCACGGAGCGCTGCGGGTCGAGCCTGCCTCGCGCCGCGTGTTCCTCGACGGCGAGGAGGTGATGCTCACCATGCGCGAGTTCGACCTGCTCGCCTTCTTCGCCGCCAACCCCGGCCGCGTCTTCTCGCGCGACCAGCTGATGGAGGCGGTCTGGATGGAGCCGTGGTTCGACGACACCTCGACCGTCACCGTCCACGTCCGCCGCCTGCGCGCCAAGCTCGGCGACGACCCCGCCGAACCGCGCTTCATCGAGACGGTGTGGGGCGTCGGCTACCGGTTCCGGCCATGAACCGCGGGTTCCCGGCGATGAGCCGTGGCCAGTGGCGCGCCGCGCTGATCGCGCTTGCGGCCTTCCTGGCGGGCGCCGCCGCGGTTGCGATCCCCAACCAGATGGGGTTCACGCAGGTCCTGCTGGTGCTGGCCGCCGTGATGGCGGCCGCGGTCGCCGCCGGCCTCGCCGTGCGCCAGTCGATGGAAGAGCGGATGCGCCGGCAGGTCGAGGAGGCGCGCCGCGGCCTCGTCGCCGCCGCCTCGCACGACCTGCGCACGCCGCTGGCCTCGCTGCGCCTGCTGGTCGAGGCGATCGACGACGGCGTCGCGGGCGAGGACCGCGACCGCTACCTCGGGGAGATCCGCACCCACGTCGCCGTCCTCAGCGACCTCATCGACGACCTCTTCGAGCTCTCCCGGATCGAGGCCGGCGACATCTCCTGGACGATGCGCCAGGTCGAGCTCGGCGACCTGATCGGGGACACCGTCGCCGCCTTCCGCGCCTCCGCCGAGGAGCGCGGAGTCCACCTCGCCGCCGAGCTTCCCGCCGAGAAGGTGGTCGCGGAGGCCGACGCGGAGAAGGTCCAGCGCGTCCTCTTCAACCTGATCCAGAACGCGATCCGTCACACCCCCGCCGATGGCAGCGTCACGGTGCGGGCGAGGGGCGGGCCCGGCGGGGTGGAGGTCGAGGTCGCCGACTCCGGCGAGGGCATCCCCGCGGCCGAGGGCGAGCGCGTCTTCGAGGCCTTCTACCGCGGCGACTCCGCCCGCGGCGAGGACGGTGCCGGCCTCGGCCTGGCGATCTCCCGCGCGATCGTCGAGGCCCACGGCGGCCGCATCTGGCTCGAAGACGCCCACCCGGGCACGCGGGTCCGCTTCACCCTCCCGGCCTGACTCGTTCCGCTGTTCTTTATGGACTCCTGGCGTCCAAAAGGAACAGCTGGCTAGGGCCAGCTCCGCTGGCTGTTCCTTTTGCCGACCTGTCCGGCAAAAGGAACAGCTGGGCGACGGCTACAGCTGCAGGCTCTTCAGCTGCAGCATCTCCTCGAGGCCGAAGCGGCCGTTCTCGCGGCCGTGACCGGACTGGCCGTAGCCGCCGAACGGCGCGGCCGGGTTGAAGGCGCCGCCGTTGATCTCGATCTGGCCGGTGCGCAGGCGCCTCGCCACCGCGACGGCCCGCTCCTGGTCGTCGGCCCAGACGCCGCCCGCAAGCCCGTACTCGGTCGAGTTGGCGATCCGCACCGCGTCGTCCTCGTCATCGAACGGCATGATCACGAGGACCGGGCCGAAGATCTCCTCGCGCGCGATCGTCATCTCGGGCGTCACCTCGGAGAAGACGGTGGGGCGGACGAAGTAACCGCGGGTCAGCCCCTCCGGCGGCTCGGCGCCGCCGGTGAGGAGCTTCGCGCCCTCGGCCTCGCCCGCGGCGATGTAGCCGCGGACGCGCTCGCGCTGGTGGGCGGAGACGAGCGGGCCGAGCCGCGTCCCGGGATCGAGCGGGTCGCCCGGCGTGAAGCCCTCGGCCGCCGCCGTCGCCAGCTCCTCGACCTCGGCGAGCCGCTCGCGCGGGACCAGCATCCGGGTCAGCGCGCTGCACGTCTGGCCCGAGTTGAGGAAGCACTTGGCGACCCCGTCGGGGACGGCGCGGGCGAAGTCGGCGTCGTCCAGCAGGACGTTCGGCGACTTGCCGCCGAGCTCCATCGCGACCGGCTTCACCGTCGCCGCGGCGAGCTCGGAGACGCGCCTGCCGGCGCGGGTCGAGCCGGTGAAGGAGACGAGGTCGACGCTCGGGTGCGCGGCGATCGCCTCGCCGACGACCGGCCCGATCCCGGTGACGAGGTTGAAGACGCCGGGCGGCAGGCCGACCGACTCGATCACCTCGGCGAGGATGAAGGCGTTCAGCGGCACCACCTCGCTCGGCTTCAGCACCACCGTGCACCCCGCCGCGAGGGCGGGGGCGACCTTGGCGCCGATCTGGTTCAGCGGATAGTTCCAGGGGGTGATCGCGCCGACCACGCCGGCCGCCTCGCGCAGCACCCGCGAGTTGCCGACCTCCTCTTCCCACCGCACCTCCTCGAGCGCCCCCGGCATCGCCGCGAAGTGGTTGATCCCGAGGCCGACCTGGATCATCTGGGTGAGCTTGCGCGGCATCCCCAGCTCCGCGGTGATCGTGTCGGTGAGCTCCTCGGCGCGCTCGCCGAGCCCGGCGGCGATCGCCGCCAGCGCCTCGGCCCGCTCCGCCCGCGGCGTCGTCGCCCACCCGTCGAACGCCGCCCGCGCCGCCTCGACCGCATGGTCGACCTCGACCGGCGTGCAGCCGGGAATCGTCGCGATCGTCTCCTCGGTCGCCGAGTTGATCACCGCCAGCGGATCGGCTCCCGCCGGCTCGACCCACTTGCCGCCGATGAAGACCTTGTCCCGCACCTCGATCCCCGCCGCAGTCGCCATCTCCGCTCCTCCCTCTGAATAGCTCGCCCGTGCGAGGACAAGCTAGCGCGTAGATCGGTATAGCGAATAAGCGATTATCGCGTATAAGCTATAGGTCGCTGATGGGACCGTTCGCGACCGTGACCAGGCCAAAGAAGCCCGCCGGCGAGCTTCTTCGGGAGGTCCGGACCGCATATGGGATCTCCCAGGGGCAGTTGGCAATCCGCGCCAACACGACGCAGTCGGCGATCTCACGGATCGAGTCAGGCAAGGTCTCGCCGTCGTTCGAAACGCTCCGGGAACTGATGCGATTGCTGAGCGCCGACCTATTACTCGACGTTGGGGCGCGCGATACCGGGGTCGACATGACCCTGAATGAAGGGAACTTCGACCTCACGCCTTCGGCGCGAATCGAGCGCGGTTTGGACTGGGCCGATCAAGTTCTCCGCACTCAGCGGCAAATAGTCGAAAGAGGGGGGGTGAATCGCGACGGCCCGGTGCCTTGGGAGGTCGTGGATCGACGCGGCGACAGACCTATCCTCGAAGCTGGCCCTCTCTTGGACGCCCTCGACCGCAGGGAGGTCGAGTTTGTTGTGATCGGCGGCGTTGCGGGTCTCGCGCACGGCTCGGCCTACCCGACCTACGACCTCGATATCGCCTATGCGCGCGACCCCAGGAATCTGGAGCGGATGGCGGCTGCGCTACGAGATATCGGAGTCACGTTGCGCGGCGCGCCCGACGATCTTCCATTTCAGATCGACGCCAAGACCCTGGAAACCGGGATGAACTTCACTTTCTTCACCGACTACGGCCCATTCGACATCCTTGGCCACGTCGACGGCATTCGCAGCTACGAGGAACTCCGAGCGCACGCGGAAGTCCAAGAGGTCGGTGGTATCCCCGTCCGGGTCGCCTCGCTGAATCACCTGATCGGCATGAAGCGGACGGTCGACCGTACGAAGGATCAGTTGATGGTCGAGGAGTACGTGACGATCGATCGATTGCACCGCGAATGGCGGGCTCGACACGGTGGCAACTAGCGGCGGGCGGCGAAGGGCGAGTAGGGGAGGTCCGCGTAGGCGGCCGCGCCGGGGCCGGGGGTCGCCCTGGCGTCGTGGGCGGTGAGGACCTGGCCGCAGGATTCGCAGATGCCGCGGTCGGAGACGGTGCCGCCGCAGCCCTTGTGGACGACGACGACCGGCGGGCCTTCGGGGCCGGGGGTGTAACGGTCGCCCCAGTGCATCAAAGCCATCAGGGCGGGCCAGAGGTCGAGGCCCTTCTCGGTGAGGAAGTATTCGTGGCGGGGCGGGCTTTCCTGGTAGGCGCGGCGCTCGAGGATGTCCTCGTCGATCAGGCGCTGGAGGCGGGCCGAGAGGACGTTGCGGGCGATGCCGAGGGACTCCTGGATGCCGGAGAAGCGGCGGTTGCCGTTCATCACGTCGCGGACGATCAGCAGGGACCAGCGCTCGCCGATCGCCTCGAGTGACTTGGCGAGCGAGCAGGCCTGGCCCGGATAGTCGTTGCGAAGCACGGATGTGATCTTCTCACACAACGGTTGCATCACAAAACCGAGTCGGTTAGGGTCGGGACCCATGCAGGTTGCATGACGAAACCAACAGCGCTGGGCTGTTCCTTATGCGCCTATGAGGCACAAAAGGAACAGCTGAACGGAGGCGACATGAGGTTTACGACCAACAGGCAGAAGCATCGGCGACCGCACACCCCGCGGATCGCGATCAGCCAGGACGAGATCACCGCCGACCTGAACTACCGCGGCGGCGAGCCGCGCCGCGCGGGCTCGGGGGCGCCGACCCGCCGGGGCCGCCGGTGAGCACCGCCGAGTCCGCGACCCGCTCGCGGACCCTGGAGTGGTCGGATCCGGTGGCGACCGCCGCCGCCGGGGCGGAGATGGCGGGGCTCGACTACCTGCGGGCGGTGATCGCCGGCGAACTGGGCCGCCCGCCGATCTCGATCACCATGAACATGGAGGTGGTCGAGCTCGATGATGGCCGCGCCGTCTTCGCCGGCGAACCGGGGGAGGAGCACTACAACCCGATCGGGGTCGTCCACGGCGGCTACGCGGCAACGATCCTCGACTCGGCCCTGGGCTGCGCCGTCCACACCACGCTGCCCGCCGGTGTCGGCTACACCTCGCTCGGCCTCGAGGTCAAGTACCTGCGACCGATCAGCCGCGACACCGGCCGCATCCTCTGCGAGGGCACCGTCGTCCACCGCGGCCGCCGCCAGGCGACCGCCGACGCCCGCCTCACCGCCGCGGACACCGGCAAATTGCTCGCGACGGGGACGTCGACGCTGATGATCTTCGGGGGGTAGGGCGGCTGCGAGAGGGTCAGGGCGGGGGCTGGCGCCTGGAAGGGATGGGGACCCGCAAGCTGTCGCCCGGGGAAGGGGCGGGGCCTCGCAAGCTGTCGCCCGGTTAGGGACCCGCCCCTCTCGCCACGGCCCGGGCAGGCTGTGGCCGTGGCGAGAGGGGCGGGTGTGCGGAAGGTGTGGAGGAAGGCGCGCGGGAGCGTCACGGGAGTGCGACGGGAGTGGCACGGATCCGTGACGGGAGTCAGACGTCGTCACAGAGATGCCGGGAACTCCA
>ERZ778017.3939-NODE-3939-length-9987-cov-5.919956_pt1 | contig 9987 bp, 8 predicted proteins | sample MGYA00375747_ERZ778017 | MGnify/ENA primary metagenome ERZ778017 (study PRJEB29350, sample SAMN05509838) | bioreactor metagenome | biome: bioreactor; material: wastewater | place: South Africa: University of Cape Town | collected 2014-03-17 ... | reverse complement strand
CGCTGGTACCGCGACGGTCTTCCACTGAAATCCATCGACGCATACTTCGACGAGTTCGGTGATCGGTTTGATCTCTTCGGCGCGCGGCCCTTCATGCAGGTGGCCGACTTGGCTACCGCATCCGGCGACATGAAGGACGTCGGGGCGATCATCCTCGACCTGCCGAGCAACAACCGGCTGTTCACGAACCGCGCGGGTGCGGGTGCTGTGGACCTCTCGTTCGCAGAAGCGGCGCGCTGGCTCGTCAACGCACAGGCTTTCGACCCGAGTGGTATCAAGAGCGGCGCTCTCGGCGACCCCAGGGTCAAAGGGGGGAAGGGATATCCTCTAGGCGTTGCGTGGTCGGGCCTCCTCGGCGGCCTTTATGCCACCGGAGCCTCCCTGCATGAGACTCTCTTGTTGAATCTCGTCCCCACAAGCGTCGATGTCATCACGGCCAACACAGACGCAGATATCCCGCCGTGGGAGGAAGATGTTCCTGACGACGCAACTGAGCGCGCGGGTCTGATCCCGCAAGGGCCTGTGCGGCTGTACACATGGCAGTCTCGTCGAATTCGACTGTTCCGTTCAGACGATCGGGTCGTCGGCTGCCTCGTGGCCAACGGTGACAAGCTCACCCCACAGAATGGCTTCTCGCACGAACCGATGTCGGCATGGCGGTACAGCGATCCGCAGACCAAGAAGGCGAAGCAGACGACCTACATGCCGCGTGAGCACCAGCCGGGGCGCGCCCTGTGGCGCGGTATTGCCGCCCTGCTGCCCGGGCTCGCGGGAACCGTGCCGAAGAGTGACATCCCGATCAGTCGGCCTCCCGGGGTGGTCGAGTGGCTCGCGCAGCTCGAAGAGGCGGGGGTGCTGGGGGCCGGCTCGTTCCGGCTGAGGGCCGTCGGCGTCGTGTACGGCAGTAACAACTCGGTCGTCGACGAGATGATCTCCGATGAGGTGTCGGTTCCGCTCACGCTTCTCCGGCAGGCTGATCGTGCGCTCGCGGCGCAGGCCGACGAAGCCGTGCGGCTCGCCGACGAAGGTGTACGTCACCTGCGGAATCTCGCTGACAATCTGATGCGTGCTGCTGGAGGAGAAGGAGAAGGCCTTCGCACACGAGCGACGGATCTCGCCTACGCGACGTTGGACCTTCCCTACCGACAATGGCTGGCATCGCTGCAAGCCGGTCGTGATCCGCTCGAGGCCATCGCGGAGTGGAAGCACATCGCAGCGCAGACACTACGACGTCTCGGCGCACAGCTTGTCGCCGACGCGGGGCCGGCGGCATGGGCGGGACGTGAGGTCACCCGCCTCGGCCGGGTGGAGTTGATCACGACACCGCGGGCCGAGGGTTGGTTCCTCCGTGCGCTGACGCGCACGTTCGGTGCGCCGGATCGAAAGGGGCAGGTGGCATGACCGACGAAAAGGCCACACTCGGCGAGCGAATTGCGGAGCACGTCGGACGGCGAGCATCCGACCTGCAGGCGCGGTACCGCCGTGATGACGCGGACGCTGTGGCGACGCTCGCCGTGTTGCGCCGAGGCGTGTCAGTTCCTCTCGGCAGGGACGCCCGTCTGGTGAGCCTGACGATCGCCGGACTGTACGAGCATCCGGAATCGATTCGGGATGACGAGCCAACTGCAGCCGAGCATGCGGTGTACGCGGCGCTCACGCTGTTCGCCGTGCATCAGCAGTCCCACCGGGATGCCGCGATGCACCGTCGCGACTACTCCTTCGGCCGTTCCGCACGACTGCTCGGCCGTCATTCGGGTGCGCGAGACGCCGTCAGGGCACGCTTCACTGCGCTGGCGACCGCAACGAACTGGGACGAGACGGTGCACCACGCCCGCGGACTCATCCAGCAGATGCGGGCCCACAGCATCCCCCTCGACTACGGACAGTTCGCCCGTGACCTGTACGGCTTGCAGTTCGCCGGTGGTGCTGACCGCGTGCGGCTCGTGTGGGGCAGGCACTTCTATCGCGAAGACGGACCAAACGATGAAGTAGCCGCCACCGATGATTCCACCGGCGGCGCCGCGTAGGCACTACAGCAAAGGGAGAAAGTGACATGACTCGCACCATCGTGGATTTCAACATCCTGCAGACCGTTCCACCCAGCAACCTCAACCGTGACGACACCGGCAGCCCGAAGTCGGCAATGTACGGCGGCGTGCGCCGTGCCCGGGTATCGAGCCAGGCGTGGAAGCGTGCGACCCGCGTCGCGTTCGATGAGCATCTCGACAGGAGCGACCTCGGGGTGCGCACCAAGCGCATCGTTGAACTGCTCGGAGACCGCATCGTCGCGAAAGACACGAGCATCACGGCCGCGCGTGCGCAGGAACTCGCCGGACTGGCGTTCACCGCCGCCGGTATCAAGCTCACGCCCGCTCGGAAGTCCACGAAGGAGAATCCGCTGCCGGACGAATCCGGGTACCTGCTGTTCCTCAGCGAGCTTCAGCTCGACAATGTCGCACAGATGTGCGTCACCGCACACGCCACGGATGACCCGAAGGCGAGCCTCAAGGGTGCCGACGTCAAGCACGCGCTCGACACTCAGCACTCGATCGATCTTGCGCTGTTCGGCCGCATGGTGGCCGACGCGAGTGATCTGAACGTGGATGCGGCGTGTCAGGTCGCGCACGCGCTGAGCGTTCATGCCGTTGACACGGAGTTCGACTACTTCACCGCCGTCGACGACCACAAGGCAGCCGACGAAGAAGAGGATGCCGGTGCCGGCATGATCGGGACGGTCGAATTCAACTCCTCGACGCTGTACCGTTACGCGACGGTGGACGTCGACCTGCTGGCGAAGAACCTCGGTGACCCGGTCGCCGCCCGCCGTGCGGTCGAAGCCTTCGCGCGCGCCTTCATCATGAGTATGCCGTCGGGCAAACAGAACACGTTCGCGAATCGCACTCTGCCGGATGCGGTGGTGATCGGCATCCGGGATTCACAGTCAGTCAATCTGGTCGGCGCTTTCGAAGAAGCCGTTGCCGGTGACAGTCGGCTGCAGAAGGCGGGCGCCAAGCTCGCCGAGCATGCGAGAGCCATTGACGCGAACTTTGGCACGACGCCCGTGAAGGTGTGGGTCGTGCGCGGTGGCGAAGCCGTTCAGTCACTTGATGCACTGGGCGACCGGGTCCCGCTTGCCGATGCGATCGATGGGCTGGGAACGGTCGTCGAGGACCGCCTCACCGCGGATGTGTGAACAATGCCGACCTTGCTGATCGAGCTCGCCGGGCCTCAGCAGGCTTGGGGATCGAGGAGTCGTTTCGCGACCCGCGATACCGAGCGTGCCCCGACACGCAGCGGCGTGATCGGTATGCTCGCTGCCGCGCTCGGTATCAGGCGGACCGGATCGCTGGAGAGATTCGACGCGCTCGAGTACGGAGTGCGTATCGATCAGCCGGGTCAGATCGAGCGTGATTTCCAGACGGCACGCACGCTAGACGGGCGCACCTCCATGCCGTTGTCCGAACGCTTCTACCTTGCCGATGCGGTCTTTCTCGCCGGGTTCGGGTCGCCAGACCGTCGTGAGCTCGAAGGCTTGCAGCACGCTCTCGCGCATCCGGTCTTTCCGCTCTATCTTGGGCGACGTGCGTTCCCGCCCGCGGGGCCGCTTAACGCACAGGTCGTCGATACCGCGCTGCGAGATGCGCTTAAGACGGCCGAGTGGCGAGCGACGGATTCATATCGTCGGCGCCTTGGTGTCGGCGTCCCGGCTCTGGAGATTCTCCTTGATGCGAAGCCGGGCGAAACCGCCGACCTCTCCTTGCGCGATGTGCCTCGCAGCTACGATCCACGTCGTCGCCGTCACGATTGGCGAGACGTGCGCGTGGAGCGCACACAACTGGGCAACCGGCCGCATGACCCTTTGATCCTGGTGTCAGAGGAGGAAGTCTGATGTACCTCTCTCGAGTACAGCTCAATCCCGCCCGCCGAGCCGCGCAGCCTTTGCTGGTCTCACCTCACGCGCTGCACGCGGCGGTCATGGCGGCGTTTCCGGATGCGTCTCCCACTCCAGACGGCCGCGTGCTCTGGCGGATGGACCTGACCAATCACGTTGCAAACGTGTACATCGTCAGCCCACAGATGCCGGATCTGACCGCCCTTGCCGAGCAGGGCGGCTGGCCGTCATTACCTGAGACGCAGATCGTCCGGCCTTATGCGCCGCTGCTGGCGCGGATGGAGAACGGCCACCACTACGCGTTCCGGTTGACGGCGAATCCCACGCATTCGCGCGGGCGAGATGCGGCAGGGCGAGGGAAGGTCTTCGGGCACGTCACGGTCGCGCAGCAGGAGGATTGGCTGCTATCGCGACAGGAGCGCGCGGGCTTTCGTGTGCTGAGTGCGATGGGCAGTCAGCCCAGTGTGGCTCCGGCGGATGACGGAGAGGCGCCGGACGTGTGGGATCTTGTCGTGAGCGACCGGCGCACGGTGTCATTCTCACGGCGTGAGACTCGCGTGACACTGCGGATCGCGACGTTTGAGGGCACGTTGGTCGTGACTGACCGTGATCTGTTCGCGTACGCACTCAGTCATGGCATCGGGCGCGCAAAAGGCTACGGGTGCGGGTTGATGACCATCGCGCCAGTGAGGTGATTTGCGGTGGTCATTCCGGGAGCGCGGCCGCCGGACCTTCCTGACCTCGTCCGTGCACAAGATCGGCTCACTTTCGTCTACTTGGAGAAATGCCACATCCATCGCGACGCCAATGCCATCACCGCGACCGATGAGCGCGGGGTCATGCATATCCCTGCGGCAGCTCTTGGAGCGCTACTTCTCGGGCCGGGCACGACGGTGACGCAGCAGGCGATGGTGCTCATGGCTGAGAGCGGGTCCACGGTCGTCTGGGTCGGAGAGGAGGGCGTGCGGTACTACGCGCACGGTCGTTCGCTGTCACACAGCTCACGCCTACTGGAAGCGCAAGCACAGCTCGTGTCGAATCAGAGCAGTCGGCTGCGTGTCGCGCGTGAGATGTATGCCATGCGCTTCCCTGGGGAGGACACCTCGGGTTTGACAATGCAGCAGCTGCGTGGCCGAGAGGGCGCCAGAATCCGACGCGCCTATCGTGAGCAGTCCAAGCGCACGGGAGTGCGGTGGGATGGACGCGACTACCAGGTCGAATCCTTCGAGGCCAGTGATCCTGTCAATCAGGCGCTGTCGGCCGCGAACACGACCATGTACGGTGTCGTGCACTCGGTCATTGTTGCGCTCGGTTGTTCGCCTGGTCTGGGTTTTGTGCACACCGGACACGTGCGTTCCTTCGTGTATGACATCGCCGATCTTTACAAGGCGGAGATGACGATTCCGCTCGCGTTCGATCTCGCCAAGGATGCGCCATTTGATATCGGGTCCGCCGCCCGGCGTGCTCTGCGCGATCAGTTTCATGGCGGAGCACTCCTGGATCGCTGTGTGAGAGACATCCATCATCTGCTCCTGCCGGATGATTTGCAGGAGACCTCCGACGGCGGTGAGAACGTCGTCTATCTCTGGGACGGGTCGCAGCGCGTCGTTGCGGGTGGCACGTCATATGGGAAGGACGACTGACGGTGGTTGTCCTCGTGCTCTCTGCGTGTCCACCGGGGCTCCGAGGATATTTGACGCGCTGGCTGCTGGAGATCTCGGCAGGTGTGTTCGTCGGATCCGTATCTGCCCGAGTGCGTGAGCTGATGTGGGAGCGAACGAAGGACATGACCCGCACTGGTAGAGCGATCATGGTGTTCTCTGCGCGGAATGAACAAAAGCTGAAGTTCCTCGTACACGGCCATCATTGGGAGCCGGTCGATGTCGAGGGAATAACTCTCATGCTCCGGCCGAGTGCTCGTGACGAGAAAGACTTCGATGTGAATTCCGCTTCGTCTACACGACCGAGAACCGGATGGAGCAAGGCTGCACGTCGTCGAAAGGCGTAACTGAGCGCTGTATCACGCTCGCGATGGCCGACACTTGAACTGAAGCCGACGTGACCCGATGTTGATGTAAACCCCAGGTCATGTAGCGTGCTCCCCGCGCGAGCGGGGGTGAGCCCGCCCACACAAGGGCGCACTTGACCGGGTGGAAGTGCTCCCCGCGCGAGCGGGGGTGAGCCCGGCATTACGGTGCGCATCCGCATGCAGCGCGGGTGCTCCCCGCGCGAGCGGGGGTGAGCCCGGGATGGGCATGACTCTCCCGATCGCCGTGCAGTGCTCCCCGCGCGAGCGGGGGTGAGCCGGTCCACGACGCTCTCCTCGTGCGAGCGTCGGTCGTGCTCCCCGCGCGAGCGGGGGTGAGCCCAGGATGCACAGGGCGAAGATGATCGTCCCGATGTGCTCCCCGCGCGAGCGGGGGTGAGCCCGACCGGTGGACCGCGGTGATGGGTCGCATCAAGTGCTCCCCGCGCGAGCGGGGGTGAGCCGTCGAGGGTCGCGTCGCCGGTACGCTCCGCACGGTGCTCCCCGCGCGAGCGGGGGTGAGCCCGCGACGCCGAACGCGCGCGCACCATCGGCCGGGTGCTCCCCGCGCGAGCGGGGGTGAGCCCTGATACCAAATATCAGTTGAAGCGACGCCGCTTGAGGGCGTCAATGTGCTCCCCGCGCGAGCGGGGGTGAGCCCGCCTCTCGCTCCCACGTCGCGTCAGTGCCCCGGTGCTCCCCGCGCGAGCGGGGGTGAGCCCGCAACCCGTGGCCACTCCGCAGAGATACGCGAGTGCTCCCCGCGCGAGCGGGGGTGAGCCCTCGGCTCTGTCGCAGACCGACCTCACGACTAGGTGCTCCCCGCGCGAGCGGGGGTGAGCCGGTGCGGGAGGTCCGTCTTCGGATTCGGCTTCGGTGCTCCCCGCGCGAGCGGGGGTGAGCCGACGGCTTCCATATGCCACCGAACGAATTCATGGTGCTCCCCGCGCGAGCGGGGGTGAGCCCGACCAGTTCAAGCCGGCCGTGGTCGGCGACCAGTGCTCCCCGCGCGAGCGGGGGTGAGCCCCTGCCGCTGGTCACCCGCGCAGCGATGAACCTGGTGCTCCCCGCGCGAGCGGGGGTGAGCCCGTGAAGTCATCGCCCTCGCGGACGATCGCCGCGTGCTCCCCGCGCGAGCGGGGGTGAGCCCGCGGCCAGGGACAAGATGCCTGCCTTTGCGAGGTGCTCCCCGCGCGAGCGGGGGTGAGCCGGCGGCCGGGGTGGGCGCGAGCTGGTGCCAGTAGTGCTCCCCGCGCGAGCGGGGGTGAGCCCAAGTCGAGAAGACGCGGTCTCGTGGCCGGTTCGTGCTCCCCGCGCGAGCGGGGGTGAGCCGAAGTCGAACGATTCGCTCGCTAGACGTAGGCAACAGGTGCTCCCCGCGCGAGCGGGGGTGAGCCCACGGCGAGAGCGGCCTCCGCATACACCTCGCTGTGCTCCCCGCGCGAGCGGGGGTGAGCCCCCAGTGGTGGGACTGTCCCGGATCATACCCAGGTGCTCCCCGCGCGAGCGGGGGTGAGCCCGAGCGCAGCAGGGCGACGAACTGCGCCTGCCGGTGCTCCCCGCGCGAGCGGGGGTGAGCCGTTCGCCGGCTACGACGCGACCGAGTTCGAGGAGTGCTCCCCGCGCGAGCGGGGGTGAGCCCTTGCCCGGGTTCGGGGGCATCGCCCCGTCGACGTGCTCCCCGCGCGAGCGGGGGTGAGCCCGCCCATCGTGATCGTTTGCGGCGAAAGCTTGGGTGCTCCCCGCGCGAGCGGGGGTGAGCCCGACTTGCACCGGGCGACCCCGGACGGCATCGGGTGCTCCCCGCGCGAGCGGGGGTGAGCCTTTTCCAACCGCGTGGCAGGGGTGGGTGCATCTGTGCTCCCCGCGCGAGCGGGGGTGAGCCGGTGGCGCGGTACGGGCCGCACTCGGTCAGGTCGTGCTCCCCGCGCGAGCGGGGGTGAGCCCGTCGGCGCCCGATCAGCCGCTCCCGCGTTGAAGTGCTCCCCGCGCGAGCGGGGGTGAGCCGACGGCACGACGACCACCGGCACCGGCGCGACCGTGCTCCCCGCGCGAGCGGGGGTGAGCCCATCCGGGACGGTGACTGGCGCAGCGGTGGGAGGTGCTCCCCGCGCGAGCGGGGGTGAGCCCAGCCGCGCGGGAGGTGTTCCGTGCCGGGGCCCGTGCTCCCCGCGCGAGCGGGGGTGAGCCCTCGTCAACCGGGCGCTGGCACGTCATGGGGGGAGTGCTCCCCGCGCGAGCGGGGGTGAGCCCGACACCTGCGAAAGCTGAGCAGATCGCTCGCCGTGCTCCCCGCGCGAGCGGGGGTGAGCCCGGCACGTCGTTGCGCATTGTGTGTTGCTACACGGTGCTCCCCGCGCGAGCGGGGGTGAGCCCACATGGGGGATTCCTGGGGGGACCGGGGTATCCAGTGCTCCCCGCGCGAGCGGGGGTGAGCCCCACGTGGACTCCATGGATGACCTACGCGCCGCGTGCTCCCCGCGCGAGCGGGGGTGAGCCCCACGTGGACTCCATGGATGACCTACGCGCCGCGTGCTCCCCGCGCGAGCGGGGGTGAGCCCAGCCTGCACCGTCAGCGACCAACGGCGCAGCGTGTGCTCCCCGCGCGAGCGGGGGTGAGCCCGGAATGGAGTCTCAGCATGGCTGAGGAAGAGGGTGCTCCCCGCGCGAGCGGGGGTGAGCCGTACTGGAAGCCGCCCACGAGCGCCAGGAGCAGGTGCTCCCCGCGCGAGCGGGGGTGAGCCCCCGGCGAACACGGTCGACGGTGAGTGGATACCGTGCTCCCCGCGCGAGCGGGGGTGAGCCCCGTTTCGTCGCGGTCGGACAGGGGGATGAGACGTGCTCCCCGCGCGAGCGGGGGTGAGCCAAGTCGCGCACCCCGCAGAACAAGACGAAGCCGGTGCTCCCCGCGCGAGCGGGGGTGAGCCGCTGCCCACGTTGGCACATCGAGGAATGCGATAGTGCTCCCCGCGCGAGCGGGGGTGAGCCCATCCGGAACGTCGGCCCTGACAAGATCTTCGAGTGCTCCCCGCGCGAGCGGGGGTGAGCCCTTCACCGGTAGGTTCTTGATCTTCACGGCCCCGTGCTCCCCGCGCGAGCGGGGGTGAGCCCTGGCGGCAAACCATGTTCGCTCGCTGGGTTGGGTGCTCCCCGCGCGAGCGGGGGTGAGCCCAGGCTGTTCCGGTGGACGACGTATGACGCGATGTGCTCCCCGCGCGAGCGGGGGTGAGCCGTACGCGGGCTGGTGCCGCCGCAACGGGTACGCGTGCTCCCCGCGCGAGCGGGGGTGAGCCGTCGACCCAGATCATCCGGTTCACCCAGTTGCCGTGCTCCCCGCGCGAGCGGGGGTGAGCCCGAAGCGGCGACGGCGCTGCAGAAGCTCGCTCAGTGCTCCCCGCGCGAGCGGGGGTGAGCCCACCACGAGACGGTCTACGGGGATCCGCACCGTGTGCTCCCCGCGCGAGCGGGGGTGAGCCCGAGTCGACCTTCACATCGGACGGGTGATCCTCGTGCTCCCCGCGCGAGCGGGGGTGAGCCCCCGCGGCACTGCACGACGGCGCGCGATACCTGGTGCTCCCCGCGCGAGCGGGGGTGAGCCGTACAAGCTGAAGGCCGCAAAAGGTAGGGGCGCGTGCTCCCCGCGCGAGCGGGGGTGAGCCCACGCCAATGACGACCTGCCAGAGCACGGACCAGTGCTCCCCGCGCGAGCGGGGGTGAGCCCACGCCGACGTGTACGCCGACGAGTTCACGGCCGTGCTCCCCGCGCGAGCGGGGGTGAGCCGGACGAGCACTACCTGGCGGCGTGCCCGGGCGAGTGCTCCCCGCGCGAGCGGGGGTGAGCCCTCACCCTTCCGATGGGCGACATGTCCACAGTCGTGCTCCCCGCGCGAGCGGGGGTGAGCCCCAGCCCCGACGGCAGCAGGCCGCGCACCCGCAGTGCTCCCCGCGCGAGCGGGGGTGAGCCGGGCCCGACATTCAGCGCGTCCCGGACGCACGAGTGCTCCCCGCGCGAGCGGGGGTGAGCCCCCCGGACGGGTCTCTCGGGCTGGTGCCGAAGAGTGCTCCCCGC
>ERZ778017.3938-NODE-3938-length-9989-cov-4.431448_pt1 | contig 9989 bp, 8 predicted proteins | sample MGYA00375747_ERZ778017 | MGnify/ENA primary metagenome ERZ778017 (study PRJEB29350, sample SAMN05509838) | bioreactor metagenome | biome: bioreactor; material: wastewater | place: South Africa: University of Cape Town | collected 2014-03-17 ... | reverse complement strand
TCACCGCCGATTGCCTGCCGGTGCTCTTCGCCGATTCGAAAGGCGAAGTCGTCGCGGCGGCGCACGCCGGCTGGCGCGGCCTCGCCGACGGCGTGCTCGAGCGCACGGTGCAGGCGATGCGCGCGCTTGCCGGCGCGAATGCCGAGCTGTGCGCGTGGCTCGGGCCTTCGATCGGTCCCGCGGCTTTCGAGGTAGGCGAGGAGGTTCGCGCGCGCTTCTGCGACGTCGATCCGCGGGCCGCACGCGCATTCGCCGCTGGCGAGCGCAGCGGCAAGTGGCTTGCCGATCTTCCTGCGCTCGCGCGCCTTCGGCTCGACGGAATCGGTGTGCATCGTGTTGCCGGCGCGGATCGCTGCACGGTGCGAGAAGCGACGGATTTCTATTCGTATCGGCGTGACGGTCAGTGCGGACGAATGGCCACTCTCGTCTGGACGACCTCGCGTTGACAAAAAGATGGCGCAGTGCAGAATGAATGCGGCGGTCCGGCCGACAACGACGGAGGAGAAGATGCCCGGTGCAACCCGTGCGGCGCGGAACGGCGAGCCGAAAGCAGCGCGAAGCAAGGAATCGGCGTCGCGCGGCGCGAAGACGGTGCGCGGGCAACCGGCAGTCGGCGAAACGCGTGCTGCGGAGCACGCTTCCGCTGCCGCACGAAGCACGACGAGCGCTTCCGCGGCCAAGGCCCCCCGCGCGGACAAGTCCACGGAAGGAAACTCGGGCAAGTCCGCGAAAGGAAACTCGGGCAAGTCTGCGAAAGGAAACCCGGACAAGCCCGCGGCTCGCAAGGCGCGGCCGTCGGCTCCGTCGAAGCCGCACGAACGCAGGAGGCCTTCTTCGCAGGCTTCCGGGATCGACATGCTGCAGGACAGCGGCGAGCCGATCCATGTCCCCGGCAGTCGCCTCGGCGCCTTGCAGGCCGAATATCTGTCGCGCCTGGGCGAGCTGGTCCGTTCGCCGGCAGCGCCGCAGCCGGCGGACCGGCGTTTCTCGGGCGATGCCTGGCGACAGGGGCCCTTCGCGTGGACCGCCTCGCTGTACCTGCTGAACGAAGAGTTCATGAAGCGGCTCGCCGAGTCGGTCGAAGGCGGCGACGAGAAGACGCGCGAGCGCATCCGCTTCGCCACGCAGCAGTGGCTCGCCGCCATCTCGCCGGCAAACTTCCTGCTCACCAACCCGGAAGCGCAGCGACGCGTGCTCGAAACGCAGGGCGAGAGCCTGCGCTCCGGCATCGGCAACCTGCTCGGCGATCTGCAGCGCGGACGCATTTCGCAGACCGACGAGTCGGCCTTCGAGGTCGGCGTGAACGTCGCCACCACGCCCGGCTCGGTCGTCTTCGAGAACGATCTTGTCCAGCTGATCCAGTACGCGCCGTCCACCGAAACCGTCGGTAGCCGGCCACTGCTGATGGTGCCGCCGTGCATCAACAAGTTCTACATCCTCGACCTGCAGCCGGATAACTCGCTGGTCGCCTACGCGGTGGCGCAGGGGCATACCGTGTTCATGGTGTCGTGGAAGAACGTGCACGCCGACCAGGGGCCCCTCGGCTGGGACGACTACCTCGAACGCGGCGTTCTCGAGCCGATGCGCGTCGTACGCGAGATCGCCGGCGTCGAGCACATCAACACGCTCGGCTTCTGCGTCGGCGGCACGCTGCTCGCTGCCGCGGCCGCGGTGCTGGCGGGTCGCGGCGACGACTGGATCGAGTCGATGACGCTGCTCACGTCGTTCATCGATTTCTCGCGCCCGGGTTCGATCGGCGTCTTCGTCGACGAGCACCAGGTCGCCTACCGCGAAGCGACGATCGGCTCGGGCGGCATCATGCCGGGGCGCGAACTGGCGCTCACCTTCAACTACCTGCGCCCGAACGACCTGGTCTGGAACTACGTCGTCGCCAACTACCTGAAGGGGGAAGCGCCGCCGGCCTTCGACCTGCTGTACTGGAACGCCGACAGCACGAACCTCCCCGGGCCGATGTACTGCTGGTATCTGCGCCACATGTACCTGCAGAACGAGTTGCGCCAACCCGGGCGGCTCACCTGCCTCGACGTTCCGGTCGACGTCGGCGAGATCGGCGTTCCCACCTACATCTACGCCTCGCGCGAGGACCACATCGTTCCGTGGCAGGGCGCCTACGAGTCCACGCAACTGCTGTCGGGGCCGCTGCGCTTCGTGCTCGGCGCCAGCGGCCACATCGCCGGCGTGATCAACCCGCCGGCGAAAGGCAAGCGCAGTCATTGGCTCGGCGAGAGCCTGCCCGAGAACGCCGAGGACTGGTTCGCGCAGGCGAGCGAGCGTCCGGGCAGCTGGTGGCCCGACTGGGCGCAGTGGCTGTCGGAATTCGCCGGCGAACGGCGTCCCGCGCCGAAGACGCCGGGCAATGCGCGCCATCGCGTCATCGAGCCCGCACCCGGCCGTTACGTAAAGGAGAAGGCAGGCTAGATCGGACATTCACCGGCGGGCCGGCGCCCGCCATCCAGCGGCGAACGAAAGGAAGCACAGCCATGAGCAGGATCGCGTACGTGACGGGCGGGATGGGCGGCATCGGAACGGCCATCTGCCGCAAGTTCCACGACATGGGTTTCACCGTGATCGCCGGCTGCGGGCCGACGCGCGATCACCAGAAATGGCTCGCCGAGCAGAAGGCCGACGGCTACAACTTCCACGCGTCGGTGGGCAACGTCGCCGACTGGGATTCCACCCGCGCCGCCTTCGAGAAGGCCGCGCAGGTCGGCCCGATCGACATCCTGGTGAACAACGCCGGCATCACGCGCGACGGCGTGTTCCGCAAGATGACGCTGGAGGACTGGCGCGCCGTCATCGACACGAACCTGAACTCGCTGTTCAACGTGACCAAGCAGGTCATCGACGGCATGCTCGAGCGCAACTGGGGCCGCGTCATCAACATCTCGTCGGTGAACGGCGAGAAAGGCCAGTTCGGCCAGACGAACTACTCGGCCGCCAAGGCCGGCATGCACGGCTTCACGATGGCGCTCGCGCTCGAGGTGGCGAGCAAGGGCGTGACGGTGAATACGGTGGCGCCGGGCTACATCGCCACCGACATGGTGATGGCCGTGCGCGAAGACGTGCGCGAGAAGATCATCCAGACCATCCCGGTGCGCAGGCTCGGCAAGGCCGAGGAGATCGCGTCGATCGTCGGCTGGCTGGCCACCGACGACGCGGGCTTCACGACCGGTGCGGAGTTCTCGTGCAACGGCGGCCTGCACATGGGCTAGGGCCTGCACAGGCCCTGATCCGGAGAACCCGATGGCGAACGCCACCCGTCTGATCAAGAAGTATCCCAACCGGCGGCTGTACGACACGCAGACGAGCGCGTACATCACGCTGGCCGACGTCAAGCAGCTGGTGCTCGGCAACGAGAGCTTCAAGGTGGTCGACGCCAAGAGTGGGGAGGACCTCACGCGCAGCATCCTGCTGCAGATCATCCTCGAGGAGGAGGCGGGCGGCGCGCCGCTCTTCTCCTCGCCGATGCTCGCGCAGATCATCCGCTTCTACGGCCACGCGATGCAGGGAATGATGGGCGCGTATCTCGAGAAGACGATGCAGGCGTTCGTCGAGATCCAGAACAAGATGCAGGAGCAGTCGAAGAGCTTCTACGACAACAAGGGCATCCCGAACCCGGAGATGTGGGCGCAGTTCATGTCGATGCAGACGCCGATGATCCAGACGATGATGGGCAACTACATCGAGCAGAGCAAGAACCTGTTCGTGCAGATGCAGGAGCAGATGCAGGCGCAGACGCGCAACATGTTCCAGAACTTTCCGTTCCCGATGTCGCCCGGGGGGCAGGGCGGGCCGGGCGACAAGGGCGAGAAGAAGTAGGAGAGAACTGCAACGGCTGCGCCTGCCCGGCGGGAAGCGTTCGCCATGCCGTTGTAATGACCGGGGGCTGTGTGTAGACTCCTGCACAAGGAGTTGCACATGGCTACCAATCTCGCCATCGACCCGGATCTTCTCGACCGGGCGGTCGAAGTCAGCGGGGAGCGAACGAAGAAGGCCGCCGTGACCAGGGCTTTGCAGGAGTTCATCGCCCGTCGCGAGCAGCGCCGCATCGCGGAGCTGTTCGGCAAGCTCGAATGGGACCAGTCGTTCGACTACAAGGCCGAGCGATCGCGTCCCGAATGACCCTTCTGGTAGACACCAGCGTCTGGTCGCTGGCGCTTCGTCGCGATGTCGAAGCTTCGGAGCCGGAAGTCGTTTATCTGGAGGACGCCCTGTCCGGTGCGGAGGTCATCGTCACGACAGGTCTCGTTCTTCAGGAGCTTCTGCAGGGCTTTTCGGGCGCGAAAGCGCATGCGCAGATCGTCGAACGATTCGCCGCCCTGCCGCTGCTTCAGCCGGATCGCGACGACCACATCGGCGCGGCGGCGTTGCGCAACCGGTGTCGTCAGGCCGGTGTACAGCTCGGTACCATCGACGCACTGCTTGCCCGGCTCTGTATCCGCCACGACCTGACGCTGCTCACCACCGACAAGGATTTCAGACATGCCGCAAAGCATTGCCCGCTCCGCTTGTGGTCGGGCAAGCCACGGGCAAGACGTTGATCGCGGCACGCCGACCGTCGGCTTCGTCTCGCTCGGCTGCCCGAAGGCGACCGTCGACTCCGAGCGCATCCTCACGCGGCTGCGCGCCGAGGGCTACGACATCGTCGGCGACTACGCGGGCTCCGATCTCGTCATCGTCAACACCTGCGGCTTCATCGACGAGGCGGTGCAGGAGTCGCTCGATGCGATCGGCGAGGCGCTCGCCGAGAACGGGCGCGTGATCGTCACCGGCTGCCTCGGTGCCCGCCGTTCCGCTTCGGGCAACGCTCTCGTCGCCGACGTTCATCCGAAGGTGCTCGCCGTCACCGGTCCGCAGGCGATCGACGAAGTGATGTCGCACGTGCACGCGCACCTGCCCAAGCCGCACGATCCCTTCGTCGATCTCGTTCCTCCCGGCGGCATCAAGCTCACGCCGCGGCACTACGCGTACCTGAAGATCTCCGAAGGCTGCAACCACCGTTGCACCTTCTGCATCATCCCGTCGATGCGCGGCGACCTCGTCAGCCGGCCGATCGGCGAGGTGGTGCGCGAAGCGCGCGCGCTGGTCGACGCCGGCGTGCGCGAACTGCTCGTCATCTCGCAGGACACGAGCGCCTACGGCGTCGACGTGCGCTACCGCACCGGCTTCGTCGACGGCCGCCCGGTGCGCACGCGCATGCTCGAGCTGGTGACCGAACTCGCGCGGCTCGGCGCGCGGGTTCGGCTGCACTACGTCTATCCGTATCCGCACGTCGACGAAGTGCTGCCGCTGATGGCCGAAGGGCGCGTGCTGCCGTACCTGGACGTGCCGTTCCAGCATTCGCATCCGCGCGTGCTGCGCGCGATGAAGCGCCCGGCCTCGGGCGAAGCGAACATCGAGCGCATCCGTGCGTGGCGCGCCGTGTGTCCGGAGCTGACGATCCGCAGCACCTTCATCGTCGGCTTTCCCGGCGAGACCGAAGCCGAGTTCGAGCACCTGCTCGCCTTCCTCGAGGAGGCGCAGCTCGATCGCGTCGGCTGCTTCGCCTATTCGCCGGTGGAGGGCGCCGCGGCCAATGCGCTGGCCGACCCGGTGCCCGACGACGTGCGCGAAGCGCGGCGCGAGCGCTTCATGCGGGTGCAGGCGAAGATCAGCGCCGCGCGGTTGCGCCGGCGCATCGGCAGCGAGACCTCGGTGCTGGTCGATGCGATCGAGCACGATCGCGCCTCGGGCCGATGGCGAGCGGTAACGCGCTCGGCGGCGGAAGCGCCGGAGGTGGACGGCGTCGTCTACGTCACGCTGTCCGGCGAAGCGGATGCGAAGGCGCATCCCCCGGGCAGCGAGTTGCGCGTGCGCATCGTCGGTGCCGACGAGCACGATCTGGAGGCCGTGAAGGGCGAAGGGTGAAGGGTCGGAACTCCTCGGCCCGGCGCCTCGCACCTCCATCCGGCGCGCTTCGAGTCATGCCGCTGTCGAATGCGGCGTTTCCACTCGCGCAGTTGTCTTCGTAGACAAAAACGCTGTATTGCGCAGCGTATGCAGCGTACGGAGCGAGCCGCCGGGCCGGGGAGTTTCGACCCTTCACTGCTTCGTCCGCGCTGCCGCAGCCGCAAGCGCGGCGCCGATCACCAGCACGACCACCGCAATCCACGACGGCGCCACGAACGAGCCGCTGCGCTCGGCCATCCAGCCGCCGATCGCCGGGCCGACGATCTGGCCGAGGCTGAAGGCGACCGTCATTCGCGCGATCGTCTCGTCGGGTCGATCGGGCGCGAGCGAGCGCGCCTGCGCGAGCCCGAGCGCAGTGATCGCCATGAAGGTTCCTCCGAGCAGCGCTGCGCCGACGTAGAGCGCGATCGCCTGCTGGCCGATCGCGACGAGCGCCACGCCGATCGCCTCGAGCACGAAGGCGGCGACGATCGCCGGATACACGCCGACGCGCTGTGCGACGCGCGCCCAGAACCAGTTCGACGGCGCGCCGGCGATACCCACGATCATCCACGTCCAGAACTCGACGGTGCGCCCATCGGGCAGTCCGCGCGCGATGACGACGATGAAGGTCGCCGTGATGATGTAGCCGAAGCCCAGGCATCCGTACGACCAGACGAGCCGGCCGAGCGCGCGCCGGTCGGCGCAGGCGTGCGCAGGCTCTCTTGCGGCAGCGCTCGAGATCGTGGTCGGCGGCGCGTCGAGCCTGCGCCACGGCGCGATCGCGAGCAGCAAGGCGAGCGCTGCGAGCGACGCCCACAACGGCGAGTAGCCCCAGCCCGCGTCGCGCCCGAAGTCGATCAGCATCGTCGAAGCGACGATGCCGAAGCCGACGCCGGCGTAGAGCAGCGCGCCGAGCATCGGGCGTCCTTCGCGCGCGGCGCTGGCGAAGACCACGGCGGAGGCGAAGACGAGCACGAAGGCGCTCGCGACGCCGGCGACGAAGCGCACGACGCTCCAGCCCCAGGTGCCGGCGTCGATCGCCATCATCGCCGTCGTGACGACGGTGGCAGCGAGGCCCACGCGCAGCCACAGCACGCGCCGACGCGCGACGAACGAGCGGGTGGCGAGCAGCGCGCCCGCCAGGTAGCCGGCGAAATTGGCCGACGCGACGAAGCCTGCGCCCGACAGCGACAGGCTCGATCCGTCGAGCATCGGCGGCAGCATCGGCGTGTACGCGAAGCGCCCTACGCCCATTGCCAGCGCCAGCGCGAGGAAGCCGGCGAGCGCTTCGACGGTGCCGCGCGATGCGAATCGCCCGCCGGCAACGCGCGATTCGCGCGACACGCTCATCGTGCGCGCTCGCGCTCGCGACTACGTGTCCGCAGCATCCTCATCGGCCGCGGCCCGGCGCAGGCCGCGGCAACTGATCGTCGAACCAGTTCAGGATCGCGTCGAGCCAGCAGTAGTTGATCGCGTGCGTGGTTTCCGAGCGGACGAGCGGCTTGGCGTGATACGCCACCGACACGCCGGCGATCGACATCATCTTCAGGTCGTTGGCGCCGTCGCCGACGACGATCGCCTGCGCGGGCTCGCAGCCGATCGCCGCGCAGGTGCGCTCGAGCGCGCGCTTCTTGCCCTCGGCGTCGACGATCTCGCCGAGCACGCGTCCGGTGAGCACGCCGTCGCGCACCTCGAGCGTGTTCGCGCAGGCGAAGTCGAGGTCGAGGCGATCGCGCAGGCGTTCGGTGAAGAAAGTGAAGCCGCCGGAGACGAGCAGCACGTGCAGCGAGGCTTCCTTCGCCGCGGCGATCAGCGTCTGCGCGCCGGGCGTCACGCGCAACCGCTCGTCGTAGACGCGTTGCAGCGTCGATTCGGGCAGGCCGGCGAGCAGTTCGGTGCGCCGGCGCAGGCTCTCGTCGAAATCGGCGATCTCGCCGCGCATCGCCGCCTCGGTGATCGCCGCGACTTCCGCCTTGCGGCCGGCGAAGTCGGCGATCTCGTCGATGCACTCGATCGTGATCAGCGTCGAGTCCATGTCGAAGGCGAGCAGCCGGTAGTCCGACAGCCGCACATCGGCGGGAACGACTTCGGCGTCGACGTGCAGCGCTTCGGCGAGCTGCGTGGCGCGCCGTCCGTTGATGGGAACGTCGTCCCAGGTGGCCAGGCGCGGCAGCCGCAGTGTCGGCGCGCGGCCGACCGCATCGCTGCAGGCGGCGACCGCCTCGTCGTCGAGCCGCAGGTGCTGCACCACGAGGCGTCGCGCGGTCATCGCTGCGCGAGCTTCGCGAGTTGATCGACGATCTCGCGCACCTTCTGCACGCGCGCGGCGAGATCGGCCGTGGCGATCGCGAAGCGCAGGCGGTCGGGGCCGGCCAGCTTCACGTCGCGACGCGACTGGATGAAGCGGATCATCGCCGCCGCATCGAGCGGCGGGTCGGGCACGAACTGCACGACGATCGCGTCGGCGGCGGCGTCGATCTTCGCGATGCCGAGCGGGCGCGAAGCGATGCGCAGACTATGCGTCTCGAGCAGCGTGCGCGCGGGCTCGGGCAGCTTGCCGAAGCGGTCGACCAGCTCCTCGCGCAGCGCATCGAGCGCGTCGGATGCGCCGCAGTTCGCCATCCGCTTGTACAGCGACAGCCGCTCGCGCACGTCGGGGACGTAGTCCTCGGGCAGCAGCGCCGGTGCGCGCAGCACGATCTCGGTGACCGCCGACAGCGGCGCCGAAAGGTCGGGCTCGCGGCCGGCGCGCAATGCGTCGACCGCCTCGGCGAGCATCTCGCTGTACAGCGCGAAGCCGACCTCCTGCATGTCGCCCGATTGCGATTCGCCGAGTACCTCGCCGGCGCCGCGGATCTCGAGGTCGTGCATCGCGAGATAGAAGCCCGAGCCCAGCTCCTCGAGCGCCTGGATCGCTTCGAGGCGCTTGATCGCATCGCGCGTCATCGACTTCTCGTCGGGAACCATGAGATAGGCGTAGGCCTGGTGGTGCGAGCGGCCGACCCGGCCGCGCAGCTGGTGCAACTGTGCCAGACCGAAGCGGTCGGCGCGATGGATGACGATGGTATTGGCGCTCGGCACGTCGATGCCGGTCTCGATGATCGTCGTGCACAGCAGCACGTTGAAGCGCTGCTGGAGGAAGTCGCGCATCACGCGCTCGAGTTCGCGCTCGGGCATCTGCCCGTGCGCCACCGCGATGCGCGCCTCGGGAACCAGCTCGGCCAGGCGGACGCGCCGGTTCTCGATCGTCTCGACCTCGTTGTGCAGGAAATAGGCCTGCCCGCCGCGCTTCAGCTCGCGCATCAGCGCCTCGCGGATCGTGCCGGCGCTTTCGCGTCGCACGAAGGTCTTGATCGCCAGGCGGCGCTGCGGAGCGGTGGCGATGACCGAGAAATCGCGGATGCCCTCGAGGCTCATCGCCAGCGTGCGCGGAATCGGCGTGGCGGTGAGCGTGAGCACGTCCACCTCGGCGCGCAGCGCCTTCAGCGCCTCCTTCTGCCGCACGCCGAAGCGGTGCTCCTCGTCGATGATCACCAGCCCCAGCCGGTCGAATTTCACATCGGGCGACAGCAGCTTGTGCGTGCCGATCGCGATGTCGATCTTCCCGTCGGCCAGGCCGGCGATCGCCGCGCTCGTCTCCTTCTTCGAGCGGAAGCGCGAGAGCTGCGCGATGCGCACCGGGAAGTCGGCGAAGCGGTCGCCGAAGGTCTGGAAATGCTGTTCGGCGAGCAGCGTCGTGGGCGCCAGGACCGCCACCTGCCTGCCGTCGGCAACGGCGACCCACGCGGCGCGCAGTGCCACTTCGGTCTTGCCGAAGCCGACGTCGCCGCAGACGAGGCGGTCCATCGGCTTGCCCGCCTTCATGTCGGCGACGACCGCGTCGATCGCCGATTGCTGGTCGGGCGTCTCCTCGAACGGAAAACCGTCGGCGAAGGCCTCGTAGTCCTTCGGCGAGAAGCTGAACGCGTGTCCCTCGCGGGCGGCGCGCCGCGCGTACAGGTTCAGCAGTTCGGCCGCCGCGTCGCGCGCCTTCGAAG
>ERZ778017.3937-NODE-3937-length-9991-cov-4.489634_pt1 | contig 9991 bp, 6 predicted proteins | sample MGYA00375747_ERZ778017 | MGnify/ENA primary metagenome ERZ778017 (study PRJEB29350, sample SAMN05509838) | bioreactor metagenome | biome: bioreactor; material: wastewater | place: South Africa: University of Cape Town | collected 2014-03-17 ... | reverse complement strand
CATACCTCAGAGGAGGCGATACACTTATTGGAGGGACATATTTATCTTAACATCGCCAGTAAACAGTGGGAAACCGCCAGCCAATATTTAAGTGGCAACGTGGTGGGAAAGCTCCGTATAGCAGAGGAACAGGTAAGCCTGGAAGAATCTGATCCGCAGTTCCAACACACCCTCCATGCGATCCGCCAGGCGCAGCCTGAGCCGATTCCTTTTGAACTGCTCGATTTTAACTTAGGCGAACGGTGGGTGCCATTGTCTTATTACGAGCGGTTCGCCGAGGAGTTGTTTGACCAACCTACCACCATTTATTACCTCAGCTCTTCGGACAGCTTTAAAGTAAGTACGGAAGGCCGCAATCCAAAAGTGACCCAGGAGTTTGCGGTAATCCCCAAAAGTGGAATCACGACCTATGGTTATACCATCCTGGAACATGCGCTGGAAAATACTTCTCCGCATTTTACCTATGAGGTAGACGGGCCGGATGGTAAACCCATTCGTATAGCCGATAATGAAGCCATTCAACTGGCCAATCAAAAGATTGAGGGCATTCGTACCCGTTTTATTGAGTGGTTGCGGGAACAGCCGCCCCTGGACCAGCAGGTCATTACCAAACTGTATAACGATACCTATAACTGTTATGTGCTCCGTCATTATGATGGAAGTCACCTGACCTTTCCCGGATTGAATAAAGAAGCACTGGGAATAGAGGATCTGTATGCCAGCCAGAAAGATGCCGTATGGAGGATCGTACAAGACAGAGGAGCGCTGATTGACCACGAAGTAGGGCTCGGCAAAACGCTGACGATGGTAGTAGCGAGCCGGGAGATGAAACGCTTGGGCATTATCCATAAACCGGTGATCCTGGCGCTCAAAGCCAATATCAGCCAGGTGGCGGACACCTACCGCAAAGCCTATCCGGCAGCGCGTGTGTTATCGCCCGGAGAAAATGATTTTAACCCGGCCAACCGGCTACGGCTGCTCCATGAAATCAAAAACAACAACTGGGATTGTATTATTATGACGCACGACCAGTTTGGTAAAATACCCCAGTCTCCGGATATACAACGAAAGATCTTAGAAGCGGAACTGGAAAACGTAGAAAAGGACCTGGAAACACTCTCAGAAGGCGGCAATGTCAACAAGGCTTTACTGAAGGGGTTGCAGATCCGTAAAAACAATCTGGATGTAAAGCTCAAAGAAACCCTCTACCGGCTTGAGCATCGCCAGGACCAGGATATTAATTTTAAGGAATTGGGCATTGACCACCTATTTGTCGATGAATCCCACAAATTTAAAAACCTGACTTTCACGACCCGTCATAACCGGGTGGCAGGGCTTGGTAATATGGAGGGCAGCCAGAAGGCGCTCAATATGCTCTTTGCCGTGAGGACCTTGCAGGAGCAATTTAACAGTGATCTCTGCGTAACTTTTTTATCCGGCACACCTATTTCCAACAGCCTGACAGAAATGTACCTCCTGTTTAAATACTTACGTCCCAATGAATTGCAACGTCAGCGCATTGAAAATTTTGATGCCTGGGCAGCCGTGTTTGCCCGTAAGACTACTGATTTTGAGTTTTCGGTAACCAATGAAATCATCGCCAAAGAACGATTCCGTCATTTTATTAAAGTACCTGAATTAGCTCTCTTTTACAACGAGATCACGGATTATAAAACAGCTAAACATATTGCGCTCGACAAACCTGGACTGGATGAAGAATTGGTCAATATACAACCAACTTCCGAGCAACAGGATTTCATTGTACGTCTGATGCAGTTTGCCAAAACAGGCGATGCGACATTGATTGGCAGAGCGCCCTTAACACAGGAAGAAGATAAAGGCCGAATGCTGATCGCTACCAATTATGCCAAAAAGATGTCAGCCGACATGCGCCTGGTAAATGAAGCAGCGTACAGCGATGATCCCGGCAATAAACTGAATACCTGTGCCCGGCGTGTCGCGGCCATCTATCACGAAACGGCTACCCATAGAGGAACGCAGCTTATCTTCAGCGATATTGGTACCCCCAAGCCGAATGCCTTTAATATGTATGATGCACTGCGCGAAAAACTGGTACATGATTTTAATATACCACCGTATGAAATCACTTATATCCATGACTGGACCGATAAAAAGAAACCGGAGCTCTTTAAAAAAATGAACCGGGGCGATATCCGCATCCTAATCGGCAGTACCGATAAAGCAGGCACCGGACTGAATGTGCAGCGGCGAATGGTAGCCATGCATCACCTCGATATTCCCTGGAAGCCATCGGAACTGGAACAGCGCAATGGACGCGGGGCAAGGCAGGGCAATATTATTGCCAAAGAGCATTACGACAATAAAGTGAAGAATTACATCTATGCGGTGGAACAAACGCTCGATAATTACAAGTTCAACTTGCTCAAAAATAAACAAACCTTTATCAGCCAGATGAAAAACAGTGGGTTGAGCGTGCGCACGATTGATGAAGGTGCGATGGATGAGAAAAGCGGGATGAACTTTAGTGAGTACATCGCTATCCTGTCCGGAGATACCTCCCTACTGGAAAAATCAAGACTGGAAAAAAAGATCGCCGTGCTGGAAAGCCTGCGCACGGCGCACTACCGTGAGATCAGCCGTTCCAAAAATAAGCTTGAAAATCTACACGGAGAAAAAGAACGGGCGCTGACCATCATCAATAAGCTATCGGACGACCAGCAGCAATATAAAAGCCAGTTGATGCTGGACAAAGAAGGGACAAAAGTTAACGCGCTGCAACTAACGGAACTGGTGAGCGCTGATCCGGAAGTGATCGGTAACCGGCTCATACAACTGTACCGGCAGAGCCGGCCGGTAACCGGCAGCATGAGCGAGCAGAAAATCGGCACGTTATACGGTTTTGATTGCTGTTTGCAATCCACCCGGCGGGGGTATATGGAAAAAGGAGAATGGCTCTATGATTTCCAGAATCAATTTTACGTGGAAAGCCCATTTAGTGGCATCCGTTATAGCTACAATGAAGGTAGGCCCAATACGGATAATCCGAGGCTGGCCGCCCGCATTTTTATAAACGCCCTTGACCGGGTTACGAACATACGGGAGCAACGGGAGAAGGCGCTGACCGACACTGAAAAGGACATACCCCTCTTAGAACAACTAATCCATAAGCCCTTTGACCAGGAGAATGCCCTCAAAAGCATGAAGGTGGAGCTAGCTGGTCTGGAAAAAACAATTGCCGACAGCATACAGGCTCGACAGGCAACACCGGAACCGGAGCCACCCGCAGAAACCGTGGAAGAAAAAATAATAGATTCTCCTGTGCGGGAAGATGTATCACTAAAAGAAATGATTGAACGGCGATATGGTATGAATCCTCGTATACTGACGGTGCATATAGGCGATCAGGCAGGAGGGATGCGTCCGTAAGGGCTATAGTTAAGTAATAACATGAACAGTGTCTATGATATCAATAAAGGGGTCAATAAGAGTTTGGAATTTAAAGGACTCAGAGCACAGTACATCGTGTATTTGTCTATGGGATTGCTGGTCTTGTTGATACTCTTTGCGGTGATGTATATAGTGGGAGTGCCCGTCTATGCGTCGTTAGGCATAATAGGATTGGGAGGATATGTGTTGTTTAGCAAGGTGAGTACGTACAGCCATAAGTATGGTGAGCATGGACTAATGAAACATGCCGCATACAAACGGGTACCTCCTGCTATTACGTGCCGCACCAGGAAACCATTTAGGGCAATAATTAAAAACGTGAAGAAAGATGATAGTGGTCGTATTAATGATAATAATGGTGGTGATAGCCGCCCTGCTGTTACAGTTGTATAACTGGAAATCCGATGGGCGGCCACTTGAACAATTGCTGCCGGTATATAAATGGGAAAGCGGATGCCTGTTGTCTAAGAACGGAGATATTACGGTAGTGCTGGAACTAGAGCTTCCAGAGATCTTTACGCTTAGTGGAGAGGATTACGAAAACGTGCACCATACCTGGATACGGGCGCTGAAAGTATTACCTCCGAGTACGGTAGTCCATAAGCAAGATTGGTTCACCCAGGCGAACTATACTGGCGATACAACCGGCAAAAAAGCCAGCTTTTTATCAAAAGCTGCGAACGAATATTTCAAAGGTAGACATTACCTGGACCACCAGTGTTACGTGATGATCACCCACAAAGCCGTGAACCGCAAGCCGGCCAGCTCAGTAGTATCGAACCTGCTGCGTACTTCGTTTGTGCCGCCTGATACGATCAACCCGGCGTTTGTGCAGGAGTTTCTAAACAAAATCGGTCAGTTTGAAAAACTGTTAGGCGATAGTAAATATATCCAGGTATCACGGCTGCCAGTAGAAAAGCTACTCGGTACACGCAAAGAAGCAGGCTTGCTGGAGCGCTATTGCTTTTTATTGCCGGAAGGCCATGCACCAACCATCAAAGACATCGTATTTAAGCCCGAATGGCAGATCGGTGAGAACCATTGTCAGCTCTATGCGCTAAGTGATGTGGAAGACTTGCCCGCACTCTGCGGTTCGCGCAATACCTATGATAAATACAGTACGGACCAGACGAAATTCAGCATCGGTTTTTCGGCACCATTAGGGTTATTGCTCGATTGCGACCATATATATAACCAGGTGATTGTACTGGAAGATGCGCCGAAGGTGATGAAAAAGATGGAAGCCAAACGTAAACGGCTGCAATCACTGGCCGCTTATTCCCGGGAGAATGCGATCAACAAAGAGGCTACCAACGCTTTTTTGAATGAAGCCATCAGTCAGCAACGACAGCCCGTCAAAGCGCATTTTAATATCCTGGTTTGGACCCCGGACGCGCAGAAAATAAAAGACCTGCGCAATCATACTTCGTCCGCTATTGCGCAAATGAACGGCATTCCGCGCCAGGAGATAAAAGGGGCTGCACAGCTATATTGGGCGGGCATTCCGGGCAACGCCGCTGATATACCACTCAACGATACCTTCTATACCTTCATGGAGCAGGCGACTTGTTTCTTTAATCATGAAACCAACTATCGATCCACCACACCGGACAAAGGCATTCGTTTTTGCGACCGGCTAACCGGCAGGCCTGTATATGTGGACCTGTTTGACTTTCCCCGCCAAGCAGGATGGACGAGTAATATGGGTACGCTGATCTGCGGCAGTTCGGGAGGCGGTAAGAGCATGCTGACCAACGCGATCCTTCGCGCCCTCTATGACCAGGGAGCGCATTGCGTGACCGTAGATATTGGTGGTTCGTATAAGGGGCTCTGTGAACTGGTAGGTGGCTACTATTTTACCTATACGGAAGCAGACCCTATCAAATTTAATCCGTTCTACCTATCCGATGGGGTGGTGCTGGATACAGAAAAGAAAGAAGGCCTAAAATCATTGCTGGTAGCTCTCTGGAAGCAGGAGAACGAAAGTTTCAATCGAAGCGAATATGTAGCGCTCTCCAATGCATTGCAAGGGTATTATCAAACATTGGAAAAGGACTCTTCGATCTTTCCCTGTTTCAATACTTTTTACGAATACCTGGAAACCACGTTTGTACAGGTATTAAAGGAACAAAACCTGAAGGAAAAGGATTTTGATATCAGCAACTTTCTCTATGTACTTAGGCCCTATTATAAAGGGGGTGAGTTTGATTATTTGTTGAATGCAACAGGCAATCTTGATCTGTTGCATCAATCCTTTATTGTCGTAGTAATTGACAACATTAAAGATAATGTAATTCTTTTTCCCGTCGTCTGCCTGATTCTGATTGAACTGTTCATCTCCAAGATGCGCAAGCTGGCCGGAGTACGTAAAGTACTTGTCATAGATGAGGCCTGGAAAGCCATTGCGAAAAGTGGGATGGCAGAATTTCTGAAGTATGCGTTCAAGACCATTCGCAAATTCAATGGTATTCCTATTGTGATTACGCAGGAGTTGGATGATTTGGTTTCTTCTCCGATTATCAAGGATGCGATCATCAACAATGCAGATGTCAAGATCCTGATGGATATGAAAAAGTTCATGAACAAGTTCGACCGCTTACAGGATACGCTTGGTATGTCAGATAAAGGTAAGACGCAGGTATTGTCGGTGAACAAAGAGAACCGCGAAATCTACCTGGACCTCGGCGGGCATGTGATGAAGGTGCTGAAAAATGAGTTGTGCCCAGAGGAGTATTGGGCCTTTACCACAGAAGGAAAGGAACGGGTGAAAGTGCAGGAATATGCTGCGAAGTATGGTAGTATGGAAAAAGGCATTGCGGCGATTGTGGCGGAAATGAAAAAAGCTATCTAGTTTTTTGTTTTAGATCGGAAACAATTGTTAACAAGGCTGTAAATCGGCACACATTATGATAAATAAAAACAAACAAAAGCAGCAGGATGATAAAGACATTTTATACCGCTGTAGCCACCTTATTACTGGCTGCATGCAACACCGGTAGCATCCGTGATAGCGTATCCGGAACCTATATCCGCTACGAGGCCGATGAAGCCGGGAAATTATGGGATACGTTGGTCATTAAACAAATATCGGGAAAAACGCCCAATTTGTTTAGTGTCACCAAAAACAGTGGCATCCATTACCAGCGGGATAGCGACCGTGGATTGCCGCCTGATCATAAATCGAGCCATTTCACCGCTACCTACCATCCGGACGAGCATACCCTGGACATTACCGAAATGGGTGCCTCGTATGCGGTAGATAGCAAGAAAAATACGTTGAGTAATGGACAGGTAACCTTTACAAAGTTAAAATAGAGCTGTAGGTAAGATAGCCAGCCATTCAGCTAAAAGGAATGGATTTTATTATCAGTGATCAATGAAGCGTATGAACAGAGGGATAAGGAAAATGATCATCATGACGGCGCTATGCATGGCCGCACTCCTGTCTGCCCAAAGCACACAGGCGGACCCGATTGTTGTGGTCATCAAAGCGGCTGTCAAAAAGGTCATCAAAGCCATAGACCTACGGATCCAACGACTGCAAAACGAACAGATCCGCCTGCAAAATGCGCAGAAAGCCATCGAAAATGCCCTTTCCAAAGTAAAGCTGAAAGAAATCTCAGAATGGGTGGAAAAACAGCGCAAACAATATGCGGTTTATTATGAAGAACTGTGGAAAGTTAAAGCAGCGATTACCTATTACCATGAAATAAAAGCCATCATTCAAAAACAAAAAGACCTGGTAGATGAATATAAACGGGCCTATGAACTGTTCCGAAAAGACGGTCATTTTAAGGCGGATGAAATCAGCTACATGTCGGACATTTACGAAGGTATTTTGGTAGAAAGCCTGCACAATGTTGACCAGATCCTACTGGTCGTCAATTCCTTTAAAACGCAGATGACAGATGCCAAACGGCTGGAGCTGATTGGTCAGGCCGCAGCCCGGATTGATGACAATCTGGTGGATCTGCGGACCTTTAATAACAGCAATGTGCTAATCAGTATCCAGCGGTCCAAAGATCAGGCGGAGATTACGGCGGTAAGAAAATATTACGGGATCGAGTAAATGAGCGAGTGATGAGGCGATATGTAAAATTGAGTATGATACTAAGTGTGGTGTTGTTGCTATCGGTCAAGAGCCAGTCGCAAACATTTTCGGAATGGTTTAAACAAAAGAAAACACAGATTAACTACTTAGGCGAACAGATCGCCGAACTACAGATCCAAATAGGGCTCCTGAAAAAGGGATATCACCTCTTGCGGGATGGCCTATCCACCATCCACCAAATCACGCACGGAGAGTTCGATCTGCATACGGCTTTTTTGACGGCGTTGAAAAAAGTGAACCCGGAGATCTTAACGTATGCCAGGATCGGTAATATACTTGTCATGCAGAAAGAGATCAGCCGTCACTGCCGGCAATTACTTCATGATGCAACGCAGTGCGGGCAATTTACGGAGGAAGAACTGGCCGGCTTCCGGGAAGTCACTGCTAACCTGATAAAGGAAGTTACCGACAATCTGGATGAACTGGTTACCATTACCACTAACAGCCGGCTAGAGATGAAAGACGATGAGCGGATCAGGCGGATCGGAGCCATCAGGGAACGAACGGTCCAGCACTGGGTCGTTCTCCGGCAAATGGATCATCAATTAATGATCGTGGCCCGGCAACGCTGGCAGGAACAATCGGATATAGAACGGATTAAAAAATGGCACGATGTAAAATAACGGATCATGAGAAAAGGGATAATGATGGGATTACTGGCCGTGCTGCTTACTTGTATGTCGGTGAGGATACATGCCCAAACGCAGGAGATCGAACAATTGCTGTTGAACATTGAAAAGCTGGCGCAATTTAAAAAAATTCTGCAAGGCATGTACGACGGTTATAAGATACTGGAAGAAGGGTATAATAAGGTAAAAGGGATTGCTGAAGGCAACTTTAAGCTGCACCAGCTTTTTCTGGACGGTTTGATGGCCGTAAACCCGGAGATCAAAAAGTATTACAAAGTAGCCGAGATCATCCAGTACCAAACACTGCTGGTCAAAGAATACAAGTCGGCCTTTAGTATGTTCAGCTCCTGTAAGATGTTCAATCCTAAGGAACTGGAATATATAGGGCGGGTTTATAAAGACCTTTTTAATGAAAGTGTAAGCAATCTGGATGCATTGCTTACAGTAGTTACCGCCGGCACATTGCGTATGAGCGATGATGAGCGCCTGGAAGCGATCGACGCTATATACCGGGAAATGGATAACAAGCTGTCTTTTTTGCGGCAGTTTAATAAATCAACCCATATACTGGCATTGCAGCGGCTGAAAGAAACGGGAGAATTACAGGGGTTGGAAAAATTGCATGGGATTAAATAATTGGAAGGAAGACCTATAAATGAGAAAGGATATGAAGCGATGGAAAGCAATAGGTATTTGCGCATGCGTGCTATTATTACCGGGCATAGTACTGGCCCAGACAGTGACAGAAGACATACATAGTTTACATGAAGTGCTAACGAACCTTCGTAAAGAGCTATTGCCGCTTTGCAGTAAACTAATCGGTGTAGGACGTGCCCTGGCCGGCTTTGCTGCTACCTGGTATATCGGCAGCCGCGTGTGGCGCAGCTTGGCGGCGGCAGAACCAATTGATTTTTATCCTCTTTTCCGGCCTTTTGCGTTAGGCTTGGCACTGCTTTACTTTCCAGCCGTGATTGATATTATGGATGGTGTCCTGGAACCTACGGTATCGGCTACAAGCCAACTTGTGGAAGATTCCAACAAAGCTATTGCCGTACTCCTGAAACAAAAACAGGACGAGATCAAAGAAACGGATCAATGGAAAGCGCTGGTAGGTGATAGGGGAGAAGGCAACCGCGAAGAATGGATGAAATATTATCGCAAAGATGAAGTGGGCAATGAAGGCTTCTTTGGCAGACTGGGCAACGATGTTTCTTTTTCGCTGGCCAAAATGAGTTATAATTTCCGCAACTCGATCAAGCAGGCCATAGCTACCATCTTACAGATACTCTATGAGGCCGCCGCTCTGTGCATCAACGCCTTGCGAACGTTTAAGTTACTTATTTTAGCCATCGTTGGCCCGCTGGTGTTTGGGCTTGCGGTCTTTGACGGCTTCCAGCATATCTTGCAGGTGTATTTCTCCCGGTATATCAATATTTTTTTGTGGCTGCCCGTTGCCAACATCCTGGGGGCTTTGCTTGGTAAGATCCAGGAAAATATGATCCGCATAGATATTACGCAGGTCATGCAAACCGGTGATACGTTTTTCAGTTCCTACGACCTGGGTTACATGATCTTTATGATCATCGGGATCATGTGTTATTTAACGGTACCCAGTATTGTCGATGAAATTATATTTGTTGGTGGCGGTGGTGGAATGCAGCAAAAAGCGACCGGCCTGTTTAATCGTACTACCAGTTCGGTGATATTCGGTACCACCGCTACCACTTCGGGCATGGCCAACGATATGTACAATGACATGCGCAGTATGGTAGCCGGTGGCATAGCCGTTAGTTCGGCTGGTAACTATTTCCCCGATCCCAAT
>ERZ778017.3936-NODE-3936-length-9992-cov-7.242629_pt1 | contig 9992 bp, 7 predicted proteins | sample MGYA00375747_ERZ778017 | MGnify/ENA primary metagenome ERZ778017 (study PRJEB29350, sample SAMN05509838) | bioreactor metagenome | biome: bioreactor; material: wastewater | place: South Africa: University of Cape Town | collected 2014-03-17 ... | reverse complement strand
ACTGCCACCAGAACCGCCGCCGCGAAGAGCCACCGTCCCATGCGCCGCATCCCGTGCAGCAAAAACGCCGCCGCGATGGCGAAAGTCGCGGTCGCGTGGTCGGAGGGAAATGACGGATCGGCGCTGGGACTGATCAGCAGATGGGAGATGCCACTGTCATAGGGTCGCATGCGATGAACAAACAGCAGGATAAGCTGATTGATAGCAAGGCCGAGCAGGAAAGAGAGCCCCGTCGCGACGAGAACGTGTCTGTTGTGCGGCCTATCCGATCCTCGCCACCATTGCGCGGCGACCGCCAGCACGAGCAGCGGCACACCGATGGCGGACACCCAGATCATCAGGAAATCGACCGAGGCGCTAGCTCCGGCAAGGCTGTTGACGGCGCGGGTCGCGGCGGCATCGAGATCGTAGAGTTGCAACGCTGTATCCTCTTCTTTTTGTTGGCACCGCTTGCGTTGACGCGCGTCAGCGATCCCGTTTTGCTTCGGGCACGGCGATCTTTACGAGCCTTGGTCGAATGGGAAGGAGACCCAGTACGGTCAGCGTCGCGAAGCCCGCGCCCGCCAGAAATGTCCCCTGGGGTCCGGCGGCATCCCACAAGATCCCCGCGATGATGCTGGCGGCGAGCAGCGCGAGACCGCAGATCAGGTTGAACATGCCGAAGGCGGTACCGCGCAGTTCCGACGGCGCGGTCTCGGCGACAAGCGTCGAAAGCAGGCCCTGGGTGAAGCCCATGTGAAGGCCCCAGAGTACGACGCCAATTACGACCGCGACAATGCTGGACGCAAACGCCAGCACGACATCTGCCAGAACGAGCAGAACCAGTCCGACGATCAGGATCATCACCTTGTCCATACGATCAGACAGGATGCCAATCGGATAGGCCGAGAGCGAATAGGTGAGGCTCATGACGACCATCACAACCGGTATCAGCGCAAGCGGCAGGCCTATCGATTGCGCGCGGAGGACGAGAAACGCTTCGCTGAATCGAGCCAGCGTGAAGACCGCGGCAATCACCACGACCCACCAGTAAACAGCATCCAAACGGCGCAGTTCCTCACGTCGCAAGGGCATCCGAACCTTGCGCAATGCCTTCGGGCGCTCCGGCTCCTTGACGGCGACGATGATGAGCACCAAGGACAGACACGCCGGAATGACAGCGATCCAGAAAACCGTTTGGAAGTGATCCGCGGTGAGCCACATCAGACCGATAGCGAGGAGCGGCCCTACAAAAGCTCCGATCGTATCGAGCGACTGGCGCAGGCCGAAGCTCGCGCCGCGCAGCTCCGGCGGCGCGATATCGGCGACGAGCGCGTCACGCGGTGCGCCGCGAATGCCCTTTCCGACCCGATCGATAAAGCGGGCAGCGATCAGCCAGTCGAGCGAAGAAGCCAGAGGAAAGATCGGTTTGGTGAAGGCGGCAAGGCCATAACCGAGAACTGCAAGGAACTTACGTTTGCCAAGCCAATCACTAAGCGCCCCGGAAAACACCTTGGTGATCGAGGCGGTCGCTTCGGCAATCCCCTCGATGATGCCGACAGCCAGCGCCGACGTGCCGAGCACCGCCACCATATAGACGGGTAGCAGCGCATGAATCATTTCCGAGGAGGTGTCCATCAGCAGGGAGACGAAGCCTAGCGCCCAGATGCCTGCCGGAATACCGCGACGGGTTTCGGCAGAAGACGTTTTCTCGACGGTGATTGTGGGCTTCCCGGCCTGGTCGCTCATTTCAGCGGTTCTCGTCGTGGGCGTCGAAGACGCGCTGGGCATAGCTGTCGAGCAGCGCCTCGCAGGCGCGCAGCCGCTCTGAGGCCTCTTCGGCCAATGTCGCGCCGTAAAAGTCGAGCTTGCTAATCTTCTCGAGCCATCCCTGAAGCTTCTTGAGGTCTGTGTCCTCTTCCTCCAGTTCGGCATAGGTGAACTTGTTGATCGCGATCTCCTTGGCGATCTCGGCCTCGAAATCGGCGCAGCGGCCAAGGAACTCACGATACTGCTCGTCGCGATCGGCCTTGAAGCGATTGATCACCTTGTCTTCCTGGGCGCGGTCGAGGGCGACTGTTTCCAGGATCACGGCTTCACCGCCCATCTCTGCTACGTCGTTCTCCAGCATCTTGAGCCGTCGGACATGATCGTCGGTCTTCGGCAGGAGGCACACGCCGTTCTGCAGATAGACCGCGCCCATGCCCTTGAGCCGGCGCCATAACGCGATGCGCTTGGCGGCCGGCTCGGGTGGGACCTTGTAGGTCAAAAGAAGCCAGGATGGAGCGGTCATGGTTCATCCATAATGAAACGACGGTAACATATCAAGAGAAACGTCATCGCGTAAGCGACGATTCTCGGCCCGCCTCATTCGTCAGTTCTTGTCATTATGATATAGGGGGGTATACTATATCGAACCAATGCAGGAGGCTCGCTTGTCGCACACGACCCGTGAGAAACAGAAATTGCTCAACCGCGTGCGCCGCATTCGCGGCCAGATGGAGGCGGTCGAACGCGCGCTCGAAGAGGAAAAGGGCTGCACCGCGGTGTTGCAGCTCATCGCGGGCGTGCGCGGTGCCGTGAACGGCCTGATGGCGGAGGTGGTGGAGGACCACATCCAGCATCATGTGGCCGATGCCGATCTCGACCAGAAACAACGCAATGAGGGCGCCGCCGAACTGATCGATGTCGTGCGCGCCTACCTCAAATAGAACCGGAGTTGGCGCCATGGCCGTTCACGACACCACCCACCCCCGCAGGCCCGCCGATGAGCCTCATGGGCATGCGGCTGAGCCGCATCCTCATGCGCATCACCATCATGATCATGAGCACGACGATCACGATCATGAGCACGGTCACGATCACGACCATCCGTTCGAATGGCCGGAAGCAGTGCGGATCGCGCTTGTCGCGGTCGCGGCGGCGGCCGTCTGGTTCCAAATCTGGGAGCCATTCCAGGCTGTCAGCGTCATCGGCGTCGCCGGCCTTCTGATCGGCGGCTGGCCGATCCTGAAGGAGGCATTCGAGAATATCGTCGAGCGGCGCATGACGATGGAGCTGTCGATGACGATCGCCATCGCCGCTGCTGCGGCGATCGGCGAGTTCTTCACCGCACTCGTCATCACGCTCTTCGTCCTCGTCGCCGAGGTGCTGGAGGGGCTGACGGTTGGCCGCGGCCGCAAGGCCATTCGCGACCTGCTCGAATTCCTGCCGCGCGAAGTCTCCGTGCGCCGGGCTGGAGCGATCCGGTCGGTCTCGGCGGACGAACTCTCGGTGGGCGACGCGATCCTGGTTGCGCCGGGCGGGCGCATACCGGTCGACGGCGCGGTGCTGTCGGGTCACTCCTTCGTCGATGAATCGCGCATCACCGGTGAATCGATGCCCGTCGAGAAGGTGGAGGGGACGCATGTCTTCGCCGGCTCCATCAACCAGTCCGGTGCGCTCGAAGTCTCAGCCGAACGGATTGGCCGCGACACCAGCTACGGCAAGATCATCGAGGCAGTCGAGCGGGCGGAAAAGTCGCGCGCTCCGGTTCAGCGGCTCGCCGACCGCCTGGCCGGCTACCTCGTCTATTTTGCGCTCGGCGCTGCTGTGCTGACCTTCCTTCTAACACGCGACATCTATTCCACGATCTCGGTCATTATCGTCGCCGGCGCCTGCGGCATCGCTGCCGGTACGCCGCTTGCGATCCTCGGCGGCATCGGTCGCTCGGCCAGGCTTGGCGCGATCGTAAAGGGCGGTGTTCATCTGGAGACATTGGGCCAAGTCGACACCGTCGTGCTCGACAAGACCGGCACGCTGACCTTCGGTCGCCCGGAAGTACAGCAGGTGGTGCCCGTCGCCGGCAGAACGGAAGAGGAGCTGCTCGATGCGGCGGCAACGGCCGAGCTGCGCTCCGAGCATCCGCTCGGCAAGGCCATTCTTGCCTACGTCCGCCAGCAGGGCCGCGAGATCGCCGAGCCTGGTAGCTTCGGCTACACGCCGGGGCGCGGCATCACCGCCAAGGTTGATGATGCCGTGATCCTCGTCGGCAACCGTGCCTGGATGGCGGATAATGGCATCGGGAACGTCGGCGAGGCGAATACACCCAGCCATGCCAGCGGCGGCGCGGGAACGGAGATCCTCGTTGCCCGTGACGGCATTCTCCTCGGCAGCATCGTCGTTGCGGATACAGTCCGGCCGGAAGCGAGGAATGCTATCGCATCCCTGCAGCGCATGGGCATTCGGACCATTCTGCTGACGGGTGACGCCGAGCGCGTGGCGAGCGCAGTCGGCGGAGCTCTCGGCATCAGGGAGATCGAAGCGGAATTGCTGCCGGAGGACAAGCTGAAACGCATCGATGCCCTCGTGGCGCAGAAGCGTTTCGTCGCCATGGTCGGCGACGGCGTCAACGACGCCCCGGCGCTGGCTCAGGCCAATGTCGGTGTCGCCATGGGGTCCGGCACGGACGTGGCGCAGGAGAGCGCCGACGTGGTGCTGCTCGGAAACGACCTTGAACGCTTCGTCGAAACGCTTGCCGTCGCGCGACGGACGCGCGGAATCATCTGGCAGAACTTCGCCGGCACGATCAGCGTCGACACGCTCGGCATCGTCCTCGCTGCCTTCGGCTTCCTCAACCCGTTGCTCGCCGCTGCGATCCATGTCGTCTCGGAGCTGGTCTTCATCCTCAACTCGGCGCGACTCCTGCCGGCCCGCGCCAATGAGGGCGCAGATAATGCGAAGGTGGCCTCCGAAACTATGATGGCGGCGGAGGGACGGTGATGTTGAATGAGAGCAATACCGTTGGCCTCGCCTCCGGTGACGCGAAACTGATGGAGGCGACATGCGGCCGGCCCTTTTAGAACCGCTGCTTGATCGAACCTATCGCCGCCTCTTTGCGGCGCAGGCTCTGTCCCTTGTCGGAACGGGCCTGACGACGGTTGCGCTCGCGCTGGTTGCTTATGATCTGGCCGGCAAGGATGCCGGCGCGGTGCTTGGCACGGCGCTGGCGCTCAAGATGGTCGCCTATGTCGGCATCGCACCCCTGGTCGGCGCGATCGCCCACCGGCTGCCGCGCCGGAGCTTTCTTGTCGCTCTCGACCTCGTGCGCGCCGGCATTGTTTTGTTCCTGCCCTTCGTGACCGCGATCTGGCAGATCTACGTGCTGATCTTCGTACTCCAGTCGTGTTCGGCCGCCTTCACGCCGACCTTCCAGGCGACGATCCCCGATGTGTTGACTGACGAGAAGCGCTACACCGAGGCGCTTTCGCTCTCGCGGCTTGCCTATGACCTGGAGGCGCTGCTTTCTCCGACGCTCGCTGCCGCGCTGCTCACGATCACCAGCTATAGCACGCTGTTTGTCGGCGACGCCGTGACCTTCTTCGTCTCGGCCGGCCTGGTGCTGTCGACGGTGTTGCCGGCGGCAAAGCCGGTCGAGCGCACCGGCGGCATCTGGTCGAAGACGACCTACGGGATGCGGCTCTATCTGGCGACGCCGCGCCTGCGCGGGTTGCTGGCGCTCAATCTTGCCGTGGCCGCAGCGGGCTCGATGGTGATCGTCAACACCGTCGTCTATGTCCGCAGCATTCTCGGCGGCGACAACAGCGCGGTCGCCTGGCTGATGGCCGCTTCCGGCGGCGGATCGATGCTCGCGGCACTCCTCCTGCCGCGTGTCCTGACATGGGTCCCGGAGCGCACGGCAATGATCGGCGGCGCTGGCCTGCTGGCGCTCGGTCTCGCAGCGGCGGCGACGTTGCCAGGCTTTGCCGTCGCAGCCGGCCTATGGCTGCTCCTCGGCATCGGCTCCTCATTGGTACAGACGCCAGGTGGGCGCCTCCTGCGCCGCTCCTCGCAGAGCGAAGACCGCCCGGCGCTGTTTGCCGCGCAATTTGCGTTATCACATGCTTGTTGGCTCCTAACCTATCCGGCCGCGGGCTGGCTTGGCGCGACGTTCGGCCTCGCAACGGCGTTCGCGGCCATGGTTGCAGTGGTCCTGATTGCCTCGACCCTCGCGTTGATGCTTTGGCCGAGCGTCGATCCGGCGGAGATCGCCCATTCACACGAACCGCATCAGCACGACCACCTGCATGTTCATGACGAGCATCATCAGCACGAGCATGAGGGCTGGGAGGGGCCAGAGCCACATCGTCATCCGCATCGCCACGCACCAACCCGACATATCCACGCCTTCGTGATAGACGACCATCATCCAGCCTGGCCGAGGCATTGACTGTATGACACGCGCGACGAAGACACGTCGCTGTTGGGCTGGCGATGAGCTTTGTGCTGCAGTTATCCAGCAGCGATTTCTATACCAAACTCAAGCAACGCCGAGGACACGCTTACCATAATCCCTGAGCTCACCCTCCGGGCCGACATACCGGTATAGAGTGACGCGCTCGATCCCGAGTTCCTTGCACAGATCGGAAACGGAAGTGTCGCGCTGCGCCATGGCGGCTTGAGCGAGACGCACCTGTGCTTTGGTCAGGGCGAATTTCCGGCCCCCTTTGCGGCCGCGTGCCCGTGCGGCGGCGAGGCCGGCTATAGTGCGCTCTCGGATCAGATCCCGCTCGAATTCGGCTAGCGTGGCGAAAATGCCGAACACCATACGCCCGGATGCGGTGGCTGTGTCGATCTGAGCGCCTTTCCCAGTCAGCACCCGTAGACCGATATTGCGATCCGACAGATCCTTCACAGTGTTGATCAGGTGAGCAAGCGACCGACCGAGGCGGTCGAGCTTCCAGACCACCAGCACATCGCCGTCGCGCAAGGATTTCAGGCAGGCGGCCAGTCCGGGCCGATCGTCGCGGCTGCCGGAAGCGCGATCCTCATAGATATTGTCCTGGTCGACGCCGGCGGCGCGCAAGTCGTCGTGCTGCAGGTCCAGGGACTGCGAGCCATCGGCTTTTGAGACACGTGCGTATCCGATCAGCATGTATCTTAAACGTTGGTTTGAGGCGGCGCGGTGGTCACGAATGATTTGTTCGCTGGAAATGTATCTCAACCAGCTTCATAAACAAAGCGTCTTGAACGCTACCCCATTTTGAAAAAGGAACATGGATGCCGCGTCGTGTCACTCTAACCGATCGGCAGAAGGACGCGTTATTGCGCCTGCCGACCTCGCAGGCGGATTTGCTGAAGCATTATACACTGAGCGATGAAGATCTCGGGCATATCAGGCAGCGTCGGCGCACTCACAATAGGTTCGGCTTCGCCCTGCAATTGTGCGTCCTGCGCTATCCCGGTCGGGTGCTCGCTCCTGGCGAGTTGATACCGGCGGAGGTGGTCGAGTTCATCGGAGCGCAGCTTGGCCTACTTGCCGACGATCTCGTCGACTATGCCTCCCGTGAGGAGACGCGGCACGAGCATCTTGCCGAGCTGCGGTCGCTCTACGGATTCCGTGCCTTCTCCGGACGTGGAGCACACGAGCTGAAGGACTGGCTGTTCCGGGAAGCCGAGCTGGCGGTGTCAAACGAGGACATTGCCCGTCGCTTCGTGGCCGAGTGCCGTCGCACCCGCACGGTTCTTCCCGCGACATCCACGATCGAGCGACTTTGCGCCACGGCTCTGGTCGATGCGGAGCGGCAAATCGAGACGAGGATCGCCGATCGCTTATCGGTGCTGATCCGGGGACAGTTACTGGCATTGCTCGAGGAGACGGCTGACGATCGGGTCACCCGCTTCGTGTGGCTGCGTCAGTTCGAGCCTGGCTCGAACTCGTCGTCGGCCAACCGGCTACTCGACCGGTTTGAATACCTGCAACGTGTCGATCTTCCCGAGGATCTGCTGGCCGGTGTTCCTGCCCATCGGGTGACACGTCTGCGCAGGCAGGGCGAGCGATATTACGCCGACGGCATGCGTGATCTCCCGGAGGACAGACGGCTGGCGATTCTGGCCGTTTGCGCATCGGAATGGCAGGCGATGCTCGCCGACGCCGTTGTCGAAACCCATGACCGGATCGTCGGCAGGCTCTACCGTGCTTCAGAGCGCATTTGCCAGGCAAAGATCGCCGACGAAGCAAGCGCAGTGCGCGACACCTTGAAATCCTTCGCCGAAATCGGCGGCGCCCTAGTCGATGCACAGGATGATGGCCAGCCACTGGACGCCGTCATCGCGAGCGGATCAGGGTGGGACGGTTTCAAGACCCTTGTTGCAATGGCAACCCGGCTAACCGCTACCATGGCGGACGACCCTCTCAATCATGTGCTCGACGGTTATCACCGTTTCCGCCGTTATGCTCCGCGCATGTTGCGCCTGCTCGATCTGCGGGCTGCGCCTGTCGCGCTCCCGCTTCTCGAAGCGGTGATGACTTTGCGCACCGGTTTGAACGATGCCGCGCTGACCGGCTTCCTGCGTCCGAGCTCGAAATGGCATCGCCATCTTCGGGCTCAGGCGGCTGGTGACGCCCGCCTCTGGGAAATCGCGGTTCTGTTCCATCTTCGCGACGCGTTCCGCTCCGGAGATATCTGGCTGGCCAGGTCACGGCGCTATGGCGATCTGAAACATGCACTCGTTCCGGCGCAGGCTGTCGCGGAAGGCGGTCGCCTCGCCGTGCCATTGCGGCCGGAGGAATGGCTGGCGGATCGTCAAGCTCGCCTTGCCGTCCGGCTACGCGAGCTGAGCCGTGCGGCACGCGCGGGCACGATTCCCGGCGGATCGATCGAAAACGGTGTTCTGCATATCGACAAGCTCGAAGCTGCCGCGCCGGCCGGCGCCGAAGATCTGGTTCTCGATCTCTACAAACAGATCCCACCCACGCGGATCACCGACCTCCTACTGGAGGTGGATGCGGCGACCGGCTTCTGCGAGGCCTTCACCCATCTGCGCACGGGAGCGCCCTGCGCCGACCGGATCGGCCTGATGAACGTCATTCTCGCGGAAGGGATCAACCTCGGTCTTCGCAAGATGGCCGACGCGACGAACACCCATACCTTCTGGGAGTTGATCCGCATTGGACGGTGGCATGTCGAGGGCGAAGCTTACGACCGGGCGCTGGCGATGGTCGTCGAGGCGCAGGCGGCATTACCCATGGCCCAGGTATGGGGCATGGGCACCTCGGCTTCGAGTGACGGCCAGTTCTTCACCGCCACAGAGCAAGGTGAGGCCATGAACCTGGTCAACGCGAAATACGGCACTACCCCGGGCCTGAAAGCCTATAGCCACGTCTCGGACCAATACGCGCCGTTCGCGACCCAGGTGATTCCTGCAACGGCGAGCGAAGCCCCTTACATTCTCGACGGCCTGCTCATGAACGATGCCGGCCGCCATATCCGCGAGCAGTTCGCCGACACGGGCGGCTTCACCGATCACGTCTTTGCTGCGTGCGCTATTCTCGGCTACCGGTTCGCTCCGCGCATCCGCGACCTGCCATCCAAACGGCTCTATGCGTTCGATCCGTCGGCCGCCCCAGCCCACTTGCGGGCCATGATCGGCGGAAAAATCAATCAGGCCATGATCGAGCGCAACTGGCCCGATATCCTGCGCATCGCCGCCACCATCGCGGCCGGGAGCATCGCGCCCAGCCAGATTCTGCGCAAGCTCGCCTCCTATCCGCGGCAGAACGAACTGGCCACAGCTTTGCGCGAGGTCGGTCGCGTCGAGCGGACCCTGTTCATGATCGACTGGATTCTGGATGCCGAACTGCAACGCCGCGCCCAGATCGGGCTCAACAAGGGCGAGGCACATCACGCGCTGAAGCGGGCCATCAGCTTCCACCGGCGCGGCGAAATCCGCGACCGTTCCGCCGAAGGCCAGCACTACCGGATCGCCGGCATGAACCTGCTCGCCGCGATCATTATCTTCTGGAACACCATGAAGCTCGGCCAAGTCGTTGCCAACCAGAAATGCGAGGGAAAACTGCTATCGCCTGATCTGCTGGCTCATGTCTCGCCGCTCGGATGGGAACATATCAATCTCACCGGAGAATATCGTTGGCCAAAAACCTTAGCGTAGGATTCCGCCCCCTCCCGCAAACGACCCCTTAAAGCCAACCGCAAGAGCAACGAGCGCTGTGGCCAGGGTAAGCACACCTCTGA
>ERZ778017.3931-NODE-3931-length-10005-cov-4.650251_pt1 | contig 10005 bp, 5 predicted proteins | sample MGYA00375747_ERZ778017 | MGnify/ENA primary metagenome ERZ778017 (study PRJEB29350, sample SAMN05509838) | bioreactor metagenome | biome: bioreactor; material: wastewater | place: South Africa: University of Cape Town | collected 2014-03-17 ... | reverse complement strand
TGCCATTACTTCAGAAATGTAGCATAGCAAGCTGATTTTTCAAAAAAAAAAAAACCCCAGATATAATCTGGTGACAGCGGAAAAACTGCGGCAATAATAAATATATTTATTTGTTTACCACCACCACCACCACCGTCCCGAACCATTGTATTGTTAGCGGCGGTACAAGGACAGCAAGCGACGACAAAACGTGGATCGCAACTTCCGTTTGAAAATTCCAGGTTTATGACATTCTTCCGTCAACAATGAATAATGATGGTGATTTCGATTATCATAGAGGTAATCTTTCTCCGCCGCAGCTGGACACCGGTGCTCGGCACGGAATGAGCAAGGAGTACCAGGAAACGCTTTTCCAGGACCACTCCGGCACGAAGCATGGAATTTCGGCGCAGGACACCGACGGTGATTTGCTCCTTAACCAGAACGACATGAATGAAGATACGTTTGTGGATCAAGCGATGTTCAACATGCCGGGGGCATTCAAGCCGGATCTCATGGATTTGGACGAGTCACCTCCATTTACGGTAGATCTGCATTATTCAGTAGATGCGTTTGCCCAGGACCAGAGCTTTCAAAACAACTTTATGTTTGGCCCGACAAACCGGGAGCCATCACAACCAACACAGGAGTACAGTCCCATTGATTCGAGTTCGCGACTAAGCACAGACGTTTTGTATCCACAAAACGTTGGTGCCGACGAGTACCACGGACGGCTTAGGAAGGACTCGATTGATTCGTATTATGCCCAGAATGCCACCATGGGCCAAGGTCAATTTCTCTCGACGTACAACACCAACACTCCGTCACAAAACCACCACCACAATAGTAGCATCAACAACGTCAACTCTATCAACAACAATTTGCATTCTGAGTTGTCTCCCATAACCACCACCACGTCGTTGACCCCGTCAGTGAATTCGATGCACTCGACGCAGCCATCGTTCTTTTCCGCAAACCAGTATTTTTCGAGAAACTCGTTGGATCAGCCTCCATCGTCTCTCCATGGAGTGCCATTTGATGTGTACAACCCGCGAAGCTCGATTGATAGCCAGAAACCAAGTCGACCGGGGAGATTCAATACGTTTTCCATTAGTAACATGATTCCGTTTATGAGCGATATAAACCAACAGGAGCCGATTTCACCCCCTTCTCCCGGGTCGTATCTTAACCCCCAGCAAAAACAACAGGCACCCATTCCCCAACAACCACAAGCACAATCGAGAGGGCTTTTACTACGGACAATCTTTAAGAGTGCGAATACTCAGAATGGAGCAAATAACCTCATGAATGAATCGGAGGTAACCAATGGAATCGACCGAGAATTTATGACCATGAGTCCCACAAAGGAAGAAATGGAGTTTGACGAAAGTGTCCCCTCGAAAAAGTCAAAGAAATCAAAAAGAAGTCTCTTTACAAGATTTAAAACTCCAGTGAAACAAGAGATGGACGAAAAGGATGGGGTATTCATGGACAACCAGGGAGAAAATGACGAATACGCCAACTTCAATGTGAACAATGACGCAAATGTAAATAATATGGAAGATGGAAACGTCGATATGTGCGATTTCGATGGTGGGAATGACCTTTTGAATGGAAATATCAACTTGAATGATAACGATGCGTTGAACGCAACCTTCAGTTCCGAACAAGAAAATATCACTCTTGAATCAACTGGCCTGAATGGGTTATATCAAGAGCCAAATTATGGAGCTTTATTTGAAAATGTCGGTAAACGAAAGAATATCGTCAATCGGAAACAAAAAATCAAGGTGAAATCTGAACCGCAATCTGATGGTAGTATTGCTACATCGTTAGCAAATACTGAAAGATCATCAAATTATGCATCAAACCATAGTAAAGATGGCGCCGCCAGTGTTCACTCTTCAAATGCATCATCTCTACAGCATCAAGTAAGTAACACCAGTACCAATCATAGCATTTTTGATGATTCGGCTTCCCCGAGCACAAATGCTACATCGACGTTTGCATCGGCATCTAAACGAATTCTTGGATCCAAGTTGATGTCGAAGAAACGGGTGCTGTCGAAAGACTCTAACATGAAAGACAATGGAGTTGACGTTGAAGTTGATTTGACGTCATTGGATCTTCCCCCAGACACACAAATTTTCCCCACCAGTATAATCCATTCGAAAAGCAGAACCAGAGGCCGGAAGGAAAACAAACAAGCTGACATGGTTGACACATCAAAAATATATTTATGTAACTATTGTTCTAGAAGATTCAAGAGACAAGAACATTTAAAGCGTCATTTCAGATCATTGCATACTTTTGAAAAGCCCTATGATTGCAGCATCTGCAACAAGAAGTTTTCCAGAGTGGACAATCTTAACCAGCATTTGAAGATTCATAAACAAGAGGGCACAACAGTCACGCCAGACACCACTGCTGCTGAAGTCGAAAAAGGTACCGACTAAGCTCAAAATATACCGGTGGTTGCAGAATATAGGATACCATATATGAATAGATTTAATGTGAATTTACTTGACAAATCGTGATATGATTTTTAATAAATTAAATAACCTAAATAAACCTTGCTACGAAATACGAATTGAAAATCGATTTAATGATAAATCGATTGGGTTAAAATAATGAAATTGTCAAATCAACTGGATGTTCGTCCGTCAGTGACGGTGGATGCAATATCGCCAGCTAGTTTGTTAGAAGTGAATTCATCTAGAATGTCATTCTTTGGTTTTGATTTTGACAGAGGCTTTACCACACTATTGTTTGTCGTGCTCGCAGTTCCCCCAATGCATATATTCCGCTCCTTGTGTTTCTTCAAAGCATCCAATCGAGCAAACTCTTTTCCACAGGGACACTTACACTGTCTTGCTTCCAAGTGGCCCTTCACATGACGATTCAAATCGTGTTGACGAACAAACTTCTTTGGACAATATGAGCATGCAAATGGTCTATCACTAAGATGGGTTTGAATATGTGACCGGACGTTATACCTTCTTGTAAACTTTTTCCTACAGTTCTGGTAAGTACATGTGTAAGTTTTGTCTTCATCAGGACCCTCCCAATATTGATCTAACTCTCCTGGAGGTAAAAGTGACGTTTTCTTTATTCGTTTTGGAGTAGATTGTTGGATGTGTAACTTGACATCTTTTGATCCTTTACTGTTTGGTGAAATTATCGGACTCCACTCCAATTGTACTTGATTTCTAGAAGGGGTGTTGGGGAAATTGTTTTTCAATGGAGTTAGCTGAGTGATTGTGGCATTGGCATCAACAGTATCATCGTTTGTCTGTTGGGTATTTCGTACTGGACTGAAATATTTATCTGGAGAATTTGGCGATGCATGAATCGGAGACGATTGGAGTTGGTTTGCCATATTATTGAGGTTCATTATTTGTTGATATTGCTGTTGAGGAGGTTGGTTTGACTGATGAGGATCACCAAGTTGTTGTTGCAAGTTTGGCTGTGATTTGTGGTTAACAAGTGGGCGATTGTAATAAGCCTGAAGATTCCCGTTTGCTGGGTTTTGCTGCTGGTACAATAGATCATCAGAATATGGTTCTAACCCAAAATCGTCTGGATCCGAGAAGAATTGTGGGTCGTAAAAGTTGGCGTTTTTCAATTGTGGATGAACTGGCGAAGAATCCTGGTATGTATGTAGATTGTTCGACGGAGATGGTGATTGTGGTTCAGGAGACGATTGCCAATCTGGAGATCCCTGAGAAAGAGTAGGAGGCTGGGGAGGAGCCAAAAATGGGTTTTTTTGAAACACATTCTTCGATGGGCTGGAATGAGATGGCGGTGGTGGTGGCTGTTTCTTGATTACTTTTGGTTGCTGAACTGGAATAGGAACAAATTTATAGGAATTACCATTGAACTGGGAATTATCTGGTAAATCGTCATCCAACAATGGTTCGATGTCATCGACGTAGTTTTTGAACTGTTGATTGTTCAACAGTTGTAAGTATTTGACCGAGTAGGTATTGACCGATTGGAAGTCCTTTTTGATTGGACTTGATGCTGAGGTGGGAGGAAGCGAGGGGAATGATTTCTGGGGAATGGGTGACGACGGTTGTGGTGGGAACTTGTACGATTTGGGATTGTTGTTGGTGACAATCAAATCTTCTTGCGGTTTTTCCCCAGCAAACTGTTGTTGTTCTTCTTCAATTTCATCATTTTCCAATAGAAGAACCGGTTTACCAGAACCATGAAGAGTAAGGTCCAATTCGTCGGGATGGGGAACTGAGTTGAGCTTGAGATCAAGAGCACCTGGCGACACATTGGACAATTTCAAGTCATTGGGGGCAATTGATGGCGAGTCACCAATTGGCTTATAAAGATCATTTAATCCCGAAATGGAGAAGTCCTTGTTGTGGTCAACAAACCCAAAGATGGCGGTACCGGAGCTCTTACGGCCATGGCCAGGTTTGAACGATTTGGATTGGGACTGATCAGCATAACCAGACGGAACATCGAGGTCTTGGAGTCCGGTCAAGGTGTGGTTAATGATGGCATCAAGGTCGTTGTAATCGGGGCAGAAATCAAAGTTCTCGTGCGGTAAGGGGATTCTGTTTCCAGACAAGTCCCACTGATACTCATCCATGGTGGAAAAAACTCACTGACGACAAAACTATTGAATTAAAGATAAATGATGAGAAAGAACTGTACTAAAACATAATCTTGTTTATAGTAACCATCCCACATTGAAGGGTACAATTTTGCAACCATTTGTTTATCATCAGTCCTAATTAGGGAAAGAACGTGAAATATTCAGGAATCTGAAATGGAAAACAGAACCTGGTCAAATCGGGCAATAGGTAAACATCGCTACAGCACGATTATGTCAACACACAGAATATGAAAGTTACCGCAGAATGGGGTTGTCCATGCTGTGTGAGTGTCGACGGTGTAGCGGGATGGTCCAAATAGTGTATGAGTTGCCACTGCGCTGTGCGGTCTTGCTGTGTTGTGTTAGTTTGAAATGTGCGACCTTTTCGCATTGCAGCCAAATTACTGGTAGCGATGGTTGAGCGAAGCTGTCACCAGGAAACAATCTATTGCACTCCGAATCCGTTATCGTGTAGCAATGTGTCAGCAGTCACATTGTTGTACTGTTTGTGTCCTCTGCCCAGGAGTTTGTATATTTGGCCCCGTAAAAATTATATGTACGGAATAGTGTCATATCTGCACGTCAGGACAGGGTCCCGCTAACTTTGCAACCATACTCCATACTGCTGACAAAACCAGTGGTACTTGGGTAACTGAATCAGCCGTATGCACAATTTGTGAAGTTTGGTCATCGGAGTGGGCTGAGACGTGGACATCACGTATTTAGACCTTGCAGCGAATAGGATTACAAAAAGAACGGTACTTGCTGTTTGTGCTGTAGATAGACTTAATCTCTGGCTTGTGCTTTAGGTGGAGTTCTTCTCTGGCTAATTCCGAGTCTCGTGCATACTATTTTACTTTGGCCCTGGAGTTCCACCTTTCATAGCCGGGGCTTTCACAGGGAACCGTTCAACTTGTTGTGTGGCTCAGTACGTTTAAGTAAAGGCTCGTGTACTTAAAAACTTATTTCCAGCACAGTGGTGAACAAGCAGTCTGAAACAAAAGTCAATTCGATTGACTACTAGCTAGGTAGTCCAGATTGCAATCGACCACCAAGCTGGTATTCACCGCCAATCCATTGTAATGTATACAAAGATTACGTTAGTTGATATGGCTTGAGTCTACCAAAGTTGACTGTTGACCAAGCGAGAAAAGACCCAGCTATTTCTGTGACCCATGCAAAGTTGATTGCAACTGTCATGCACGTTTGCAACACTTTTCATGTACAAGCCACTATGAATAGACAAACATTTTCTACATTGTAGTATATTGTATCACCACAACGACTCTAGAAATGGAACATTGTGACCACCTGGAGCTCAATCTAGAGTCTATTATGAAATAGCATTTGCTGTATTGCAAACTCCGCATTACCTCACTAGGTCCACAAACAGAACTACTGGTCCGATGTTGTTTCACCAGTTCCACAAACCCCCATGTCCTCACAGAGATGTTCCCACCTCAATCCTCTCCATATACGATCTGCTGGCACTCCTCGTTTAAAACTGTGGGTTGCAAATTACCACGGCTCGACATACTTTCCTATATATAAACACGTTCTAAAACCTTAGAAGGAACTTGCACCGTTAAGTAGCGATGTGATGGACACCGTATTTTCGGTTATGGAGTTTACAGCGAAAATTCACCTCAAACTACGATGTCAATTCTACAATTCAGTTAAAAAAATCTCCACTTTTTACGCTTCGTTCTTCTCTTGTATTGTTGTTTACTTATAGTTTGTGGGACACAATTATTCTAATAACAACATCTTTCTTGGGTCTTCAATCAATTCTTTGATAGTTTTCAAGAAGACAACGGCTTCTCTACCGTCAACAACTCTATGATCGTAAGTTAATGCTAAGTACATCATTGGTCTAGAAACAACTTGACCGTTAACAGTGACTGGTCTTTGTTTCACACCGTGCAAACCTAAAACGGCAGTTTGTGGCATGTTGATAATTGGAGTACCGTATAAAGATCCAAAAACTCCCCCGTTGGAGATGGTGAAAGTACCACCGGCCATGTCTTCAAGGGTCAATTTACCGTCTCTTGCCTTCTTACCTAAAGCGGCAATTTCCTTTTCAATACCTAAGATTGATCTTGACTCACTATTACGAACAACTGGGGTAACTAAACCTTTTGGAGTAGCAACAGCAATTGAAATATCAACATAGTCTCTAAACACCAAGGTATCGTTGTTTTCAATGGCAGCATTGATAGCTGGGTTTTCCTTAGCAGCTAAACAAGAAGCTTTGGCGAAAGCACCCATGAAACCTAACTTGATACCGGTCTTATCGAGGAATTCGTCTTTGTATTGTTTTCTCATATCCATCAAGTTGGTCATGTCAACTTCGTTGAACGTGGTCAAGGAAGCGGCGGTGTTTTGTGATTCCTTAAGTCTTTCGGCGATTCTCAATCTCATTCTGTTCATCTTGACTCTTTCTTCGTTTCTCGAGAACGAGGTGAAGGTTGGAGCATCAGACTTGGATTCGGTTTTGGCAGCAGCTGGAGCATCTTTCTTGGCGGCTGGAGCTGGTTCAGCAGCCTTTTTAGGTTCTTCTTTAGCTGGAGCAGCTTGCTTTGGTTCTTCCTTAGCTGGTGCAGATTCCTTTGGTTCTTCCTTGGCTGGGGCAGCACCACCGGCTGGAGCTTCACCTTCTTCGATTTTAGCGATTTCTTGACCAACTTCAACGGTAGAATCGGCTTCAACCAACAATTCGGTCACAGTACCGGCAACTGGAGCATTGACTTCGACATCGATTTTATCGGTTTCAATAGTAGCCAATAACTCATCTTGGTTAACAAAGTCACCAACAGCCTTGTTGAAAGAGGCTAAAGTACCTTCGGTGATAGATTCGGCCATTTCTGGAACCTTGACGGATTGAGAAGCCATTCTCATGAAGTTCAATCCCAAGTTAACCGACGAGGTTTTTTGAGTGATTTGTGGAATGGCTGACATGACGTGGAGGTTTCTTGAAGCAACCTTCAAGTTGGCCCTCACAACGGGAGTAGCAACACGTTTCAACGACGCTCTGACCGATCTAGACAACATTTTTAATCGAAATTTACCAATTGAACTTTTCAAAATTGATTTCATTTGGTTAAAATCTATTCGCCTGGCATTAAAACCTCAAAGCATCGGGGTTGCGAGCCCGGGTCAGTTGGAAAACTCTGGGCTGTCTGCAGGTAGAAGCCCGACAAACCTGTCCGACGTTCCGGGATGGCAATTCCCTGGTGTAATTGGCCGGCGACTCCGGGAGCAACGTCGTTGACAGCGGGCATAGCTGGGGGATACCATGATGCGTTGCGGTGGTGGCAGCGGAGTGGTGTGAATGGGGGACTGGTGTTGATGCTACTGGCGTTAGTAGGAGTTCGGTGGTGGAATGGGTGTGGTGGTAGCTCCGGGCATGTCGGTGATTTCCGTCATACAGTGAGCACGGGTGGAACGTTTGTGAAACGTATGGGGTAGCCTCGCCACAAGATTCGAACCTGGGGAACACAAGCGAGGGGTTTGGAAACAAGCGTTGAGTAGGCTGGAATCAGTGTCAGGGTTACAGTAGTACAGAATGTGGACATGTAGAAGATGGGGCAGAGAGATGGTTGTAGAGGGACGAAGGTGAGGGGCGCAAGTATACGGTGTGCGTTTAGTTGCAGCATAGTGGGGCAGTTGGCCCAGTTTACGGCGAGGTTGAGGTAAGCGAGGAGAATCGGGGATGGCCGAATCGACACGTCCCAACGGCCACGGTGTTGACCGTTGAGTGGAAACCTACCCGATTGCACAGTAGACAACGTCCAATAACGGTGGTCGGTCGACAGTGAGAAAACCCGGCAATTGGGAGGGGGTCAGGACCCACTAAGTTTGCTGTCAATGGCGATACTTATGGTAGCGCCAAGATGATTCAAGGGTTGACCCTCCGTATTTGGTGATGTAGTCATTTTTCGCAGCCAAGTCCGAAACATTGTCACGACAGATGCAAGGACAGGAGGAACAACGGAGGGGCGAAGACGGCATGAGCGTTGAGTCAGGCGATATTACGACGATGACTTCGTAATTGTAATCAGTTTTGACCCTGAGACAGTCTGGGGTCCTCGGCGACTCGGACCTTGATGACTCCCAGGTCATCGGGGTCCACGAGACTCGGGACCTGGCCCATTCACCCACGCAACAACAACAAAGTCACAAACCAAGCCTCTTGTAGCTGTAACGGTGCACGCGGTGACAGGCCCGGTCTATTGTATACGACGTAGGCACTCAGTAGTTTCTCGAACGCCGCACGGTGCAAGAACTTGCCTGACAACAACACCGTCGCAACAAAGCGAAAACCACCGTAGAAAAACGTCCCCCAGTATAACTGACCACCGCGAGTTCAACCACGCCACCCCAAACTACGTGCGACTGGCCCCACCACCAGTTTTGCTGACAAAAATCGTGGGTATTCGGAGAACATCGGATCCGTCGTGTCCGGGAATCAAAACCGAGTTTTGCCCAACCATAAAAGATGAAAAATTCCAATCAACCAAACCCTAGAAATACTTTACCAAAGTAAACCTAAATTTTCATAACTGGGTTTCTTTTTTCTGTTCTGTTTGCCATGTTGAGACACACCAAATTCAGTACCAAAACTTTTGGTCAATTCGTCAGATTTGCTTCCACCAAATACGACGTTGTCGTCATCGGTGGTGGTCCAGGGGGATACGTTGCCGCCATCAAGGCAGCTCAATTAGGGCTCAACACCGCGTGTATTGAAAAGAGAGGTAAATTGGGTGGTACTTGTTTGAACGTCGGGTGTATTCCATCCAAGTCGTTATTGAACAACTCCCACTTGTACCACCAAATCAAGCATGATTCTGAACACAGAGGTATTGACATTCAAGGGGAAGTTTCCGTCAACTTCCCAAAATTGATTGAAGCCAAAGAAAAATCCGTCAATGCCTTGACTTCTGGTATCGAAATGTTATTCAAGAAGAACAAGGTTACTTACATCAAGGGTGAAGGTTCTTTCATTAGCGAAAAGGAATTGAACGTCAAGCCAAGTGATGGGTCTGAAGATGTCCAAGTTGAAGCCGACAACATCATTGTTGCCACTGGTTCCGAAGTTACCCCATTCCCAGGCATTGAAATCGACGAAGAAAGAATTGTTTCTTCTACCGGGATCTTGTCTTTGAAGGAAATCCCAAAGAAATTGTCCATCATTGGTGGTGGTATTATCGGGTTAGAAATGGCCTCTGTGTACTCTAGAATTGGGTCCGAAGTCACCATCATTGAATTCCAAGACGCCATTGGTGCCGGTATGGATGCTGAAGTTGCTAAGACCACCCAAAAATTGTTACAAAAGCAAGGCTTGAACTTCAAATTGGGTACTAAGGTTGTTTCCGGGGCCAGAAACGGAGATGTCGTTGATATTGAAGTAGATC
>ERZ778017.3929-NODE-3929-length-10011-cov-89.430092_pt1 | contig 10011 bp, 9 predicted proteins | sample MGYA00375747_ERZ778017 | MGnify/ENA primary metagenome ERZ778017 (study PRJEB29350, sample SAMN05509838) | bioreactor metagenome | biome: bioreactor; material: wastewater | place: South Africa: University of Cape Town | collected 2014-03-17 ... | reverse complement strand
TTCGAGGCGGATCGGACTCGGCGGGCCCGAGCCATGTTCCAAAAACGGTCGTTTTAGAGACGCCTCGTGGGGCGGACACGGCCCGTGAGGCCACGCCGGTTCCCGGCAAGGCTAGCGGCCAGATAGATCGGTGCGCCGCCTTTGTTCACGGGTAGAGCGAATCGCGCTCCCGCCTCACCAGGCCCGCCCGGCGAGCACCGCCCGCAGGTCGCCCTCCAGACCACTCAGCTTGTCCTGCGGGTAGAGCAGGCGCATGCGGCGGTCGGGCCCCAGCAGCGCCACGGGGTCTGAGTGCGCCACGAGCCCGTCACCGATCGCGTTGACGCCGACGTAGAAACGCAGGGCGGCCTCGGCGGCCTCCTGGTTGCTGCCGCGCAGGCCCAGGAAGCCGGGGTGGAAGCCCTCCACGTAGGCCTGCAGCCGCTCAAGCGTGTCGGTGGCGGGGTCGACGGTGACCATCACCACCTGCACCTCCTCCGGTTCGCCCAGGTCGCGGTAGGTGCGCGCCAGGCGCGCCATGGTGAGCGGGCACACGTCGGGGCAGCTCGTGTAGCCGAAGAACACCAGCAGGTAGGGCGCTTCGAGCTCGGACAGGGCCGTGCGCCGCCCGCCCGTGGTGGCCAGGGTGACGTCGCCCAATGCCGGCGGGCTGTCGAGCAGCACGCCCGCCCACCCCGGCGCGGCGCCCGCGCGGGATAGGTAGAGCGCGGCGCCGGCGGCCACGAGCGCCGTCAACGCAATGGCTAGAAGGATGGCGCGCTTGTGGGACACGGGTTACCGCCCGCCGGCGAGCTCGCGCTCGATGGCGTCGGCGAGGGTCTCGTAGCTAGGCGCCTCGAAGCCCTGCGTGCCCACCACGATGGAGGGGGTGCCGCGCACGCCGACTAGGTCGCCCAACTCCAGGTCGCGCTGCACTTCGTTCAAGTAGCGCCCGTCCGCGAGGCAGGCGCGCAGCTCCTCGGCGTCGAGGGCGGGCACGCTCCGCGCGATGGCCACGAGGTTGGCGGAGGTGGCCCAGGCGCCGTCGTGATCGTCCTGGGCGGCGTAGAGGGCGCGCTTGTATTCCCAGAACGCCAGCTCGTCCTGGCGGTAGGCGCACTCGCCGGCCAGGCCGGCGGTGGTGGCGCTCTCGCTGCCCCAGGCGAGGTTGACGTAGTACGCCTGCACCTGGCCCGTGTCGATGTAGTCGCTCTTGATCCTCGGGAACACGCCCTCCTCGAACGCCTTGCAGTGCTCGCACAGGAAGTTCTCGAACAGGATCAGCTTCACGGGCGCGTCGACGCGCCCGAGGGTGGGCTGGCCGGCGTAACCGCCCGTGGGGGCGCTCACGGTAGCCGCAGGGGCCAGGAACTGGCGGTAAGCGACGAAGCCGACGACGATGAGGGCGAGAAGGGCGAGGGTGGCGAGCGTGAGGCGGCGTTGGGTCACGGGCGGGGCTCCAATCGTGGCGCGGTATAGATCCTGGGGGCAACTGGCAGGTTCGCCGCCCCGGTCACGGCGGCCCCGTCGGGCCGACCTCGGCTGCGGCGGCGTCCTCGGGAGGCGGCTCGGACGCGTCGCCGCCCTTGCGCAGCACCGCTACGGTGATGCCCACCCCGGCCAGCAGCGGGATCCCCACCACGAACACCAGCCAGCTCGCCAGGCTCTCGGGCCCGGTGGCGGTGGGCGGGAACACGAAGTAGAGCGGTTCGGCCGTCGCGCCCTCACCCACGAGCAGGGTGACGCCGGCGCGCGCCTCCTCCTGGCGGTAGGTCTGGTCGCGGAACACCAGCCGCCACGCGCCCCCATGCGGCAGCACGAACTCCGTCTGGTACACGCCCGGCGCGACCTCGGTGAAGCGCTCGGTGCTCACCACCGGCTCCACGATGATCAGGCTCTCCGCGCTCTCGCCCGGCGCGTCCGCCAGCTCGCTTTGCGGCCCGGCCTCCAGGAAGACGATCGCGTCCTCGACCGGCGTGCTGATGGGGTCGTGCATCTTCAAGCTGAGCGTGATGCGCTCGCCGGCGCGCGGCACTGCCGGCTGCGTGGTGACCGTGCCGAACACCAAGGTGGCGTGCGCCAGGGCGCCGCCGCTCAGTCCCAGCACCAGGGTGGCGAGCAGCGCCCGGAGGCGCGCGCGGACTGGTCGTGCGGTGGCCGCCTGCGACGCCAGGCGAGAGGGTGTTGGCGCTAGCGGGCGCGAGCTGCCCTGTTGGCGTGATGGTTTCACGGGCTCTTCCTCCTGCGCGGCGGGCGCGGCGGCGGTATCGTGCGGGCGCCTGCGCGGGCGGGCGACCGACATACTCTACATCTGCCCAGGTATACAGATGATAGAGTCCTCGCACCATGAGCGAGCGCCCCGCCACCCCAGCCGCGACCCTCGAGTACTTCGTGTCCGAGATGGACTGCGCCGAGTGCGCCCGCACCGTCAGGGGCGCCATCGGCAACGTCGCCGGCGCCAGCGACGTGAGCGTCAACTTCACCACCCAGACCTTGCGCCTCACCCTCGACGAGGCGCGCACCCCGCGCGCGACGCTGGAGCGTGACTTGGCTCGCCTCGGCTACCCGCCGCGCCTCAAGGGCGGCGAGGTAGTAGCGGACGCGCCCGGTGGCGCCGTGGCGGGCGGAGCGGACGGCGGTCCTGAGACGCCCCCCGCCTGGCACCGTACCGCCAAGGGCCGCTTCGCCATCGTCACCGGCGCGCTACTGGCGGTGAGCGCGCTCCTAGCGCTCACCTTCCCGAGCCTAGCGGCCTGGGGCTTCACCGCCGCCACCCTCATAGGCGTCGCGCCCCTGGCCAGCAAGGCGTGGGCGAGCGCGCGGCTGGGACGGCCCTTCACCATCAACACGTTGATCTCGCTCGCCGCTTTGGGCGCGGTGGCGATCGGCGAGGCGCCCGAGGGCGCCATCGTGGTGTTCCTCTTCGCCATCGGCGAGCTGCTCGAGACCGTCGCCGCCGGCCGCGCCCGCGCCAGCATCCACGCGCTGGCGGCGCTGGCGCCCAAGGTGGCGCTGCTGCTCGAAGGCGGGAGGGCGCGCGAGGTGCCGGTGGCGGCGCTGGCCGTGGGCGACCTGGTGCGCGTGCAGCCGGGCGGGCGCGTGCCCGCCGACGGCACCATCGTCGAGGGCGCAGCCGGCATCGACGAGGCGCCCGTCACGGGCGAGAGCATGCCCGTCGCCAAGGCGCCCGGCGACACGCTGTTCGCCGGCAGCATCGCCACCGACGCCGTGCTCACGGTGCGCGTCGACAGGCCCGCTTCAGACAGCACCATCGCCAGGATCATCCACTTAGTCGAGGAGGCCGAGGCCAGCAAGGCGCCCGTGGCCAGGTTCATAGACCGCTTCAGCAGCATCTACACCCCCGCCGCCATGCTGGCGGCTTTGCTGGTGGCGGTGGTGCCGCCGCTGCTGTTCGGCGCGGACTGGGGCGAGTGGATCTACCGCGCGCTGGCGCTCCTTCTGATCGCCTGCCCCTGCGCGCTCGTGCTCTCCGTGCCGGCCGCCGTCACCTCGGGCATCAGCGCCGGCGCGCGCCGCGGGCTCCTCATCAAGGGCGGGGCCGTGCTCGAGGCCATCGGCGACGTGAGGACGGTGGCGTTCGACAAGACGGGCACCCTCACCGAGAACCGGCCGCAGGTCACCGACGTCGTGCCCCTCGCCGCTGGCGAGGACGAGGTGCTCAGGCTCGCGGCGGCGGTGGAGACGGGCTCGGCGCACCCGCTCGCCAAGGCCATCCTCAAGCGCGCCGAAGCCCTGGACGTACCTCCTGCGCAGGACGCGCGCGCCGTGCCCGGCCAGGCGGTCACCGCCAGCGTGGCGGGCAAGGCGTACGCCGTCGGCTCGCCCCGCTACGCCGCCGCGCGCGCCCCGCTGCCTCCCGCAGCCGAAGCGCACGCCGCGCGCCTCGAGGACGAGGGCAAGACGGTGGTGGTGCTGCTGCAGGGCCACACCCCGCTGGGCCTCATCGCCATCCGCGACGAGCCGCGCGCCGACGCCGCCGAAGCGGTGCGGCGCCTGGCGCGCCTGGGCGTGAGGAGCGTGATGCTCACGGGCGACAACGCCCGCACCGGCCAGGCCATCGCCGATCGCCTGGGCCTGGAGGCCAGGAGCGAGCTCCTGCCCGAGGACAAGCTGGCCGCCATCGACGACCTCAAGCGCCACGGCCGGGTGGCGATGGTGGGCGACGGCATCAACGACGCGCCCGCCTTGGCGCAAGCCGACGTGGGCGTCGCCATGGGCGGCGGCACCGACGTGGCGCTCGAGACGGCCGGCGCCGCGCTGCTGCGCGCCAACGCCACGGGCGTGAGCGACCTCATCGAGCTGTCGCGCGCCACCATGCGCAACATCCGCCAGAACGTGACCTTCGCCCTCGGGCTCAAGGCGGTCTTCCTCGTCACCACCCTCCTGGGCATCACCGGCCTGTGGCCCGCCATCCTCTCCGACACCGGCGCCACCGTCGTCGTCACCGCCAACGCCCTGCGGCTGCTGCGCTTCCGGCCCACGTCGTCCGCCGAGGCGGCCTGACGTTGCTCACGACCATAGTCACGGCCCTGCTGGCGTTCGCCGCGACGAACATCGACGACATCGTGCTGCTAACGATGTGGTTCGGCTCGGCCGGCGGGAGCCTGCAGGGCCGACACATAGTCGCCGGCCAGTACCTGGGGTTCGCAGCACTTGTCGCCGTGAGCCTGCTGGGCGCGCTCGGAGCGCTCCTCCTCCCGCGGGAGTACATCGGCTTCCTCGGCTTCCTGCCCATCGCGCTTGGCATCCTGGCCTTGCGCCGCGGCGGAGAAGACGAGGACGAGGAGGGCGTGATGCAGCGCATCAGCGGCGCGAGCGGCAGTCGCGGTGGGGGTCTGTTCGCGCCTCCCACCTGGACGGTGGCCGCCGTGACGATCGCCAACGGCGCCGACAACCTCAGCGTGTACGTGCCGTTGTTCGCCGCCACCCCGCCCACCCAGTTAGGCGTCATGGTGCTGGTGTTCTTCGCGCTGGTCGCGGTCTGGTGCTTCGCAGGCGCGCGCCTAGCGGAGCTACCCGCCGTGGCCCGCACCATCAGCCGCTACGGCGACGTGCTGGTGCCGTTCGTACTCATTGGCCTGGGCGCGTTCATTCTCTGGGAGAGCGGCGCGCTGGGCGTGATGCTCCGCGCGCTCGGCATCGCTGCAGGTAGCGGCTGAGGCGATGCCGGGGGAAGGTATGGGCCAGCGAACGACACAGATTCAACGGAGTTCCGTGAAGGAGACGAGATGACCACAAACACGCTTCCGAGACCGTCAATCGACACCACCGGCGAGTGCGAGGTGCGCCTCATGCACCCCGACGCCGTCGCGCGCGTCCAGGCCGCCCTGCCTACTCCAGAGGAAGTCGAGGCCGCCACCGAGCGCCTCAAGCTCCTCGCGGACCCCACCCGCTACCGCGTCCTCAGCGCCCTCGCGCGAGAGGAGCTGTGCGTCTGCGACCTGGCCGCCGTCGCGGGCGTCAACGAGAGCAGCATGAGCCACCAGCTCCGGCTCCTGCGCGCCCACGGACTCGTCGCCTTCCGCAAGGAGGGCCGCATGGCCTACTACCGGCTCGCCAACGACGCCGTGAGGCCGCTCCTGATGCAGTCTCTCGCGGCGAGCTAACTGGCCCGGGAGCCCCGCACCTTCGCTCGCCCCATCCTGCTAGCCTTGACGTGCAGCACGACCGCTTGGGGGTGAACCATGCGACCGCTATTCCTAGCAGCCGCCGTCCTCTTCTCCACCGCGCTCGCGCAGGGCGTGACGCAGGCCGAGCCGACCACGGAAGACCTCGCGCGCATCCTGGGCGACGTCACCGTCCTCGAGGTCGAGCTGCCGGCCGACGCGAGGACCGTGCGCATCGCCTACACCATCGGCGTTGAGGGCGAGTACGTCGAGGACCGCACGCGCCTGAAGCTGAACGGCGAGACCGCCGCGCGCACCCTGCGCCTGCTCCTCCTCGCGCCCGGCCGCGCGCCCAGCCCCGGGTGCGAGGGCGAGCCCATAGATGTACAGGTTCACTTCCGAGACGAAAGCAGCAGCGCGACCGGCTTCTGCGTGCCCATCCCCGAAGGCAACGCGCGCAGCAAGCACGAGCTCGTCCTGACCGGATCCACGCCGGCGCTTGACGCCTGGACGCCCGTCTACCTGCGCGCCTGGACGGCCTTCGAGATGGGCGCCCCCGGCTCGCGCCCCGGCCTCGATCCCGCGCGCGCCTTCACCATCCAGATTTGGCCCTCAACACAGGACATCGAGGAGGTCGACACCGACCCGCCCCTCGACGCTACGGGCCTCCTGCAGGTCCCCGAGATCCTCGACAGCGCGAACGGCCGCGGTCCGACACGCCCCTAAGAGCAGCCAGGCGGCCTGCTCCACAAGCCACCGTAGGAGAGCGACGCCTGCCGCCATTACCCGATGAGCAGTACGTCATCGACCGTTATTGGGGCCCACTGAGGCTGGAGCGGGAACCCGGTCCCGCCCGGTAGGTTCTCGTTGCCTTATCGGTTCGCGCCTTCGCCCGGCGGAGCCGCTGACGGACGGTAGCTCACGGCAGCCCGATGCTGGCGAACCGTGCCCCGATGTCATCGGGGGATTCCTCAATTGCTTCATCCAGCAGCCGCTTGCGCACCAGGCCTTGGTCCAGCGCGTCTTGCACGGCGGCCACCAGGTGCTCGCTGCTCAGGGGAGAAGCGGCGGCATCGAGCAGGGTGCGCAGAGGCGTGGTGATGCGGTACCCGTCGCGCTCGGTCACGTCGGACGCTGGCAAGTCCTGGCGGTGCAGCCGGACGCCGGCAGGCGATTTCTTCCGGAAGCCCTTGGGGACGCTCAGGTGGATCTCGGCGGGCATGACGTCGCTCAACTCGTAGGCCTGCAGGGCGCTCTCGTGGGACAGGGCGGCCTGGACGCGGCCGGCGCGGTCGCGGCTCCACAGCATGAGCCGCACGTAGTGCTCGCCCTCGGTGCGGGGGAAGCGCTCGAGGCGGTAGAGGCCGTGGCCCTCGCGCCGCCAGTTGCCGACCTTCTGGTGGTAGTGCTGTGACGCGCGGCTGTAACCGGCCTCCAGAGCCTGGGCAGCGGTGAAGTAGCCCGCTTGCCGCTCCGCGACGGCATAGAGCTCGGAGCGCGCGTCGGACGAGGCGGTCACGAACGCCAGCATACCCAAACATCAAAAGTTCTTTGAGCATTGCGCGATAGGCTTGCCGTCCTTGAGGAGTCCACAGCCGCCAAGTTCAGCCAGGCTCCATCAGTAACCGGTCGTTATTGGAACACCCATCCAACGCTCCTTGCCGTCCTGGTCAGGTTATTGCGCAGGACATATCAGCCTTTTTCGATGATCGAGAGTCTAAGGATGTCCTGTGGGCGCCGGCGTAACTGGTGGTGCGTACCGGCGGCGGCTGCTGGAGCGCGAGCGGTGTTCCTAAAGGCAAAGCGCGTGGGGTTTTTGCGACATAGTTTTTGAGATGGGTTTCGAGGCATCCCTCTGGAGCAGCCTGGGCGTGCACCGTCGCTGAGTTTGCTAGTTTGTGAGGCCGCTTCTAGGTTGAGCTCCACCGCGTCTAGCTCGTCAAGGTTTCGGCTCCGTACCGTTCGGCTTGCATCCACCAGAGCTCTGCGTACTCGCCTCGGCGTGCGAGTAGGGCTTCGTGCGTTCCGTCTTCCACTAGCTCGCCTTGCTTCATTACCAGCACCCGGTCGGCCATGCGTACCGAGGCGAGGCGGTGGGTGATGAGCACGACGCTGCGGCCACGCGTCATGGCGGCGAAGCGCTCGAAAAGTTCGTGCTCGCTGCGTGGATCGAGGGCGGCGGTGGGCTCGTCGAGCACGAGCAAGTCCGCCTCGCGGTAGAGCGCTCGGGCGATAGCGATCTTCTGCCATTGTCCGCCCGATAGTTCGGTGCCGCCGAACTCTTTGCCGAGCGCTTGGTCTGCGTGCGCTTCGAACTGCGTGAGGAGACCGTCGAGGCCGGCTTCCGATAGGGCGTAAGCCACCTTCTGCTTGTCGACAGTCGTGGCGTCGACGCCGAGCGCCACGTTCTCCGCAACCGTGTAGGCGTAGCGTCCGAAGTCCTGCAACACTGCACCGGCCCGGGCGCGCCAGGCGGTTACGTCGAGTTGGCGCAGGTCGATGCCGTTGATGGTTATGCGTCCGTCGGTGGGGTCGTAGAAGCGCATGAGGAGCTTCACGAGCGTGCTCTTGCCGGCGCCGTTCTCGCCCACGATGGCGAGCGTCTCGCCGGGGGCGATCTCGAAGCTCACGTCGTTCAGCGCTTGGCGGCCATCCGGGTAGGCGAACGAGACGTGTTCGAAGCGGATGGTTAGTGGCCCGTCCGGCACCTGTTGCGGTTGGGGCGGGTTACGTACATCAGGCTGCGCGTCCATGAACCCGAAGTACTTTCGGAAGAAGAGGAGGCGTTCGAAGAGGGTGCCGACGCTGTCGGCCAGGGAGATGACTTCGTTCTGCATCCGCGCCAGGCCCTGGACCACTACGACGACGGCGCCGATGGTGAGCGCGCCGTGGCTGGCTTCGAACACCGACCAGGCGAACAGCCCGACCGCTACCGCAACCGAGAAGGCGATCCCGGGCAGCACGCCCAGCGCTTGCTTGGCCCGCGCGGCTCTCATGGTTCGGTGGGCGGAAGCGAAGCTCGTCCGGTAGCGGGACCGGAGCCAGGGGAGCATGGCCTGGAGCCTGACCTCGGCGGCGTTCTCGTAGCTGAGGGCGGTGCGGCTCTCGTACTCCATGCGGCGGGCTTCGGGGCTGCGGCTGAGCAGCGCGTTCCAACCGACCTCCTGGAGGCGCAGCGTGGCGATGGAGTAAGGGAACGCGGTGGCCACGATGATGAGTGGCACCCACCAGCCTAAGGTGGCTAGCAGGGCGGTGAGGCTCGCTGTCCCGACGAGGTTGCGTACGGAGTAGACCAGCATGATCAGCATGCTGAGCGGCCGGTTGCGGGCGCCCTCGCGGAGCACCTGCATGTCGTCGTGGAAGCGGGGATCCTCGAGTAGGTCGAGGCCGACCAGGTCTTCGCTCTTACGCATCAGTTCGAGGTTCACGTGGGCGGTGAACAGTTCGGCCACGTTCGCCTGGAGCATCTGCACGATGGGCGGCAGGATGTGGGTGATGGCCGCGGCGGAGCCCCACAGCGCCGCGAGCGTGATCAGATTGGCTGCTCCGCCTTGGATGGCGACTGCGATGCCGTCGATGGTCAGCTTGGTGAGGTAAACCGCAAGTGCCGGCAGGGTCCCTTGGATCACCAGCAGCAGTAGCAGAAACGTGACTTGGCCGGGCGCGGCGCGCCACAGTAGCGGGACCGAGCGCAGCAGGGTGCGCCAGGATCGCAGGCCCTCGCGTAAGGAACTCTTCGTCACCCTCACTCCTCCTGGGTACCGTGGCCGCGCCGCATGCGAGCCAGAAGCGGAATCACTGCGTGACGGGCGTAATGGTCGGTCCTGCCTCGAATCTGTGTAGTGACAGGGTACCTGAAAATCTAAGGCTCACCACATGGAGTGCTGGGGCCTAAGGGGGCCCGCAGTTTGCGCACTTCATGTCCTCGCGCCCGCGTTGGATTGCCTTTCGAGCGTGCGGTACACCGTGGGCCGTGAGATCGAAAAGAGTTCCGCGAGGTCGCTGACCGAGTAGTCGCCGGTGTCGTACATGCGCTTGAGTTCCTGCTGCTGGCGTATGGACAGCTTGGGCTTGCGGCCTTTCAGTTTGCCTTTGGCTCGTGCGATGGCCATGCCTTCGCGGGTGCGCATGCGGATGAGGTCGGCCTCGAACTCGGCGAAGGTGGCGAGGATGTTGAAGAAGAGCTTGCCCATGGGGTCGTTGGGGTCGTGGACGCTGGCGCCGATCTGGAGCTTCACGCCCCGCTGTGCGAGGCTGTCGCCGATGGCGCGCGCGTCGGGTACCGACCTGGCGAGGCGGTCGAGTTTGGGCACGACCAGCGTGTCGCCCTTCCTTACGGCGGCGAGCGCTTGGTCGAGGCCGGGGCGGGCGCGGTTGGTGCCGGTGAAGCCGTGGTCGGTGTAGA
>ERZ778017.3928-NODE-3928-length-10014-cov-8.349232_pt1 | contig 10014 bp, 12 predicted proteins | sample MGYA00375747_ERZ778017 | MGnify/ENA primary metagenome ERZ778017 (study PRJEB29350, sample SAMN05509838) | bioreactor metagenome | biome: bioreactor; material: wastewater | place: South Africa: University of Cape Town | collected 2014-03-17 ... | reverse complement strand
CGCTGGGCAAGGCCCACATCACCGTCAACAAGAACTCGGTGCCGAACGACCCGCGCAAGCCCTTCGTCACCTCCGGCCTGCGCATCGGCACCCCGGCGGTCACCACCCGCGGCTACAAGGAGCCCGACTGCGTGGCGCTGGCCGAGTGGATCTGCGACGTGCTGGACAACCCCAACGACGACAACGTGATCGCCGGCGTGCGCGCGAACGTCGAGAAGCAGTGCAAGCAGTTCCCGGTCTACGGCTGAGGGCAGGGACAGGCCCGCGCGGTCGCGTCTTCGATCCATGCATTGCCCTTTCTGCCAGCACAGCGACACCCGCGTGATCGATTCGCGGGTGTCGGAGGACGGCGCCACGATCCGCCGCCGGCGCGTCTGCGAGGCCTGCGGCGAGCGTTTCTCCACCCTCGAGACCATCGAGCTGAAGCTGCCCGCCATCGTCAAGTCCGATGGCCGCCGCGAAGCCTTCGATGCGCGCAAGCTGCGCACCAGCTTCGACCGGGCGCTGCAGAAGCGGCCGGTTTCCGAGGAGCAGATCGAGGCCGCGGTGCGGGCGGTCGTGCACCAGCTGCGGATGGCGGCCGAGCGCGAGATCCCGGCGCGCCGCGTCGGTGAATTCGTGATGGCCGAGCTGCGCAAGCTCGATCACGTCGGCTACGTGCGCTTCGCCTCGGTCTATCGCAGCTTCGAGGACGTGGCCGATTTCCGCGAGGAACTGGATCGGCTGGAGCGCGATCTCCCCGGCGAGGGCCAGTTGCCGCTGCTGGAGGAGAAAAAGGGGTCAGAGCCACTTTTCCCCCGCCCTCCTGCCAAGCCGGGCAAGGACAAGGAAAAGTGACTCCGACCCCCTTCTCGTTTTCCGCCACCGACCACGCGCTGATGGCGCGCGCGTTGCGCCTGGCCGAGCGCGGTGCGTACACGGCGCGTCCCAACCCCATGGTGGGCTGCGTCATCGCCCGCGATGGCGAGGTGGTCGGCGAGGGCTGGCACCAGCGCAAGGGCGGGCCGCATGCGGAGGTGTTCGCGCTGGAGGCCGCCGGCGACCGCGCGCGCGGCGCCACCGCCTACGTCAGCCTGGAGCCGTGCGCGCACCATGGCAGCACGCCGCCGTGCGCTGAGGCGCTGGTGGCGGCCGGGGTGGCGCGGGTGGTCGCGGCCATGCGCGATCCGTTCCCGTCGGTGGACGGCGCCGGTTTCGAACGCCTGCAGGCGGCCGGGATCGTGGTCGAACACGGCTTGATGGAAGCGCAGGCGCGCGAGCTCAACCGCGGCTTCCTGGCCCGTGTCGAGCGCGGGCGGCCGTGGCTGCGGGTCAAGCTGGCGACCAGCCTGGACGGCCGCACCGCGATGGCCTCCGGTGACTCCAAGTGGATCAGCGGCGAAGCTTCGCGCCACGATGTGCAGCGCTGGCGCGCGCGCAGCGGCGCGCTGCTGACCGGCGCCGGCACCGTGCTGGCGGACGACCCGCAGCTCACCGTGCGGCTGGAAGACGGCAGCGAGTTCCTGCCGCCGCTGCGGGTGGTGCTGGACCCGGGCCTGGCCACGGTGGCGCGCGGCCGCGTGCGCGAAGGCGAGGCGCCGACCCTGTACATCCACGCGCCGGATGCCCGGCTGCCCCGCGGCATCGAAATCGACCACGTTGCGGTGCCGGCGCAAGGCACCCGCTTCGATCTCCATGCGGTGCTGCGGCTGCTGGCCGCGCGTGGCGTCAACGAAGTGCAGCTGGAGGCCGGCGCCACCCTGGCCGGCGCCCTCCTCGACGCCGGTCTGGTCGACGAACTGCTGCTGTACGTGGCGCCGGTGCTGCTGGGCCCGCGCGCGCGGCCGCTGTTCGACGGCCTGCACATCGACGTGATGGCGCAGCGGCTGAAGATGCGGCGCATCGACAGCACCGTGGTGGGCGAGGATCTGCGCCTGCTGCTGCGCCCGGAGGAAAGCTGATGTTCACCGGACTGATTGCCGGCGTCGGCCGGCTGGCGGCGCGCGAAGCCCGCGGCGGCGATGCCCGCCTGGTGATCGACACCGGCACCCTGCCGTTCGACGGCGTGCAGCTGGGCGAAAGCATCGCGGTCAACGGCTGCTGCCTGACCGTGGTCGAATTCGACGCGACGAGCTTCGCCGTCGACGCCTCCAACGAGACGCTGGCACTGACCACGCTGGGCCGGCTGGCCATCGGCGCGCCGGTGAACCTGGAGCGCGCCATGCTGCCCACCGACCGCCTCGGCGGCCATCTGGTCAGCGGCCACGTGGACGGGCTGGCCAGCGCCGAGCGGCGCTGGGACGACGCGCGTGCGGTGCGCTGGCGGTTTTCGGCGCCGCGGCCGCTGCTGCGCTACATCGCCCACAAGGGCTCGGTCTGCGTGGACGGCGTCAGCCTGACCGTGAACGCCGCCGACGACACCGGTTTCGAGGTCGCACTGATTCCGCACACGGTGGAACACACCGCCTTCCGCGCGCTGCAGGTCGGCGACGCGGTCAACATCGAAGTGGACCTGCTAGCGCGCTATGCCGAGCGCCTGCAGGCAACGAAGGACTGGACATGAGCTTTGCAAGCATCCCGGAACTGCTGGAAGAACTGCGCGCCGGGCGCATGGTGGTGGTGGTCGACGACGAGGACCGCGAGAACGAAGGCGACCTGATCATGGCCGCCGAGCTGGTCAAGCCGTCGGACATCAATTTCATGGTGACCCATGCGCGCGGGCTGGTCTGCCTGTCGTTGACCCGCGAGCGCTGCGCGCAGCTGGGCCTGAACCCGATGGTGCGCGACAACACCTCGCAGCACCACACCAACTTCACCGTCAGCATCGAGGCCGCCGAAGGCGTCACCACCGGCATCAGCGCCTACGACCGCGCGCATACCGTGCGCACCGCCGTGCGCCCCGACGCCAAGCCGTCCGATCTCAGCCAGCCGGGCCATATCTTCCCGCTGATGGCGCAGCCCGGCGGCGTGCTCAACCGCGCCGGCCACACCGAGGCGGCCGCCGACCTGGCCCTGCTGGCGGGCTTCGAGCCGGCCGGCGTGCTGGTGGAGATCCTCAACCCCGACGGCAGCATGGCGCGCCGCCCGCAGCTGGAGGCGTTCGCCCGCGAGCACGGGCTGAAGATCGGCTCGATCGAGGACCTGATCCGCTACCGGCTGGACACCGAACACACGGTCGAGTGCATCGACAGCCGCGAGATCGACACCGACCACGGCCGCTTCCTGCTGCACACCTGGCGCGACCGCCTGACCCGTGGCCTGCATTACGCGCTGGTGCGTGGCGAGGTGGCCGGGGACGAGCCGGTGCTGGTGCGGGTGCAGCAGCAGAACCCGCTGGCCGACGCGCTGCACTGGCGGCGCGCCGATTTCGGCCCGCTGGTGGGCGACGTGCTGGCGATGATCGCCGCCGACGGCCGCGGCGTGCTGGTGCTGCTGGGCGATGCGCCCGACGCCGAGGCCACCCTGGCGCGCATCCGCGAACAGCCGGCGCCGCCCGCCAGCAAGGCCGGCGCGCTGGCGCAGTGGCGGCGCAACGGCGCCGGCTCGCAGATCCTGGCCGCGCTGGGCGTGCGCCACCTGCGCGTGCTCGGCACGCCGCGCCGGCAGGTCGGGCTGGCCGGGTTCGGGCTGGAGGTGGTGGAATACGTGGTGCTGCCGGCGCGGTAAACTGCCCAGCCCACGCACCCGCCCAAGCCCATGCCGCATCACGAAGGCGACCTGCGCGTCCATCCCGACGAGCGTTTCGCGATCCTTGCCAGCCGTTGGAACCCGCGCATCGTCGATGCGCTGGTGGAATCGGCGCGCGCGACCTTGCTCGCCAACGGCGTCGCTGAGGCCGCCATCGACGTGGTGCGCGTGCCCGGCGCGTGGGAGCTGCCGGTGATTGCGCGCCAGCTGGCGCAGGCCGGCGGCCACGCCGCCATCGTCGCGCTGGGCTGCGTGGTGCGCGGCGATACCCGCCACTACGAACAGGTGGCCGACGGCACCTCCGATGGGCTGATGCGGGTGGCGCTGGATACCGGCGTGCCGGTCATGAACGGCGTGCTGGCGGTGGAGAAATTCGAGGATGCGCTGGCGCGTGCCGGCGGCAGCCATGGCAACAAGGGCGAAGAGGCGGCGCTGGTGGCGATTGAAATGGCCGACCTGCGCCGCAAGCTGCAGGAGCAAGCATGAACAAGCATCATCGTCGTCCCGACGGCATCGATCCCGTGGCCCGTTCGCGCTCGCGCCGGCGCGCGCTGCAGGCGATCTATGCCTGGCAGATCAACCATGCCGACGAGCGCGCGCTGATCGCACAGTTCGCCCACGAACAGGCCCACGAGATCGCCGACCTCGAGTACTTCGAGGACCTGGTGCGCGGCGTGCTCCGCCACACCGCCGAGCTGGACGCGGCGCTGGCCGGCCATCTGGACCGCGGGATCGAGGAAGTGGACCAGATCGAGCGGGCCGCGCTGCGGATCGCCGCCTACGAGCTGACCCACCGCCCGGACGTGCCGTACCGCGTGGTCATCAACGAAGCCATCGACTCCACCAAGCGCTTCGGCTCGGAGCACGGCCACACCTACGTCAACGGCGTGCTGGACAAGGCCGCGGTGGTGCTGCGTGGCGTGGAAGCGAAGAGGTAATCGTCCTGTCGTCCTGCGCCCGCGCGGATGACAACGCCGTACCGATGCCACCGGTCCACGAATTCGACCTAATCGCCCGCATCCGCCAGCGCGCCGCCGCGCGCGGCGACGTGGTGCTGGGCATCGGCGACGACTGCGCGCTGCTGCTGCCGCCGCCCGGCATGCAGCTGGCGGTGACCATGGACGCGCTCAACGTGGCGTGCATTTCCCGCCGGAAACATCGCCTGCCGACATCGGCTGGAAGGCGCTGGCGGTGAACCTGTCCGACCTGGCCGCGATGGGCGCGCAGCCGGCCTGGGGCACGCTGTCGCTGTCGCTGCCGCAGGGCGACCCCGGCTTCGTGGACGCCTTCTTCGATGGCTTCTTCGCGCTGGCCGCGCAGCACGGCTTCGCCCTGGTCGGCGGCGACACCACCCGCGGCCCGCTGTCGATCGCGATCACCGCGCACGGCCTGGTCGAGCCCGGACAGGCGCTACGCCGTGACGGCGCCCGGGTGGGGGACGAGGTCTGGGTCAGCGGCACGCTGGGCGATGCTGCCGGCGCGCTGCGGCAGTGGCAAGAAGGAAAAGGGGGTCAGAGTGGCTTTTTGCAAACAAAAAGCCACTCTGACCCCCTTTTCGAGCGGCTGAATCGTCCCACCCCGCGGGTGGCGCTGGGCCGCGCGCTGCGCGGAGTCGCCAGCAGCTGCATCGACGTCAGCGACGGCCTGCTGGCCGACCTCGCCCACATCTGCCGCGCCAGCGGGGTCGGCGCGGAGATCGACATCGACGCGCTGCCGGCCAGCGCCGCGCTGGGCGCTGCGTTCGATGTCGAAACACGGCGCAACCTGCAGGCCGCCGGCGGCGACGATTACGAGCTGTGTTTCACCGCAGCGCCCGCACAACGCGAGGCGTTGCAACAGCTGTCGGTCACGCTGGCGCTGCCGCTCACCTGCATCGGCCGCATCATGGCGGGCGCGGCGGTGCGCTGCGATGGGGTGGCGGCCGGTGCCGGCGGCTACCAGCATTTCGCCTGAGTCACTCCGGCAACAGCTTGCCCGGATTGAGGATGCCGTCCGGGTCGAGTGCACGCTTGACTGCGCGCATCGTCGCCAGCGTGGCGGCATCGAAGGCATCGGCCATGAACGCACGCTTGGACAGGCCGATGCCGTGTTCGCCGGACAGTGCGCCGCCCAGCGCCAGCGCCAGCTCGAACACGCGCGGCAGTGCCGCCTGCGCGCGTGCGGATTCGTCGGCATCGTCTGGATGGAAGAGGATGTTGACGTGCAGGTTGCCGTTGCCGGCGTGGCCGAAGGTGACGATGGGCAGGCCGAATTCGTCCGCCAGTGCTTCGACCCCTGCCACCAGCTCGGGGATGCGCGAAACCGGCACCACCACGTCTTCATTGATCTTGCCCGGGGCGATCGTGCGCAGCGCCGGCGACAGCGCGCGCCGCGCCGCCCAGAGTTTGTCGCGGGCGATGCCGTCCTGCGCCACATCCATGTCGATCAGGCCGTCGCCGTCGGCGGCTGCGCCGAGTGCGGCAAGGAGGTCGGGCAGGGCATCAACGCTGCCATCGGCTTCCACCAGCAGCATCGCACCGGCGTCCGGCACGTCGCTGCCATTGCGGCGCAGCAGGTCCAAGCTGCGGCGGTCCATGAACTCCAGCATCGCCGGCACCACCGGCTGCGCCATCAGCCGCGATACCGCGGCTGCCGCGCTGGCGGCGTCGCGGTAGAACGCGCGCAGGCCGGCCTGCGCCTGCGGGCGCGGTGCGAGCTTCAGGGTCGCCTCCACGATCAGCGCCAGCGTGCCCTCGCTGCCCACCAGCAGCCGGGTGAGGTCGAAGCCGGAGGAACACTTGGTGTAGGCGCCGCCGACGCGGATCAGCTCGCCGGCACCAGTGACGGCCACCAGTCCCAGTACGTTGTCGCGGGTGGCGCCGTACTTCACCGCGCGCGGGCCGCCGGCATTGGTGGCGAGATTGCCGCCGACGGTGCAGCTCTCGAAGCTGGACGGATCCGGCGGCCAGAACAGGCCGTGCGGCTGCAGGGCGGCCTGCAGCTCGCCATTGCGCAGGCCGGGTTCGACCACCGCGCAGCGGTCGGCGGCGCGGACCTCGAGGATGCGGTCCATGCGTGCGAACGACACCACCACGCCGCCCTGCGTCGGTACCGCTGCGCCGGTGGTGGCGGTGCCGGCGCCGCGGGCGACGATGGGGACGCGATGGGCGCGGCAGGCGCGCACCAGCGCCAGCACTTCTTCGCGCGTGCGCGGCAGCGCCACCGCATCGGGCAGGGCGTGACGGCGGGAGTCGTCGCCGCCGTTGGCCGCGCGCGTGATTTCGTCCGTGCGCCAGCCCTCGCCCAGCAGTGCGGACAGTTCGGCAACGAGGGCGGCGGGAAGGGTCATGTGTTTCAGCAGTCGTCGGCGCGGAAGGCGTCGCGCAGCCAGTCGAATGCCGGCGCTGCCGGATCGCCGCTGGCGGCGATCACGTCGAAGCGGCAGGGCGCATCGGCGTGGCGCGGGTGCCGCAGCAGCCAGACCTGCGCCGCTCGCACCAGCCTGCGACGCTTGCCGGCATCCACGGAGGCCGCGCCGCCGCCAAACGCGGCGCTGCCGCGATAGCGCACTTCCACGAACACCACGCTGCCGCCTTCGGCCATCACCAGATCCAACTCGCCGCCGCGCGCGCTGGCGTTGCGCGCCAGCAGGCGCAGGCCGTTTGCTTCAAGGAACGCCAGCGCCGCGGTTTCCACCGCGTCCCCGCAGGCGCGTCGATCCGGCTCAGCGCGCGCCATCGGCCAGCGGCACCGGCTCGCCGCCGACGAAGCGCGTCCAGCCGGGGCGGCGCAGCACGTTGCCGAAACCGTCCAGGCGCAGGCGCCCGGTAGCGCCGACGATGCCGCCGTTGGCCAGCGCCAGATGTTCCAGATAACCGGTCAGCCGCCACGCATCCAGACCGAACGCGAACAGCCGCGCCGCCGGGCCTTTGGCGGTATCCACGCGGGCGGCGGCGCTGGCCTGCGAGGGCAGGCCGTCCACGCGCTGCACCAGCCACGGCTCGGTGGGGAAGACGATGCCGTCCAGCGCCGCATCTTCGGCCGCCTTGCCGGTGCCGGAGACGATCTGCGAAGCAGCCACCCGAGGCAGCCCGGCCATGCCGGCCAGGGCCAGTTGCGGCGCCACGATGCGCGCCTGCGGCCCCTTCAGTACCAGCAGCACCGCGTCGGGCGCCTCGGCCTGCGCCAGCTGGCGCAGCGCGCCGTCCATCTGCTCGCTGACGCCGAGCCGGGCGACGATCTTGACGCCGCGGCTTTCCAGCTGCTTGCGTGCGGCATCGGCGGTGCGCCGCTGGGTGTCGTCGCTGCCGGCCACCAGCAGCACGCGCTTGCTGCCGCGGTCTTCGATCAGGTACTGCGCCAGGCTGATGCCTTCGTCTTCGGGCGACAGCGAGAACGCGGCGCTGCCCGGCGCCGGCGCGCGGTCGCCGCGGTTGAGCGCCAGCAGCGGCAGCGCCGGCTCGCCGGTGAACACCGCGTCGACCTCGTCGCGGCCCAGCGGGCCGACCACGAAATCATTGCCCTCGGCCGCAGCACGGGCCAGCGCCGCCTTCGCGCCGCCAGCGGTGTCGTAGAAGCGCAGCAGGGGGCGGCGACGGGACTCGCCGTAGTAGCCGGCCAGATAGCCGTCGCGCACCGCGGCGGCGGCCGCGGCCTGGTTGCCGGACAGCGGCAGCAGCACGCCGACCTGCAGCGGCGGACGATAGCCGTCGGCGGCCGCGGGCGGGCGGGTGGCGGCGCCGAAGCTGGCGTCGCCGCGGTCGAACCCGCGCGGCGGCGGCAGGCCGCGCCGCAACAGGGAGCGGCCGGCGAAGTTGTAGAGCGGGTCGCCGGCGGGCAGGCGGGCGGCGTCGCGCGCCAGGGTGGCGTCGTCGAGGCTGGCCAGCAGCCGTTCGATGGACTCGGCGTTGGCGCGGCGCGCCTGGCCGTCCAGCGCGGCGTGCCCGGCCGCCAGCGCCTGCGCCTCGAGCGTGGCGGCGGCATACGGCGACGGGGGCGGCGCCTTGGGCGCCACATTCGCGCAGCCGGCCAGTGCCAGCAGCAGGACGAGGAGGAAAAGTCGCATCTGGGCCACGGGCGTGGGCGCTCGTTCGGGAACCGGCTAGGATTCTACCCGCGCACACGTTGAAGACAGGCATGCAGGACTCCGGAACGCTTTTTGTCGTCGCCACGCCCATCGGCAACCTCGGCGACCTGTCGCCGCGGGCGCAGCAGACCCTGCGCGATGTCGCGGCGATCTGCGCCGAGGACACCCGCCGCAGCGGCCAGCTGCTGGCGCATTTCGGCATCGCCACGCCGCTGGTGGCACTGCACGAACATAACGAGGAGGCGATCGCGCAGAGGATCGTCGCGCGCCTGCAGGCAGGCGAGTCGCTGGCGCTGGTCAGCGATGCCGGTACCCCGCTGGTCTCCGATCCCGGCTTCCGGCTGGTGCGCGCCGCGCGTGCGGCCGGGGTGAAGGTCAGCCCGGTGCCGGGCCCGTCGGCGCTGGTCGCGGCGCTGAGCGTGGCCGGCCTGCCCAGCGACCGCTTCGCCTTCGAAGGCTTCCTGCCCGCGAAGGCCTCGGCCCGGCGCGAACGCCTGCAGGCGCTGGCCGCGGAGCCGCGCACGCTGATCTTCTACGAATCCTCGCACCGCATCGCAGAAGCCCTGGCCGACATGGTGCAGGCGTTCGGCGATGAGCGTCCCGCGGTGCTGGCGCGCGAGCTGACCAAGCTGTTCGAGACCGTGTTGGACGGCAACCTCGCGCAGCTGCAGGCGCGGGTCGAAGCCGATGGCGACCAGCGCAAGGGCGAATTCGTGGTGCTGGTGCAGGGTGCGGGTGAAGATGCGGACGCCAAGGTGCACGAAGGCCGTCGCCTGTACGCCAGGCTCAAGGACCACCTGCCGCCTTCGACTGCCGCGAAGCTGGCCGCCGAGCTGTCCGGCGCCCCGCGCAAGGAACTGTACGGATCGGATTGAGCAGGTCCGTGGAGGCCCGGGGCCCAGGGTTTGCGCAGCAAACCTTGGGGGCTTCAATTGCGCTCAGCGCAATGGAAGGCGGCGGAGCCGGCCGATAAGCCGGGTCCTGTTCGACGCTTGCGCGCCGCGGCAGTCATTCCTCTAGGCGCAGCGTCACCGCTACGCTCAAGCAACCTACCCGGAGACTCGGCGGGCCGCCTCATCGTCTCCCTATTTGGTCTTGCTCCCGGTGGGGTTTGCCGTGCCGGTCTGTTGCCAGACTCGCGGTGCGCTCTTACCGCACCATTTCACCCTTGCCGTCCTGCCGAAGCAGTCTTGGGCGGTATCTTTCTGTTGCACTTTCCGTCGGCTCTCGCCGCCCAGGCGTTACCTGGCACCGTGCCCTGTGGAGCCCGGACTTTCCTCGGC
>ERZ778017.3926-NODE-3926-length-10017-cov-156.787994_pt1 | contig 10017 bp, 6 predicted proteins | sample MGYA00375747_ERZ778017 | MGnify/ENA primary metagenome ERZ778017 (study PRJEB29350, sample SAMN05509838) | bioreactor metagenome | biome: bioreactor; material: wastewater | place: South Africa: University of Cape Town | collected 2014-03-17 ... | reverse complement strand
ACCTGCCGGTGGCCAACGTGATCAACATCAAGCAGGCCGGCGGCCTGCTCGACGAACGCACCTACTACGCCTTCGGCGGCTGGCAGATCGAGGACCGCAACGGCTCGCAGTACGCGATGCCGATCCTCGGCCCGCAATTGGGCGGCGTCGACACCTCGCAGGGCGACGGCACCGTCGGCGACCTGCGCTCGGAGGTCGACCACGACATGGACCAGGTCTACCAGGACGAGGCAATCTTGGGCTTCCAGCAGATGATCGACGACAAGTGGTCGTGGGGCGTCAGCGGCACCTATCGCCGCCTGCACAACGCGATCGACGACATGGAGATCAGCGCCACCGCCCAGTGCGGCGAGGATGGCTACATCGGCTGGGTGATGGCCAACCCCGGCTCCAAGGTGCAGGTGTGGGGCGACTCCAACTGCGACGGCACCCCCGACGGCTACATCACCGTGGACACCTCCAAGGAAGGCTGGGCGATGTACCGCCAGGACGGCGTGGACGCCGACGGCGATCCGATCATGACCTACATCGGCCAGCGGGGCTGGGTGAAACCCAAGCGCAGCTACACCGCGGTGGAATTCCAGATCAACCGCGCGTGGGACGACCAGTGGGCGTTCAACGCCTCCTACACGCTGTCGTGGAGCCGCGGCAACGCGGAAGGCCCGGTCAACTCGGATACCAACTTCGACGACACCGGCCGCACCGAGAACTTCGACGACCCGTGGGTGAACTTCGGCGGCGACGGCTACCTGCCCAACGACCGCCGCCACCAGTTCAAGCTGCGCGGTACCTACGCGCTGACTCCGCACTGGCAGCTCGGCGCCGATCTGCAGGCATTGTCCGGCACACCGATCACCGGCTTCGGCGTGGGCAACCCGTATGACGCCAGCAACTACCACAGCTACTACACCTGCGTGCAGAACTGCGATTCGGAGTTCTCCGCCGACCGCGTCTACGTCAACTCGCCGCGCGGCAAGTACGGCCGCACGCCGTGGACCTACAACGTCGGCGCCAGCGTGAGCTACATCCTGCCGATCGGCGACACCGGTCGCTTCCGGGCCAAGCTGGCGGTGTACAACCTGTTCAACACCCAGCAGACGCTGAACGTGGACCAGGACCTGCAGACCACCATCGGCAACAGCACCAGCGACACGTTCGGCGACGGTATCAGCTTCCAGGCACCGCGCTTCACCCAACTCACCCTCAGCGTGGATTTCTGAACGTACTCCCCTGGCGGCGACCCACACGGAATGGTGGGTCGCCCTTTTTTTGCCCGCCCCGCGGGTGACCGATGATGGCCTGCCGCTGCCCATGAACCACCTCCACGCCCCGCCGCCCGTCGAGCCCGACAACCTCGCGGCCATCGACATGGCGGCACCGCGCTGGCTCGACGGCGTCGACCTGCAGCTGCTGGCCGAACGCATGCCCACCCCTTTCCACGCCTATTCCGCCAGCGCGATCCAGCAGCGCATCGAGGCGCTGAAAACCGCGCTGGCCGGCCTCGACGCCACCATCTGCTTTGCCGTCAAGGCCAACCCCAACCTCGCCATCCTGCAGCTGATGGCCAACGCCGGCCTCGGCGCCGACATCGTCTCGGTCGGCGAACTGCGCCGCGCGCTCAACGCCGGCATGCCGGCCGAGCGCATCGTGTTCTCCGGTGTCGGCAAGAGCGCCGACGAGATCGCCGGCGCGCTGAACGTCGGCATCATGCGCTTCAACGTCGAATCGCTGGACGAACTGCATACCCTGCAGCGCGTCGCCAAGGCGCAGGATGTGACTGCACGCGCCGCGGTGCGCATCAACCCCGACGTGGACGCGCAGACCCACGCGAAGATCTCCACCGGCAAGTCGGAGAACAAGTTCGGCGTCAGCATCGACGAGGCGCGCCGCTGGTTCGCCCAACGCAAGTCGTTCGACCACGTGCAGCTCGACGGCCTGCACGTGCACATCGGTTCGCAGATCCTCAGCGTCGAACCGTTCCGGCTCGCGCTGCAGCGGGTCGCCGCGTTCTGGCGCGAACTCGAGCAGGCCGGCCACCCGGTCAACAGCATCGACGTCGGCGGCGGACTGGGCGTGTGCTATCGCGCCGGCGTGGACCGGCCGGTGGCCGCCGCCGATTACGCAGGCGTGATCCGCGAGGCGCTGGCCGGTTTTCGCGGCCGCCTGCTGCTGGAACCGGGCCGCTACCTGGTCGCCGAGGCGGGCGTGCTGCTGACCCGGGTGATCCGCGTCAAGCCCGGCATCGAGCGCACGTTCCTGGTGCTGGACGCGGCGATGAACGACCTGCAGCGGCCCAGCCTGTACGACGCCTGGCACGACATCGTGCCGGTAGCGGACGAGCCGCGCCCGATGACCACCTACGACATCGTCGGCCCGGTGTGCGAGACCGGCGATACCTTCGCCCGCGCACGCGAACTGCCCGAATGCGCCGCCGGCGACCTGTTGCTGATCAAGGCCACCGGCGCGTACGGTACGTCGATGGCCTCCACCTACAACTCGCGGCCGCTGGCCGCCGAGGTACTGCTGCAGCGGGGCCGCTACGCCGTCGTGCGGCGGCGGCAGCATTTCGAGGAAATGATCGCCGGCGAACAGCCGGCCCGGAACTGGGAAACGCCATGAACACGACTGTCCGCCTCGCCCTCCTCGCCGCCTTGAGCCTGGCTGCCGCGCTGCCCGCGCAGGCACAGCAGGATCCGCCGGTCACCATCGACACCCACGTCGACATCCCGTTCAACTACATGGGCGAGCCGCGCTTCGACGTCGGGCACGACACCCGATTGCTGGTCGACCTGGGCAAGATGGAGCGCGGCGGCCTGAACGCGGCGTTCTTCGTGGTCTGGGTGCCGCAGCACAAGCTCGACGCCGCCGGCTACGCCAAGGCGGTGAAACAGGCCAGCCAGAAATACGACGGCATCGGCCGCATGCTGATGATGTATCCCGACCGCATCCGCCTGGCCACCACGCCCGAGCAGCTGCTGGCCAACCACAAGGCCGGCCTGCTCTCGGCCACCATCGAGATCGAGAACGCCTACTCGCTCGGCCACGACCTGCATCGCCTCGACGCCGCCTACGACCGCGGTGCGCGCTCGGTCGGCCTGGTCCACGTCGGCAACAACGACCTGTGCACCAGCTCGCTGCCCGACACCGAACACGGCGAGCCGGCGATGAACAGCGCCGGCGACAAGGGCATGAGCGACTTCGGCCGCGCCGTGGTGAAGCGCGCCAACCAGCTCGGCATGATGGTCGACATCTCGCACGCCTCGGACAACTGCGTGCGCGACGCGCTTAAGGCCTCCGCCACGCCGATCATCGCCACCCACTCCGGCGCCCGCGCCGTGCTCGACCACCCGCGCAACCTGCCCGACGACCTGCTGCGCGCGATCGCCGCCAAGGGCGGCGTGATCGACGCCGTCGCCTACAAGGAATTCCTCAAGCACGACCCCGGCCGCGAAGCCGCCGAGAAAGCCTTGCAGGAAGCCGTGGCGAAACAGGCCGGCGAAAAGGCATACGACAGCGACAACGACGACTACCGCCCCGAGATGGAAGCGGGCATGGCCGAGATCCAGAAGAAGTATCCGCTGGCGACGCTCGAAGACTACGTCAAGCAGATCCGCCACATGGTGCAGGTGGCCGGCATCGACCACGTCGGCATCGCCTCCGACTTCGACGGCGGCGGCGGCATCACCGGCTGGAAGGACGCCAGCGAAACCCGCAACGTCACCGCCGCGCTGCGCCAGGCCGGCTTCAGCGACGCGGACATCGCCAAGCTGTGGGGCGGCAACCTGCTGCGCGTGTGGGGCGAGGTCGAGCGCCATGCTGATCGTCATTAAGCCGCGCCTGCTGCTGGCCGCGGCACTCGGGCTGGGCTGCACGCTCGTCCACGCGGCCACGCCCGGGGCGGAAACCGCTGCCCTCGACAAGATCGTCGACGCCACCGTCGCCCGCTACCACCTGCCAGGCATCGCCGTGGGCGTGATCGAGAACGGGCAGGTCGTCTACACGCGCACCGTGGGCGAAACCATCGCCGGCTCGGGCCAGCCGATCACCCCGCAGACGCTGTTCAAGATCGCCTCCAACAGCAAGGCGATGACCACCGCCCTGCTCGGCCGGCTGGTCGACCAGGGCAAGCTGCGCTGGGACGATCCGGTGACGAAGTACCTGCCGCAGTTCCGCATGCACGATCCGTGGGTCACCGCGAACATGCGCGTGGCCGACCTGCTCACCCATTCCAGCGGCCTGCCCGAGGGCGGCGGCGACCTGATGCTGTGGCCGGAGCCGAACGCGTTCACCCGCGCCGACATCATCCACGGCCTCGCCTTCATCAAGCCCGGCTACAGCTTCCGCTCGCAATACCAGTACGACAACCTGCTCTACGTGGTGGCCGGCGAAGTCGCCGCCGCCGCGGGCGGCGCGCCGTACGAAACGCTGATGCGGCGCGAAGTGTTCGAGCCGCTGCACCTGGACCGCTGCCAGGTCGGCGCGTGGAACCGCGACACGGTCGGCGACGTGGCCACGCCGCACCGCCGCGACGGCGGCCGCAACGTGCCGATCCCCGAAGCCGCGGCGATTCCCGCGATCACCTCGGCCGCCGCCGGCGGCATCCGCTGCGACCTCACCGACATGCTGAGCTGGGCGCGCAACTGGCTGGTGCCTACCCATGCCCAGCTGCAGTGGCTGTCGCCGGTGCAGCGCGACGTGCTGCAGGCGCCGCACATGCTGATCCCGGTCTCCGCGCAGCGCCGCGCCTGGGACCACACCCACGTGATGGCCTACGGCTACGGCTGGCGCATGGCCGATGTCGACGGCCAGTGGAGCGTGTGGCACACCGGCACGCTGAACGGCATGTATTCGATGCTGGCACTGCTGCCGGACCGCCAGAGCGGCTTCGTGTTCATGATCAACGGCGACGCGGGCGACGCGCGCAGCGTGCTCGGCGAGGTGCTGATGAAACACTTCACCGCGCCGACTGACGGCCGCGGTGTGGACTGGTACGCCGACGCGCTGGCGCAGCAGGCGAAGCAGCGATCAGCGGCGACGTCCGCCCCGGATACCTCGGCGCAGCGGCCGGCCACACCGGCCGAACTGGCGCGCTGGAGCGGCCAGTACCGCGACCCGTGGTTCGGCGACGTCACGCTGTGCCCGCGCGACGGCAAGATGCACTTCGCCGCCGCGAAGTCGCCGACGCTGGCCGGCACCGTGATGCGCCTGGGCAAGCGCTACCTGGTGCATTGGGACGACTCGGCCGACCTCGACGCCTGGCTGGACTTCCGCGCGGCCGCCGGCAACCAGCCGATCGCCCTGCGCATGGCCAAGCTCGATCCGCTGGGCGACTTCAGTTCCGACTACGAAGACCTCGACTTCCGCCGCACGGGGAGCTGCCACCCATGACCAACCCGCCGCCCATGACCGCCCGTAGGAGCCCGCTGGCGGGCGATGCTCTTGTGCCCGGCGCAAGGGAAGGCATCGCCCGCCAGCGGGCTCCTGCGAAAGCCGGATATCTGTTTGCATTCGGCTTGCTCGTCACCGTCAGCGGAATCGCCCACGCGGATCAGGCACCCGATCTTTCGCCTGCCACGACCGCCGCGGCGGCCAACCTGGTCGACATCCGCACGCTGGTGCCGGACATCGCCGAGGACATCAAGTACGCCGGCCACGACAACTTCGTGGGCGCGCCGGTGGACGGCTACCTGGCGCCGAAGTGCCTGCTGCTGCGGCCGGTTGCCGAAGCGCTGGCACGGGTCGAGCAGGAACTGCGCGCGCAGCATTACCGGCTGAAGATCTGGGATTGCTACCGCCCGGCCCGCGCGGTGGCGCACTTCGTGCGCTGGGCGCACGACCTGGCCGACCAGCGCACCAAGGCGCAGCACTACCCCGCGCTGGACAAGTCGCAGCTGCTCGGCGACTACATCGCGCCGGTCTCCGGCCATAGCCGCGGCGCCACTATCGACCTCACCCTCGAGCGCTGCGCCGCCGATGGCAAGCGCTGCGAAGCGCTGGACATGGGCACCGACTTCGACTTCTTCGACGTGCGCGCCCACACCGACGCACCCGGCATCGGCGCTGCGCAGCTCGCGAACCGCCTGCGGCTGCGCGACGCGATGGCACGCGAGGGCTTCCGCAACTATCCGCTGGAATGGTGGCACTACACCCTCGCGCCGGAACCGACGCCACACACGTTCTACGACGTACCGGTGCAATGACACACCGCGAATGACCGCAGGGGAACCGCCATGCAGAAAGTGTTCGCCGGCCTCGCCGCCATCATCCTGCTCGGCGGCTGTGCCGCCGCCACCAAGCCGTCCGACCCGGCCGACGCGCTGATGCAGCGTTACGCCGGCGACGTGCCCGGCGCCTCGCTGCTGGTGCTCAAGGACGGCAAGCCGATCGTGCACCGCGGCTACGGCCTGGCCAACCTCGAAGACGGCGACAAGACCACGCCGGCGACCAACTACCGGCTCGCCTCGGTGAGCAAGCAGTTCACCGCCGCGGCGATCCTGCTGCTGGCCGAGCAGGGCCGCCTGAAGCTGGACGATCCGGTGCGCCAATGGCTGCCCTCGCTGCCGGAGACGACCTCGGCCGTCACCCTGCGCCAGTTGCTCGACCACACCGGCGGCCTGGTCGACTACGAGGACCTGATCCCGCCCGGGACCACCGAGCAGGTCAGCGACAACGACGTGCTGCGCATGCTCTCCGCCACGTCGAAAACCTATTTCGCGCCCGGCAGCGCCTACCGCTACAGCAACACCGGCTACGTGCTGCTCGGTCTGGTGGTCGAGCGCGCCTCGGGCTACAGCCTGCCGCTGTACCTCAAGCAGCAGATCTTCCAGCCATTGGGCATGGACCACGCCCTGCTGTACGAAAAGGGCGGCCCCGAGGTGGCCGACCGCGCCTACGGCTACAGCGAGGCGAACGGCCAGTGGACACGCACCGACCAGAGCGTCACCAGCGCCACCCGCGGCGACGGCGGCATCTATTCCTCGGTCGAGGACCTGGCGAAGTGGGATGCCGCGCTGTACGACGACCGCCTGCTCAGCGACGCCTCGCGCAAGCTCGCCTTCAGCCCGCACGTGAAGGTCACCGGGGAACCGTACGAGGCCAGCTACGGCTATGGCTGGCGCATCACCGGCGACACGCTGTGGCACTCCGGCGAGAGCATCGGTTTCCGCAACGTGATCGTGCGCTGGCCGAAGCAGCGCCTCACCGTGATCCTGCTCAGCAACCGCAACGAGCCGGAGCCGTACCGCACCGCGCTGGCGATCGCCAGGCCGTGGTTGCATTGACCCCCGACCGTCATTCCTGCGCAAGCAGGAATCCAGCGACTTCAGCGCCAAGGCGCTGGATGCCAGCGTTCGCTGGCATGACGGGCAAAAGCGAAACCATGAGACCCAACGCGATGCGCATGACTCGTCCAACACCACGCCGCCTGCGCATCGTCGGCGCGCTGCTGTTGCTTGCCCTGCTCGCCGCCTGCGCCCCGCTGCCGCCGCGCAACCCGCTGGCGACCTGGGTGCCCTCGCCCAACCACGACGTCCGCCGTCCGGTGCTGATCGTGCTGCATTTCACCGACCAGCATTCGGCGCAGGAAAGCCTGCACACGCTGCGCACGGCCAACAGCGGCGGCCCGGTCAGCGCGCACTACCTGGTCGGCGCCGACGGCCACATCTACCAGCTGGTCGCCGACCAGCTGCGTGCCTGGCATGGTGGCGGCGGCCGCTGGGGCACCATCACCGACATCAACTCCGCCTCGATCGGCATCGAGCTGGACAACGACGGACATTCGCCGTTCGCGCAGGCGCAGATCGACAGCCTGCTGCGCCTGCTCACCGACCTCACCGGACGCCTGAACATCCCGCGCACGCAGATCGTCGGCCACCAGGATTTCGCGCCCACGCGCAAGAACGATCCCGGCCCGCTGTTCCCCTGGCAGCAACTCGCCGCTGCCGGCTTCGGCCGCTGGCCGCAGGGCGTGCTGGCCGATCCGCCCGCCGGCTTCGACCCCTGGATGGCGCTGGCGGTGGTCGGCTACCCGCTGGATGATCGCGCCGCCGCGGTGCAGGCATTCCACAACCACTTCCGCGGCCTCGGCGGCGACGAGCTCGACCCGCAGGACCTGCGCATCCTGTGGAACCTGGTGCAGCAGATCGAGTCGGGCGGCGGCTGAGACCTTTCGACAGCCGGAAAGCGGCGGGCAGTGCCCGCCCTACCCGGCGGCAGGCGTAGGGCGGGCACTGCCCGCCTGCTCTTCCGCGAATACCGGCGAAAATGGAAGCGTGCGGTCGCCCTACACCTGCAACCGGTCGCCCGGCCGTGCGACCAGCGCATACAACGCCGGCATCAGGTACATGCCGATCAGCAATCGCGACAGCATGCCGGCCACGATCACCAGCGCGAACGGACGCTGCGAATCAGTGCCGACGCCGCTGGCGATGGCTGCCGGCAACAGGCCGAGCGCGGCCACCAGCGCGGTCATGGTGATCGGGCGCAGACGCAGGATCGCCGCCTCGTGCACCGCCCTGGCGATGTCCATGCCGCCCAGCCGCAGCTCGTTGACGCAGGAAATGTAGACCACGCCGGTCAGCACCGACACGCCGAACAGCACGATGAAGCCGATCGCCGAGGACACCGAGAACGGCGTGCCGGTGAGCCACATCGCCACGATCGCGCCGAACGGTGCGGACAGCAGCACGCCGACCACGGTGATGAACGGGAACTTGAAATTGCCGTAGAGCACGAACAGCAGGCCGAAGATCAGCAGCAGGGTCAGCGGCAGGATCACGTTCATCTGCGCGCGCGAGGCGGTGTATTCCTTGTACTCGCCGCCCCATTCCAGCCGGTAGCCGTGCGGCAGTTTCACGTCGTGGCCGACCCGGGCGATCGCCTCGTTCACCGCACCGGCCAGGTCGCGCCCGCTCACCGAGAACTGCACGCCGATGTAGCGCGAACCGTTTTCGCGATAGATGAAGGAGGCGCCGTTGGCGACGTGGATGTCGGCCAGTTCCTTCAGCGGAATCTGCTGGCCGCCGGGCGTGGCCACCGGGATCTCGCCGATCTGCTGCGGGTTGTCGCGGTACTGCGGCTGCAGGCGCACCAGCAGGTCGAACTGCTTCTCGCCCTGCGCCACCTCGGTGGCCACGTCGCCGCCGACCGCCGCCTCGATCAGCTTGTTGATGTCCTCCACGTTGATGCCGTAGCGCGCGATTTTCTCGCGGTCGATTTTTATCGACAGGTTGGGCTGGCCCAGCTCGTGCACCAGGGTCAGGTCGGTGATGCCGCGCACCTTTGCCATGGCCTGCTTGATCGCCTTGCCCTTGGCCTGCAGCACGTGCAGGTCGGGGCCGTAGATCTTCACCGCCAGCGCGCTCTTCAGGCCGGTCTCGGCCTCGTCCACGGCATCCTCGGCCGGCTGGGTGTAGTTGAACTGGATGCCGGGAAACACCTGCAGCTTCTTGTCGATCGCCGCGATCAGGTCCTGCTTGCTGCGGTATTTGCCGTCCCACTGCGAATACGGTTTCAGGCCGACGAAGAACTCGTCGTTGAAGAAGCCGGTGGAATCAGTACCGTCGTCCGGACGGCCAAGTTCGGAGCCGACCGTGGTGACCTCGGGGAAAGAGCGCAGGATCTGCCGTATCTGCGGCGAGATCTTCGAGGCCTCGTCGAAGGAGATGGTGTACGGCATGGTGGCGCGCACCCACAGCGAGCCTTCGTCCAGGTGCGGCATGAACTCGGCGCCGATGCCGCGCATCATCACCAGCGCGATCACCAGCAGCAGCAGGGAGGCCCCGGTCACGCGCCACGCGTGCTGCTGCAGGCGCTGCAGTCCGCGCACGTACCACGCCTTGAACCTGTCGTAGATGGCGTTGCGCCGCTCGCGCACGCCACGGCGCATGAACAGCGCGCACAACACCGGCAGCAGGGTCAGCGTGACCAGCAGCGAGCCGACCAGGGCGAAGATCATGGTGTCCGCCATCGGCTTGAACAGCGTGCCGGAAGGCCCGGTCAGCACGTAGATCGGCAGGA
>ERZ778017.3925-NODE-3925-length-10018-cov-4.620897_pt1 | contig 10018 bp, 5 predicted proteins | sample MGYA00375747_ERZ778017 | MGnify/ENA primary metagenome ERZ778017 (study PRJEB29350, sample SAMN05509838) | bioreactor metagenome | biome: bioreactor; material: wastewater | place: South Africa: University of Cape Town | collected 2014-03-17 ... | reverse complement strand
TTTGTGGCGACCCTAGGAGTTGTACCGTCCACGATTTATTGTTAGAGTTGAAACCCCCCGCCATGATGACGTGGGGGTTGGGGGTTTGGTCGGTGAACCGGCGCAAGATGTTCAAGAGGATCTTTGCTTGGATCAACTTGACGTCATTGAATCGTGGTGACCAGTATAGGTGGGTGTTTGCAACGTAGACGATTTTATTGGTTAGTTTGTCTCTCAATTTAACAATGACAGCCACGGTATTTCTAGGCACAACTCGCTTGACCAAGTCGTCGGTGATCTCAAACTCGTTTTTGTGCTCGATGATGTAGTTCCCGAAGTTGATTTGCTCGCTCGCGAGGATCTCGAACCGGTTCTTGTTTACAAAGATCGACACCCCATCGATGTGGGCTGACGGTTTCTCTCCCCAGTACAACGGGAGGGACTTCTTGACAAAAACAGACGTGTAATCCGTCAAGTTGTGTTCCCAGTACTTCAGATACACGTCGTACTCCATCTCCTGGAAACACATGATGTCGCATTGCAACTGTGCTATGGTTTGGTTTATGAGTGGGAACCGATGGGTGTCCCACGCCATGTATTTGGGGTCGAAATCTCGAAACACTTCGTCCCACACGTAATGCTGACTTAGTAGGTTGAACGACATCACCCGGATGCTTTCTTTTGTGTCCTCGCATGGTTCTGCTACGTTAATCCAATGGCGATATTTGGTTGCATCATATTTGTCGTTGGTGCTATATAGGGCCTTGGGCATGTAGTGACCTAGCTTTGCACGGTAGGATAGGTGGGCTCGTGAGGATAGGATATTCATAAATGTGTATTTGATTTTGGTTGCCTTGTGTGGTGGATGGGTTGGTGTTATATGATTACTAACCCCACACTATAGGTTATTATTGGACTCTAAGTCACTATTTACATCGTTCTGGTATATAATCGTGTTCCCTTTTTGCACCTCCGTTTGGCCTAATAGGCACTCTAGGTCCCGGTCACGAACACGGGAACAGTGGGGTGGCGAAAGGGTCCTAGTTAATCAAATCTTGTATTAGCTGCGTCAAATCGCCTCTTTGTTTACGTAATTTTTCTAGCCTGGCCTCTGTCATTGGTGCATTAATTAATTTGCGATTTACCCCAGGACAGAGCTTTTTCGCTGCTAGTGAACACACGTCGCAGTTTGGTGCCTTGGGCACGCAGATGACTTGTCCAAATCCTACTAACAAGGGGTTTATGCTCTGCCAGTATTTTCCCGGTAGCCATTCCTGTAGTTGAGCTCTGGTGTGCTCGGGGGTTTTCGCCGACTTGGACGTCCATCCCCACATCTGCGCTAACCTGTGGACATGTACATCGACTCCTATTCCTGTGTTGATGTTCCATGCGTTTTGTAGCAAAAGGTACCCCATTTTTGGTCCCACTCCTGGTAACGAGACCACGTCATCGATGGTGGTGGGAATGTCGCCGTCAAATTTGTCGGCTAATATTTCCGCCGTCTTCTTTATGTAGCCAGCTTTTCTATTATGAAATCCGACTTTGCAAATAAGCGCATCTATTTGAGACTCGGTCGTGTTCCGAATTGCCTCGAGACATAGTCCATGTTTGTAGCCCTGTTCAAGGAAATGAGTCTGTAGCTTGACCATGGCATCGAAGTTGACTTCGTCCTTGGTCTGACTCGATAGCATGAGCGAGATCAAGAGCTGAAACCGGTATATCTGGGGGTAATTCTGGCGAACGTTCGGATATATCGTATTTGGCATTCGTTCGCATCCCTGGTTATCTACTGGAGACGTGAACTTGCGTCTCATGAGGGCAATCTCGTTATAGATCTTCCACCAGTTTTTTGGGCCCACAGCTTTGTCAGCTTCGTCTGTGACCAACGAGAACACGTTTGGGGCACGCTCGATTTCAATCTTGACTTTTGCGTCCAACTGTTCCTCCTTTACCGTCACCCCTTCACTCGTTACTACTTGTGTGGTATTGTCGCGTTCCCGTTTTGTCGTGGTCATAGCTACTGTGTTGTCGCCGACGACACGCGGAACTTTATTGAACTGCGATGAGCATTCCTCTTGTTTAACTTCTCGTAATACTTGTGAGTCCAGAAGGTGCTCCGTCTTTACTGTTCGTTGCACCTTGACTCGTTTTCGGCTACCACCGATTCTGTCACCAGAATCCTCAGTTTTCATGGGGTAATTATGACAAGGACTTAGGATAGAAGGAACTGTTTCATTTGGTGTTTGCAGATGTGCACATTCCACCTTATCGAAACTCAGGACGTCCTTATCACCGATCTCATCACCCACATTAATTTTGTCCACCACAGAGGCCCCACGAAGACCCGAACGAGTTCTGCGCGTAGTGGGCAGAACCTTGATCGAACGCTTGCTGAGCTCGGCGGCCAGCGTTTGGCACACTGTCTTCACCATCTTGACTCAATAATGGAAGAATCAAATATTTGAATGCAGTTTCGTATCGTGTGCATATGATTACCGTTTTACCGAGCTTTTGCTGTATTATGATTATGAGTCAGGTTGAAATATTTCACCTCAGAATGGAATATATTATTCTCATTAATCTTATTAATCTCATTGCAAAGTTTGTCGATTCTAGTTGTAAAGCATAGTGTTTTGTGTGTGAACTGTGTTCTATGTCGCTGATAAAGGTTGAGCCGTTAGATTTTGGGTTTGGTGTAGAGCCTAAACCTCGCCCCAAGGCTAGACCAAGACAGAGGGCATCCGGCCAAACTACAAATACTAAAACCATCAAAGCTCCTGGCTCTTCCAGTGAACGGGTGGCTCAGGCATGTGACCGTTGTCGTGCTAAGAAGACCAAGTGTGACGGTAAGAACCCTTGTTCTAGTTGTTTGACTGTGGGGATTGAATGTATTGTTTCCGATAAGTTATCAAGAAGAGCATTTCCAAAAGGGTACACCGAAACCTTGGAAGAAAGAATACGACAGTTAGAGGCTGAAAACAAAAAATTAACCACCATCTTAGATATGCGCGATGAACAGGTTGGGTTGCTTGAGAAACCCCTTGCAAACCTGATGAATGGTGCCCCTATTGATGACCCATTGAATCAACTGATCACGTCCTCCAACTTATCGCGTCTACAAGATCAGTACAAATCCCACACTCATACTCATGCTGATGGTCAACCTTGTGGGTGCTCTAATTCCCATGCTTTTCACGAAAGGCCAGTGTCCATTGCCGGGTCGTTTTATGATGAAAATGATCCAGTTTCAATTGCTGGTTCAATTAACTTGAGTGACGAAGATGAACGTAATAGTTTATTAAGTATTGACGACTACTCCCAATTACATCCAGTGGGCTTCAATCGCCAAAATCATAAAGAGTTGACCCCAGCTCCAGGTGCATGGCAGGCTGCTACAGCAATTGCACAGATGCAGAAAGCAAACAAATTACCATCAAATCCTGGCCATCAATTGGATCTCGAAAGTAAACAACAGTTGCTTACCTCATTGGTGTCAGTTTCCATTCCAAGAACATCGGAGGAAACTCTATTTATTCCTACCCTTCTCGCAAGAATTTGTCAAGCATACGGATATTCATCGAAATCTGCAGTTTTGACTGCTAATGCTCTAGCATCGTTGAAAGAGAACATTAAGGTAGAGCCTAGTTTGGATCATGCTAAGAACAACCAATTTTTGGCATCATTAATTATGAATAGAGACGAAGTTGTTCGCCTCGATGATAATGAGGCAGCATTTTTTGTAAGGGATTTGATTGGGTTGCCATCGAAAGTAGATTTAGATCACTTTATTACTCTATATCTTCAAGATTGGGGAAATGCTCTTCCAATATTGGATAAAAATATGTTATTGAAAAATTATACTAAATTAGCAAGATTATTGGAGGGAGAATCTATCAGTAACCAAAGTGAATCAACATATGATCTGATTGAAAAATTTGGTGCTATCATGGTTTTGGTTGTAAGCTTGGGTCTTTTGTCAATCAAAAATAGCCAAATGACAACAAATCAACCAGGTAGTGAAAAATACGTGAACAATTTGAATCATTATGACTACTTAATTCATGAATTCATAAAGCCAAGTTGTATCATAACAAAAAACTGCTCTATTCAATCGTTACAGATTCTTGCATTGGCACTTCAATACTGCCAGGCAGTAGGAGACATCTCTACGTGCTACGAGCTTCGTGGTCGGGTCATCACTATGGCACAGCAATTAAGATTACATAGATGTCCAGCTGCTGTTTTGGGTATTGGTGGTAACAATGATGATGTTGACCTTCAAAACTTCATTCAAGGAGAAAGACGTATCTTGTTCTGGTGCGTTTACTGTCTTGATATATATTCATCTTTGAATTTGGGAGTTCCAAGGCTTTTGAAGGATTTCGAGGTGGAATGTGCCATGCCATTTGCAGGTAAAAATGATGATGACGATGATGACAACGTCAATATTCTCGTTGTGAACAATACAAAGTTGCCTATTCGTGGTAAAGTTACCAAATTTGCATTAGCCAATATGAACTATTGTAAGGTTCTTGGTAATATTCTTGATACTATATTTACTAGATATGAGAGTGAAGACGCACAAGCTACTGCATTACTGAGAGATCGTATGCTTGATTGCTGGAGACGGGAATTGCCTGTAGGCTTGAAATTTGAAATTGACACAAATGGATTTTCTTTGAGAGATGGTGGTGATGGATTTGATGACGCTATTTGGGCGAAATACAATAAGCAGCAATTGACGTTAATTTTCATTTATTACCATGCTAAGATTTTGATTTACTTGCCTATTATTTCGAAATATGGAAATCATCACAACGTTGGACTTTCAGCCAAGGAAAAGTTAACAAAAGGAGAATCAGACATTAGCAGTGTTATTTCTAGTGTGACAATGATCCAACAATCGTCAATTCAAATGCTTGAGGTATTGAAATGTATCTCACGTAATACTACTTCAAACATTTTACCAATTCCTATAAACATTGTCAGACAGCAAGGTAGAATAGCACTTTTGGTTGCAAAAGGTACTCTTGACTATGTCAAAGGAGGTGCATTGTATCAAAACCTGAGACAATTATTATTGGATACCATAAATTTCTGGAAGCATGAAAGTTTCGAAATTCCTGGAGCACTTACTAAGAAATCAGTGAGGTTGTTGGAGTGGTCAATTTTGAGCATTCTTGGAGTGAACTTGGCGAAAGTGAACAATACCACCAAAAAACGCGTTCCATCTAACCAACCAATCACCAAAACTGCAGTTCCAAGAGCAGGGTATGGAAACGAAATACACAATAATGCTGCTTTTGCAAAAGGATTGAGTAACCAAAGCGTTTCTCCATCCCCGTTGCGCAGCAATGTTGTTACTATGAGTGAAGAAAAAGAAGTTCCTCCCACTAACCCTACACTTACTGATGATATAGATCTCAATAACGGATCCAATAGTGATGATAATGAAGGACTTGATAGTATACTTGACTTTGATCCGTTCAAAGTTGACTTAAACCGTCAAGTTCTTAACGAGTTTGGAGCTGATGGATCTCTTGGGCTTGGGCCATTTTTGGAATTGAACCAGCTCGGGTACGATAATAGCATTGCGAATTACGAATCCAATGGAACAATGGATCCCCAATCAATGACTCCAACGCAGTACCATCAATCTGAACAACCGGCTAATGGACATCAGCTTTTTTGGTTGCAAAATTCCTAATTTGTATGCATGCATGATACATATGGTCGGGAACATCCCCGATTTCGGGTGCGGAGTACTGTATATATTAAAACATGTCAAAATTGGCATCATCTGGGGTACTATAAGTAAAGAGCGAATTCCACAATTTGACAACGTGGGGAACCGTAAAAGTCGACTATATAATCAACAGTATACGAATTATGACAACATTTTCTAAAGCTAACTTCAAAACATTACAGTATAATTCATTTCGACCACACTATCCTGGAAGCTTCTATAAAATATTGGGTCAGTACACCACAAAGGATGATGTATCGAAGCTTCCCTTAAAAAAAGCGATTGATTTGGGGTGCGGTACTGGTGTTGCAACTTATCCTTTGCTCAACATATGTGAGGATGTGATTGGGTTAGATATTTCACCAAAAATGATTGAGACCGCCAACTCTTTGATTCCCCAGAGAACACAAGAATTTGGTGTTGACTCCCATAGAATTAGTTTCAAGACTTGTTCCACGGAGGACTTCCTTCACGATGATCAAAGACAAATTCATGATAACTCCGTAGACCTTATCACTGCAGCACAATGTATTCATTGGTTCCAGGATTTTCCGAAGTTTTTCCGAAACGCGAGCGAGTTGTTAAAGCCACAAGGAACCTTAGCCTACTTTTACTATGTTGATCCATTTGTTGTTGATTTCCGAGGTGCCCACCCTCGTGGTGAATCGAAAATCGAAATATTGAATAAAGCAAAAGAGTTGTATCACGATTACGTTTACAACGACGAAACCCTAATTGGACCACATTGGGAACAGCCCGGAAGAACCATCATTAAGAACTCATTGGTCGACGTCAACGAATGCATTCCACAGGATTTATATGAGGATATCACAATCAAAACCTTTTCACCAAACTTTGAAACCGGCGATGTCAAACCTCACGAAGATGATCTTTGTTTAGAGAAAACCAACATTTTAGTTGACGATTACTTGAACTACTTACGAACCTATAGTGGGTACCATGCATTCAGAGATGCTACTGGTGATAAGGACGATGTGTTCAAACGGTTCAAAGATGATCTCTTCGCCGAGTTGGGCTGGGACGAGAACACCAGAATAGACCTTGTGTGGAACACCGGGTACACATTCATAAGAAAGAAGTAATTTAGAGTCATATTAGATTTAATTGAGATGAAAAATACCACAACTGATTGGAAATACGGAGACCTTGCTACCGTATTCCGGCCATCATAATTTTCCGAAACTGCAGCCTAATTGCCTAACTACTTTGTCTCTGTATTCCGTCCAGTATTTTTCGGACTATCCTACATCGGAACATCCACATCTCCACGTTGTTTGTATACCTATACTAAAATAAACTAACAATATTGCACTAGCACAGTAGTGACATTTGTGTTACTCGACTTTTGGAGCATCATTCTCGCTGTTTTTTTGTTGGCACTTTGTGCCGTTGTAGTCGTTCGCGTATACGTTTGCTCTGTGTCTCTTCGCACTATTTGGGCTCTGTGTTGGCCCCAACAACTTGGTTGCGTCGATACCTACATTACTACCATTTACTACCATTGTGACTGTTTTCCGACTCGTGCACTTCCTTTGTTTTATTCACAACTGAAATCATATCGTAGCACAATTTTCGTGTAATTGATTGCATCTACCCCATCTCATTTCGCATCCAGCAACTTATCGCGTCTCGATATCGGTCATCTTGACACTTGTCATATAATGCTTTTTTTCCCATCGTTGTTTGTCAAGGTCATCTTTGGTTCATTTATACTATGGATAGTGTTGTCTACTTGTTTGCCACAGTTGTTGGTTAAATATACAAACAGTGAAGTCAGAACAAATCGGTTTACATCGGATTCCTATCCGTCTACCAGCATAACTTTCCCCCATCAATTGCCCATTCACAACTCGACATTGTACTTTGTCATTGGCCATCCTGATGATGAGGTTATGTTCTTTTCGCCATCCATCATTGAACTCGGTAAACCAAAATACAATAACGACATCCATCTAGTCTGTTTCTCCAATGGTGATGCTGTGGACCCATCGATGGGCTCAATCAGGTCCAATGAACTCCTCCATTCGGCAACTATTTTGGGTGTTCCTCGCAACAAAGTCACAATATTGTCCAACTATAAAGATGGCATGAACATTACGTGGGACCATGCTAAGATTAATAACTCGTTGAAGCAGATTATTGGTACCTCAGCTAAAGACCTGGTGCTAATCACGTTTGACGAAAGTGGTGTTTCCAAGCATCCAAATCATATCTCGTTGTACCACGGGTGTAAACAGTTCTACAAATCATTCTACTCCAAGAACAAGTCAGTCAGTTTATACGTATTGAAATCGTTGAATTTCTGGGAAAAGTATAGTTTCACGTTACTTACCAATGTCGAATTGTTTGTTGACTACTTATCAAAATATTTCATTTCAAACATCTTGAAAATCAACATCAATATCAGTTTCTTCCAAACCACCGCCAACAGTTCCGTCAAGATATACTCCGATTTGAACATGTTGAGTGTTAGTTACGCAGCAATGGGTTATGGCCATTTCAGCCAAATGGTTTGGTTCAGATATGCATGGTTGGTATTATCACGATATTTGACGTTTAACCATTTAATCCAAATTGATTAAAGTACATTAGTATCAAACCAGCCCTATAAGATAGATTTATTCAAATATTATACAAGTTTCATTAATTTACATATCTACTTTGGATTTTTAAATCCAAATTGTTTTTGGCACCAGTTCGCCCCGTGTTCGAAGTAGTCTTTCTTTGAAATGGATATGTCGCTCACGATATCACTGCTTGTCAAATTCAACCCTCCATACCATGAGAGCTCGTCTTTGGCTATAGTTCCAGTATCTCTTATTCTAACCTGCCAGTCCAGAGGTAATTCTTTCTTTAATTCCGACAATAATCGAGTCTTGAAATTAGGAAGATTTGTAGATCCACCCAGAAGCACTATGTTTGCCAGGAGTAATGGTTGAACCACTTTTGGACACGACATGATCGATTCGATTATCAAGTCAATCAAGTTCTTGAGAGGTGTAGCCTGAAGGTTGGTGTTGCTTGCAGCTGACGAGTTGTCAAAGATGATTTCCGGGTGGTAATACGATTCGGGAACAACAAACCTTTCATCTTGCAACGACAACAACTGTGTGTCTTCGTGTATCGGTGTATCTGCTGTCCTGACGTAACCGGTAGTGGTGGTCTTGAAATCTGGCAAAACGAACTGGCAGCTCAACTTCTGTTTTCTCTGAAGGTCTCTATTAAAGTCCTTTGTAATAAAACAGGTCTGCTCCTTGATGGTGTTGATCAAAATCGGTTCATCCAGAAAATCGTAATGTCTGAACGAAATAAGCTCTTTCAAAAGTCCGTTCATCAATGCACCACCTATAGGCAACTTCTTCACCCCGTCCCAATAGACACTTTGGTATATCATAGGCGTAATCCACGTAGAATCGTTTCCCGAGTCTATAACCAACATAAACTCGTTAGAAACCGCATCACTATTGGGGGTATCAGTGAAATCTAGCCACGGAATTAGTAACGAAGGAACACACCGAAAGTAATCATTAATACCATACTCCTCAAAGATGATCTGGTCGGTGTTGATTGATAATTGTGGCAACTGGAATGGTGTTTCTGTCAACGTCAAGTGGATCAGCGACGGATCGAGTGGTTTGTCGGGACATAGTTGGTCGAACGTGTAGTCCCATATGGGTTTTTCCGTTTCCCAGGACGTGAGATGGCCCTGAGTATAAGGCTGTTTGAAATTTATTCCTGAATGGTGTTTTGTCTGACTCAAATAATCATTTCCAATGTATATAATCCCGTCTTTTGTCTTTGATAGAGTGTTTCTAACCTTTAATGGTTGAGCACCTTCTTCACTGTTGAAGCCAGTCTTGATGTTGTATGACCCATTATCGATTACTAGATACAGCTCGCTCATAGCAAATCACAAACCAACTGTAACTATTACGAATGTGCCAATTGTCACCACGCTCGGTACTCTTAATGTTACGGTAATTTGGTACAATAAACTTTGGTTACTCTTGGGTTTCATACACTACGCATTTTTTTATGTGGGTTCTATATAGTACAATGTGAGAAAAATTGCTGCAAAATTTGGTTATTGTGGTTCTCCTAGAGTGGACCCAATAATCCCGCCATATGCTGTTGAATACTGGCGGTAACTCACGGTGCATATCTTGATTGTGTTTGGTTAGTTGGTGTGGTCACGGAGATTTGCTTTCTGGTTTCGAATGTCCCTATCCAGCTATTGTTTTTTGCAGCAATACCCAAACAGTTTAAAAAATA
>ERZ778017.3923-NODE-3923-length-10019-cov-6.033320_pt1 | contig 10019 bp, 12 predicted proteins | sample MGYA00375747_ERZ778017 | MGnify/ENA primary metagenome ERZ778017 (study PRJEB29350, sample SAMN05509838) | bioreactor metagenome | biome: bioreactor; material: wastewater | place: South Africa: University of Cape Town | collected 2014-03-17 ... | reverse complement strand
GATCGCGCCGAAGATGAGTCCCGTGCGCAGCGCTTCGCGCCAGCGCGGATCATGCAGGGCGCTGCCCTTGCCGATCGCCGCGGCGAAGGCATCGGTGGACATCGCCAGGGCGAGCAGAGCGGTGGAGGCGAAGTTCATCCCGGCAGGTTCGGGCCGGGCAGCGGACCGCGACAGCCCGGCGCTGCCCGACCTTCGTCGCACCGGGTTGCCGATGGTCTCGCCAGGCGCTGTACGCTGCCTGCGCCACGGCGCGCATCGCGCGGCCGAGTGTGTTGACGCAGGCGCTTCCGGAAGCGGAAGCAGGCTACTCCCCAAAGGAATCGGCAGTGTACCAGCCCTGTCGGGCCGGCCGTTTGCGGCGGGCGAACGCCCCAGCCGTCCCGGAGACCGACGATGCCGACGTCCTTTCGCCACGGCGCTTCTCCCGCGAGTCCGAACGACGTGCGCCGGCGCTTCCTGCTCGGTGCCGGTGCGGCGGCATCGGCCGCATGGCTGCGCGAAGGCGCAGCAGCGACTCCGGGCGCGATCGAGCATCCGGTACCGGAGGACCCGAGCAAGGTGCCGGGCGTGCCGCTCGAGGACACGAGCTATGGCGCCCGCTCGCAATTCGAGACCGAGGTGCGCACCCGGTACGGGAAGACTTCCACTGCGCTGTCGTCGTGGACCTTCACTCCGCTGCAGAACAGCATGGGGATCGTCACACCGTCGGGCCTGCATTTCGAGCGCAGCCATGCCGGCACGGCGATCGTCGATCCGGCGCGCCACTTCCTGTTCCTGCACGGCCTGGTGCAGCGCGCCCGCAAGTGGTCGATGCCCGACCTGCGGCGCTTCCCGTCGGTGTCGCGCCTGCTCTTCATCGAATGTTCGGGCAACGGCCTGACCGAGTGGTCGAAGCCGACGCTGAATACGGTGCAGGAAACGCACGGACTCACATCGACCTCCGAATGGACCGGCGTGCCGCTGTCGACGCTGCTGAACGAAGCCGGCGTGAATCCCGAAGCGCGATGGGTTCTCGCCGAAGGCGCCGACGGCGCGGCGATGACGCGCAGCATCCCGATCGACAAGGCGATGCGCGACTGCATCGTCGCCTGGGGACAGAACGGCGAGGCGCTTCGGCCCGAGCAGGGCTACCCGTTGCGCCTGATCGTGCCCGGCTACGAAGGCAACATGCACATCAAGTGGCTGCGCCGGCTGCAACTCGCCGACTCGGCCTTCATGACGCGCGAGGAGACCTCGAAGTACACCGACCTGCTCCCCGACGGCAAGGCGCGCCAGTTCACCTTCGAGATGGAAGCCAAGTCGGTGATCACCTCGCCATCGGGCGGGATGACGCTTCCCGGCGCCGGCTTCCACGAGATCACCGGCCTGGCCTGGTCGGGACGCGGCACGATCACGCGCGTCGACGTCTCGGTCGATGGCGGACGGTCGTGGCGCGAGGCGACGCTGCAGCAGCCGGTCCTGCCGATCTGCCACGCGCGCTTCCGGCTGCCCTGGCAGTGGGACGGCAGGGAAGCGATCCTGCAGAGCCGCTGCACCGACGACACCGGCTACGTGCAGCCGACGATCGGACAGCTCGTCGCGGTACGCGGGCTGAACGGGCCGGTCGGATCGGTCTACCACCTGAACGGCATCCAGAGCTGGAAGGTCGCCTCCGACGGAAAGGTGTCCAATGTCCACCACTACTAGCAACGGCCTGCGGCTCGTCGCGCTGCTCGCCGCGCTCGGCTGCGCGGCCGCCGCCGGCGCACAGGACAAACGCCACTACGACTTCGGCACGACGCCGAGCGAGGCCGAACTCGCGCGCTTCGTCTCGCCGCTGCCCGACGGCCGCGGCCTGCCGCAGGGATCGGGCTCGGCGGCGCGGGGCAAGGCGGTCTACGAGGCGAACTGCCTCGTCTGTCACGGCGATGCGCTGCAGGGCGGCCAGGGCGATCGCCTCGTCGGCGGGCGCGGCACGCTGGTGAACTCCGACCCGACGCGCGCGCCGGTGAAGACCGTCGAGAGCTACTGGCCGTACGCGACGACGCTGTTCGACTACATCAAGCGCGCGATGCCGCTGACCGCCCCCGGCACGCTGTCGAACGACGACGTGTACGCGGTGACGGCATACATCCTCGCGCAGGGGAAGATCATCGAGGAAAACGAGGTGCTCGACGCCGGCAATCTCGCTGCCGTGAAGATGCCCAACCGCGAGGGCTTCATTCCCGACCCGCGCCCCGAGCGCTTTCCCGCTCCCTGACCCGCTTCGACTCGAGCGCCATTGCTCGTGGAGCGATTCCGCGAGCGGAAGCGCTCCATGGTTGACATTCCCGGAAGCCGGCGTAGCATCGGCATCGACTAGACCGATCGGTCTAGTCACCGTCCGACCCGATCGTTACACGCTTTTTGCAGGAGTGCCGATCATGCGAGTAGCGAAAGACCAGATCGAAGTGCGCATGCAGATTCCCGGCGCGATCATCCGCCAGCGAACCGGATTCGGCGAGATGAGCGGATCCGGGGGCATCAGCGGTGAATACTTCACGCTCGCCGCCGGAGTCGACACCACGCCGTTGTTCGTGGGACTGGAAGGCAACCTGTGCCAGTGCCCGCACTGGGGCTTCGTCCTGCGCGGAAGTCTCACGACGACCGACGCCGGCGGGAGACAGGAGACGGTCCAGGCGAACGACCTGTTCTACTGGCCCGCGGGCCACAATGTGCGCGTCGACACCGATGCGGAGATCGTGATGTTCAGCCCGCAGGACGAGCACAGCCACGTCATCGACCATATGATCAGGAAAGTCCAGGGCTGACGCGCTGCACCCTCACGGCGCGCACACGGGAGACCGGGCCTCCTCGATGACGCATTCGACGAAGCAACGCCTGCTCGACGCGGGCATGGCCATGCTGCTGCAGCACGGCTACAACGACCTGGGCATCCAGGCCGTGTTGGCGTCCACGGGCGTCCCGAAGGGGTCCTTCTACCATCACTTCCGCGACAAGGAAGACTTCGCGCTGCAGGTGATCGACCAGTACATGCACGCCGTGCACGAAGGGCTCGACGCCTGTCTCGGCGACGTCGAGCGCCCGCCCCTGGAGCGCGTGCGCCGGTTCTTCGAGATGACGCGGCAGGCGTACCGCGCGGAAGGCTACCTGGGGTGCCTGCTCGGCGGCCTGGGCCAGGAACTCTCCGGCGTGAGCGAGGTGTTCCGGCACAAGATCGAGTGGTGCTTCTCGCAGATCGCCGAGCGGCTGGCCGTGTGTCTCGAGGAGGCGCGACGCGCCGGCGACCTTCCGCCCGGCGTCGAGCCGCGCGAAATGGCGGACCGCCTCGTCGACTGCTGGGAGGGCGCGGCGCTTCGCAGCCGCCTGCGCCGCGATCCGGCGCCGCTCGACGCGATGCTCGACTTCTGCTTCGCCGGCGTCGCCGCGGCGGGCCCGGCGAATCGCCCCGCAAGACGCAACGATTCGAGGAAGGAGCGACGTTCCGCGCGAATTGCGGGGAGTACGTGACAACAGAAGATACGTGATAACATTGTGCTTCCATAAATCGTGCTGTCGAAGACCATGGAAGTGACGATCCGCAAGATGGGCAACTCGCAGGGCGTGCTCATTCCCAAGCCGATCCTTGCGCAGGTCGGGTTGGAAGGAAAAGCAGAGCTGCAGGTTCGCGGCGACGTCATCGAGATTCGCCCTATCCGCCGCAATCCGCGCGAAGGCTGGGCCGATGATGCCAGGCGTCTTTCCGGTGAAGGTCAGGATGCGCTGGTGTGGCCTGAATTCGCCAACGAAGGCGACGAGAATCTCGAGTGGTGAGGACCGGGGAGATCTGGCTGGCCCAACTGGACCCGACCGTCGGCGGCGAAATCCGCAAGACTCGTCCTTGCGTCGTGATCTCGCCGAACGAGATGAACGAGCACCTGCGAACGGCCATCGTGGCACCGATGACCACGGGCTCGCGCCCCGCCGCGTTTCGGGTGCCCGTCAGTTTCCAGGGCAAGCGCGGGCTGATCGTCCTCGATCAGATCCGCACGCTGGATCGAAGCCGGCTCGTGAAGCGCCTGGGTTCTCTACGCTCGCCCACGCTCGAGGCAACGCTGCAGACGCTTCAGGCGATGTTCGCACTGCATTCTTGAAGCCATGCGATCCGGACCCGTACACCCTTGCATCGACCCCGCGCGGGAAGGATGGGCGGCCCACATCGACGAGGGCTTCATCGAACACGTCGGCCCGATCTGGGAACGACGCGACGCGGACGGCATGCGCTACGGCTTCGTCGCGGATCCGAAGCATGCCAACCTGCTCGGCGTCGTCCAGGGAGGCATGCTGATGACCTTCGCCGATCGTGCACTCGGCCTGTGCGCATGGCAGGCGGCGGAAGGGACGCCCTGCGTGACGATCCAGTTCGCGATGCAGTTCCTGTCGTCGGCGCGAATCGGCGAGTTCATCGAGCTGCGTCCGGAAGTGGTCCGCCGCACGGCGTCGCTCGTCTTCCTGCGCGGAGTGTTGATGGCGGGCTCGCGTAGCGTCGCTGCGGCTTCGGGGATCTGGAAAAGGGTTCCGCGAGCGCGGATCGGCGGGAGATTCGCGGGTCGCTGACGAGCGGCCCGAGGCAGGCTGCCGATTCCTTTCACTGCCCGCCACGCTTGCGTCTTAGAACCGCCTCCTTCGCTTTTCTGCCTCTCGCGAAGGATCAGCTGCAATCCGAAGTCGTAGATCGCCTCCAGCTTCGATCCGTTTAACAATGCTTGACAATTCGGCATCAGTTGCCCACACTGGTTCATGGTTCAACATTGCCAAACGAAGGTGCCCGTGGAGATCGTCTTGCGAAAGTACGGAAACAGCACGGTGGCGGTGCTACCGCCTGCCGTCCTGAAAGACCTTGGCCTTTCGGCGGGTCAACAGATGACATTGTCGACGACCGAAGAAGGCGGGATCGTGCTGGGTCGCAAACGCAGGTACGTCCTGAGCGACCTGATTGCTCAATGCGATCCCAAGGCACCGCCGCCGATCGATCTCGTCGAGTGGGAGTCCGCAAGTCCGGTGGGCAACGAGGTCTGGTGATGGCCGTCTTCGAGCGCGGAGACATCGTGTCGGTGCCCCTCGACCCGACCATGGGACATGAGCAGAGAGGCATACGGCCCGCCCTCGTTCTCACAACCCGAGAGTTCAACCGCCTGGGAGATGTGCTGGTTGCGCCCATCACGCAGGGAGGCGACTTCTCGCGTCATGCCGGCTTCGCCGTGACTCTCTCCGGCACCGGATGCAGGACACATGGCGTCGCGCTGGTCAACAAGATCCGAATGCTCGACCTCGTCGCGAGAAAGGCGCGCAAGATCGAACGCGCGCCGCAGACGGTTATCGACGATGCCCTGGGGCGCCTGATGGCGATTCTCGAGGGCTGAAAAGGCGCTTCCCGAACGTTGAAGACCTGGGACATCCCGTCGCCGCGAAAGCGCCGGAACGAAGTCGTGCGGTACAATCCCGCCCGAGCCGGCATCGAGCGAGCGTTATCTCATTCGAAGCCAGGAGACGTGGCCGAGAGGTCGAAGGCACTCCCCTGCTAAGGGAGCATGCGGCCAAAAACTGCATCGAGGGTTCGAATCCCTCCGTCTCCGCCAACGACAGGTTTCGCAACACTCCCTGTCAAATCGATTCCCAGAATAATCAATGGCTTATGGCGGAAATGGGCGGCGTAGCACTTCGCTGCACTTCCTGCTGACCCCGTTTGTGGTGGAATGGTGGTGGAACGAAACGTTCCGCCCGGGAGCATTCCACCATGTCATTCCACCCGATCCTTCTCGCCAACCCGGTTCCGGTCGTCGGCATCGAGCCGGGCATCCGCCACACGCTTTCCGACGGCAACCTGCGCAAGAAGCCTCCGGAGAAGCCCGAGAAGAAAACCGACGGCGGCGGGCTGTACCTGCACCGGCTGCCGAGCGGCATTTCTACGTGGCGCATCAAGTACCGCATCGCCGGCCGCGCCGACGAGGTGACGATCGGACGTTACCCGGAGGTATCGCTTGGCGAAGCGCGGGCCGATGCCGCCGCTATCCGTCGGTTGGTCGCCAAGGGAATCGACCCGAAGCAATGGGCTGCCGCGATCGAGGCCCGGGACGCTGCCGAGGCGCAGCGCGCCGCAGAGACGTTCCGCGCGACCGCTGATGCCTACTACGCGGCGAAATCGCCCGGATGGAGCGCCACGCATCAACGCGACGTTCGCCGCATCCTCGACGAGCTAGTCGAGGGCCGCACGGCACCGGACAAGCCGCGCCATGCGTCGATCGGGTCGATCCCGATGCGTGATCTTCGGAAGTCGCATGTGCGTGAAGTTACCGACGCGGTGATCGCCCGAGGTGCGCTGTCCTACGCGCGCGATGTGGTGCTCTATTGCAGGAAGGTCGTCGAGCACTTCAACGCCGGCACCGACGACCCGATCGCCGATCCGACGGCGGGCCTGCGCACGACCATGCCAACGGTCAACGAGAGGAACCACGCCGCGCTTGCGCCGGCCGAAATGCCGAACTTTCTCTCTGCGCTGCGTCTGGCGCGCTGCGAACCCGAGACGCGGCTAGCGATTCGGTTACTCATGCTCACGGCGCTACGCACGACGGAACTGCGTCTAGCGCAATGGGCCGAAATCGACTTCGACGCTAAGAAGTGGGTGGTCCCGGCCGATCGCATGAAATACCGTCGCCGGCTGCCTGCGCCGCATGAAGTGCCGTTATCACGGCAGGCGCTCGCAACCCTGCGCGACCTGCAAACCCTGACCGGCGATCGGGACCGGATGTTCCCCGGGGTGAAGGGCGGCGACGCTTCGATGAGCGAATCCACCATGTTGATGACCATCAAGCGCATGGGTCTCCGTGGTCGGATGACCGGGCACGGCCTGCGTAGCGTGTTCTCGACATGGGCGCACGACGCAGGCTATGACACGGCCGTTGTCGAGAGGGCGCTCTCGCATGTCGATGCCAACGCGGTGCGCGCCGCCTACGATCGGGGCGACCGGTGGCGCGCGCGTGTCGAACTGATGCAGGCATGGGCCGATCAAATTGATGCATGGGAAGGCGCAAACATCGTCGAGTTGCGGAGCGCGGGATGAGCGCCTCGGATGCGCGACTCGATCCCGACGAACTGGAACGGATCATCGAGGCAACGGACGCCCTGCATTTCGTCGAAAGCGTTCTCGGCGGAGTCATGGCGTCGGATGAATGGCAGGCGCTTGATCGCTTCGGAAGCATCCTCGACGCTGCGAAATCCGACCCGGTAATAGCGAAGTCGGAGCACGTAAAGAGTCTCGTCGAGTATCTCGCCGATGTGTTTCAACATCGCTACGGGGAATTGATGCGCGGCGATGCGACGGCGGCATTGCGTGAAGTAGTCAACGAAAAGCAGCGCGAAATCTCATCGCGCAGGCGCTCCAATGTGACCCGCGAGACGTTGCTCGCGTACCGCGACGAATACATCATGAAACGCGGTAAGGAACGCGGTTGGAAGAAGAGCGCGCAAGCCGCGTTCAGCATCAACGCGGAGACGCTGCGCAACCGACTCCGCAGCGAGTAAATGTGTCGCTAGCCGGCTAGCGACACATTCTGTTGACCCCGCCGGCGGGAGCCCGCATAACAATCGGAAGCACTTCGTTACGGGGTGCTTCTGATGACCGGAGTTCAACGTTGGGCGACTAAAGCCCAAGTCAAGGCGCGAGGTCACCCCGAGCGCACCATCGCGCGGCCGGAGTTTCCGCAACCTACCTACTTCGGCCCGCGCTCGCCGCGCTGGTTGGTTGCCGAACTTGACGAATTCGACGCGAAGGTGGCGGCCGGCAAGATCGTGCTCGCCGACCGACGCGATGCCGTCGCGCAGACGGCTGCCGCACGCGCGAAGTACATGGAGCGTGTGAAGTCGGGGGAGGTTCGCGCCTCTAGGCAAGCCACCGCCGCGCGGAAGCGAGCCGAACGGGAAGCCGATCATGCGTGATCGGAGCGCGGGCCGGCCGCTGGCAGGCGACCGGGGCACCGCAAGGCACGACGACACCAGCGGATTCTGCATTCAATGCGGGATTCGCGCCACGGCCATCCGCTGCCCGAAATGCGAGGCGTGGCATCGCTGGTACATCGCGTACCGGACCGCATCCGGGTACCTGCGGAGGACCCGATGAGCGACATTCAGCGCGCCCGCGAAGCGCTCGCCGCCATCCCGTGTCCGTCCGATCGTGACCGGTGGTGGCCGATCGTCGGTTCCGCATTGGCCGAGGGACTGAGCCAAGCAGAAGTTCTCGAATGGTCTGAGCGCGGCCCGAACTTCTCGCGTAGCTCCGCAACCGCCACGATTAAATCGCTCGCCGGTCGAGCGAGTACCGGGCAGAAGGGCTCGTTGTTCGCCATCGCACGCGAGCATGGATGGAACGGACGCACGTACGGATCATCTCGGGCCGAAAGTGTGTCCGCTGAAGCAAAGGTCGCGTCCTTCGACTTCGCGCGCGTCTGGCGTGATTCGGAGCCCGCCACAAACGATCATCCGTACATCGAGCGGAAGATGGGAGTCGCCGACGGGCTGCGCGTTTACCGTGGCCCGCTGGTGCTCGCAGGGCAGCCTCTCGACGGCGCGCTGCTGGTGCCGGTCAATGACGCAGACGACAACCTGCAAAGCTGGCAGGCGATCCCACCGACCGGGGACAAGCGCTCGGCGCCGGGCGCGCCGATCAAGGGCGGGTTCTTTCTTGTCGGCGGCGCGCCGCGCGAATCGCTGTATGTCGTCGAAGGCATTGGCCAAGCGTGGTCGGCGTATCAAGCAACGGGCAACCCGGCGGTTGTCTGCTTCGGTGCCGGCAACGTCGAGACGATCGCGCGGCAAATGCGCAAGCGGTTCCCGAGCACCACCATTATCGTCGCCGACGCCGGCAAGGAACGCGACGCCGAACGCATCGCGCGCTTGGTGGGCGGCGCGTGGGTGCCGATGCCCGAGGGCTCGCCGGACAACTTCGATCTAAACGACCTTCACCAGCGAGACGGACTCGAAGCGGTCGCGGAGTACCTGCGCGCGCAGGCTCGTGAGGTGGCAGCGCCGCGACTGCGCTTCGCCACGGTCGGGGAGGTGCTGCGCAAACCCGGGGTTGCGTGGCGCGTCCTGCGCGTCATTCCGGCGCGCGGGCTGATCGTGCTGTGGGGCGCGTCCGGCTCCGGAAAGACGTTCGTCGCGCTCGACCTTTCCGCCGCGATCGTGCGAGGGCTGAAATGGGCGGGCCGGCGCACCAAGCGAGGGACCGTAGCTTACATCGCTGCCGAGGGGCAGTTGCGCGATCGTGTCGACGCTTACCTGCGGCGCAACGGGCTGACGGTCGCCGACCTATCCGGTCTGCGCGTGCTCGATTCGACGGTCAACCTGCTCGACCCCGACGCCGACATCGAAGAGTTGATCGCGTCGATGCGGATGCTTGCTGCCGAGGCCGGCGCGCTCGACGTGGTGGTCATCGATACGTTGAACCGCGTCATGCCGGGCGGTGACGAGAACTCGTCGCAGGACATGGGCATGGTGATCGCCGCCGCAAAACGGATCGAATGCGAATTCAACTGCACGGTCATCTTCGTTCACCACAGCGGCAAGGACGAGAGCAAGGGTAGTCGCGGGCACTCGTCGTTGAAGGCCGCAGCCGACGCGGAGATCAGCGTCAAGCGCGACGGCGAGATACGCACGGTAACGGCCGAGAAGGTGCGCGACGCCGAGGACGGCGAGGTGCTGATGACGTTCCGCCTCGTATCGGTCGATCTAGGCGCGATGGCTGATACGGACCCGGACGCCGAGCCCGATGAGCGGCGCACATCATGCGTCATCGAGCATGCCAAGGTCGAAGCCGTCCAGAAGCCCACCGTACCGTGCGGCGGAAATCAGCGCATTGCATGGGACCGCATCGGAGAGCTACTGCGCCAAGCAGGAAGCGCGCGACCCGCTGGTGCGCCCACCGAGATCCCGCCCGGTCGCCCCGCTATCCCGCTCGCTGCCGCAGCCGATGCCGTCGGCAACGGACTCGTGTGCGACCCGAAGCG
>ERZ778017.3922-NODE-3922-length-10020-cov-6.653086_pt1 | contig 10020 bp, 11 predicted proteins | sample MGYA00375747_ERZ778017 | MGnify/ENA primary metagenome ERZ778017 (study PRJEB29350, sample SAMN05509838) | bioreactor metagenome | biome: bioreactor; material: wastewater | place: South Africa: University of Cape Town | collected 2014-03-17 ... | reverse complement strand
GTCGATTTTGATTGGCAATTTATGAGTTTTAATTGGACATTATTTCTGGGTCGCTCTACGTCATTCAGCTGGCCTATAGGAGCGTCGCCACACATACGCGGAGATTCTGCATGCGGTGCAGCACTTTCCTAGTTGAGATAAATACACCAGAACAACCTGATGAACGGTGGGCGTGTTTGGAATGTGAACTGTGGGCGGTTGTGCTGTCATTCGTTGGTGATGGCATGTGTTTGTGTCAGGTGGTTATTTGACGGTGGTGTGGTGGGGCATATGTACGGTGCTGGTGACGTGTAATGAGGGGGATACTTGGGGTAGGGTGTAGATCGTTGTTGGAGTTGTGCGCAAGTAGTGGCACCAGGTAGACATTTGTGATGCGGGCCCTGGGAATATTGCTGTTGCTCTATGCAGTGGGCTTGTGTCACAATGGCACTTCTACGTGCATTAGTGAACATGTTTTGGTGGTGTGGTGCAACATGGTGGGTGCAGGTGTCGTAAATACAACCAGTATTTACGAGGAGAAATAATAATCAGTATCTACGACAGACAAAACGGTAATGCGTCGAGACTTGGCCTGGTCTGTTGTACCGGTCGAGAGAAGGGAGATCCACTAGCAGTGGCTGCCGGTGGCTGCCATTCTGGCACTTCAACTTCCAGGGTAGCCTGATGTGTATGGTAGCGCGGTACTACAGTACCTCGAGACAACTATATGGCGTGCAGGACAGGGCTAATACTGATAATGGATCAGCACCTAAGCACAGCGCTAGTGGTCCAGTTCCGGCTTCTATTACGTTATCTACTATATATCCTATGACCACAATATCCGTCCTGCAATTGCATTGTCCCTACATTTTGATGAGGTTGCTGTTGCTTTTAATTGTTCTTTGACAGTAATGCCCGTATTATACATACAATGCTCCCACATACGTCCATGATCCCTACCAGTAGCTGCTGGCACAGGTTTTACCAAAGTCTTAATCGAAAATGTTGAACTAGCCTCACTGTCTACATTAAGCATAAGTGTGTTTCTACAGATGTTGCTGTGACCAATATGCCCAACCTAGCTTTCACACCACTTATGACTGCCCGCACACAATTGCCGATATATTGTTGCTTTAAGGCACAGCAACAATCGTTGGTCGTGACAGGTCTTATTGTCTGAATCTCCGTGACATTCTGTTTTTCGTTGTACATCTGCCCGTCCTCATAAACGGGCGTAAACGGGCGTATTTAGTCATGGTTGGGGCAAAATACGAGCTTCGACGTAATCGTACTGCGTTTAGCGAGGCTGGACAAGATTTGCGCATGATTACTTTTCACTGTGGCAAAGCATTCGGTACCTTGAACAAAGCACAAAGTTCTCAATAATCTGGGTAGTTGTACTCTAACACATGGTGTAAACATCACTAGACACAGCTCTGCTATACATAATATTCTATAAGCGATCTTGTGCGTTGGTTCTTGGCTTTTCGGTACTGATTTGGAAGGAATTTTCATTCTGCAGATTATTATATGTGCCTGCTGCATTTCAGTCATGTTCAGATTTGCAGCCATCTTGACCATCATTTGTACTTAAGATTGGCGTTATGGCCGTGTTGTATTGATCTTGGGCATTGAAATATCCCGATGTTGTTCTTAAACTTATTTCTATCCTTTGTTTTTTACTTTCAAATTGTTTCTACATTTCCAATGGTGGGTGTTTTGCCCGACATAAAAAAAAGAGGTTTCAGTAGTGGTGGTTCCAGAGGTGGTTTCAGTAGCGGTGGTTTCAGTAGTGGTGGTTCCAGAGGTGGTTCAGGTAGTAGTTCAAGTAGTGGTTCAAGTAGTGGTTCAAGTAGTGGTTCAAGTAGTGGTTCAAGTAGTGGTTCTAAAGGTGGTTCAAGTAGTGGTTCAAGTAGTGGTTCTAAAGGTGGTTCAGGTAGCTCCAGTAGTGGTACCAAAGGTGGCTCAGGTAGCGATAGTGACTCCGATGGTTCTTCTGGGTCCAGTTCCAGTTCTGGTAGCAATCCAAAAAGCGGAAGCAATGGGTCCAACTCACCCCCACCATATTCCCCTACAGATCCAAACGCTCCTCCTAATTATGCTCCTCCTCCAGCAAGTGTCCCCAAATCAAGTATTTCAACTGGAGGTTCAAACTCGGGCTATCATTCGGCACCTCCTCCTGCTACTGGAGGTTACGTTGGAATTACTAGCTGTTCTAAGAACTGTGGTTCCTACTACAAACCAGGCTACTATAATGCCGGAAATTACTATGGTGGCTATTTCCCTGGTGGATACTTTTTGGGTGGCTATTTCCTAGGAAGTTCTATGACCACGGGTAACAAATATGAAAATAACACTTCTGCCTATCATGGAGGTTCTGAATCACAATCTTCAACTTTGAAAGTCTCGCAATTAGCTATTTTTGTTGGTGTAATGTGTACTTTTATTTAAAAGGAGTCTTGTATTTTTTTAGAATAATGAAAACGGATTAGCTAGATCTAATCAACATAAATATTTTCATTTTTTTTTTTTTTTACATAATGTTCAACTTTGATAATGATTCTAAAATCGATATATTAATACTATACATTGTAAACTATAATTCAAATTCTTTATCAGAATTAAGATGCAAAGCAACTGGCTCTAATCCAATTGCATTTCATTGGTGTTTGAACCTAATTTGTAACCGTTGATTTCTTTGATTTTGATACCAAAACGTTTGTCTTTGGTCAATTGTATCAATTGTTCAATCCCTTCTAAAAATTGTCCCTTTAATTTATATTGTGAATGTACCCAAGATGGAGTGGCCGATTTAGAGCCCCCAGTCAATCTGATGACTTCATTGTTTGCGTCGTTTAACACAACTGTAGTTTGTTCTCTAACATTCGCAATAGATTCACCATACTTCAACAACGAGGTCAACTTAAGAGATGTGACATTCAATTGTGGTAATGGAACTTCCATTCCTGGCAACACTGGCTTGCTCATATCAATCCCGTGCTTACCAGTAGTGGTGGTACTGTTTAAAATCTTTTCTAATGAAATGAATTTGGTGATTTGGATTGGTTTAGCCTTGACTAAGTGTCTATTGTGTAATTCAGCTAAACCTAATTTCCAGGTTTTCAATTGTGATCTAACTTGTTGCAAAGTTTCTTCGGTCTCATCTTGTAATGGGAATTGTGGACATACGTGAGATAATTTGAATGGGAAAACGGTGAACTTTTTATCAACTTCTCCTAACAATCTTCTGGAGGTTTTCAATTTTAATTGATGATTCACAGCGTAATCTCTGATATATATCGTAGGTTTTGAGTTAAAATCTTCCTTATTGTTTTTACCAGTAAATTGATCAACTTCTTGCAAGGTAACGATACCAGCCTCTTTACGGTCGGATAAAGACACCATCTTGATATCAATCTGGTAAACTTCACCTGGTTGAACAGTAAACTCATCAGTTGGTACTGCAGACGATGCATTGGCACTACTGGTGGTGTTGTTCGCAATAATTAATTCGCTTCCGACAGACTTGCTCAATAACGTTTGTTCCTGGTGAGATTCATCCCAAACAACACCTTTAAAGTCTCTTTCAGCGACAATACCTTCAGCCTGACCAGCTAAAAATCTTCTAATTCTTCTGATTTTTGAACCTGGAACAATAGTACAATTGAATGATTCCGCAATTGAGTCTACAATGGCTCTAATTTGAGTACCAGTAATGGAGTTACCACTCTTTAACGAAGCAGGAACTTTTTCTGGAGTTAATGCTAATCCTAATAATGCAACCATAGTTTCTACAGCAATGTGAGTAGCACAAATAGCATCAGCCTTAGGACCTAATAATGGGCCTTCTGGTTTTATGCTTTGATCAACTTGAACACCTTGTGGGTAGATAACAATAGTATGGCATACATTGGAGGTGTAACCGTCAATGTGAACACCACAAGAAATAGTAACAACGTCTCCAGCCTTGAAAACATAGGAAGAACCGTTTTCATCGTCAATTTCTGGTGAAAATCCATTAATCAATTCGTTAACTTCAATAGAGGTGGGAGTACTAATACCTTTCTCTCTGACATTCGAGTTGTACACTTTCGACAACAACTTGGCCATGAAAGAATCACCAAGTAAACACAACTCAGGAACAGAAATGAGCTTCTCGCCGTTACCTAAGTGGTAGCTTTGGTTAATTAACTGGACCAAGTAATTTAAAGCTGTCTGGGTAATTTGACCTGCTGTACGGTACTTGTCCAAAATCGAGTCGTTGAGAACATTTCTTTCTTTCAAAAGAATGTCTGCGTCGTCCTGATGGACCGCAAGTTGCATAGCTGGCATCACGATCGATCTCTGTTGTGTGGTTTAACTATATGGTACAGATCTGGGATTTTTTCACTAGTCGCATCTCATCGCAGAAAAATCGTTTTGCACCTGCAGGTAATCAACCATGTTTCCAATCTACAAAAATGAAAAATCGCCAAATTGGAAGAGAATCGGCGGTCTGGGTGTACGAGAGAGTTATTGTGGGTTATCTGTTTCGATTATTTAAAAAAAGGGAACAAATTTTCCCAAGGTGGTTGAAATATCCAACTGTTGCAACCCGAAACGAAAAAAGATATCGACAACTGCAGGATTCGAACCTGCGCGGGCAAAGCCCAAAAGATTTCTAATCTTTCTCCTTAACCACTCGGACAAGTTGCCATTTTGTTGATTTTCAATTTTTGATGGCTGTTATAGTATGTGTGCAGTCAATTATATGTGTCACGTGACGTTTTGTCATTTTCGTTAGCAACATTCGGTATACAGACAAACATTAAATCTCCTCTACACCACGAAATCCCCCACGATATCTTTCAGTATACGACATGAGCAGCTGGGATCAGAAGAAGTTTACGCTTTCGCCTAGACGTAAGGGATGCTACTTGATCACAGACGAGGTTTTGAAAAACGTTCCCGAAATTAAGAATTATGAAATTGGTATTTTGAATCTCTTCTTACAGCACACATCAGCAGGGTTGACATTGAACGAAAACTGCGATCCTGATGTCCGTGAAGATTTGACTACAAGTCTTGATAGAATTGCTCCTGAAGGTGATTTCTACATCCATGATGATGAAGGTCCTGACGATATGCCTGGCCACGTCAAGTGTACTACTGTAGGAGTCAACTTATCAATTCCAATTTCGAATGGAAGATTGGCTATGGGAACTTGGCAAGGAATCTATTTGTGCGAATTTAGAACCTACCAACATACAAGAAAAATCGTTGCTACCATCAACGGGAAGAAGTTTTCATAAATTTGCGGCTTGCTATAGGTATTTGGTTGTAATGTACTTAACTATGGAACTTGTATTGTAATAGGAACCGAAATTGCCAGTACATTGGTAATTCTGGTGAGTTTGTAACTATAATGGCTATTCTTGTTGTGTTATATTGCGTGTTGTTGCAAAGTGTTCGTTTCCGTGTTTTGTTCACTTCATCGATTCGTAGATACTGATGCTGTAGTCCTTCAAAACTTGATCTTTTTCGTCCTGTGTCTTCTTCGCTTCGAGTTGTAATTTGGCTGTTTTGCTCGAGATCTCGTCGTTTATCAAGTTCCACCACCCATTATGGCGTACACATCGTCTACGGTCTTGAATACACATTTGGTCTTTGTACCAGTCCAGAGCAGAAACGTCGTCTTCCATTCGCGACTCTAGGATTCGCACTAGCTCATTGAAAGTTTCTTCATTGTCAAAGGTGTTAATGAGTGGTTGGTCTGAACTGTCCAATTTTTTATCGTAACAACAAATATCAATTTTTCTGGACTTCGATTTCGACTTCTTCAGTTTCTTGCTATCATCAATGGCAATAGATGAAGATAGCCTATCGTTTACTGATTTGATTTTGTCCTTTACTTCTGCTAGTAGTTGCGATTTCGCCTTATACAAGTCAATTTCGGCCTCAACCTTACTTAGTTGTTGGTTTATACGGGCGATTTTTTGCTTTATTTCTTCTGGAATATCTCCGTTCCCAGTGCTAATGAACTGAGTAACCAGCTCTAATTGCGGGAATTTCGATCCTAGCTGTAGTAACTTGTCATGATCTTGGCCAACGTGTGTCAAGATATCGTTAATTACGTTGAGTGACAAGTCGTTTCGAGCCTTTGGTCTATCTACTAACACTTGCTTGAGGTACAACTTCCCATGTTCTGGTGAACAGTACTTCGAGTCGGGCATTATCGGCTCGTAGCATCCGTCCAAACGGCACTTCCGCTTCCATTTCGTCGTGCCTTCGCCCTTCCATTGGCAAAACTTACAGTAGAACTTCGATACGAGATTGGAGTACCGTTTGTTCAAGTGCATGCACTTGAAATGGAACCAATCCTCACAGCAATCGCACATAATCATCAACTCCCCCGTATCAGGCTGTCGACATATACAAAACACCTCCTCGCTATTAAGATTGTACTTGCCAGCAAGTTCATACTTCTTGTACTGTTTGGCTATTTCCTCGGGCAGTTCGATAACTTCTTCGGTATTGCTCGTATCATCTTCTAAGTTGGTATACTTGTTATTTACAGCCATCTCTACTCATATATCCAATTTCGTAATGTGTGTTGTGTTGTGTGGAAAGTTGCAACTCATGAAAGTTTTCACAAATTGCTTTCTCTTTAAACTATAATGTTTTTCCCATCGCGCATTTACTCCATTATATAGAAACCGTTAAAAGTCGGGGCCATCTTTGCAATGGGGAGCATTTGTCCCGTTTGTAACCGGACTATTGCCGATGCTTTATTGCAGCGACATGTTAACACTTGTTTGGATACTTTGGAATCGAAATCCGCCACTCCCAGGTCAGACGATGGCGTGGTTACAGACGTAGACCTGGTGGTAGATCTGGCACCAGGAGACGGTAAAAGGCCATTACTGCTGGCATTTGGGATGCTAATGAACAGACCTAAGCGTAAGAAACAAGATTCTAGACAGAAACTGGGTCCGAGTCTCACCATGGAGAGAATTGAACAGAGATTACTTCAGTCCAAATCACAGGAATTTCAAGACGTGATCCGAACACCTAAAAACCCTAATAGCGCGTTAGAAGCCATCAATATCGATTCTCGTGGTGTCAAAGATGATAAAACCGTTGTTGAACAGCTTCCGTCGCCAACTACTCAGGTAGATACCTCGATTGCAAATACAAGATCTGTAGCAAATACAAGTTCTCCAGCAAATGACGATAAAACTGGTGACTATGGCGATAATGCTGGCGCCAATGTTCCAGATACACAGGTTGTTGGGAAGAATAGCGATATAGAGACTCCAGATAAGCCCAAAAAGTCGATTTATTTACTAAAAGCAGAGGAGTTGAACAAACTAAAGAAATTGGCATCAATTCCCATAGCCCATAGAATGAAGCCTACTAGTCTCAAAGATTACTACGGACAAGACAAGTTACTTGGAGAAAACGGAATTTTGGCCAACATTATTCAGTCCGATAACATTCCATCATTCATATTATGGGGACCTCCGGGAGTAGGAAAAACTACATTGGCCAGAATAATAGCAACGACGACGAAAAATCGATTTTTGGAGCTTTCCGGGGCCGAGGCAAATGCAAAAAAGCTTAAAGATGTGTTTCTGGTAGTGGATCATGAATTCTCTCTAACAGGAAGAAGAACGATTTTGTTTCTTGATGAGATCCATCGGTTTAGTAAATCGGTTCAGGATATACTATTACCGGTAATTGAACGAGGAAAAGTCACGGTAATTGGTGCCACCACAGAAAACCCATCATTTGCATTGAATAACGCATTGTTGTCTCGAATGCACACGTTCGTGATGGAGCCATTGTCGTCTGATTCCATTGAAAAGATCCTACTAAAGGCATTGTACCAGCTTAACAAAATACGAATAAACGTACACAACTTGCATTATATTTCATTAAAGAAGGACGCACTCAAATACATTTGTGAATTGTCACAAGGTGATTCTCGAATAGCCCTAAACATTCTAGAGTCAATTCATGCGTATCTTTCTACAGATAAGTACAATTTTGAAAAAGAAGAGGTAGAGAACAAAATACAGATGTCTCAGTCACCTGGGGTTATAAATGTGAGCGAAGACATTTTGAAACCTCTTCTTGCGACCCGAAATTTCCACCAAATGTACGACAGACAAGGTGAAAATCATTATGACACCATCAGTGCGTTTCACAAATCGGTACGAGGGTCGGATGCAGATGCAGCAATTTATTATCTCGTGAAGATGCTCTCGGGTGGAGAGGACCCATTATTCATCGCCAGACGAATGATTGTCATCGCAAGTGAAGACATAGGATTACGGGATAGTTCGTGTCTTCCGTTTGCAATTGCAGTTAAGGACGCAGTTGAATTTATTGGAATGCCAGAAGGAGAAATTCCGTTAGCACATTGCGCTATCAAACTAGCACGAGCGCCAAAATCCACGAAATCTTATCGAGCGTTGCGGAACGCTCAGGCATTAATACAAGAAAACCCTGATTTGGCAAAATTACCAATCCCTATGCATTTACGAAACGCTCCTACCCAACTCATGAAAGATTTGGGGTATGGAGACACTTACAAATACAACCCAAAGTACAAATACGGTAAGGTATCGCAGGTATATCTTCCCCCGGAAATAAGTGACTCCAAATTCGTCGAGCCTACTCATCTAGGCACCACAGAGGACGAAGCAGTCGACAGCGAAGAGTACGAGCGATTGAAAAATTCTGACGAAGCATATCAGAAATTTAAAAAATACACCAAAGAACGTTTACGGAACCAGTACATTACCGAACAGAAAGAACCTAATCTTGCAGAAAACGAGGCTAATTACTCCTACGATGAATTTCTCAGCAAAGAAGATCAGCCAGAGTATTTTGATGGTGAAGAGATCGACCAGTACTCTGACGACCCAGAAAGTACAAACAATTTCGACCAGACCTACGACGAGTTTCTTGATCCAGACTCGCAGCCAGACTACCATCCAGAAATGGAGAAGTGAAACAAGCCAGCTACCTCATCTGATGGGCCGTCGCCTGAGCGCTACCATTCGTACTCCCACACAACTTTGTCCTCCCTGTGCAGCCCATGTGGCACGGCTGAGTGCAATAGCACCTCTGCATACGAAATGTGGTAAATTGATTTTGTGTAATAATGCCCCTATTGCAACCAAACCAAATTGAAACCCACATCTGACCAGTTTGTGACAAAAACCAAACATTTTACAGCACATTCAGCATAAACTGGCTACTTCATCATGTCGTCAACGATAGAGGCGCGAATTTCGGCATCGCGGACAAAAGCCCGAACCCTCTACACTGAGTTAGATCGAATCAGAACGATGATGAAAGACACCACTCTTGAGAAGTATGGAGCACCAGTAGCACGATTAACGAAAGACAGCTGTAATTTGAAGTTGTGTTCGACATTAAAGGGCCACCAGAACAAGATAGCTCAATTTCGCTGGAGTTCAGATAGTGCAGCATTAGTTACTTGTAGTCAAGATGGGTACATTATAGTTTGGAATGCCATAACTGGGTTCAAAACTGCAGCAATCGCACTAGAAAATCAATGGGTGTTAACGTGTGGATATTCACCAGATGGTCGCTTGGTTGCGTCTGCAGGTTTAGACAATGTTTGCACTGTTTACCGATTACAATCACCAGAGTGTTCTATGTATGGAGAAAATGGGTATTCGATGTTTGGGATAATGACCAACTGTTTGAGTGCAGTTTTTAAGGGCCATACAGCCTATGTATCAGAGTGCGATTTTTTGGACAATTACCATTTGGTGTCGTCCTCAGGTGACATGACATGTCTGCTTTGGGACATAAACAAAGGGTGCAAAGTTTCGGGGTTTAATGAACATTTGGGAGATGTTTTGTGTTTGAGCACAGTCGACAGTAATCCCAATATATTTTTGAGTGGGTCGTCGGACGGATATGTTAATATCTGGGATATCAGACAGGCAAAGTCTGTCTATAACTATTTCACCACAAACAGCGATGTTACGTGCTTGAAAAGTTTCAAGGACGGAAACTCGT
>ERZ778017.3919-NODE-3919-length-10033-cov-3.622870_pt1 | contig 10033 bp, 7 predicted proteins | sample MGYA00375747_ERZ778017 | MGnify/ENA primary metagenome ERZ778017 (study PRJEB29350, sample SAMN05509838) | bioreactor metagenome | biome: bioreactor; material: wastewater | place: South Africa: University of Cape Town | collected 2014-03-17 ... | reverse complement strand
CGGCGAGGGAAAGGCGGAGGCCACGAGGGTGATGGGCGGCTTCCTGCGCGAAGTGATGCGGGCGAACGAAGCCAACCGCAACTTCCGCCTCGTCGGCCCCGACGAGACAGCCTCCAACAGGCTCCAGGACGTCTTCGAGGTAACGGGGCGCGCCTGGATGGAGCAGGTCCTGCCGGAAGACACCGATCTCGGTCCCGAAGGCCGGGTTCTGGAAATCCTTTCGGAACATACCTGCCAGGGATGGCTGGAAGGCTACCTGCTGACCGGGCGGCACGGCCTGTTTTCCTGCTATGAGGCCTTCATCCATATCGTGGACTCGATGTTCAACCAGCATGCGAAATGGCTGGACGCGAGCCGAGACATCCCGTGGCGGCGTCCGATCTCGTCGCTCAACTACCTGTTGACGAGCCATGTCTGGCAGCAGGATCACAACGGCTTCAGCCACCAGGATCCGGGGTTCGTCGATGTCGCGCTGAACAAGAAGGCGGACGTCGTTCGTGTCTACCTCCCTCCGGACGCGAATACGCTGCTCTGCGTCACCGACCATGTGCTGAGGACCTGGGACCGCATCAACATCATCGTGGCCGGAAAGGCGCCCTCCTGGCAGTGGCTCTCCCTTGACCAGGCGAGGGCACATTGCGACGCAGGCATCGGCATCTGGGACTGGGCTTCGGGCAAGGGCTCCGGCGAGCCCGACGTGGTGATGGCTTGCGCGGGGGATGTGCCCACGGTGGAGACGCTCGCCGCCGTCCAGATACTGAGGGAGCACTTGCCCGACCTGAACGTCAGGGTCGTCAACGTGGTGGACCTGATGACCCTGCAGCCGCGCGAGGTTCACCCGCACGGCCTGAGCGAGCGCGGGTTTGATGCGCTGTTCACGACGGACAAGCCTGTGATCTTCGCCTATCATGGCTATCCTTGGACGATACACAGGCTGACGTACCGCAGGACCAACCACGGCAACTTCCACGTCCGTGGGTTCAATGAGGAGGGGACGACGACCACTCCTTTCGACATGACGGTGCTTAACGGGCTGGACCGCTATCACCTGGTGCAGAGCGTGGTGGAGAGGACACCGGCCATTCGAGCGAGCGGCGAAAGCCTCAGGCAGATGATGCAGGAAAGACTCCTTCAACATCACGACTACATCAGGGCACATGGCCAGGACATGCCGGAGGTCCGCGACTGGCAATGGTCGGGCGTCTAGATCGATGGAGGTGCCAGCCATGCCTCCGTTGATCCTGGCATTGAACGCGGGCTCGTCTAGCCTGAAGTTCGCGCTCTACGAGCGGCGCGAGGGTCTGCCGCTTCTGGTGAAGGGCAGTGTTGCGTCCCTCAATGCAAATCCTCGCCTCCGGCTTTCCGGCCGCGGGGAGCCGGCACGGCAACGCGGCCTTGGCGCCGGGTCGCTGGACATTGGATCGGCGGTCGAGATCGTCGCCGACGAAATCCGCTCCGTGGTCGACATCTCCCGGCTGGAAGCAGTAGGCCATCGGATCGTCCACGGAGGGCGGACGTTCACGTCTCCCGCATTCCTCGATGATGACGTTGTCGAGCAACTGCGTGGGCTGATACCGCTGGCACCGATCCACCAGCCGCAGAACCTGGAAATCGTGGACCGGGCAAAGAACCTTTTTCCCGGCGCGGCGCAGGTCGGGTGCTTCGATACCGCGTTCCATGCCGCGCGGCCGGCTGTCGCCAGAGCCTACGCCCTTCCGCGCGAGCTGTCGGAGTCGGGCATCCGGTCATACGGCTTCCACGGGGTGTCCTATGCCTACATCTCTTCCGAACTCCGGGAGTCGTACGGTCCCCCTGCGGGAGGCAAGGTGATCGTCGCCCACCTCGGAAGCGGCGCCAGCCTCTGCGCTATGCTCGACGGAAAGAGCGTGGCCACGACCATGGGCTTCTCGCCCCTTGACGGCCTGGTGATGAGCACGCGATGCGGTGCGCTCGACCCGGGCGTGGTCCTGTACCTCCTGCAGGAACGAGGCATGCGGGTGGAGGAACTCGCCAAGCTGCTCTACCATCAGTCAGGTCTTCTGGGCATCTCCGGGATCACGGGCGACATGCAGCGGCTGCTTGAATCCGACAGCCCCGAGGCGCGTGAGGCCGTTGATGCCTTCGTCTACCGCGCCGGACGCGAGATCGGATCGCTGGCGGCCGCCTTGGGCGGGCTGGATACCTTGGTCTTCACCGCCGGTATCGGCGAGAATTCGCCAGCCATCCGCGGGTTGATCGGCGCGGCGGCCAATTGGCTGGGCGTTGAGGTCGACCCTAATTTCAACCTGAGGGGCGAAAACTCAATCAGCACTCCGGCCTCGAAGGTACGCGTTCTGGTGTTTCCGACGGATGAGGAAGTGGAAGTTGCCCGGGAAGTGGTTCGGTTACTCGAGGGTGATAAAGGCGGTCATGGCCGCAGCGTGCTCACGGCCAACCAGATCGATGAAGAAGGAAAATGACTACCGGAAAGACGAAAGTGGCAGTTAATGGCTACGGTGTCATCGGCAAACGGGGGGCGGAAGCGGTCATCCTCCAGGATGACATGGATCTGGCTGGAGTAGCCGACATAACCGCGGACTGGCGCATCCGGGTGGCGGGCGGAAAGGGCATGCGGATCTATGCCGCGCCGCCAGAAGCTTCGACGGCGATGACGGCGGGTGGCATCGAGGTCGTCGGGAACCTGGACGAGTTTCTCGCCGCTGCGGATGTCGTGGTGGACTGCACTCCGAACAAGGTCGCTGCGGCGAACATCGAAACCTACAGGAGGATGACAAAGAAGTTCATCCTCCATGGAGGCGAGAAGCACAATGCCACCGGGCTGCATTTCGTGCTTCCCGGAGCGGTCATGGGTGGACTTTCAAAAGTGCCCTGATCAGCTACAGCGCACAGTCTGACAACCGAGATGAACGCGCCACTCCAGTTCCCGGGTGTTTCCAATGCCTGGATGATGCCGATCTGCGCCCGCATCGACACGCTGTCGACGGGCATCCGTACGCCGGTAGGCGTCAAGGTCTATGGCACCTGTCGCTTGGCAGTTAAACGGGCTCTTCCTCACTTTGTGTGGAGCGGTGGCAGCATTCGTGCTCTCAACAGTTCAGGGCCTGCCCGACCGTACATCGCGCGCTTGAGGGTTTTGAGGCGGTTGATCTGGCCTTCCGCCTGTCCGTTGCTCCAGGTCAGCTCGATAGCGTTGTTGACGGCGTCGATGTCTCTGCGCAGGACACGGGCGAACCGCATGATCGGAATGAGATCGGAGTCGATCGCATCGTCGATCCACGCATCCAGTGGTGCCGATCTCTTGCCGCGAAGGATGCCGTTGAAGCGCATCGCCAAGCGTCGCATCTCGGCGAAAGCGCCAGATCCCTGCTTCAGGGCATCGACCTTCCTTGCCTGCCGGTCTGTCAGCAGGCCTCGCGGCTTGATGCACAGCGCTGCGGCAACCACCGGCGAGATCGCATGACCGGTGTCCGGATCTCGAACCGGCTCCGGCTTCAACGTGGTGGGTGGCACATCCACGGCCTGCTCTCGTCCAGCCCGCCGCCAGGCTCCGAGAAGACGCTCCAGATTCGCGAAACTGCCGGTGTAGCCGCGCTGCTTGACGTCATGAAACAGGTGCCGGCCGCAGCGGTTCCCCTCCTTCCAGCATTCGGCAAGGAACGTTTCAAAGTACCATGGAGATGTGGGGTTCAAGGCCGCGCGCCGCCTGTCGGGCGGAGCTTTGAACTTGAGCCACTTCGCTACGCTGCGACGTTCATAGCCGGTCCGACGGGCGATCTCGCTGTAGGACAGTCCCTCTTCGCGCAAAGCATGCAGCTTCTCGAATATTTCCTGGCGAGATTGCCTATGCGCAAGACGGGCGCGACGGCGGTGTGTCGCAGCGTCGACGATTGCGTCCTCCGACAGGATCGCCCTGCCGGTGGCACGGCCGGAAAGGCTCATCTGTTCTTCGATCGCCGAGCGAAGATTCTGGACCAGGTGAAACCGATCGGCGACCTGTCGCGCCTGCGGTGCGCCCTCGCGAACTGCTTGCGCATAGAGGCCACAGCGGTCCCGGCTGACGACCTCGATGGAAGGATGGTTCCGAAGCCACTTGGCGGCACTCTCGACGCTGCGGTCGTTCAGTATGTCGACGACCGAGCGGCGCTCGAGATCGACCATTATGGTTCCATAGCTCGTCGCCCGCCGCCAGCTCCAATCATCGATGCCAACCACCCGAACCTCGGTATTGCTGCGGTGAGCAATCGCGGCATCCCGCTTCAACTGCCGCAGGATGGTGTCGTCGCTGACCGGCATGCCGAGCCGCTCCATCAAGCGCTCGCCAGGACGGCCGCCCGTACTGTGGCCGAGCAGGCCGACAATCTCAAGGACCCTCGTCGTCCGGCGCGCATAAGGAGCAGCAACCGTCGGCAGACGGTCGGTAAACGTTTGTCGCTCGCATTTGTGATATGAGCATCGCCAGCGGCTCAGCAGGAGCTTCACTGTCACGGGCTTGCCTTGGACCGGCAGATCCTGGAGGCTGCGGTTGGACCAGCCATGCCGACTTTGGCTTCGCCGTCCACAATCAGGGCAAATGCCGATCGCGGATCCGGCAGCGGAAACAACCCACTCGTCATCGGTGAGCGCAACACCCAGAATCTTGACCCCTGGGCCGGGCGACCATTTCGATTTCGTTCGCATGCCCGCCCATAGCCAAAACCTCGCTAACGGCGAATGAACCACACAAAGTGAGGAAGAACCTGGTTCTTGTAACGGGCGGCAGCGTCAGACATTCCTCGGCCCTTACCGGCAAGCCGTTAACACGAAAACAATGTGACAGCACCCCTCAGCGCACCAACAGCACTGGCACTCTGACCGTGCGAACCATAGCCGTCGTCGTGCTGCCCACGATCAACGTTCTGAGCGGCAAATGGCCATAGGCGCCCATCAGCAATATCGCTCCTGGCGTCTCGCCAACGACGGCGGAAATCACCTCTTCCGGACGCCCCGAACCAAGCGTAGTCCTGACCTCGTGCGCCTCGCCCAGCTGCGCTACGGCCTTGTCGATGAGGGTTCGATGCCGTTGGTCGTCCGATCCCGCCATCACGACATGGACTGGCATGCCGAGGAACAATGGCGAATTGGCGCAGCGTTCCAGCGCGCGGTCTGCCGCCGGACTCGCGTCGTAAGCTAGCACGACGACCTGCGGGGTCACGATCGCTCGCGAGGCGACGAGGATCGGCCGGCTGCTTGCACGAACCACGCGCTCGATTTTCGAGCCGATATGATCCTGGGCAAATTCGTGGCTGGCCCCGCGCTTGCCGATCACCACAATACGGGCATCAATCTCACGTTCGAGAATCGTCTCGACGATGCCGCCATGGCGGTGGAGCGGTTTTATTCCAATGGCACCGGCCGCCTTCAAGTGTTCCTCACCCGCGGCGAGCAGAACTCGACCACGTTCGATCTGAAGCCTTGCATCGGCTTCCTCGATCTGCGTCAGTTCCTCAAGCAACTGCGACTTGACGCCAAGCCCGATCGCTCCCGACAAATCATGCCGTCCGGAGACGGCATCCTTGCGCTGGACGACGTGGAGCAGTTCCACAGGTAACTCCAGCTTGCGTGAAGCCCATGCCGCGAGGTCGCAGACCGAAGCGGCATAGCTGGATGTATCGACACAGGCGAGGATGTTCTGCATGACCGGTCTCCTCAATGCGCCGCAAGCCGCTTTTCGGCGTCGGGTTTGTCGTGAACCGCGAAGCGCTCCACCATCGCCAAGCTCGGTTCGTTGAGACCGATTACCTCCACGGCGGTTCCCTCCCGGCGAAAGCGGATCACGGCTTTGTCGAGCGTGCCGACCCCGGTGATATCCCAGAAATGCGCGTCGCCGAGGTCGATCACGACGCGGTCGAGCACCTCCTTGAAATCGAACGCGTCGGCGAAACACTCGGCCGAGGCGAAGAAGATCTCGCCTGAAATCCGATAGGTGCGCGTCCGTCCATCGTCGGACAGATGCGAGGCGACGGCAAACATGCGCTTGACCTTCGAGGCGAAAAACAGGCCGGAGAGCACGACACCCGCCATCACGCCAGCGGCGAGGTTGTCGCTCCACACCACAATCACGACCGTCGCCACCATGACCAGCGAGGACTGCCAGGGATGATGGCGAACGTCCTTGATCGAGCGCCAGGAGAAGGTGCCGATTGAAACCATGATCATCACCGCGACCAGGCTGGGCATCGGTATGCGTGCGACCAGCGGGCTGAGAACGACGAGCAGGAAGAGCAGGAAGGCACCTGCCACCAGCGTCGACAACCGGGTCGAGCCGCCGGATTTCACATTGATCACCGATTGGCCGATCATCGCGCAGCCGCCCATTGCTCCGAGAAAGCCCGTGACGAAATTGGCGATGCCTTGTCCACGCATCTCGCGTGCCTTGTCCGAGGGCGTGTCGGTGAAATCGTCGACGATCTGCGCGGTCAGCATCGATTCGAGCAGACCAACCGCCGCCATGGTCAGCGAATAGGGGAAGATGATCTTGAGCGTCTCGAGGTTGAATGGCACGTTCGGCAGCGCAAAGACAGGGAGCGACGTGGGCAACTTGCCCATATCGCCCACCGTGTTGACCTGGATTCCGCCATAGACGGTGATGATCGTCAGGACGACGATTGCGACCAGCGGCGACGGCACCGCCTTGGTCAAGCGCGGAAACAGGTAAATGATAGCCAATCCCGCAGCGACCAGCGCATAGGTTATCGGTGCCACGTGCGTGAGTTGCGGCATCTGCGCCATGAAGATCAGGATGGCGAGCGCATTGACGAAGCCAGTGACGACCGAGCGTGAGACATATTGCATCAGCAGATCGAGACGCAGCAGCCCGGCGATCACCTGAAGAACGCCCATCAGGATGGTCGCGGCGAATAGATAATCCACCCCGTAGTCGCGCACGAGGGGAATGATGACCACGGCGACTGAAGCGGTCGCGGCCGAGATCATCCCCGGTCGGCCGCCAGTAAAGGCGATGATCACGGCGATTGAGAAGGAGGCGTAGAGGCCAACGCTCGGGTCGACCCCGGCGATGACGGAAAAACCGATCGCTTCCGGGATTAGGGCCAACGCGACGACAATCCCGGCAAGGGTATCGGCGCGCGGATTGGAGAACCAGTCGCGCCGGATGGAGGAAAGATCAGGCATGTATTACTCAGCAGGGCGCACCGATGTTCGCCACGCCCGCTCGATCAAGCGGCGTGCTGGCGAGAGCGATCCTGACGGATCGAGATGCTTGGGTTATCCCGGGGATAGGCGCCGGGCCGAGCCACCCGGCGAGCCGGGTCCGATGAGAAGAGCATGCCCCTAACGTAGATTTACTTTTGCTGCAAGTGCGAAGGAGCTATTCTCCATCGTGCCTCGCGCAGCCGTACCCTGTTTGCGGCAAGTCCCAGCGCCAGCGAGGCGACGACACACCACGCGGCCATCCAGAGCAGTTGCAAAGGGAGCGGCACGCCCATATCGATCAGGACGCCCGTGATGCCAGGTCCCGCCGCAGTCGCCAAGACCATCGCGGAGACCGTGATAGCCCGAATGCCTCCGAGATTGGCCAGGCCATACACCTCCGGCCAAAGGGCGCCGAGCAGCGTGAATGTGAATCCATTGCTGATGCCGAGCAGCAACATGAAAACATAGATGCCCCATACAGGTGTAATCAGCGCAACCGCTATCGAGGCGACTGCGAGCGGAAGGAGAAAGAAGGGCAGGAGCCTGAGCGCGCCGACCCGATCGATCATATGACCGCAGACCAGTCCGAATAAGATCGTAGTCACTGACATCAATGGATAAGCAGCGGCAAACGCCAGCGGATCATAGCCGCGTAACTCAACCAGATAGCCTTGGTGGAAAAAGATCACCGTCCCGATAAAGGCGGGTGCCAAAGTGCCCGCCAGCAGAAGATACAAAATCGGATCGCGTATCACCTCTGCCCGGGTCCAGTCGTGGGCGGTACGTAAGCGGGCCGCTTTTGCCTCATGCGATTGTGGAATGCGCTCGACTCGCATCAGTGCGACGATCACAGGTAGTCCGATCAGTATGACCACCACGGCCGAGGCGAACCATCCCGTTCTCCAGTCTCCGCTCACCTGCGTGATCAGGACGATGGTGGCTGGCAGGATAGCCGAGCCGACTTGTTGGCCAGGCGTTATCAATGCCATCGCACGGCCGCGATTTGCGACAAACCAGCGGCCGATTTCGGTAAAGGCGATCTCCGTCATCATGCCTTGCCCGAACAGGCGAAGCAGGTAGATGGCCAGCGTCAGCACAACGACGTTGGGCGCAATAGCGATCAGAATGCAGGCGGCGGCCAGCGCGGGCATGGTGAAGCGCACGACCTTCCAGCCAGGCATAAGGTCGAGCGTGCGCCCGAGCCAGGGGAGCGTCAACGCGCTTGCCAGCGTCGCCACCATATAAAGCCCGCCGAACTCACCGCCCGACAAATGGAAGGTTGCACGCAGATCATTCCCCGACAGGCCGATGAAAAAGGTCTGCCCGAACGAGGAGAACAGCGTCAGCAGGAACCCGCCCATTAGCCAGCGGGCATTATCGTTGATGAAGCCCCCGTTATGGCGCGCGAAGTCGGACATGGAATGGCTGTAGTTGGATTCTTGCCGTTGGGGAATGATGACCGTTCCGACTGGATCAACGATTGCCAAGGGTGTGAGGCAAGTCGTGACTACCAAATTGGTAATGCGCCAGCCAAGGATCAGGCTCCATATCGCCTAATCGGCACGACAGCAATGTCTATGCTGGTTGGGATTTTCAAGAGACTCCACGTCAAGGGTGCCTTGTCCTGGCGACATGGAGTCGAATGCCTTCATTTTTCTTAAGGGTTTCGGATTGAGCTTTCGAGAAAGCATGACGGCCTCGCTCATGGGGCCGTCATAGGGTCCGGATAGCTTTCCTCTGCCGGAGCCGACGCCGGGCACGATCGATACGCTGAGTATCAGCGTCCATTCCAGGAACCTCGGCTTTTGTTCGGCCGACTTGCGCGGTTTGGCGGACTTCGCTGCCGCCGTTAGGATGCCTCGGAAGCGCCAGCAACGGCATTTGCGCCACCGTCGTCACTTATATCATGCTCTCGATTGCGTCCGTGACTCCGACCCTGTTGTCACCCATCATGTGACCGCGGAGCATGTCCGTCCATCACCCTCGACGATGGCTACCCCTGCCAGCAGGGCGGGCTGTAGGTGAAGCGGCGGAACCGGCTTTGACGGTGTGGCGGAATCTCATGTTTTCGGCAACGACATGGTCGGTAGCACGCCTCAGCGGACTCTGAATCCAGGCACGAAATTTGATGGAGGCTGGACAACATTCCATATGTCGGTCAGTCTCGACATGTGGAATCAGAACAAGCCATCCTCGCCTTCGCAGCACTCGCCCAGCCGACCCGGCTCGACGTCTTCCGGCTGTTGATCGAACACGAGCCCGACGGAATGCCTGCCGGGGACATAGCTCGCCATATGGCCGTACCGCACAATACCATGTCGACACACCTGGCAATCCTATCCCGAGCCGGGCTGATCGAGGCCGAGCGGCAGAGTCGGTCGATCATCTACCGGGCAAAGCTTGATGCGGTGCGGGACCTTGCCGGCTATCTCGTCAGGGATTGTTGCGGCGGGCGGCCGGAGATCTGCGCACCGTGGATCGCTGACCTTTCACCCTGCTGCACCCCTCAAAATGGAGCCACCAAGGAGCCCGCCAATGGCTGACCGCATCTATAATGTTCTCTTCCTCTGCACCGGCAATTCGGCACGCTCGATCCTTGCCGAGAGCATTCTCAACAAGGACGGGGGCGGTCGCTTCCGCGCCTTCTCCGCCGGCAGCCAGCCAAAGGGGACCGTGAACCCCTTCGCGCTGAAGGTGCTGAAAAGCTACGAATACCCTGCTGAGGGCTTCCGCTCGAAAGCCTGGGACGAGTTCGCCGCAGCCGGCGCTCCTGTGATGGATTTCGTGTTCACCGTCTGCGACAACGCCGCCGGCGAAAGCTGCCCGGTGTGGCCCGGCCAGC
>ERZ778017.3917-NODE-3917-length-10038-cov-4.416708_pt1 | contig 10038 bp, 6 predicted proteins | sample MGYA00375747_ERZ778017 | MGnify/ENA primary metagenome ERZ778017 (study PRJEB29350, sample SAMN05509838) | bioreactor metagenome | biome: bioreactor; material: wastewater | place: South Africa: University of Cape Town | collected 2014-03-17 ... | reverse complement strand
AACACCTACAAGTAGCTAAGTTTTACATATTTTACGGATTTTAAATAATGCAGATTCCAAATTGTTTAAATTGTCAATTCTGTTTGCCTACTAGAATTTGATTGTAAAGGCTATACAGGTATTTAACAGATAAAGAACTAAGGAGCTATGAGAATATAGAACCCATGTAGGGAAATGCAAATTGTGTACAGTTAAGAGCAATAAATTCGAGTCATGTACATAATAGTGGTGTTATATTCTAGTCAAGGAGCATACAAGCCGGAACAGTACAATTTACTGGACAATATACAATAATACAGCGATTACACAGTGATAATGAGTTTTAAGACGATATCAGCCAAGTCAGCTGCACTTTTGGATCAAGAATTGATGGGAGCTGGCCAATTCTCAATTGATCAGTTAATGGAATTGGCAGGGCTAGCAGTAGCTCAAGCTATATTTAAGCAATATCCGCCTTTGAATAAAGGAAAGAATAATCCATTGGTGTTGGTTGGTCCAGGAAATAATGGTGGAGATGGACTTGTTGCTGCTAGACATTTGAAGTTATGGGGTTATTCTCCTACAATCTACTACCCCAAGCAATCTAAGAGTAATGTCCTCTATAACAATCTCACGAAACAGTTAAGTGATTTGCAAGTGGAATCGATAAATTCATTAGAACAGGTTAAAACAGGACAATTCATGTTGATAGTTGATTGTCTTTTTGGATTTTCATTTAAACCTCCCATAAGACCACCATTTGACGAATTGATTGAACACTTGCTGGACCCTGCCGTTGAAAAGCCTCCTATTGTTAGTGTGGATATTCCATCTGGATGGGATGTAGACAATGGTCCTGTGAATGGCGACAAAAGTATAAATCCACAGATGTTGGTGAGCTTAACAGCTCCTAAACCATGCACCAAGTATTTCAAAGGCATTCACTACTTGGGCGGACGGTTCATAAATAGATCCATTGCCGAAAAATATGGAATAACCGATATTATTGATTTGTACAAGAGTAATGACATGATCGTGAAATTATAACATATATGCTATATATTATGAATGATATTAAATTGGGTTAGATGTATTTTTCAACTGGCAGGAAACGGCTGAAATCCAGTTTCAATTTCATTGTCGCTTCCTCTGAGCAGGTGTCTAGCTGACACAACATTTAAGTTCTCTGAAAACAGCCTGGGTACACTGTCCCCAAAATTTTCGTTAGAAATGCGGTTTCGAAGCAACCTAACAGAGTTTTGAATTTTGGATAAAGGTACTGTGGTCCTTTCCGTGGGTTTCCCAGCACTAGATGATCTTTGCTTTTCATTAGTACGTGATTTACCCAATTTTTTTCCACTATAATATGACAGATAATCAGTAGAAATGCTCCTTCTATTATCAAGAACTATTGGAGGTAAGGTTTTCTTTTCGATATAGTCCTTATTATTCAAACTCGGTAGACAACTCGATCCAGGCTCATGGGGTAACTGATCAGTAAATATTCCATGATCAGATTGAACATGCTTTTCGGCGCTATTTGTTTGTACTTTGGGATCTAACAGAAAACGTAATTGTGGTTTTTTTGGTGGGGCAGTTGGAAAATGACCAGGCACCAGCAGCTTATCTCCTAAGCTTTCATGAGTAAATTGGTATGAATGATGGAAATTGCTCTTGTCACTTGTAAATCTGTTTTGAGAATTTGAGTTGTTTCCATTCGCTGTTTGAACCGACGCATTACTAGGTTCATTATTTGATTGAGGAATTTCATGATTTGTTCTCGTCTTGCCATTATTCATGGTATTATCCAAGATATTTTCAAGGCTTATTAAATTCTTATCCGCAACGAACTTATCGACTTTATTCTTGTCACGATTTCTACTGCTTTCGAGGTTTCCTGTTGTCGTGAAATAACGCTTGCTTTGCTCTCCGGGAATAGAATGGATACTAGCATCAAATTCACCAGAAGAATCGATGAAATGCCCAGCAACCTTGGGTTTTGCCAAAGCATTTGGTGATACATATCTGCTAGATTCATAATCCTTGTTGTCACCTAGGCAAAAACTATAAGGTCGTTGTTGAACATATTTCTTAAGCTTCGCCATGGAGTCTTGCATGCTCATACTCGGCGTACTACTTGTATTAGTCATACGACTATCATTCGAGCATTGTGCGGAACTTGGTTGCGAAGAATGTTTTCTGACACCTCTCAATTTCTTGATTTTTAACGACGAAGAATTAGTACTCCCTACTTCGTGCCTTGGTGATGTTTTTGAATATTCGTCTTCTTCTTCAGTTTTTGAAAACATACTGTCGTGGACACTCAGGTCATCATATATGTAATTCAAGGCACTGATGGCAGAATGTGGAATACTAATAGTACTTTGAAATTGCGAGGATGGATTGTGGTATTCGAGTTCGGGCTTCTGTGGTGATGTCACATCAGAGAAAAGACTGTCTATCTCGTCGTCATCAACGATGATGTTTCTTGACAGATTTGGCGATAGCTCATTCCCAGAAATTTCTCTAGAATTGGGTACTACTGAGTGATTATCTGCGCAGGAAGCAATCTCTAGTTCCCTGGGTTGAGTAATGTAATTAGCTGATAATTCCATTGAACTACTGTTCTCGCCTTCCAAGCTAGATGCATCACTCCGTGGTAAAGATTCCCAATTTCCACTAGAGGATTCTTGTTTGCTGTGTTCAATAAGCTCAGCATTATGTGGCACTGTTGTATCATACACCTGTGAATACTCTACAAGAAGATCATCAATGGTCACATATTCCAGATTATCGCTTTGGTTTTCGTCAACTTCTTTCGCATTTGAGTCGGTTTGAAGTTGTCCTAAGACAGAAGTGTCTTCTTTGGAACAATTTCTTGAAATTTCAATATTCTTGTCTTGGGACAAAGTCATACTGTTTGCATTCTTGGACTCATCAGTGCACTCTGGAAACTCAATATACGCTGATTCTGTTAAATCTTTTTTGTATGCCTTGGTGTCGATTGCTTTAGCCTCTACAGAGTTGATCGACAAATTATCATCTGGAAACTGCTGTTCAAGCTCAGATGGGTTCTTATGGCTTGTTTCTTTATTGGCTCCAGAATAAGATAAACGCAGACTGTTCATTGAAACGTCCAGGTCCACACACAGAGCCGAGTCCTTGGACATTGCTGATACACTGTGACTAGCCGAACTTGCTTGGGATTGGGTGCCGTATTGGACATTTTCCAAAGATTGTTGGGGCTCAATGTACTTCTTCTGTGTAGCTCCATCTGAAGATTTTGCAAGGACTTGAGCTATAGAAACATCGGGGGCATAATTATTAAATTGTATAGGGGTCGCAAACTTCTTTAGATGAGCCTCCTTCAGGCCACGGTACTTGTCAACCGACTTTGTTCTCGAAGGCTTGACGATTCGCGAGGTGCTATTCTGACGAGAAACATCCGTTTTCACAGAAATGTTCTTTGTGACATCAGCATGAGTTTCTAGTTGCATGAACTTGGATAGTCTATTTTTGAGAAATGCGAGGGGAGTGCCATTTTTTGACATTGCCACTGGTGGTTCAGTAGAACCGATTAGTTGAGTCTGATTTGCGAGAGACTTATTCGATATAGGTTCATAGGTATACGGAGGGGGACTTCTGGTCTTTTCTCGTTCATGTTCTTTGTGTAGGCTGAAACCACCCTCACTAACGACCCTAGTTTTGGGGGGGACTGGTGGTAAATCCTTGATGGAGACATCGGAAGGAGGCATACTGACGACTCTGTTTCTCGAACGCACTGGCTTACGGGATATCCTACCTTTTACACGGTGATACATGGGCGACATGTCAGGCAAATCATGAAGCTCAAACCTGCCTGGCTTATAGGAGTTGACTGCCAACGACAAGTCCAAATCGTCAAACACAGCAGCTGGTGGTGGGAACGGGTTATCTGTATTTGATAACACTCTAGACATGATTTGTGGGGAAACTCATTCAAGATGAAGAACTGTGTGAAAGTGCAAGAAGATGGAATGAAAACATTCCCAAAACAAGGATGGTGTCTCGTTAAATAACCGTTAGGTCATTTGTTCCGTCGGATCCATACGATCTGCGCGGGCGGCATGAGTATTCCAAGTTCTTTGCATTTGCAAGCCTTCTCAGAGCCAGCACTTGGCCCAAAACGGAAGCGAGGGTTGTAAACAGGAACATAAAAAATAGACATTTTACGGTGCTACCCACACAATCGGGAATCGCTAAGTAGTATATGCTGGTCATAGTGCATGAATCCGATTGAATTGTAGTGGTAGCTTGTTTTCTAGCCGGTTGAAAAGGTCGAATATTCATGGATTTGATCGCAATTAACGACAGATTGTGGAATGGGAGTATCAATGTCCGAATAATCTTGCCAGTAAACGGGGCCGACAAGTTGTTTTTGCTCAAGTTGTACCGCAACTCGTATTTCCCCATTCAGTTCCCTACATTGGTGGAGTTTTTCTCGCCCCATGTGCCAGGCTTGTCTAAGGTGCCGTTGTGGTTGGAATACGACGGAGTGCCGATCTCGTGGAACCTTCCCGTGGGAGTGCTTTACGATTATCTACACCTACCGGTAGTGGACCGAACGGTTGCAGATTCCAATGCATGGTCATTGCACTTGCGTTTTGTCGGAGATAAAGATGACTCAAAGTACCCATGGGAACAAGTAGTCCCATTCCAGTACAAATTGCCCAACTCCCAAATCGACTACATCAGGTCTCTTACGGAGATACTAGTCAACCAATTGAAGCAGTCGACGTTTATTCTTAATGGCAACTCAAAACCTATTATGAACCTCAGTGAGGCCGACTCAAACGAGTTGGTGGACGCAATAAGATTGCACAACTCCCCAGCTCTCAAGGCAATCAATAGCAAGATCATGAGGCAGATTACGTCTTTTCAAAAATTACCGGTGAAAGTGTATATTCCTGGGTCGACCCACATTATTCAGTCCCCGGTCTTGTTGATGGGCCAACAGGATGAGCACGGGCCAATTACTTTGAAGGGCTTCCTTACGGACCAGTTCCCGGAGTTGTTCACGGAAAAAGACTCGTTTGCAGCCGTGTATATCCAGGGAATCGAGGCATCTGTGCTACTTGACTCTTTGGTGGGCCTACAAGAGATTTGGGAGGTGTTCAAGTTGTGTGACAATTTTCTTCATATTGTGTTGATTGTCAAGAATGAATAAATTCATGTTTGTAATATATACGATGTTCCCAAAACCTTCAAACTAGTCTATTATACAAGTATTCTAAATCTCCATGGAATCGTTGTCAACAGTGAACACGGCCTGTAACCAGTTTCTATACATCTTTAACTGCTTCTTTCTGTTAACTAACAATCTTCGATCGGTAGCAATTCTTTCTTCGTTGAATCCTCCTTCGGTACAGAAGATCTGTCTCAATTCCTCTTCGGTAAAGAAGTATACCCTGGTACCGTCTCCCCTGATGTAGAAGTTATCATCTAATAATCTACCTTTCTTAAATCTAACTTGGGCTAAATCATATCTTCCGTAGTCTCTGAATAAGATTTTACCACCAGGTTTTAACACCTTTTTTAAGTTATCTACTGCTTGTTTCCATTGATCTGGGTGCAACGCAGAGAATATGAAGATAAGAATGACTACATCAGCCGAGTTTGGTTGCAAGTCTTCCGGTAATTGTCCTTCTGGGTTGGCCAAATCCCATACTGATGAGTAGGCAACGCCTTTTTCATGGTTTTCTTTAAAAGCTTCGTCTGATTTGACCAAGTCTACGGCAACTTTGGAGTAGTCACAACCAAAAATCTTCAAGTTTTTGTTTTGGTTCTGTTTCAAGATAGGGAAAAACGTGTTTCCAGCACCACATCCCACTTCTAAAATAGTTGTTGGTTCCTGGTTTTCTTCACTTGTCAATTTGTACAACTCAGGAAACTCGATTTTCAACCAATTTCTGTCTTTAAAGAAGTTCTCTTGGTTGTGCTTGTAGAATATGTCCCAGTACTTTGCTGGATTTGAGTTAAACAACTTCTTATCAAAGTCCTTGACGGGATGATCGTATTGCTTGGCAATCATCTGTTGACACTGAAGAATTTGTTCTTCTCCCCATTCAACATGGTCCCACGCATTGTGCTTGAAGACATCTTCTTCATCTTGCAAGTATCGTTGACCAAACGTAAACGGAGTTTCCTTGCCGATTCTAGATTCTAATGGTGGCTTCTGCTCCTTGGTTTGCTCTAAGCTAAGACGTTCCACGCCTGACTCTACTTCTGCTATCATTAGTCTTGTTTTGTCGTATAGTTTGGCTTCCTCATCTCATCGTAACAAATGAAAATATTTATGTACACACTGCTGGATTCAAGATGCCCTGGCTAATTCTCGAACAACTACAAATTTATTTAAGTAAGAGACGTGTTTGTGGTTCGTCGATTGTAGCCTACTGGCTTGTCTACTGCCGTTGTGTCTTCAATTTTCAAAATTGAAGACTTTCATGATTTCCTGTTTTCTTCATTTCTGAACCAAACCGGCCAAGGTTGTTGTTTTGTAATACCTACAATTCTACTATGTACAAAATCAAACCAATATCTCTATGATACATCTATTACTTTACACTATCGTAATCCTATTTGTTTGTGAAATGAACTGAGCCGTCCAATTCTTGCAATCTTGCTGCTGCTTGTTCACTAGTCAAATCTCTTTGGGCTTCTCCCAACATTTCAAAACCAACACAGAACTTCTTCACAGTAGCTGATCTCAAAAGTGGTGGGTAAAAATGCATATGGAACCATGAAGCTTCACAGTCTTCATGTGAACAGTCTAATGGGGCTTGATGGATTCCCATGGAATATGGGAAAGAAGTGTTGAATAAGTTGTCGTATTTTGTAGTTAATTGTTTCAATGCGTCGGCCAAGTCCTTTTTGTGGTCCTCGTTGAAGTCTTTGGTGGATCTCAAGTGGGTCTTGGCTATCACTAAGGTTTCAAATGGCCATAATGCCCAGTATGGAACAACGACCAAGAACGAATCGTTTTCAACAACAATTCTTTCCTTTTGTTGCATTTCTAACTTGACGTAGTCTTCTAAAAGATGACTGTTGTATTTCTTCAAATACTTCTTCATGTTCTTGAGTTCTTGTTCAACTTCTGTTGGAACAACATCTAAACACCAACCTTGACCATGAGGGTGGGGGTTGGAACAACCCATGGCAAATCCCTTATTTTCGAATATTTGCAAGTATTTGTAGTTTGCAGTACCATCAATAACTTTTTGTTGACAGTCTTTGTACAACGATTGCCAGGAATTAATAACTTGAATCAATTGTGCACGAGACATTAAGGGAAGTGAAAGGGTATGGTTAGGTGTGAAACAAATCACGAAACACTTACCTTTGACACCTTCAGTCTTTAGCAATCTCCCACTTAAGCTATCGGAATCATTTTTTTCAACAAAATCTGGTTGATCATCGATAACAGCAGGATAATCATTAAGAAAGATAAATGTTGAATCATATTTAGGGTTAGAGTCACCCGTAGCACGAACATTTCCAGGACAAAGGTAGCATTTAGGATCATATTCAGGTAACTGCATCATTTTAACCTCTTCACGAGCTCCTTGCCATGGTCTTTTGGCTCTATGTGGTGAGCATAACACGTAAGTATCGCTCAACGGATTGTGTCGACGATGAGAATGATTGGTAAAGTCAAAGGTTTGAGTCATTTCCAAGTATGTAGGGGTATTTGTTATTGGATTTAGTAGATGTTCCATCCGATTCATCTTGCGAAAGTGTAAATTTTCTTGTATTTATATAGTTTTACTTTCCTATAATACTAACATTTTCACTTTTATCAAATCTTAGCTTCACTGGAAATGGCTCAGAACTTTTATGTAACGTTACATTTATTCTTCTAAATTTTTCGTTCGCAGGCTAAAAATCAGGTAAAGGTTCTTCCGAACAAAATACGTTTGCATAAAAATAATTGTGCAGCTCCCTTCGTGAGGCAGGATGATGAAATATCTTCGGCTCTCCGCCTCCTGTGATGACCCATCCTCGCAAAAATTATACAACGTTACATTATTTTCATCCCAACATTCAACCCTCTCGAAATTCTAAACCTGGAGTTCCTTTTGCCCATTCCTGGTGGTCAAAAGGCATTCGCTCTTTTTTTTTGTGCGATCAGAGAACTCTAGCCCTTGGAATTGATCTAAAATTGCTTGTGCTATCTATTTTTTGACGTTCCAGGTTGCCAATTGACTATTGGGGTTATGTGTAGATGGGGTGTGAAGAAACCGTTGCCATACTTTGTTAGATAGAACATTTTTCAAGTAAAGATCAATTATAATCAATGATAGTAAACTGTACTTTCTTAGTATGAATCGAACTAGGAGCCAGTTGTTTCATGTTAATTTTTTTGAACCCATCAAATCACGGCTGCTATTCACAAACTACTGCGTACTTGAACCGTACTTCAAACAATTTGTTAGGGCGATCGGGTGTAGTACTGTTAGATAACTAGTGAAGAGTTGCAAACTTTTGAAACTTTAAATGAGACAGCCCAAGTTATCATATTTTGCAACCCGAGACCACAAGAAAGATATTGATAATTTTAGGCTGCAAATTTTTATTGGTGCATGCTTTAAGATAAACAATGAAGAAATCATATTCCACTTTATGCTCATTTACAACTTAAATAACTCTAGATGTGAAGGTATTGAAATATGAGTTTATGAGAAACTTGATATAAGGGTATTAAGTAAATATTCTAGGGACCTACTTTTTAAAGTTTTCTTCGATGAAATAGTGGTCAACACCTCTTTACTATTCATCTTTCTGGATTTGAACATTGAATAGTGCTACGACCCACGGCATAGTTTAATAATGTACTATATATTGAATTATCCACGCACATTTACTCGAGGAGTGAACCACTCATGCCAACAAATACAAATAATAAGTGCAATGTTCCTTATGAATCCACTGTTGTCAGATTACTATTTGTTGGGGTATGATTGATTTCTCAATCAACTATTAGTCGCCACATTATGCCCAACACTTTATTCAACTTTAATCCAAGTTATCTAGTTTACTGCGAGTGGATTATGAAAATGCTACTCTATATCTAAATCGAGATGGTGAAACCGATGTATCCTGTCTAAATTTTGAATGTCAAATTCCAGTTCATATAGCTGACACCAATTCTATCACTTTGGTTTCAAATAGTTGAGATTTTATTGGCATGTCCATTGAATAAAATGGATCTTTCATGACATAGTCTGAGTATAACGAGTAGAGTTTCTTAAAAATGTCATGAACCAATTCATATTGAAGATTTAACTCACCAGCTTTGAATTTTTCAGATGAATCTAATTGTTGTACGACTGGATTGGATGAAGTGATGATAATGAATTTTATACCAGTTAACGATTGAAAAATGTAAAGATTGAACAGATCAGTTTCAATCGATTGTAGACCACTTTTATTGGAATTTGAGTTTTGAAACTTCCCATTAGATAGTAATTGATTGTTCTTTAAGTTCTGTGTCCCTGACACTTCATTGTCACCAGCTTTACCGTGATTTATTGTACTAGTTAATCGAGACCCAATAGCATGAACGCTATGTAGGGTTCCTGCTAAAACAAGATAATCATTTGCAGTTAATTTCTCCAAACCGGGATTGACATCATTCTGATAAATAAGCCCACCAGCTTTGTTCAAAATATAAAGGGAATTAACCTTCATGATGCTACTTTGGAAAACAATTAAGATGCGTTTCTTCACAAGTCATATTAAAAAAAAGAATTCCTGTACAAATAAAAAAGCTTCCCCACCAGGAGTCGAACCTGGAATCTTCCGGTTTCCTAGAAGCGGTTACGAAGTCGTAGCCGGACGCCTTGACCATTGGGCCATGAGGAACGAAGCTTGCAAAAGAGATTTTGTTTACTCACCATGACACCTAGGCATTTGTAAATTTAAAACTTGGATTTCGGCGAATTTAAAAAAAAAAATTGATTTGTAATCAACTTAAACAAACCGATATACGCCATTTAAAAATGAACCAATACCTCCATT
>ERZ778017.3916-NODE-3916-length-10040-cov-3.699950_pt1 | contig 10040 bp, 11 predicted proteins | sample MGYA00375747_ERZ778017 | MGnify/ENA primary metagenome ERZ778017 (study PRJEB29350, sample SAMN05509838) | bioreactor metagenome | biome: bioreactor; material: wastewater | place: South Africa: University of Cape Town | collected 2014-03-17 ... | reverse complement strand
ATACCCGGTCTACACCAAGCCTTCAGTCTGGCGGGACCGCGAAGTGCCGCCGGTGCTCCTCAGCGGCAACCACGGCAAAATTGCGCAGTGGCGCCGACACGAACAGTACCGCAGGACGGCGGACCGCCGCCCGGACCTCCTGCAGGGGTTCGACGCCGGCAGCCTCCCGCGTGCCGACCGCACGGAACTGCACAACCTGGGCTACGACGTCGTGGACGGCCGCCTGGTCCGCCGCCCGGAACCGGGCGCCGCACAGGAGGACTAACCCCGGCGGAATTGGCGTAACCCTGCTGCTGTGGCAAAATTAAGACTTGTGTCTGCTGGGTCCGCACCTGCCACAGGGGGTAGCGCGGCCAACAGCCTGACAACCGGCCCCATCAACCCTTGAAGCGGCCGGACCACTTTACTTCGGCGGTGATGCCCGGCGCGCCTTCCAGCGGGCCGACTTGCCTGCCGTGACCCAAAGTGAATGACCTGTGGCGTTCACCAGGAGTGCAATCATGCATATTCTCGACTCCGTCGATGCAGCCTCGCTGCGCAACGATGTTCCCGAGTTCCGCGCCGGCGACACCCTCAAGGTGCACGTGAACATCATCGAAGGCAAGAACACCCGTGTCCAGGTCTTCCAGGGCTTCGTCCTGGGCCGCCAGGGCGATGGCGTGCGCGAGACCTTCACTGTCCGCAAGGTTTCCTTCGGTGTGGGCGTGGAGCGTACCTTCCCGGTGCACTCCCCGATCATCGAAAAGATCGAGGTTGTCACCAAGGGTGACGTCCGCCGCGCCAAGCTGTACTACATGCGTGCGCTGCGCGGCAAGGCCGCCAAGATCAAGGAAAAGCGCGACTTCAGCTCCGCCAAGTAAGTCCTCCCCGGACTTATTGCCAGGCTGGAGCGCGGCCGTAGCCGGCAAGCGCCGGAGCAATGCACCAGCGCCAGGATACGGACCATGCACAAGACAAAACGCCAGCCCCGCAAAAAGGGCTGGCGTTTTGTCGTTGTGGCGGCGCTGCTCCTTGCCGTTGCCATCAGCGGGCTGGTGCGGTCACTTTGGCTGGACGTCTACTTCATCCCGTCGGAGTCCATGGAGCCGCTCCTGGAAGGCGGGGACCGCATCCTGGTCTCGCGCACGGACTTCCAATCCGAACCCATCCGGCGCGGCGACGTGGTGGTCTTTGACGGCCGGGGCAGTTTCGCCCCGCTGAACAGCGGCAAGGGCCCCTTGGCGGATGCAGCCGCCTCCGCCCTGCAATGGCTCGGCATCGCCGGCAGCGACACCACCTACGTTAAAAGGGCCATCGGCGTTCCCGGCGACACAGTGGTCTGCTGCGACGCCGCCGGGAAGGTTACCGTCAACGGCGTGCCCCTCGACGAGCCCTACATCTTCCCGGGGGACGTTCCCAGTACCCAAAAATTCAGCACCGTGGTTCCCGAAGGCAGGCTGTGGCTGATGGGGGACCACCGCTCCGTCTCCGCTGACTCCCGCAGCCTGCTCGGCGCCCCTGGCGGCGGGCTGGTGCCGCTGGACCGGGTGATCGGCCGGCCGGTCCAGATCCTTTGGCCGCTTGATAGATTTGCACCTGTAGCACGGCCGCCCGCAACGGGGCCAAAAACACAGAACGGACGGTAAATGCCCGAGAACCACGCGCGAAAACCTGAACCGCGCCACGACGGCGCTTCAGAAACGCCGGCCGTCCACGCCTCCTCCACGCCGGCTTCGGGGGAGGGCACCGATGCGTCCGCCTCCGTCCACAGGCGCAACCGGGGAGCGTCCAAGGCTGCCGGCAAGTCCACCGGCAACCCCTTCCTCGGATGGCTGAAGGAAATCGCCACGGTGGTGGTCATCGCCGTGGTGCTGTCCTTCCTCATCAAGACGTTCCTCTTCCGGGCATTCTTCATCCCTTCCGAATCCATGGTGAACACCCTGGATGTGGACGACCGGATTTTCGTCAACCTCCTGGTCCCGGAGCCGTTTGCCCTGAGCCGCGGGGACGTTGTGGTGTTCCGCGACACCAAGGGCTGGCTGCCCCCGGCTCCGCCCAAGGCACAAGGCCCGTTCACCTGGGTCCAGGATGGCCTGACGTTCGTTGGCCTCCTGCCCGACAACACCGACCAGCACCTGGTCAAGCGCGTCATCGGACTGCCGGGAGACCACGTGGTCTGCTGCGACGCCGGCGGTAAACTGACCATTAACGGAACCTCCATCGACGAGACCTACATCAACCCCGCAGAAGCGCCGCAGGTCCGCAACTTTGACGTCACCGTCCCGGAAGGCAAGGTGTGGGTCATGGGTGACAACCGCAACCACTCCGCCGACTCGCGGGCCCACATGGAAACCGACGGCGGATTCATTGACCTCAAAGACCTGGAAGGCAACGCTGCCGTGATCGCGTGGCCGCTGAACAGGATCAAGACCCTGGACAACTACCCGGACGTCTTTAAGAGCGTCCCGGCGGCGCGCTGACCATGTCTTCGGCAGTGCAGGCTTCTCCAGCAGTGCAGGCCGCTCCGGCAGCGAAGGCTCGTGCAGGCTCCAAGCCGGCGGCACGTGGCGGCAAGGCCCCCACGCTGCGGCATGAGCGGACCTTCAAGGCGCAGGGGGTACGGTTCCTGGCCGGGGTGGATGAGGTGGGCCGCGGGGCCCTCGCAGGCCCAGTCAGCGTGGGAATCGCCGTCGTAGACCTCGAACGCCAAAAGCCCTTGGCAGGCGTGCGGGACAGCAAGCTCCTTAGCCCCGCGGAACGGGAACGGCTGGATCCCCTGGTGCGGCGATGGAGCGTCGCCTCGGCAGTGGGGCATGCCAGCGCGGCCGAGATCGATTCGCTGGGGATCATTGCCGCCCTGCGGCTGGCCGGAACCCGGGCATGGGGGGCGATCCTGGAGACCGGAATCCTTCCGGAGGCGGTGCTGCTGGATGGAAGCCACAACTGGCTTTCCCCGGCGGAGCAGCTGTCCCTGTTCGACCAGCCCGTGCTGGAGGTGGGGTGTGAGGCCCCCGTCCACACCAAGGTCAAGGCGGACATGCAGTGCCTCAGCGTGGCCGCTGCCAGTGTCATCGCCAAGGTGGAGCGGGACCGGATGATGCGGGAACTGCACAGCGAGTACCCCGATTACGGCTGGGAGATCAACAAGGGGTACGCCACCGCAGCCCACCGGAACGTGCTCCGCGCTGCCGGCCCCACGCCCTACCACCGGGTCAGCTGGCGTCTGCTGGGCGGGGAGCTGCAGGCTGCGGACGTCCCTGACGGGGAAGAGCCGTACGAAGACTGAGTCCTGCGCTAGGCTCCAGGGGTGCCGGACATGGTGCAAGATGGAAGCATGAGTGCTGAAGATCTTGAGAACTATGAAACCGACATGGAGCTTCAGCTCTACCGTGAATACCGCGACGTCGTCGGCCTGTTCAGCTATGTTGTCGAGACCGAGCGCCGCTTCTACCTTGCCAACCACGTGGACCTCCAGGCCCGCAGCGCCGACGGCGAGGTCTACTTCGACTTGACCCTCCAGGATGCCTGGGTCTGGGACGTCTACCGCTCGGCCCGGTTCGTCAAAAGCGTCAGGGTCCTGACCTTCAAGGACGTCAACGTCGAGGAACTGCCCCGAAACGAGGAACTGGCCCTGCCCAAGGATGTGGACCTGGGCAACTAGGACCCGTCGGGGGAGCCCCACTTCCCCTCAACACCAGGCCCTGTCCACATACGGCAGGGTCCTTCTGTCCTCCGCGTACCTCCACCGCCAGGCTGGTTACGGAGGTAGAAATGAAATCAAAAGACCTGTTGGGCAGGCGCGGCGAGGACCTTGCCGCCGGCTTCCTGGAAGCTTTGGGCATGCTGGTGGTGGAACGCAATTGGCGGTGCCCTGAGGGCGAGATCGACATCGTTGCCCTGGATGGCGACGCCCTGGTGATCGCCGAGGTAAAGACCCGCCGTTCCCTGGACTACGGCCACCCCTTTGAGGCGGTGGGCCCGGAAAAGCTGGCTCGGCTGCACCGCCTGGGCGGTGCGTGGTGCCGGGACCGGGAACTGCGGATGCCGCTGCGGCGCGTGGACGTCATCGCCGTAGTGGACGACGGCGGCGGCGAACCCGTGGTGGAGCACCTCAAGGGGGTGGGGTGATGGCGCTCGGACGCACCTACTCCATCGCCCTGGTGGGCCTGAACGGCTACATGGTTGAGGTTGAGGCCGACATCGGCCAGACCCTGCCGGCATTTGTCATCCTGGGCCTGCCGGATGCTTCGCTGAACGAGGCCAAGGAGCGCATCCGTTCAGCCGCCAAGAACTCCGGCATCCCGCTCAGCCGCAGGAAGATCACCGCCAACCTCATTCCTGCCTCGCTGCCCAAGCGCGGCTCCGGGTTCGACCTCGCCGTGACCATAGCCGTGCTCCGGGCGGCGAATGACATCAAGCCCACCGGACGCACTGTCTTCATCGCTGAGCTTGGACTCGATGGAAGGCTGCGCCCCGTCCGGGGCATCCCGCCTGCAGTCATGGCATCGGTCCAGGCCGGCTACCCGGACATCGTGGTGGCACGGGCAAATTTTGCCGAGGCTTCCCTTGTCCCGGGCGCCAAGGTGCGCGGCTACCGCACACTTGCCCGGCTGGCCCTCGACTTTGGGGCTGATCCCCAGGAGCTTGCCCTGGATTTCGAACCGGACGACACCGATGATGACGCGGAGGGGGTTCCACAGCCTGGGCCGTGTCCGGACATGGCAGATGTCTCCGGCCAGGGCGATGCCCGCAGGGCGTTGGAAGTTGCAGCCGCAGGGGCCCACCATCTGCTTCTCACTGGGCCGCCGGGCGCGGGCAAGACCATGCTGGCGGAGCGACTGCCCGGGCTGCTGCCGGATCTTGGCGACCATGAGTCCATGGAGGTCACAGCCATCCACTCGCTGTGCGGCCTGCCGGCCTCTTCGGTGCAGCTCCTGCGCCGGCCGCCCTTCGAGAACCCCCATCATTCAGCCACCGCTGCAGCCATCATCGGCGGTGGCTCGGGCCTGCCCAGGCCAGGCGCAGCTTCCAGGGCCCACCGCGGCGTGCTCTTCCTTGACGAGGCGCCCGAATACGAACGGCGCGTCCTGGATGCCCTGCGGCAGCCGCTGGAGAGCGGCGAGCTGGTGATCCACCGGTCTGGCGGGACGGCAGCCTATCCGGCCCGGTTCCAGTTGGTGCTCGCCGCCAATCCCTGCCCCTGCGGCAAGGCATCGGGCAAGGGCCTGGACTGCACCTGTACACCCATGATGCGCCGCCGGTACCTGGCCAGGATGTCAGGGCCCCTGCTGGACCGGGTGGATATCCAACTACAGGTTGAACGGGTGTCCCTGGCCGAGTTCGGACAGGCCGGCACGGAAGAGGACACCGCGCTGATAGCAGGCCGGGTGCTGGACGCCCGGGCCAGGCAGGCCGAACGCCTGCACTGCTTCGGCCTCGAAACCAACTCGCAGGTGCCGGGCCGGGTCCTTCGCGGTGAACTGCGGCTTCCAGCGGGTGCCACCCGGATCCTGGACCAGTCCCTGGAACGGGGAGTGCTGACCGCCCGGGGGTATGACCGGGTCCTCCGGCTTGCCTGGACCCTGGCGGACCTGGGACACCGGGACGCGCCGGATACGAACGACATCGGGCAGGCGCTGGGCCTGCGGCAGGCTGCGGCGGTTGCGGCATGACAGGCGTGGCAGGACAGAACAGGCTGAAGGAACTGGGCGTGGAAGAGGAACTGGGCGTGAAGCAGGAAGCGGGTTTGGACTCGGAACGGGTAGCCCGGGCTGCACTCTCACGGCTGATGGAGCCACAGGACACTGCCGGCCTGGCCCTCGTGCAGATCGCAGGGGCAACCGACGCCCTGCGCATCGCCACCGGCCAGGTAGCGGCAGGGCCTGACCTGGAGCGTGAGATCACCCTGCTGCTGGCGGACAGCGGTGCCGGTGAAAGCTGGGCGGGGCTGGCCGCCGCACTGAAGCGCTGGCAGCCGCGGCTTCCCGACCTTGCACCGGAACGCGACCTTGCCACCATGGCCCGCCTCGGTGGCCGCCTCATTATTCCTGGGGATGAGCTCTGGCCCGCCCAACTCGCGGACCTGGGAATCCAGGAGCCCATCTGTCTCTGGTGGCGTGGCCAGCAGCAGCCATTGCCGGCCATTGACAAGTGCATCGCCCTGGTGGGATCCAGGGACAGCACCAGTTATGGGGCTGCCGTGACAGGGGACCTTGCGTACTCGTTGGCACAGCGCGGTTTTACGGTGGTATCGGGCGGGGCTTACGGCATCGATGCCCATGCACACCGGGCAGCGCTTGCCGGCGGCTCGTCAGCTGTCCCCACCATCGCCGTCATGGCTGGGGGAGTGGACCGCTTCTATCCATCAGGCAACGATGACCTGCTCCGTGCCGTGGCCAACCAGGGTGCGGTACTGGCAGAGGTGCCGCCGGGGTCGGCACCAACCCGCTACCGGTTCCTGCAACGGAACCGGCTGATAGCGGCCCTCTCCGCGGTAACCGTGGTGGTGGAGGCACGCTGGCGCTCAGGGGCACTCAATACGGCCCACCACGCTGAGACCCTGGGCCGTGCCGTCGGCGCCGTTCCCGGATCGGTGCACAGCGCCAATTCCGCCGGCTGCCACCGGCTCCTTCGGGACGGGGGTGCGGTCTGCGTCACCGACGCCGCGGAGGTGGCCGAGCTGGCGTCACCGAGCGGAACCGCCCTGCCGGAACAGCGAACGGCGCCAGCTGCGGTACAGGACGGCCTGACCCTGGAGGACCTGATCCTGCTGGACGCGCTGCCGCTGCGTTCCACCACTTCCGTGGAAAAGCTCTCGGCCGTGGCCGGGCTTGGCCAGGACTCAGTGCGGGCAGGGCTGGGCCGGCTGGGGCTGCTGGGACTCGCGGTGTCCGAACGGGGCGGGTGGAAACGTGGCAAGGGATGACCGTGTCCACCTGGGGCGGAGGCCATGCAACTGGGAAAGTAGAGGAGTGGAAAATGATGAACTGCCGGTGGAGCTCGGCAAGGCCCTGGACGGCTTTGCCGGTTACTTGTCCGGGGAACGTGCGGTATCGGCCCATACCCGCCGTGCCTACCTGGGCGATCTGCGCAGCTTCCTGTCCCACGCGGCATCGGAAGGCGTGGCAGGGCTGAAGGACCTTGAACTCGGAACGTTCCGCCGCTGGCTCGGCAATCAAAGTTCATCGGGCGCCTCCCGGGCAACGCTCGCCCGCCGTTCTGCCACGGCCCGGACCTTCACGGCCTGGGCACTCCGCGAGGAACTTATCGACGTGGACCCTGCGCTGCGGCTGAAGGCACCCAAGCGCGAAGGGTCGCTGCCGGGTGTCCTGCAGGCCTCCCAGCTCACGCGCATCCTGGAGCGGCTCGAAATTTCCGCCATGCAGGGCGAACCCATGGCTGTTCGGAACCGGGCCATGGTCGAACTCCTCTACGCCACAGGTATCCGGGTGGGGGAACTCGTGGGCCTGGACGTCGATGACCTGGACCCGGACCGCCGGACGCTGCGGGTCGTCGGCAAGGGCAACAAGGAACGCACAGTCCCGTTCGGAGTCCCTGCAGCCGTAGCCCTCGACGACTGGCTCCGGCGGGGGCGCACGGCACTGGCCAAGGAGACCAGCGGGCCGGCGCTTTTTCTCGGAGCCCGCGGCGGACGGGTTGACCAGCGCCAGGTCCGCGCCCTGGTGAACATTCTCTTCGAGGCGCTGGGAGATACCTCCGCGACAGGACCCCACGCGCTCCGGCACTCTGCCGCCACCCATTTGCTCGACGGCGGCGCGGACCTTCGCGCGGTGCAGGAGATCCTGGGCCACAGCAGCCTGGCCACCACCCAGATCTATACGCACGTCTCTGTGGACCGCCTGCGGAAGAGCTATCAGCAGGCCCATCCCAGGGCCTGACCAACGGAGCTAATCGCACTGGCGTAATTCCATGAGGTACGGCACAATAAGAGTCACGTCCGGCAACTTTCAAGTACCGCTTGAAGCCCATAGGGTTTCGCGCGGCGCGGCAAGCCCGGACACAGCTCAATCTGATACATCTAAATACAGGGAACCACCGCCGCAGTGAAGGGCATGGCAGTTCCATCCAGGCAGAGGTCGTTGGGGAAGACGCACCTAGAGCTATGGAGGATGGAATGTCTGTTGCAATGACCCGCGGTGTGCTGTTCGTTCACTCAGCCCCTACGGCGCTGTGCCCCCACGTTGAGTGGGCGGTCGGCGCTGTGGTGGACAAGCGGACGGACCTTGAGTGGACCGCTCAGCCTGCCGCGCCCGGAATGTTCCGGGCCGAGCTGTCCTGGACCGGCGCACCCGGTACAGGATCCAAACTGGCGTCCTGCCTCCGTGGCTGGGCGCATCTTCGGTATGAGGTGACTGAGGAGCCCAGCCAGGGCGTGGACGGCGGCCGCTGGTCGCACACCCCCGAATTGGGGATCTTCCATGCCGTCACTGACGTGCACGGCAACATCATGGTGTCCGAGGACCGCATCCGCTACGCATGACGTGCACGGCAACATCATGGTGTCCGAGGACCGCATCCGCTACGCCTATGAGTCCGGCGCCGGGGACCCCTCCGCTGTCTACCATGAACTCTCACTCGCCCTGGGCGAAGCCTGGGATGAGGAACTGGAGCCATTCCGGCATGCTGCCGAGGGCGCTCCCGTCCGCTGGCTCCACCAGGTGGGCTGACCGCCGTCGTTCTTTCCCGGGCGACGCCAGGGCGGCCAAATCCGCACGAACACTTCCATAGCACAAAGGAGGCCCCGCCAGCCGGCGGGGCCTCCTTTGTATGCGGGACGGTTGCCCCGGGCGGTGGCTACACGCTGCGGATGGCCACCACGGCGTTGTGGCCGCCGAAGCCGAACGAGTTGCTCAGGGCCACGATGTTTCCTGCGGGCAGGTCGCGGGCGGAGGTGACCACGTCGAGCGGGATCTCAGGGTCCTGGTTTTCAAGGTTGATGGTGACGGGCGCCTTGCGCTCGTGGACGGCCAGGACGGTGAGGACAGCCTCCACCGCACCGGAGGCTCCCAGGAGGTGGCCCATCTGCGACTTGGTGGCGGAGACGGCCACGTTGTCCACGTGGGTGCCCAGGGCGGCGCGCAGCGCCGTGTACTCGGGCTTGTCGCCAACGGGGGTGGAGGTGGCGTGTGCATTCACGTGCACCACGTCTTCGGCGTGGATCCGGCCATCGAACATGGCAGCCTTCAGCGCGCGGGTTGCGCCGAGCCCTTCGGGGTCCGGGGCCGTGATGTGGTAGGCGTCGGCGGTGACGGACGTTCCGGCGAGCTCGGCGTAGATGCGGGCTCCACGGGCAAGGGCGTGTTCCTCTGCTTCGAGGACCAGGGCTCCGGCGCCTTCACCCATGACAAAGCCGTCGCGGTCAGTGTCGTACGGACGGGAGGCCCGCTCGGGTTCGTCGTTCCGGCGGGACAGTGCCTGCATGGAGGCGAACGCCGCCAGCGGCATGGGGTGGATGGCAGCTTCCGCGCCACCGCACATCACCACGTCCGCCTTGCCGGACCGGATGAGCTCCAGGCCAAGATGCATGGCCTCGGTGCCGGAGGCGCAGGCGGAGACGGGGGTGTGGGCGCCGGCGCGGGCACCAAGGTCAAGGCTGACGGCGGCGGCGACACCGTTGGGCATCAGCATGGGAACGGTCATGGGCAGAACCCGGCGGGGTCCCTTTTCCTTCAGCGTGTCCCAGGCATCGAGCAGGGTCCAGACGCCACCAATGCCGGTGGCGAAGGCAACGGCCAGGCGGTCCTGGTCGATTTCCGTGATGCCGGAGTCAGCCCAGGCTTCGCGGGCGGCGATGACGCCGAACTGGGTGGAGGGGTCCATCCGCTTGGCCTCAACACGGCTCAGCACGTCGAGGGCCGGCGTGCTGCACCGGGCGGCGAAGTGCACGGGAAGCTCGTACTTGGCTACCCAGTCGTCCTCCAGGGTGCGGGCACCGGAGACCCCCTTGAGGGCGTTGTTCCACATCGTGGGGACATCGCCGCCGATGGGCGTGGTGGCACCCAGACCGGTAATGACTACTTTGCGCGTCATGGGATCACTCT
>ERZ778017.3914-NODE-3914-length-10041-cov-7.429702_pt1 | contig 10041 bp, 11 predicted proteins | sample MGYA00375747_ERZ778017 | MGnify/ENA primary metagenome ERZ778017 (study PRJEB29350, sample SAMN05509838) | bioreactor metagenome | biome: bioreactor; material: wastewater | place: South Africa: University of Cape Town | collected 2014-03-17 ... | reverse complement strand
GTGGCAGGCGCGGCTTCGAACTGACCGCCAGGGTAAGCGCCGTCTACGAATACTCGCATTCGCTGACGTCGGCGCTGTCGGCCTTCGAGATGCAGCTGGGCGAACTACGCTCCAAGGCCACCGGCGTGCTGCGCGTCGGCATCGTCGACGCCACCGTCACCGATTCGATCCTCGGCCTCGACGACGTCATCCATCAATTCATCAGGAAGGCGAGCGAGGTGGACCTGCGCATCACCGTGGGAACGCCTGAGCAACTCATCGCCGAGACCGCCAAGGGCGGGATCGACTTCGCGATCTCACCGCGCCTCAAATTGCTGCCCGGCTATTCGCAGACCGAGTTCCATCAGGAAACCAACTCGCTCTATTGCAGCGAGCGCCATCCGCTGTTTTCCCGCAAGCCGGTGACGAAGGCCGACGTCGAAGCCTCGAAGATGGTGGTGCGGCCCTACGCCAACAAATCGGAGCTGCGGCATTTCCCCAACGCGCATGTCGGCGCCTATGCCTCGAACATCGAGGCGCAGGCCATGTATATCCTGAGCGGCCACTTCGTCGGCTATCTGCCCGACCACCTGACCGTGCAGTTTCGCGCGGCCGGGCGGATGAAGGCGCTGCTGGTGCCCGAAGCCCAGATCCGCTCGCCTTTCGTCATCATCTCGCCCAAGCACAAGAAGGCGTCGCTGTCGCAGCGGATCTTCGTCCAGGAACTGCGCAAGCGGGCGGGCAATCCCGAGAAGGCGGCCGCGAATGGGCAAGCGCCCGAGCCGGCAAAGACGCCGGCCGAGGCATAGGCCCTGTGCCGCGTTTCTGCCGCGCCCGAACCCTGAATGTCGATACAGCCTAAAGCTGCGGCGCCTGCGCGTCGATCCGGTAATGGGCGTCGGTCGGCACGCAGTTTTCCCCGTTCACCGGCACGAGGTCCTGCGGGCAGGCCGAGAACGCCACGACCAGGTCCCGTTCCGCGCGCATCGACACGTGGGAACCGGGCGTCGACACAGGCGCCTGGAAGGAGACCGAACCGTCCGTTGCGATCGGGATGTTCATGAACAGATTGAGCGGGGACGGCGTTTCGGGCGGAGTCAGCCCGAGCGCCGCAAGGGCTGCCGCCAGATTGTCGGTGCAGTTGTCGTGATGGCCGACATGGCCGAGCAGTTCGTAGCGATAGCGGTCGCAGGCGGCGATCAGCGTATCGTGCACGCCGCCCGAGGTGTCCTGCACAAGGGTCAGCATCGGCCGCCGCCTGTTGCTGAGCAGCGTGTCGCCGTTCCGGGGGTTGACCTTGAGCATGGCGCCGCGGCTGTGCTCCATCGACATGAACTCGGACACGTCGTCGGCGCAGAACGCCCAGGTATCGACCACCTGCGTGCCATGGGTGTTGATGACGGTGATCACTTCGCCCTGCCTGACGCGCGCCGCCACGCCCTTGCGCGCGGGGATGAGGTGGATTTCGCCGCCTGCGTTGCCTGACATCGTTTCGTTCCTCCTGTTCATGCCCTTCGCGCAGGCAGAGGCTATCACGGCCTTGCCACTCCTATCCATCACGAGCATCGGGCGTTCATATCGATTTATCGGGAGATTGGCGGCAGCGGCGGCGGCGTCAGCTACCGCAGGTGGAATTCGCGCCTGACGATCCCGGCTATCCGGCTCTCGCAGTCCGCCAGGAGCCAGCCGCCCTTCTCGGCCGACGAGCCTGCGGTCAGGGACAGGACGCCCGACGGCGGCACGCCGTCTGCCGGCTTCGGATAGCGGTCGTAAGGCTCGAAATCCGCCGGCCCGTCGTGGAGTGCGTTCTCGAGCCGGACCAGATCGGGGCGCAGCGCCATCATCATGGAGGTTTCCAGCACGCTCGCATGCTCGAGCTCTATGCCGGGGTAGCCGTCGGGAAACATCTTGGCCAGGGTCTCGCTTCGGATCATGTCCCACTGGTCGAAGCGCAGGATGGTGAGCCCGTCGGCGGTGTCGCGGCCGATGGCGTCGAGCGCCAGCTCAATTCCCTCGACGGAGGGACCGATATTCTCGTAATGGCCGTTGAGCACGACGATCTTGCGCACCTTTTGCCGATACAGGTCGCAGATCACGTCCTTGACCAGAAGCGAGAAGGTATGGGCCGTGATGTTGACCGTTCCGGCAAAGGCGGAACCGCCGCCGGTACGCGGCTGGGAGCGGCAACCATAGGCCAGGCCGGGCGCGACCAGCCCGCCGACCGAGGCCGCCACCCGCTCGGCGATCGCGGTCGGGATGACGAGGTCGACGTTCATGGCCATGTGGTGGCCGTGCTGTTCCGTTGCGCCGACCGGCAGGAACACCGGGGCGCCGCCGGCAATCCGCCGCGCGGCCTCGACCCATGACAGCTCAGCCAGAAAAACGGAAGGTTTCAATACGATTTCCTTTGGACGATCATGCTTCCGTGCGGTCGTCCGCGCGCGGGCGGCCGTGGCAGGCGTTCAATGCCCGCCCTGCTGGCGCATAAGCCGCATGATCTCGCGTTCCAGCTCCGCATAGCCTTCCCTGGCGATCAGGGCTTCCTTGTCGGCGATACGCTCGCCCCCCTTGAACTCGGGGACGATGATGCGGTGGACCCGGCCGGGATGGCGCGACATGAACACGATCTTGTCGGCGACGAAGATCGCCTCCTCGATATCGTGCGTGATCATGATGATGGTGGTGGAGGTGTTGTTGGCGATCTCGACCAGCAATTCCTGCATGTGCCAGCGGGTTTCGGCGTCGAGCGCTCCGAAAGGTTCGTCCATCAGCAACAGTTCGGGGTCGTTCGCCAGCGTCCGGGCGATGGCCACGCGCTGCTTCATGCCGCCGGACAGGCGTGAGGGATAGGCGTCGGCGAACTCGCTCAGTTGCACCAGCTTGATGAAATGATCGGCTCTCGAACGCCGCTCCTTGGCTCCCACCCCGTTGATGCGCATGCCGTATTCGACGTTCTGGCGCACCGTCAGCCAGTCGAAGGACGTATAGGCCTGGAACACCATGCCGCGATCCCGGCCGGGGCCGTCGATCGATCGCCCATCCAGAATGAGCGAGCCGGAACTCGGCCTTTCCAAGCCGGCGATCATCCTGAGCACCGTCGATTTCCCGCACCCGGACGGGCCGAGGATCACGCACACCTGGTTTTCCTCGACGTCGAAGGAAACGCCGGAGATTGCGACGATCTCTTCGCCGCGCGGCATGGCGAACCGCTTGGTGAGATCGTTGATCGAGAGCTTTGAAGAAGAGCTTGATGTCGGCACGGTCATCATCCCGGTCACTTCGCGTTCAGGACTTGGATTTGCTGAGATAGGGGAAGAACCAGGCATGCAGATACCGGAACAGGATATCCAGCGCGATGCCTAGCACGCCGATGACGATGATGCCGCTCATGATCTCGTCGGTATGCAGGAAGCGGCGCGCGCGCATCATCATGGCGCCGATGCCGTCGGTAGACGCCACGATCTCGGCGATGACGAGATAGGTCCAGCTGACCGCCAGCATCTGGCGCATGGCGACCAGGATGTTCGGCAGGACGGCGGGCACGACGACCGTGCGCACGATCGTCATACGGTCGGCGCCGAGCGTCATGCCCGTCTCGATCAGTTCCTGGCGCACCTCCTTGGTGTGGTCCATGATCAGCGTGATCAGGAAGAAGATCACGCCGATGACGAGCAGCACCAGCTTCGGCGCCTCGCCGGTTCCGAACCACATCAGCAGGATGGGGATGAAGGACGGCGCCGGCAGGTAGCGCCAGCCGGACACGAAGGGGTTCAGGAAGGCTTCGATCGACGGGAAGACCCCCATCAGCACCCCGAGCGGGACGGCGATGGCGCAGGCGATGGCGAAGCTGAACATGACACGCCCGACGCTGATGGCGACGTCGCCCGTAAAGCCGCGATTGACGAACAGGTCGACGAGGGTGGCGACCACCTTGTGCGGCGGCGGCACCAGCAACGGGTTGACGAGCCCCGCAAACGACATGAATTCCCATGCGGCGAAGAAGATGGCCCACACCAGAAGCGCGGACACGATCTTCTGCGTGGCCGTTACCGGTCCACGCACCGCAAACCATTGCCGAGACTTGCCGGACATCGCTGCTGCCACCGTGAAGGATCGCGTTATTTGTTTTCGGTCAGCGACTGGCGATAGCCGGCCGCGACGAGGTCGCCGAGCAGGCTGCAATCGATGCCGGCGGACGGATCGTGGACCTCCGTCATCAACCCGAGGCGCACCCACCATTCGTTGATCCTCTTGGTGACATCGACCATGACGCCATGGCCGAGGCCGAAGGGGGCGTCGCCGTCGAGGACGCCGCAGGCCCGTGCCGCTTCGTCGAAGTCGTACATATAGATGCCGCCGGTCAGGTACTTCCCGTTCGTGCCGATGACGGATTCGACGTCCTCGATCGGCCAGCGCAGCTTGTCGGCCATGATCTGGTTGCCTTCCTTGGTGTGGTCGTGCCACCAGCCGATCGCGTCCCAGCGCGCGCGAAGCATGTCGAGGGCGGCCTTGCGCCGTTCCTTGACGAAAGTGCCGTTCATGTAGACGACGTCGGTGAAGATGCCGGTCTTCAGCGAGTACGGGCTGCTGGTGTCGAAGGCGCTCTTGGAACCCGGCAGGTTGTCGAAGACCTTGGTGATCCACGGCTCGTAAAGATAGGCCGCGGCCAGGTCGCCCGACATCATCGGGCCGACGGCCTCGTCGGAATTGAGGTTGACCCAGTCGACGTCCTTGACGTCCACGCCGACGCTGTCCAGCCAGACGCCCATCAGCAATTGGCCGATATAGGCCTGCGGCGCGGCGATGCGGCGGCCCTTGATGTTCTCCGGCGTCACGTCAGGCGCCAGTATGATGTGATCGACGCCATAGGAGGGGTTGGCGAAGGCCACGTTGACCACGCCGGTGCCGCGCTCCACCGCCAGCGGCGTGTAGTCGCTGGTGCACTCGTAGACGTCGATCTGACCGGCGGCCAGGGCCGCATGGCCGCCCAGCGGATCGTCGAAGGCGATCAGGTTGATCTCATAGTCCGGCGACAGGCCCTCCTTGGTGGCGATCTCGTACATAGCGTAGCCCGGCCAGGACACGCACATGCCGATGTTGACCGTTTCCTTGGCCTGCCCGAAGGCCGTTGACGCGAGTACGACCGCGACTGCCGCAGCTAGTCTGATGGCTGTTTTCATGACGGTTCCCCTTTTTGGTTTGGTTCATTGAACCATTGAATAATTTTATTGTCTACAACATTTTTCCGTGCCAAGTTATCCCGACTGCTGCTACGACAGGCGCAGCGTAACAGGCAGGATGCGGAACATATGGCGGGGCTTAGAGAACGTCAGAAGTCGGAACGGTCGAACCGGATTCTCGATGTGGCGCGCCAACGCTTCGACGAGCACGGCTACAGCGACGTCTCGCTCGAAAGCATCGCGGAGGATGCCGGGGTTTCCGTCGTTACCGTCTACAACTACTACGGCTCCAAGGCCGGCCTGCTTCTGGCGCTGGTCAAGGAGAGCGACTTCCTTCTGATCCGGCAACTGAAGGCGCTGATAGCCAACGCCCCGCCGGACATGCGCGAAGGGGTGGCCCGGTTCGGCCAGATCATGCGGCGCCACGTGGTGAAATACCTGACGCGGCCGACCTGGCGGCAAATCCTGGCCGCCAGCATCATCGAAGGCGGCGCGACTTTCGGCCACGACTACCTGGAACTCGACGAGGTCCTCATCGACATCATGGAGGAGATGGTGGCCGTCTATCGCAAGCGGGGCACCATGGTCAGCAAGGTGGAGCCGAGGACGCTGGCCGACACCCTGTTTTCCTTGCAGAATATGCGCTTTTTCCAGTTCGTGGCCGACGACAACCTGACCGAGGAGGCGGTCGACGGCAAGTTCCGGGCCGACCTCGAAGCATTTTTCGAATCCCGGCTGACCCTTCGTTCGCTGTAGCCGGTCATGCCATGAAAGCCGTGGATGTAGCCTGATGATCAAAAACCCCGTTCCCTGGCCGAATGGTGCCAAATGCGCATGCTGCGTCTCGTTCGACATGGACGCCGACAGCCTCGTTCATCTCGCGCACCCGCAAGACGGCCACCGGCGGCTGTCGGCGATCTCGATGCTGCAATACGGGCCGAAGGTCGCGGTGCCGCGTATCGTCGAGACCTATCGGCGGCTCGGCATCCGGCAGACCTTCTTCATTCCCGCTTGGTGCATCGAATCCTATCCCGACGCGGTCGAGACGATCCTGAAGGGCGGCAACGAGATCGGCCACCACGGCTTCCTGCATGAACATCCGAACGAGCGCCCGGCGGAAGAAGAGGCCTACTGGCTCGATCGCGGCATCGAGGTGATCGTCAAGGCGACCGGCCAGAGGCCGCGCGGGTGGCGCGCGCCGCTCTACAACAGCTCGGAGAAGTCGCCCGAGCTCCTGGTCGATCGCGGCTTCCAGTACGACGCATCGCTGATGGGCGACGACGTTCCCTACATTCTCAAGCCCGCGAACGGCGAACTGGTCGAACTGCCGACCCACTGGGGCCTCGACGACTGGCCGCAATATGTCCAGTCGATGGATCTCGACTATATGATGCCGATCCGCGCGCCGCGGCAGGGCTTCGAAGTGTTTCGGCAGGAGTTCGAGACGGCCTGCAAATACGGCGGGCTGTGGATACCGGTCGTTCATCCGTTCGCCAGCGGACGCCTGTCGCGATGGGACGTGTTCGCCGCCTTCCTCGAGGAGGTGGTGGCGCGCGGCGACGTGTGGTTCGCTCCGCTGGAGGAAATCGCCCGCCATGTGCGCAAGGTCGTCGATGCCGGGCTATACGAGCCGCGTTACGAGCGCATGCCTCCGTATCCCGGCCCCGTCAAGGTTTCCTGAGAGGACAGCATCGCCATGGCAGCACGCGCAGCGTTCGACTTTTCCGGTGCGAATGTCGTCGTGACCGGCGCCAGCCGGGGCATCGGCCTCGGCATAGCGCAGGCTTACGCCGCAGCCGGCGCCAATCTCTCCATCGTCGCCAACGACGCGGAGGTTGCCGACGCGGCCGCGGAACTGACGCGGCGCTGGGGGCGGCCCGTGCGCTCGGCGGTCGTCGACATCGCCGAACCTGCCGGGCTGGAAGCCGTCTTCGAGGAGATCGGCCGGATCGACGTCCTGGTCAACAATGCAGGCCTGGAACTCATGACGCGGATCGAGGACACGGCCGACGAGGTCGAAACCATCTTCCGGCGCATCGTCGACATCAACGTCACCGGCACGTTCCTGGTCAGCCGCGCCGCCGTCAAATACATGACCGGCCCCGGGGCCTCGATCGTCAACACGGCCTCGATCTGGGGGCGCACGGCCGAAGCGGGCTTTTCCGCCTATGTCGCCTCCAAGCACGCCGTGATCGGGTTGACCCGGACGCTAGCGAAGGAACTGGCGCCCCGCGACATCCGCGTCAACGCCGTCTGCCCGGGCTGGGTGAAGACGGTGGCGTCGATGCGCTCGCTGGCGCGCATGTCGCAGATGACCGGGCGGAGCGAGGACGATATTCTGGCGGAGATCGACGGCAACCAGGCGTTGCCCGGCCTGATGGAGCCGGCCGACGTGGCCTCGACCTATCTCTTCCTGTCTTCGGACGCGGCGCAGAACATCACCGGCCAGGCGATCATGGTCGACCGCGGCGAGGTCATGGCCTGAGCGACGGGCCTGAGCGAACCCGCGCGCCGGCGCGAGCCAAGAACCCCCAATCGAACAAGCAATGGAGCAAACCCGATGGACGATCCCTCAACGGCAACCAACAAGACGCATGGCTACGAGAGCGGTCGTCTCAATCTTCCCTTCGTCGGCATCTGCACCTTCGCCAAGGCGCCCTATGTCGAGGACTGGGACCGGTTGAAGGCCGACGTCGCCATCATCGGCGCTCCCTACGATTCCGGCACGCAATGGCGCGCCGGCGCCCGCCAGGGCCCGCGCGCCATCCGCGAGGCCTCGACGCTGTTTTCCTTCGGCCATAGCGGAGCCTACGACCACGAGGACGACGTGACCTATCTGCCCGCCTCGGTGCGCATGGCCGATATGGGCGACGCCGACATCATCCACACCGACACGATCGGAAGCCACAAGAACATCGAATACGGCGTGCGCAAGTGCCTCGAAGCCGGCGCCCTGCCGGTGGTGCTGGGCGGCGACCACTCGATCAACATTCCCTGCATCAACGCCTTCGACGGCCAGGGCGACATCCATGTCGTGCAGATCGACGCGCATCTCGACTTCGTCGACGAGCGGCACGGCGTGCGCTACGGGCACGGAAGCCCGATGCGCCGTGCCGCCGAGAAGCCCTACGTCACCGGCCTGTCCCAGATCGGCATCAGGAACGTCTCCTCCACCGCCCAGGAGGGCTACGAGACCGCCCGCACCATGGGATCGGACATCCTGTCGGTGCGCCAGGCGCGCAAGCTCGGCGTCGAAGGCGTGCTGAACCGGATTCCGGCCGGCAAGCGCTACTACGTCACCATCGATATCGACGGTTTCGACCCCTCCATCGCGCCGGGAACCGGAACGCCCTCGCATGGCGGGTTCCTCTACTACGAGGTGCTCGAACTGCTGGCGGGCCTTGCCAAGCGGGGCGACGTGGTCGGCATCGACCTCGTCGAGGTGGCGCCGGACTACGACCACACCGGCACGACGGCGATCCTTGCCGCGCAGATCCTGATGAACTTCCTCGGGCGCATCTTCCACGCGCGCGGCAAGCGATAGGAGCGGCCGTGTCGAGACCTCTGGAAGGAAAAAGAGCGCTGGTGACGGGGGCCGCCAGCGGCATCGGCCGCGCCTCGGCCGAGGCGCTGGCCGCAGCCGGCGCCGCCGTCGTCGGCCTGGACAGGCAACAAGGCCAGCCCGCTCCGTTCGAGGTGATCGACTGCGACCTTTTGCACGAAGAGCAGATCGTCGGCGCGGTCGCCCGGGCGGGCGACAGGCTGGGTGGCCTCGACATCCTGGTCAACGCCGCCGGCCTGATGAAGGAAGCGCCGCTCGAGAGCGAGACGGCGGCCTCCATCGACCTGCATTTCGGCGTCAACGTGCGCGGCTCCATCCTGGTCGCCCGCGAGGCGCTGAAACTGCTTGGCGAAGGGTCCCGCATCATCAACATAGCCTCCGAGCTCGCCGTGCTCGGGCGCCAGAACGCCTCGGTCTATGTCGCCACGAAGGCCGCCGTGGTCGGGCTGACGCGGTCCTGGGCGAGAGAGCTTGCCCCGTCGATCCTGGTCAACGCCGTTGCGCCGGGTCCGACCGATACGCCGCTTCTGGGGTTCGACAAGATGACGCCGCAACAGCAGGCGCTGGAGGTGACCCTCCCGCTGGCAAGGCTGGGGCAGCCCTCGGAAATCGCCGACGCGGTGGTATTTCTCGCCGGCGCCGGCGCCACCTTCATCACCGGCCATTGCCTTGCCGTGAACGGCGGCGCGGCAATGACCTGAGGCGGTGGCGATCCCGGCAGGATTCGAACCTGCGACCATCGGCTTAGAAGGCCGGTGCTCTATCCGGCTGAGCTACGGGACCGGAGCGACCGTGATGCGCCGGTGTCGGCGCATCCGCGATAGGCCGCAAGACGTCGAGGCCGGATCAATGCGTCCAGGGTGACCTGCGATCGTAGCGGAAATTGTCCGAATAGGAAATCTGGCGGCGCTTCGGTTCCTTCGGCTCGTCCACCCGATAGGCCAGGCCTTCTCTCTCCGCGTAGGCGATCGCTTCCTCGCGCGTGGGGAACACCAGCCTGATCTGGCTGCGCATGTCGCCCGAAGAGGTGTAGCCCATCAACGGGTCGATTTTGCGCGGCTTCTCGGGGTCGAATTCCAGCACCCAGGCGCCGGTGTTGGCCTTGCCGGATTGCATGGCCGTCCTGGCCGGGCTGAAAATGCGGGCGGACATGAAAAACCTCGTCGCTGTTTCGGCGATAGCGCCACTGCATACGTCTTGCGTGGTGCTTAGCGCCCAATTGGCCCGGCGGCAAGAGCGGCGGTTTTTGCTCTTGCGCCGGTGCGCTTAAATCAATAGCAACACATCGGCTCGGAGTGTAGCGCAGCCTGGTAGCGCATC
>ERZ778017.3912-NODE-3912-length-10043-cov-3.129756_pt1 | contig 10043 bp, 8 predicted proteins | sample MGYA00375747_ERZ778017 | MGnify/ENA primary metagenome ERZ778017 (study PRJEB29350, sample SAMN05509838) | bioreactor metagenome | biome: bioreactor; material: wastewater | place: South Africa: University of Cape Town | collected 2014-03-17 ... | reverse complement strand
CCTGCTTGTCCGGCCCGGAGACGAGGATGCCGGCGAGCCGGCCGAAGGGCGGCAGGCCGGCGGCGCGGCGCGACGCGATCTCCTGCGCATAGAACGCTTCCGTATCGCCCGAGACCAGCGCCCGCATTACCGGATGCTCCGGCTGCCAGGTCTGCAGCACGCCGCGCCCCGGCCGCGCGCCGCGCCCGGCCCGGCCCGTGACCTGTTGCAGCACCTGGAACGAGCGCTCGGCGGCGCGCGGGTCGCCGTTCATCAGGCCGATATCGGCATCGATCACGGCCGCCAGCGTCAGCAGCGGGAAATTATGGCCCTTGGCGACGAGCTGCGTGCCGACGACGATGTGGAACTCGCCCTGCTCGACCGCCTCGAACTCGCGCCTGAGCCGTTCCGTACCGCCGGGAAAATCGCTCGACAGCACGATGGCGCGCGCGCCGGCGAAGGTTTCGGCGACCTCTTCCGCCAGCCGCTCGACACCCGGCCCGATCGCGGCCAGCGTGTCCTCGGCGCCGCAGGCGATGCAACGCGTCGGCGTGCGCTCGACGTGGCCGCAATGATGGCACACCAGCGCGCGCCGGAAACGATGCTCGACCAGCGAGGTCGCGCAATTCGGGCATTGCCAGCGATGGCCGCAGGCGCGGCACAGCGTCAGCGGCGCATAGCCGCGCCGGTTGAGGAACAACAGCACCTGCTCGCCGCGCTCCAGCGTCTGGCGCGCCGCCTCGACCAATGGCGGCGACAGCCAGCGCCCACGCGCCGCCCCGTCGCGGCGCAGGTCGATGGCGCGGATATCCGGCAGCGCCCGGCCGCCGAAACGCGCCGGCAGCACGATGTGCCGGTAGCGCCCGCTCGCCGCATTGACCCGGCTCTCGATCGAGGGCGTGGCGGAAGCCAGCACCACAGCGGCCTGCTCGAGCCGGCCGCGCACCACGCCCATGTCGCGCGCATGGTAATGCACGCCGTCCTCCTGCTTGTAGGCCGCCTCGTGCTCCTCATCGACGACGATCAGGCCGAGATCGGCGAAGGGCAGGAACAGGGCCGAGCGTGCGCCGACCACCACGCGCGCTTCGCCCGCCGCAACCGCGCGCCAAAGCCGGTTGCGGCGCTGGCTGGCGATGCCGGAATGCCATTCCTGCGGAAAGGTGCCGAAACGCGCCTCGAAACGCGCGAGAAACTGCGTCGTCAGCGCGATTTCCGGCATCAGGATCAGCGCCTGCCGGCCCTGGCGCAGCGCTTGCGCCACCGCCTCGAAATACACCTCGGTCTTGCCCGAGCCGGTGACGCCATCGAGCAAGCTGACCGAAAAGCTCCGCGCCGCCGTTGCCCGTACCAGCGCATCCGCCGCGTCCTGCTGCGCCGGCGACAAGGCAGGAATGATGAAATCCGGCACCGGCTGCTCGTGCCCTTCCGGCGGCAGCGCCACGATCTCGAGCGCACCCTCGTCGACAAGCCCGTCGATCACCCCGGCCGAAACGCCGGCGGCGGCGGCAAGCGCGCTCTTGCGCTGCGCCAGCCCGCCCTCGGCCGCCGCCAGCACCCGGAGCCTGGCCGGTGTCGGCCGGCGCGGCGCAACCCCGGTCAGGCGCACGGCGAAACGCGGCTTTTCCGGCGCGGAACCTTCCGGATCGCGCAAGGCCATGCGCGCCACCATGCCGCGCGGCGCCAGCGTATAGCGCGCCACCCAATCGACCAGCTTGCGCAGGTTTTCGGCCAGCGGCGGCGCATCCAGCCGCGCCGTGACGGCTTTCAGGTTGTCGCCGCGCCCGTGCACCGCATCGGGCTCGGGGTCCCAGACGATGCCGACCGTCTCGCGGGCGCCGAGCGGCACCTGCACCATATCGCCGGGCTTGAGCGCGAGATGCGCCGGCACGCGATAGGAATAGGCGTGATCGAGCGCCACGGGCAGCAGCACGTCGACAACCTGGGTCCGGCCGGCAGAATCGGTCATGACCTGGGAGATAACATCGATCCGGCCGAATGCGACACCGGCAGCTTGCCGGCCTTGTCGCGTGGCGGAACAGAAGATATATTTCATTTATATCTTTTATCCGACCCGCGCGTCATGCGTACGAAAACCAGGACCTCAACGCCATGACCGAGCAACCGGACGCCAAATCCGCGACGACGACGCCCGAAACCGGCGACATCACCGTCGATGCCGTGCTGCTTGGCGACCTGCTCGCTGTCGCGCCGGCTGAGATCCCGGCGCTGCTGCGTGCCGGCGCCATCACCAGCCTGTGCGAGCGCGGCACCGGCGCGGATGAGGGCCGCTTCCGGTTGAGTTTCTTCTACCGCAATCGCCGCGCCCGCCTGCATCTTGACGCGGCGGGTTGCATCCTGCGGCGCGGGGTGATCGACTTCGGGGAAAAGCGCTTGCCGGCCCAACTGCGTCGCGCCGGTGATCCGGCCCCGCCAAGATACCTGCCAGGATACCTGCCAAAGGCCCCGTCAAGACGAGGGTAGAGCCTCGAGGGAGAGCATGATGAGCACGGAGCGATCCACGGTCCATGAGTTGCCGGGAAGCGGGTTCGAGACCGCGAGGATGCCGGGGCACTGGCTGCTGGCGCGGCTCGGCAAGCGCGTGCTGCGCCCGGGCGGGCTCGGCCTGACGCGCGAGTTGCTCGGCGGGCTGGCGATTCGCCCCGATGACGAGGTGATCGAGTTCGCGCCCGGCCTCGGCGCCACCGCCAAGCTGATCCTCGCGCGCAAGCCCTCGCGCTATATCGGCGTCGAGCGCGACGCCGAGGCGATGGCCTGGGCGCGCGACAACCTGCCGCAACGGGCCGATGTCTCGATCGCCGTCGGCACGGCGGACGCGACCGGCCTGCCCGCGGCATCGGCCTCGGTCGTGCTCGGCGAATCGCTGCTGAGCATGAACGATCAGGCGCAGAAACAGGCCATCGTCGCGGAGGCGTGCCGTCTGCTGCGCCCCGGCGGCCGCTACGGCATCCATGAACTGTGCCTCGTCCCCGAAAGCCTGCCGCCCGAGCGCCGGCAGGCGATCCACAGCGAGCTTTCCGAGGCCGCTCATGTCGGCGCCCATCCCCTGCCGGCCTGGGACTGGACGGCGCTGCTCGAGAGCGCCGGCCTGCATGTCATCCAGATCGGCTACGCGCCGATGCATCTGCTGCGCCCGCGCCGCATGATCGCCGACGAAGGCCTTCGCGGCGCCCTGCGCGTCGCCGGCAACATCCTGCGCGATAGGACCGCCCGCCGTCGCGTTCTGGCCATGCACCGCGTGTTCGAGCGCCATCGCGACAATCTGCGCGGCATCTACCTCGTGGCGGAGAAGCCGGCGGTTTGAACCGCCTCAGGCGGCGGGACGGATGCCGAAATCCTCCGGATTGAGCAGCAGGTCGGCGAGCGTATAGCGGTCGAGCGTCGTCACGAAGGCATTGAGCGCCTCGCCGAACACGCCGCGCAGCCGGCAGCAGCGCGAGATCACGCAGCGATTGCCGGGCATGAAACATTCGACCAGCGCGAAATCGGGCTCGGTCGCCCGCACCACGTCGCCGATGCGGATGTTTTCCGGCCGCATCGCCAAGGCCAGCCCGCCCGAGCGCCCGCGCACCGCTTTCAGGAAGCCGCTGCGCGTCAGCTGGTTCGCCACCTTCATCAGGTGCGCGCGCGATATGCCATAGACCATCGCCGTCTCCTCGATGGTGATCAGCCGGTCGCCCTGGGTGGCGGCGTACATCAGCACGCGCATGGCGTAATCGGAAAAATTGGTCAGTCGCATGACGGTTCCGCGCTGGCAGCCGGCCAGGCTGCGATCGGCTCAAGCAGTTGAGCGTGATTAAACATGCACGCGCAGGATATGTTTATCAAGCCCGCCCGCTCATGCATGAATCGGGAGAAAGCGGAAACAACCGCTTAACCCGGCATCATGGAGTCGTTCCAAACTTGGGCCTTTGTAACTTAGACCTTATCTAAACTATTGTATTTGCAAGACTATTGCCGCGCTGCTAAGCGAGGGTCAACGCGGGCGGATCGTGCCTGCGGCAATCTGGCCGCCCGGCTGGCTCGGCCATGAAGGATTGATCGGGAAACGATGTGATGCGTGCGTATGGTCATCTGCTGCCGAAGCGGGCGCTCCTGCCGGCCGGAGCGCTGCTGCTGGCCTGCGCGCCAGCTTGCGCGCAGGAGGCGGGACAGCAGGGTTTGGCGGCACAGGCTTTGGCCCAGCAGGGCCTGCCGGCCCGCCCGGCGGCGCTCGCCTTGCTGCCGCACGACCTGTCGCCGTGGTCGATGTTCATGAATGCCGACATCGTCGTGAAGGCGGTGATGGTCGGGCTCGCCTTCGCCTCGCTGATCACCTGGACGATCTGGCTCGCCAAGAGCCTCGAACTGCTGGGCGCGAAGCGGCGCGCGGCGCAGGCGACGCGGAAACTGGCGCAGGCCGACAGCCTGGCGCAGGCGGCACGGCACGTCGCCGAGGGCTGGACCGGACACGGCCCGGTCGCGCAGCTGATCGAGACCACGCGCGCGGAGGAGAGCCGCTCGCACGGTCTCTCCGCCGACGGCGTCAAGGAGCGCGCGGCGATCGCGCTGTCGCGCATCGAGGCGCGCGCCGGACGGGCGATGGCGCGCGGCACCGGCGTGCTGGCGACGATCGGCGCGACTGCTCCCTTCGTCGGCCTGTTCGGCACCGTCTGGGGCATCATGAACGCCTTCATCGGCATTTCGCAGGCCAAGACCACCAATCTCGCCGTGGTGGCGCCCGGCATCGCCGAGGCGCTGCTCGCCACCGGCATTGGGCTGGTGGCGGCGATCCCGGCCGTGATCATCTACAACGTGTTCTCCCGCAGCATCGCCAGCTATCGCGCCCTGCTTTCGGATGCCTCGGGCGAGGTATTGCGCCATCTCTCGCGCGATCTGGAGCGCGCGCGCTCCGGCCTGCCAGCCGCACCGCGCGCGCAGGCGGCGGAATAGCGCTTATGGCAATCTCGCTGAAACAGCCGCAGGATGGCGATCAGGCGGAAATCTCCAACATCAACGTCACGCCGTTCATCGACGTGATGCTGGTGTTGCTGATCATCTTCATGGTGGCGGCGCCGCTCTCGACGGTCGATGTCTCGGTCGACCTGCCGGTTTCGAACGCCCAGGTCCAGCCGCGCCCGGACAAGCCGATCTTCCTGACGGTGAAGGACGATCTCACGCTGGCGCTCGGCAATGACGCCCTGCCGCGCCAGGCGCTGCAGGCGACGCTTGACGGCGAAACCGGCAATGACCGCGAAACCCGCATCTTCCTGCGCGCCGACCAGGCGGTGAGCTACGGTGCGCTGATGCAGGTCATGAACCTGCTGCGCGAGGCAGGTTATCTCAAGATCGCGCTGGTCGGCCTCGAGGATACCGGCCAGGCCGGCGCACCCGCCACCCCGGCGCCGGGCGCCACGCCGTGATCGGCTTCAGGGCACCGGCGCGCCGGCTCAGAGCGATGCGCCGCCCGCCGTGATGATCGAACTGGCGAGCGTCGCGCTCGCCCCCGAAGCGCCGCCGCGGGATGTCGCGCCAGGCCCGCAAGCGGCGGAAACGCAACCGGAACCGGCGCCGGAGCCGGAAGCGCAACCCGAGCCTGACCCCGTGCCGGAACCGCAGCCCGTGGCACAGCCGGAGCCGGAACCGGTCTTGCAGCCCGAGCCGCCACCGCCGGAGGCCAAGCCGGCCGAGATCAAGCCGCCTGAACTGCCGAAGCAGGAAAAGGCCGAGGCGGTGCTCGCCCCGCCCCCACCGCCCGCCAAGCCGAAGCCGCACAAGAAGAAAAAGCCGAAGCAGCATGCCGAGCGCAAGAAGCCGATCGATCCCGACCGGCAGCCCCAGCGCCACAACTCGGCGCCGCCGGCTAGCAAGGCCAAGCAGGCCGACAGGCTGGCGGCGCCTTCGGCCGGCGCATCGCATGCGCCCTCCGTCTCGCCGGCGACCTGGAAGGGCGCGCTGAGCGCGCATCTCAACCGCTACAAGCGCTTCCCCTCCGATGCGGCCCGCTCCGGAACGGCCGGCGTCGCCTTCACCATCGCCCGTTCGGGCCAGGTGCTTTCCGCCCGCCTCGTGCGCTCCTCCGGCGATGCCGCGCTCGACCGCGAGGCGGTGGCGCTGCCGCGCCGCGCCAGCCCGGTGCCGGCACCGCCGGCCGGTTTCGGCGGCACGACCATCACGCTCTCGGTGCCGATCCGCTTCAACAGCTGAACGCGGGAACACCAACCGGACGCCACCCCCGGCCGGGAGATCGACACGGCCCCGGCGCAGGCCAACACGCCTCTCGACGCGGCGCGCGCGCCGTGCTTCCTAATCCCATGCACGTTGCCTTCCGCGCCGCCGCCGCACGCCCTCGCCTGATGCTCGCAACGGCAGTCGTCGCGGTGCTACCATTCCCCTTGCCGGCGGGTTGGCCGCTGGTCACGCGGCTGCTGGCCGGCTGGGATGTCGGCATCCTGACCTATCTCGTGCTGGCCTTCGGCGAGATGACCGGCGCCGATGCGCGGCGGATGCGCGAGCGTGCCAGCCTGCTCGACGACGGCGCCGCCGCGACGCTCGTGCTGACCGTTCTCGCGGCGATTGCGAGCCTGGCGGCGATCGCCGCGGAACTCGCCGGCCTCCGATCCGTGCCGGCGGGCGACAAGGCGCTGCATGTCGGCCTCGCCGGCTTCACGCTGCTCGCCTCGTGGGTCTTCGTCCACACCGTGTTCGCGCAGCATTACGCCTACCAGTTCTATGCCGAGGATGGCGCGGACAAGCCGGCCTTCGATTTTCCCGGCGGCACGCGCGCGCCGGCCTTCTCGGATTTTCTCTATGTCGCCTTCACCATCGGCGCCTCCTCCGCCACATCCGATGTCAACGTGACCGCGAATGCGGTGCGTAAAGTGATGACGGCGCATTGCGTGCTGAGCTTCTTCTTCAACACCTCGGTCCTCGGTTTCGGGATCAATGTCGGCGCGGGGTTGCTGTCATGAGCTTGTCCGATCATGAATTTTCCGCCGTGGCCGGCGCGCGCGCCGCGATCGACCGGCTGGTGCTCCTGCACGAGCGCGCGGTCGCGGCACTCCGGGCGGCGCTCGACCGTTTCCTCGATGGCGGGCCGCCGCCACCCGCGCACGAGCGCCTGAGCTTCCGCTACGCGGCGATCCGCGTCCCCTATCGGCCCGATGGCGTGCCGCCGGTCAATCGCCGCGCCTATGCCAAGTTCCAGCGCTCCGGCGTCTACGAAACCACGGTGACGCAGCCGGAGGCCTTCCGCACCTACCTGATGGAACAGCTCACGCCGCTGGTCGAGGAATACGGCGCCACGCTGGCGGTCGGCGTCGGCGAGCAGGAAATTCCCTATCCTTACGTGTTCGAGCGCGGCGACGAACTCGGCCGTGGCGCGGTGACGGCATCGGAACTGGCGCGCTTCTTCCCCGTGCCGCTGCTCTCGGCCGTCGGCGACGAGATCGCCGACGGGCTGATCGATGCCGATGCGCGCGGCGCATTGCCCCTGGCGCTGTTCGATGGCGCGCGCACGGATTATTCGCTCAGGCGGCTGGTGCATTATACCGGCACCGACTGGCGCGACGTGCAGCCGTGGATCCTGCTGACCAACTACCACCGCTATGTCGACCAGTTCGTGCGCTGGGGCCTCGAGCAGGTCAGGGCCGGCGGTCGCTTCGACCGCCTGGTGCTGCCGGGCGGCGTCGCCATCGATGCGGACAAGGCCACCGCCATCACCGACGATGTGTTCGGCGCCTCGACCTGGGCCAATTCGCAAATGCCAGCCTATCACGTCACCACGCCCGGCCGACAGGGCATCACGCTGGTCAATATCGGCGTCGGCCCCTCGAACGCCAAGAACATCACCGATCATCTCGCAGTGCTCAGGCCGCATTGCTTCCTGATGGTCGGCCATTGCGGCGGCCTGCGCCAGAGCCAGCAGATCGGCGATTACGTGCTCGCCCATGCCTATCTGCGCCAGGACCGTATCCTCGATACGCTGCTGCCGCCGGATATCCCGATCCCGGCGCTGGCCGAGGTGCAGATCGCGCTCCAGGAAGCCGCCTCGCTGGTCACCGGCGAGCGCGGCGAGGCGCTGAAGGCCCGGCTGCGCACCGGCACCGTCGTCACCAATATCGACCGCAACTGGGAGCTGCGCTTCACGCAGGAGCGCCACCGCATCAACCTGTCGCGCGCCATCGCCGTCGATATGGAAAGCGGCACCATCGCAGCGCAGGGCTACCGGCTGCGCGTACCCTACGGCACGCTTCTGTGCGTGTCGGACAAGCCGCTGCATGGCGAGATCAAGCTGCCGGGCGCCGCCAACGCCTTCTACGAGCGCGCCATCGGCCAGCATCTCGCCATCGGCATCAAGGCGGTCGACCTGCTGCGCGACCAGATCGGCTCATTGCACTCGCGCAAGCTCAGGAGCTTCGACGAGCCGCCATTCCGCTGAAATGGACCGGCCACGCCCGGCTCAGGCCGCGGCGGCCTTTCCGGCATAGGCGGCCGTGTCGTAATTGAGGACCGGCGCCAGCCAGCGCTCGACGAGCGCGATCTCCATGCCCTTGCGCGCCGCGTAATCCTCGACCTGGTCGCGCTCGACCTTGGCGACGCCGAAATAATACGCATCCGGATGGCCGATATAGATGCCCGACACCGACGAGCCCGGCCACATAGCGTAGCTCTCGGTCAGTTCAAGGCCGATCTGCTTGTCGGCGCGCAGCAGGCGCCACAGCGTCGCCTTCTCGGTATGGTCGGGCTGGGCCGGATAACCCGGCGCCGGCCGGATGCCGCGATAGTTCTCCAGGATCAGCTCCTGCGGCGTATCGGTTTCATCGGCGGCATAGCCCCAGAACTCGCGCCTGACGCGCGCGTGCATGCGCTCGGCCAGCGCCTCGGCGAGCCGGTCGGCGAGCGCCTTGGCGAGGATCGAGTTGTAATCGTCATTGTTGCGCTCGAAACGCTCGGCGACGCGCTCCTCGCCGATGCCGGCGGTGACGGCGAAACCGCCGACATAATCGGCGATACCGGTCTCGGCTGGCGCCACGAAATCGGCGAGCGCCAGATTCGGCATGCCATCGCGCCGCGTCAGTTGCTGGCGCAGCGTATAGAAGGTTTCAAGCTCCTCGCGGCGGCTTTCGCCGGTGTAGAGCCTGATATCGTCGCCGACGCTGTTGGCCGGCCACAGGCCGATCACCGCGCGTGCCTCGTACCAGCGCTCGTCGATGATGCGCTGCAGCATGCGCTGCGCGTCATCATAGAGCTGGCGCGCCGCCTTGCCCTGTTTCGCGTCATCCAGAATGGCCGGGAAGCGGCCGCGCAGCTCCCAGACCTGAAAGAACGGCGTCCAGTCGATATAGGGCGCAAGCTCCGCCAGATCGATTTGCTTGAAGACGCGCGTGCCGGTGAATTGCGGCCTGGTCGGCTTGTAGAGCGACCAGTCCGGCTTGAAGCGGTTGAGGCGCGCGGCCGCGATCGGCAGGCGCTTCTTGTCGGCCTCGGCGCGCGCATGCGATGCCGCGACCTTGCGGTACTCGGCACGCACGGTCTCCATATAAGCGTCGCGCGTGTCCGGATTGAGCAGCGACGAGACGACACCGACCGCCCGGCTCGCATCGTTGACATAGACGGTCTGGCCGCGCTCGTAGCCGGGCGCGATCTTGACCGCGGTATGCACGCGGCTGGTGGTGGCGCCGCCGATCAGCAGCGGCAGGTCGAGCCCCTCGCGCTCCAGTTCGGTGGCGACATGCGCCATTTCTTCCAGCGACGGCGTGATCAGCCCCGACAGGCCAATGATATCGACCTTGTGCTTGCGCGCTTCCTCCAGGATGCGCTGCGCCGGCACCATCACGCCGAGGTCGATGACCTCGTAGTTGTTGCATTGCAACACGACGCCGACGATGTTCTTGCCGATATCGTGCACGTCGCCCTTGACCGTCGCCATCAGGATCTTGCCGGCCGGCGGCTTGTCGACGAGACCGGTCTCCTCGCGCTCCTTGTCCATGAACGGCTCGAGATAGGCCACGGCCTGCTTCATCACGCGGGCGGATTTGACCACCTGCGGCAGAAACATCTTGCCG
>ERZ778017.3911-NODE-3911-length-10044-cov-3.636000_pt1 | contig 10044 bp, 8 predicted proteins | sample MGYA00375747_ERZ778017 | MGnify/ENA primary metagenome ERZ778017 (study PRJEB29350, sample SAMN05509838) | bioreactor metagenome | biome: bioreactor; material: wastewater | place: South Africa: University of Cape Town | collected 2014-03-17 ... | reverse complement strand
GCTTGCCGCTGCGCGCGCCCGCGCCGCCCGCCGCCGACCGGCCCTGCGGCCTGGCGCCACGCGGGCCGGCACCGGGCCGGCGCTCCGGGCGGCCGCGCGCGCCGGCGGGCCGGGGCGCCGGCCGGGGTTCGGCCCGCTTGGGCTCGAGCCCGGCGATGGTCGCCGCCGGAATATGCTGCGTCGTGAAGCGCTGGATGCGCTGGATCATGCCGAAGTCGCGTCGCTCGGCCAGGGTCACCGCCAGGCCCGAGCGGCCCGCGCGGCCGGTGCGGCCGATGCGGTGCACGTAGTCCTCGGCCTTCATCGGCAGACCGTAGTTGACGACGTGGCTGATGGTCGGCACGTCGATGCCGCGCGCGGCCACGTCGGTGGCCACCAGCACGCGCAGGTGGCGTCGACGCAGGCCTTCCAGCACGCGGTTGCGACGGCCCTGCGGCATGCCGCCGTGCAGCGAGGCCACCGCGTGGCCCATGTCGGCCAGACGATCGGCCAGCCAGTCGGCATCGCGCTGCGTGCTGGTGAAGACCACCGCCTGCTCGACGCCGCGCTCGGTGAGGATGTGGTCCAGCAGCGCGTTCTTGTGCGCGAGGTCGTCCGCCCAGTGCAGGCGCTGTTCGATGTCGGCGTGCGAATCGGTATGCGAATCGACCTCGATGCGCCGCGGCTCGCGCATCAGCTCCGCGGCCAGGCGACCCACGGGCCCCGCGAAGGTGGCGCTGGTCATCAGCGTCTGGCGTGCTGCCGGCAGCGCCTGCGCGATATGGTGGATGTCGTCGATGAAGCCCATGTCGAGCATGCGGTCGGCCTCGTCCAGCACCAGCACCTGCACGCGGCCGAGCACCGCCTTGCCGCTGGCCATGTGGTCCATGAGGCGGCCGGGCGTGGCGATGAGCAGGTCCAGCGGCCCGCGCAGCGCCTTGAGCTGCGCGCCGTAGGGCACGCCGCCGACGACGGTGGCCACGCGCAGGCCCTGCACATGGCGGCCGTAGCCGATGGCCGCCTTGGCCACCTGCAGCGCCAGTTCGCGCGTGGGCACGAGCACGAGCACGCGCGGGCCCTGCGGCACGCCGCGCTCGGACGTCTCGCGGCGGCCGCTGGCGCGCTCGGTCAGCAGGCGCTGCAGGGCCGGCAGCACGAAGGCCGCCGTCTTGCCGCTGCCGGTGGCCGAGGCCACCATCAGGTCCGCGCCGGCCAGCGCCGCGGGCACCGCCTGCGCCTGCACCGGCGTGGGCGCGTCGTAGCCGGCATCGGCCAGCGCACGCAGGAGGGCCGCATGCAGGCCCAGGGTCTCGAAATTCATTTTTCGCTCTTTCACGGAAGGCACCGCGGCGCGGGCGCGCACGCGGCGTGGCACCCCGTCCATCGGGGTGCAAGGGTTCGGTCGCAAGAGACGGGGCCCGCACCGGCATGGCGGCCGGCGGGCTTGACGCTTCAGGGCGACGGCATCGCCGCCGACCTGCCGGCCGTGCGGCCGTCCGTGAGGTGCCGGCGCCAGGGCCGGCTTCGACGAGGGGTCGATGGGGATGAACGAAGGGCGTCGAAGACGACGCCCGGCGCGCATTCTAGCTCATCGGTATTTTCCCGCACCGGCTTCCCGCTCCAGCCCGGCGATCGGGGATGGGCGCGCGCAGGCGCCGGGGTTGCGGACCCCGCGCAAACCCGGACGAACGATCGCCGACAAGATCGTAATATTCGCATTCGCTGATATCGCGCAAGGTCACGGCCTCGTCGTCGTGCTCTGACGCCCCGCCCAGGAGAGAACGTGTCTTCGTCCCGTGCCCCGTCGGGTCGCCTGCAGAAGGCGCCCGAGAACTTCGTCGACGCCGCAGGCGTTCGCACCGTCTTCGCGCAGGCCAAGGCAGGACGTCGCGACTTCATTCGCCAGGCCTTCGCGTCGGCTGCCGCGGGCGCGGCGGCGCTGGCGGCGACGCGCGCGCGCGCGCAGGCCAACCCGGTGCCGGCGTCGGGCGGCGACCCGAACATCCTCGAGCTGCCCGAGCACAGCAAGGGCCTGGGCCAGCCGGTGGTCACCGACGGCTACGGCACGCCCTCCCGCTACGAGGCCAACGTGCAGCGCCGGCAGAGCCCGGGCCTGACGCAGACGGCGCAGGCCAGCGTCTCCTTCGCACCGCTGCAGAGCCTGTTCGGCATCGTCACGCCCAGCGGCCTGCACTTCGAGCGTCACCACCAGGGCTGGTGGGACGTCGACCCGAGCAAGCACCGGCTGATGATCAACGCAGCCGAGCCCACGCTGCTGAAGCGGCCCATGGTCTTCACGATGGACGAGATCATGCGCATGCCCTCGGCCAGCCGCTTCCACTTCATCGAGTGCGGCGCCAACTCGGGCATGGAATGGGGCAACGTCGCCGTGCCCACCGTGCAGTACACGCACGGCATGCTCAGCTGCAGCGAGTTCACCGGCGTGCCGCTGCGCCTGCTGCTGGACCAGTGCGGCGTCGACTACAAGAAGGCCCGCTACGTGCTCGGCGAAGGCGCCGACGGCTCGAGCATGACGCGCACCGTGCCGATGGAGCTGGTCGAGCGCGGCGAGGTGCTCGTCGCCTACGGCCAGAACGGCGAGATGCTGCGCCCCGAGAACGGCTACCCGCTGCGCCTGGTGGTTCCGGGCGTGCAGGGCGTGAGCTGGGTCAAGTACCTGCGCCGCATCGAGGTCGGCGACCAGCCCTGGGCGACCAAGGACGAGACCCTGCACTACGTCGACCTCATGCCCGACGGCCTGCACCGCCAGTACACCAGCCTGCAGGAGTGCAAGAGCGTCGTCACCACGCCCTCGGGCGGGCAGGTGCTGCTGGACAAGGGCTTCTACAACGTCAGCGGCCTGGCCTGGTCGGGCCGCGGCAAGGTCGTGAAGGTCGACGTCACCGTCGATGGCGGGCGCAACTGGCGCGTCGCGCGACTGGAGCAGCCGGTGATGAGCAAGTGCCTCACGCGCTTCAACATCGACTGGGTCTGGGACGGCAAGCCGGCCATCGTGCAGAGCCGCGCCAGCGACGACAGCGGCTACGTGCAGCCCACGTACCGCCAGCTGCGCGCGGTGCGCGGTTCGCGCTCGATCTATCACAACAACGCCATCCAGTCCTGGCTGGTGCAGGAAAGCGGCGAGGTGAAGAATGTCCAGCTGGGTTGAGCGGCGCGGGGCTCCCCGCGGGGGGGCGGCCCACGCCGGCGGCACGCGCACGGCCAGGGGCCTTGTCGCGGCCCTGCTGCTGGCGCTGGCCGGCACCACCGCCCTGGCCCAGGCGCTGCCGGGCATCGGCCGTGCCGCCACGCCCAAGGAAGTCGCCGCCTGGGACATCGACGTGCGACCCGACTTCAAGGGTCTGCCCAAGGGGGCCGGCACGGTGAGCCAGGGGCAGGACCTGTGGGAGGCCAAGTGCGCCTCCTGCCACGGCATCTTCGGCGAGAGCAACGAGTTCTTCGCACCCCTCGTCGGCGGCACCACCGCGGCCGACGTGAAGAGCGGCCGCGCGGCGCGCCTGACCGACGCCGCCTACCCCGGGCGCACGACGCTGATGAAGCTCTCCACAGTCTCCACGCTGTGGGACTACATCTACCGCGCCATGCCCTGGAACGCGCCGAAGTCGCTCGCGCCCGACGAGGTCTACGCGCTCACCGCCTTCCTGCTCAACCTCGGCGACGTGGTGCCGCAGGACTTCGAACTCTCCGACCGCAACATCGCGCAGGTGCAGGCGCGCCTGCCCAACCGCAACGGCATGACCACGCGGCACGCGATGTGGCCCGGCAAGCTCGCCGGCAGCGTCGCCAAGCCCGACGTCACGGCAGCCGCCTGCATGCGGGACTGTGCCACCGAGCCGACGCTGGCCTCGATGCTGCCGGACTTCGCGCGCAACGCGCACGGCAACCTCGCCGAGCAGAACCGCATGGTCGGTGCGCAGCACGGCGCCGACACCACGCAGCCGGCGGGCGCTGCCGCCCCCGCGGCGCCGACGAAGCCGGCCCCCGGGGCCGCCCCGACCGCCCTGCTGACCCGGCTGGCCTGCACCGCCTGCCATGTCGCCGACAGGAAGCTCATCGGCCCGAGCTGGCGTGACATCCACGGCAGGCATGGCGGCCGCAGCGACGCGCAGGCCTACCTGGCGGGCAAGATCCGGTCCGGCGGCGTGGGCGTCTGGGGGGCCATTCCCATGCCCGCGCAGAGCATTTCCGAGGAAGATGCTAAGGTGATTGCCCGTTGGCTGGCCGCCGGAGCGCCGCAGTGACCCCGACGCGCGACGTCACCGGACCGGGCCGCCGCGACGGCGGCCGCCCGGCCGTCCCGACCATCGCTTCGCAGCCCGCGCCTGCCCCGTCCCCGCGCCTCTTGCCGGCCCCCGTTCCATCCGTTTGACCTCCCCATCCCCGATAGTGGTCGCGATGACCGAAGGAGACCTTCCCATGCAAAACCGTCGCCAGATGCTTCAGCGCAGTGCGGCTCTTGCCGGTGCACTGGCCGGCCTCGGTCTGCTGCCGCGGGCCGCGCAGGCAGCCTGGAACAGCGCCGCCTTCGAGGCCAAGAACATGAGCGACCTCGTGAAGGCGCTCGGCGTGTCCGCGCCCACGGCGAGCAAGGACGTGAGCATCACCGGACCCGACATCGCGGAGAACGGCGCCGTCGTTCCCGTGGGTTGCGCGAGCTCGCTGGCCGGCGTCAAGCAGCTGCTGATCCTCGTCGAGAAGAACCCCAACATGCTGGCCGCCGTGTTCGAACCCGGCGACAGCGTGGAGCCCAGCTTCAACACGCGCGTGAAGATGGGGCAGTCCTCCAACGTGTTCGCGGTGGCGATCACCGCGGACAACAAGGTGCTCTTCGCGCAAAAGGAAATCAAGGTCACCCTGGGCGGCTGCGGCGGCTGAGCACGTCACCCGCTTGCACCGAACTTCAACCGAACACTGGAGATTGACATGGCAGACCCGATGCGCATCCGCGCCCAGGCCGCCGGCGACAAGGTCACCGTCCGCGTGCTGATGAGCCACGAGATGGAGACCGGCCAGCGCAAGGACTCGTCCGGCAAGGTGATCCCGGCCTGGTTCATCCAGGAGGTCACCGCGGCGCACAACGGCAAGACCGTGATGACCGCGCACTGGGGGCCCTCGGTGGCGAAGAACCCCTTTCTGCAGTTCGTCGTCAAGGGCGGCAAGGCTGGCGACAAGATCACCATCAACTGGGTCGACAACCGCGGCGACAAGCGCACCGACGAGGCGACCGTCAGTTGACGAACCACGAACCGTGACGCCCCGGCCGCGACAGCGTGCGCCGCGTTTCGACACGGTGACGATGCCGAACCAACAAGGAGACAAGTCGATGCGTCGACCGCGCTGGAGAGTCCTCGCGCTCGCATGCCTGATGCCGTTTGCGGTGCAGGCGCAGAAGAGCACCGCCGACGGCATAGCCGAGTACCGCAAGATGCTCGAGGACGGCAATCCGGCCGAGCTCTTCGAGATGAAGGGTGAGGACTTGTGGAAGCAGCCGCGCGGGCCGAAGAAGGCCTCGCTCGAACGCTGCGACCTCGGCCTCGGGCCCGGCGTCGTGAAGGGGGCCTGGGTGCAGTTGCCGCGCTACTTCGCCGACACCGGGCGCGTGCAGGACGTGGAGTCGCGGCTGCTGACCTGCATGTCGACGCTGCAGGGCTTCGACGCGGCGGAGATCGCCAAGACCGCGTTCGGTCGCGGCGAGATGGCCAACGTCACCGCACTGGCGACCTGGATCGCCGCCCAGTCGCGCGGCCAGCGCTTCGACCTGCCGCAGCGGCACGCCCAGGAGAAGCGCTTCTATGAACTCGGCAAGCGCGCGTTCTTCTTTCGCGGCGGGCCGATGGACTTCTCCTGCGCGACCTGCCACGGCGAGGAGGGCAAGCGCATCCGGCTGCAGGACTTGCCCGACCTGCGGACGAACCCCGGCGACGGCATCGGCTTCGCGGCCTGGCCGGCGTATCGCGTCAGCAGCGGCCAGATGTGGGGGATGCAACAGCGCCTCAACGACTGCTATCGGCAGCAGCGCTTCCTCTACCCGGGCTTCGCCTCCGACGTGACCATTGCCCTGGGCGTCTACATGGGCGTCAACGCCAGGGGCGCCGAGTCGATCGCCCCGGCGATCAAGCGCTGAAACCGGAGGACCGATCATGAGGATCCGCATTTTTCCCGTGCTCGCCCTGGTCCTCGGGACGACTGCCCTGCTCACCGTGGGTTGCGCCAGCCGGCCTGCGCCGCAGGAGCTGGACGCCCAGACCGCCGCCATGATGAAGGCGAGCTTTCGCGAGCAGGGCATCGCCAAGCTCGACCGCCTGCAGCAGGATCTCGGCCAGAAGGCCTGCTCTTCCGACCAGCCGCCCGCGGCCGCTGTCGCCGGCCGGATCGAGCGGGAGGCGCTGGCCAGCGTCAGGTGGCCGGCGGGCGGGCGCTACCTCGGCGACTGGAAGGCGGGCGAGAAGCTGGCCCAGAACGGGCGCGGCATGACCTGGACCGACAAGAGCGCCGACGCGAGCGCCAACGGCGCGCAGTGCTACAACTGCCACCAGATCAGCAAGGAAGAGATCAGCTTCGGCACCATCGGCCCGAGCCTCTACAACTACGGCAAGCTGCGCGGCGTGAAGGATCCCTACGCGCCGGCCAGCGCCGAGGTCGTGCAGTACACCTGGGCCAAGCTGTGGAACGCGAAGGCGTATTCGGCCTGCTCCAACATGCCGCGCTTCGGCCACAAGGGGCTGCTCGCCGAAGACCAGATCCGCGACGTGATGGCGCTGCTGCTGGACCCGCGGTCGCCCGTCAACCACTGATTCACCGCCCACGGGCCCGCCGCGCGCGGGCCCGTTCTTTGCCACGAATATCAGTCCGGACTGATTGACGATGAACCTCAGCAAGCGCGAGTTCCTGCAAGTCCTCGGTGCCGCCGGCATGGCCGGCATGGCGCTGTCCCACCACGCCGAGGCCGATGCGCAGGGCGCGCAGGCGGGGCTCTACGACATCCCACGCTTCGGCAACGTCAGCCTGCTGCACATGACCGACTGCCATGCGCAGCTCGAGCCGATCTGGTTCCGCGAGCCGAGCGTGAACCTGGGCGTGGGCGACATGCACGGGCAGTTGCCGCACCTCGTCGGCCAGCGCTGGCTGGCGGCCACCGGCGTCAAGCCGCAGACGGCGCTGGCGCACGCCTTCACGATGCTGGACTTCGAGGCCGCGGCGCGCCGTTACGGCCGCGTCGGTGGCTTCGCCCACCTGGCCACGCTGGTGAAGATGCTGCGCGCCAGCCGACCGGGCGCGCTGCTGCTGGACGGCGGCGACACCTGGCAGGGCAGCGCAACCAGCCTGTGGACGAACGCGCAGGACATGGTCGACGCCTGCAAGCTGCTGGGCGTCGACGTCATGACCGGCCACTGGGAATTCACCTACGGCATGCAGCGCGTCAAGGAGATCGTCGAGAAGGACTTCAAGGGCAAGGTCGACTTCGTCGCCCAGAACGTGAAGACGATCGACTTCGAGGATCCGGTCTTCGCACCCTACGTGATGCGCGAGGTGGGCGGCGTGCCCGTGGCCATCATCGGGCAGGCCTTCCCCTACACGCCGATCGCCAACCCGCGCTGGATGGTCGCCGACTGGAGCTTCGGCATCCGGGACGAGCACCTGCAGAAGCAGGTCGAGGAGGCGCGCGGCAAGGGCGCGCAGGTGGTGGTCGTGCTCTCGCACAACGGCATGGACGTCGACCTGAAGATGGCCAGCCGCGTGCGCGGCGTCGACGCCATCCTCGGCGGCCACACGCACGACGGCGTGCCGCTGGCGATTCCCGTGAAGAACGGCGGCGGCACCACGCTCGTCACCAACGCCGGCAGCAACGGCAAGTTCCTCGGCGTGATGGACTTCGACGTCAAGGGCGGCAAGGTGGCCGACTTCCGCTACCGTCTGCTGCCCGTGTTCGCCAACCAGCTCGCGCGCGACCGCGACATGGACGCCCTGCTCGCGCGCATCCGCGCACCGTTTGCCGAGCGCCTGTCGGAGAAGCTCGCCGTCACCGAGGGCCTGCTGTACCGCCGCGGCAACTTCAATGGCAGCTGGGACCAGCTCATCTGCGACGCGCTGATCGAGGTGCAGGGCGCGGACCTCGCCTTCAGCCCGGGCTTTCGCTGGGGCAGCACGCTGCTGCCGGGCGACACCATCACGCGCGAACTGCTGATGGACCAGCTGGCGATCACCTACCCCTATGCCACCCTGACGCCGATGACCGGCGCGACGATCAAGACCGTGCTGGAGGACGTGGCCGACAACCTCTTCAACCCCGACCCCTACTACCAGCAGGGCGGCGACATGGTGCGCGTGGGCGGTCTCACCTACACCTGCACGCCGAGCGAGGCGATGGGGCGGCGCATCAGCGACATGCGCCTGGCAGGCAAGCCGATCGAGGCCGACAAGACCTACAAGGTCGCCGGCTGGGCGCCGGTGGCCGAGGAGGCCAGGAGCGCCGCGGGCGTGAAGCCGGTGTGGGACGTCGTCGAGACCTGGCTGAAGAGCCAGGGCGGACGCGTCGCGCCGCGGCGCATCAACACGCCCCGGCTCGTCGGCATGGACGGCAATCCGGGTATCGTCTGAAGCCGCGATTCAGGGCCGCAAGTCGCGAGCGCGGGTGCTCGCGGGGATCGCGTCGCCGTCCTCAGCCCAGCCTATCGGCCCGGCTCTTGCGGGCCCTGGCCCGGTTGTGGACGGCCTCGAGATCCGAGCGCGCATCCGTCCTGTCCACGCACGGCGCCGGAGCGTATAGTGCGTTCGATATATCCGCTTATCCGCATATAGCGTTATCGCCATGAAGAGCCAAGGCGTCCGCAGGGTTTCGGGGCTTTCGGTCGGCCGCTGGCCGACTCGCCTGCGCGCGTGGGCGACGAGGCATGCGGCCGGCAGCAACATCCGGGCCTGGCTCCTCGGCACCCTGCTCCTGTGCGCCGGAGGCTGCGCGTTCGCGCAGGCCGCGCCGGCCACGGTGCGCATGGACGCACAGGCGGTGGCCGACGGCATCTGGTTCGTGCAGGGCGAGTCGGCCATGGGCTCGGCCGCGAACCAGAATTTCATCTCCAACGCCGCCTTCATCATCACCCCCGAGGGCGTGGTGGTGATCGACGCGCTCGGCTCACCCCCGCTGGCCGAACGGCTGCTCGAGCTGATCCGCGAACGCACGCGCGCCCCGCTGCGCTGGGTCATCGTCACGCACTGCCACGCCGACCACATCTATGGCCTGCAGGTGATGAAGGCCGCGGGCGCGCGCATCGTCGCCCATGCAGGATGCCGCGAGTACCTCGCCGGCGACACCGCGCGCCTGCGCCTGCAGGCCAGCCGCGAGGAACTGTTCCCCTGGGTCGACGAGGCGACGCACCTCGTCACCCCCGACCAGTGGATCGGCGAGCCGGGCGCCGCCGCCGACCTCGTGCTCGACGTCGGCGGGCGGCGCCTGCGCGTGGGCCATGCCGGCCCCGCGCACACGCCGGAGGATCTCGTCGTCTTCGACGAGAAGAGCGGCGTGCTCTTCACCGGCGACATCGTCTTCCGCGGTCGCGTTCCCTTCGTCGGGCAGGCCGACAGCCGGCGCTGGATCGAGGCGCTGGAGCGCATGCTGCAGTGGCAGCCGCGGATTCTCGTGCCCGGCCACGGCCCGCTGTCCCACCATCCGAGCGAGGACCTGGCGTTGACGCGCGACTACCTACAGTTCCTGCGCCAGGCGATGGGCCAGGCGGCACGCGACCTCGAACCTTTCGACGAGGCCTACGCGCGCACGGACTGGTCGCGCTTTGCCGCACTGCCCCTCTTTGCCGCGGCCAACCGCATGAATGCCTACAACACCTACCTGCTGATGGAGCACGAAGGCGAGTGAAGGCGCAGCGCCCGCGATAATGCCCGTGGCATGCGTCGACGCGCGATGCGTGCCACGCAGGCCCCGGGGGAGACGATGCAGATTCCGCAACGGCAACGATGGCCCGGCACCGCGCTGGCCGCACTGGCGGCACTGGCGGCGCTGGCGGCGGCAGCCTCGGGCCTGCTGACGGCGCC
>ERZ778017.3910-NODE-3910-length-10044-cov-4.440284_pt1 | contig 10044 bp, 3 predicted proteins | sample MGYA00375747_ERZ778017 | MGnify/ENA primary metagenome ERZ778017 (study PRJEB29350, sample SAMN05509838) | bioreactor metagenome | biome: bioreactor; material: wastewater | place: South Africa: University of Cape Town | collected 2014-03-17 ... | reverse complement strand
CTAATCCCACACTTTTTCCTAATCTTGTCTCTGCGATGACACTTGCACAATATGCCTATATATAGTGAGATTAAAGGATGCCTGAGTCCTGCGATGACCATCTTGTCGGGACAATCCCACCATCAGCGTAATACCGATCTCCTTGTACAACAGCACAGACCCCGGCGATCACCACCACAAAGATGACAACACCCGCATGGGCCAATTTCATTGCCATTTCTTGACACCTGTTATTATGACATCCCACGATGTGAATGACGATGGATGTAACATTACATTTCGGAGTTGGTGACCGAAATGAACAACCGTAGAACCACTAACCGATGACCTCAATTGTCTCACCGCTGTACCCCAACCATGTCTGCGGCACTCCGATCGGGCCTCTGTAGGGCACCGCCGGATTTTTCGTCGGATTAATTTTGACCTGGCACCGATTGGGTGAAGTGGGGGATGGCATAGTAACTGATTGTATTTGGGCTTCCCAAAACATAAAAAATTTGATATCAAGTTATTTTGCGGCCCCAACTGTTTGTATCACTGTAATGTCGTCTAGTCTCTCTGGACATGATCACGACGACTCTGCTAATGATGGTCCTGAGGACCCCCACCACACTCGGTCTTCACCGCCTATCGATGGTGTTTATCTGGCGATCATTGTGAACCAGCCAACACAAACCACCGCTGACTCGACCAAACAAACAGAAACCGCAGCAGAAGATGATACAGTTTCTGAAAGTGCCGGTCAACCAGCACTGGTGCCAATTTCCAATCCAATTTCGCCCAACTCGACTCCTCCTCCAGAAGAGGATCTGAACCAAAACCGCAACGGTCATACTTGGTCAGAGTCTCCCGAAAGCCCAATAGATGAGCTTCTATTACTGGAAAATACTTTATCCAACTCCAAAATATCGCTGATGTCACAAAAGTTGCTTCGGTCGTTGAGCAACTCCCCTACCTTAAACCAAGATAAATCACAAAAGAAGCAGTACAAGAAAAAAGTCAGTTTTTCCAACCTCCAATCGCCTGCTGCATTATCGGAATCGTCAATAAGCTCGAATTCGGTTTCTCCTTACTCTTCAGATGACGAAGATAACTTCGCCAACTTCAGAGCCCCTGCTAAAAAGTCGTTTTTCAAACGGTTCTCGACGGAATTGGGCCATTCAAAGTCGTTGGATAGCAACGATTCCCATCAGAGTTTACCAGAATTCAACAAACGTCCTTTAACTGATACTCCGGTGGTATCTTCTTTGACGAGTCCAATAACTACTCGTGAACAATCAGACGACGAGGACGAGCATAAGGGTGAAAATGGTGATGCTCAGCTCAATTCTATCAAGGAGGAGGACTCGACACCAATTTTAACGAAAACGAAGAATATTTCCCATCTCAACTTGACAGACTTGCACGCCAAACACATATCTCAAGATCTCCGGTCAGAATCCATTAGTCCAATGACTGTAGTAGATCGACCAAATCAAGTTGAAGTCAAAGTTGAAGTTGTAGAGCCCGAGGACTCACATTCGAAGCTGGAATTGGGTGAAAAAACTCCCAGTCTCGAAAAGATTAAGTCTTTATTACTCGAAAAAGCTGTACAAGAACCAAAACCATCCAGATCATATACTTTGAATATCCCTGGTCAAACGTCATCAAAAACTTCCCCGGATGGAAGAATTGCAAAAGTCGACGTAGGATCAAAATTAGTTATTGTCATGGTTGGTTTACCAGCAAGAGGAAAATCGTACATCACCAACAAGTTAACAAGATACTTGAATTGGTTGCAACATGATTGTCGTGTTTTCAATGTCGGTAACACTAGAAGAAAAGACAAGATGAATGCTGGCCCTGAGTCTAAACCATTACCTGATACCAACTCTCCAGCCAACGAAACACCAAGTCCTGATTCTGCTAACCCTTCATCACCAACAATTCTGAAGGAACCAGATTTAATTAAACAATCTATGACAAAGCATAATGCAGATTTTTTCTCACCCGATAACAAAGCATCAATCCAGATACGGGAAAAATGGGCAATGGATACATTGGAGCAATTATTGGATTATGTTATCGATGGTCCTGGATCAGTAGGTATTTTCGATGCAACAAACTCCACAAAACACCGTCGTTTAAGGGTATTGAAACGTATTCAACAAAGATCAAAGGGAGAACTTAAAGTGTTGTTCTTAGAATCAATTTGTTCAGACCCAGCAATTATTGAATCAAACATTAGATTGAAATTATCTGGTCCTGATTACCGTGACTTGGATCCTGAGGTGGCATTGAAGGATTTCGAAGGTAGACTACACAATTATGAAAAGGCGTACGAAACAATAGATGAATCCGAAGAGGAAATTCCAGGGTTCCAATATGTGAAAATGATCAACGTAGGCAAAAAAGTTGTTAGTTATAATTGTCAAGGGTTCTTAGCAAGTCAAACAGTATACTTTTTGCTTAATTTCAACTTATGTGAGAGGCAAATCTGGATTACTAGGCATGGTGAATCCGTTGATAATTTATCAGGACGTATTGGTGGAAATTCGAATTTGACCAAGCGGGGAGACAAATTTGCAAGGGCATTGGCAAGGTTCATGGACTTCCAAAGACGGGAATTCAGAAAACAACAATTGCAAAGCTTTTCATCAAGATTGGAGCTTAAATATAGCACGATTTTCGATGAACATGATATAGCATCGATTGAAAAAGCGGTGCCAACGGAACCAAACTTTTGTGTATGGACTTCGATGCTATTAAGAGCTATTGAAACAGGTCAATATTTTGATGAGAAGTTGTACAGTTTGAAAGAAATGAGAATGCTTAATGAATTGGGTGGAGGTAAATTTGAAGGGTTAACGTACGATGAGATTCAACACAAGTATCCACGAGAATTTGAATCGAGAATTAAGAACAAATTGAGTTACAGATATCCTGGGGTAGGAGGAGAATCATATTTGGATGTTTTCACAAGGTTAAGACCATTAATCACTGAAATTGAGCGGACAACTGATCATTTATTGATTATCAGTCATCGGGTTGTTTTACGGGTGTTGTTAGCGTACTTTTTAAATTTGGACAAATCCTCAATTGGAGAGTTAGATGTCCCATTACACACATTATACTGCTTAGAATCCAAACCATATGGTACAGATTACAGGATGTACGAATACGACAAGGCCATTGACTGGTTTGTTAAAGTTAATCCTGACCATGAAAAGAACGTCAAAGAAGTTGGGGTGGTATTTAAAGAACGTAAATACTCGGTAGTACCAACTGCACCACCTTCATCTGCCATTAAACACCGACAATCCATAATCAACGATGATTTCAGTCTAAGACGAAGTTTACTGGAAGACATAAAGAACGATCCAAGTAAAACTAGTTTCAATAAAATTCAATCATTGAATAGTCTAAGAAAGCCAGTTCAATAGAAAACGAATGATGATTTATAAATTACTACTGGGTGACATCACGTATAATCAGAATTGAAAGAGTTATTGTTAGTAGTATATAGCATAATACAGTAATGGTAGAATGTGTCTGGCAGAAGTAGAAACGTCCCATACAAATTGTGAACCCTAGTGGAAAGGATTAAAGTGAAGCAGGATACCTTGACGACAAAGTTCTACAGTATTTACCATGGTAAACTATGGTGACAATTCCGTAAATGGTAGAACTCAATTTAAGACTTGGGTGAAAAGAAAACAAAAGAACACAATAGAAAATGTACAAGAACCAGAAAAAAAACAACACTGTGGACAGATCATGGGTCCCTGATAACAAACTACCATTTTCAGGGAGCCAATGGAGATACTCTGGCAACATAACTTAGCATATAAATATTCATATTGTGGTAGTATGTTTGGAGGTAGATGGTACCAGCTTCTGGTGGTACGAATTGAAATATGGTGGTGAGCTGGTGGTGCACGGCACGGCGCTGGTGCGAACTTTTTTGCTAGAAAAATCTAGGGTTTGGCGATGAGGTCCGGGTAACTCACACAATTTTCCAAGTCTTCGAGTATAAAAGGAACAGGAAATTCGCAAATTTTCAAAAGTTACAACTGCACCATTCCTTGTAGTACAAATGAGATGTCCTCTAGTACAGTGATATATTTTGTTTGTTCTAGAAGGAGTGTGTCAGTGGCTGCTATTGAATGAAATAGATACACCAGAATCGACTTTTGTTGTATCTATTACATTGAGTAGTTTTGAATATGATGAAACTAAGTACTCTTCTTTCCCAGTCCGATTCGACTATGACGACAGGGTTGAAAACCGTTTATAAATCATTGATTCTCTGTTGCAGGAGGTGGATTTATAGACTTATACTTGCCAGTATTTAACATTTCTGATTCATCTCAAACCCACTGGACATAGTAGTATATTGATTCTAGTGTAAGGATACACTTTAATTGTTATATTAATAAGAAGATTAGGTGATGAAAAGTTCCCATAACATTCGCAGTTTCCTCGGTAGCATACACAAGAACCCATCTTCGTATGCCGGTGACCGCAATACGACCTTCCATGGATGTCTGATTAATCTTTTTATTAATATATCGATTAATTCATTACTACTTCGATGACGTTTATAGCAACTACTTTGCATTACGGACGTAAATATATCAATTTTTAAAGTTAAATCAATCTAAACAACGGTATTCATTAAACATACATTATGGTTAAATTTTTCCAGAAATGTTAGGGGTCGTAACTGGCCATTCGTAAGTTCCTTCATCAGCAAACAAGTAATCATGCTTGGCTAAGAATGCACGCAATCCTTTTGGTCCTTTGGATCCGTAAGGGTATAACTCTGGAGTGGGTCCTTCTGGAGATTCGATGTACTCTAACAATGGAGTGAATAATTTCCACGAAACTTCCAACTCATCGTCTCTCACGAAATTGGCGTGGTTACCCATGAAACAGTCTCTGATCAATGCCTCGTAAGCTTCTGGAATCCAGAAATCTTCCGAGTATCTGGTAGCGTAAGTCAAGTCCAAATCTGTCAAACTGGTCTTTGTAGAAATACCAGGGATTTTAGAGTTGATCTTCAAGTAGACGGCTTCGTTTGGTTGGATTCTGATGACTAAATCATTTCTTTGAATGGTCTTGAACATGCCCTTGGCAACAGGCTTGTATTGAATTCTGATTTCGACCTTTCCTTCGTCCAAAGCTTTACCAGCTCTCATGACAATAGGAACCCCATCCCATCTTTCATTGTGAATTTGTAACCCAATGGCAGCGTAAGTAACAGCCTTGGAGTTTGGTTTAACGGTATCGTCGTCCAAGTAACCTGGTTCTTTCCCGTCTTCTGATCTGGTGTATTGACCAACTAAGATATTGGTGTGATCAATCTTTTCAAACGCCTTCAAAACCTTGACTTTTTCGTCTCTGATGGCTTCAGGGTCAAACGAAACGGGACGTTCCATGGTCAACAACGTCAACACTTGCAACAAGTGGTTTTGCATGACATCTCTCACGATACCAATGCTGTCAAAGTACCCACCTCTACCTTGAGTACCAAAGTTCTCCTTGAACGAAAGCTGAATCGACTTAATGTGGTTTTTATTCCAGGTTCCGTTAAGCAATTCGTTACCGAATCTGAGCACCAACAAATTCTTCACCATTTCCTTACCTAAATAGTGGTCAATTCTGTACAATTCGTCTTCGGTGAACAATGGAGCCAACTTCTGTTGTAACTCCAATGCCGAGGCCAAATCGTGGCCAAATGGCTTTTCGACAATGATTCTGTTAATCCCTTTTTCGTGGTAACAGTTGTGTTTAATCTGAGTAGCAACATCGGTAAATGCGGATGGTGGTAATGCTAAGTAAAAGATTCTGCTTGGGCTGGCAGAAGTGTTGTGCTTGGCTTCGTAATCGGAACACATTTTGTTCAATTCAAGGAAACCCTCGGGTTTGTCGTAAGCACCGTGGTGGTAAGTACACAAGCTCAAGAATTTAGCGACCTTTTCTTCGAAATCAGGGTGTTTCTTCTCGTTTCCCTTCTTGAAGTGCTGGGAAATTCTCAGTTTGAAGTCCTCCTGGGTCAATTGAGACCGAGCGTACCCGATAATTTGCACCGATTCAGGCAATTCGCCCTCTCTGAACAAACCAAACAACGCTGGGAACGTTTTCTTCTTGGCCAAGTCCCCCGAGGCACCGAACACAGTGATGGTAGTATGCTTGCCACAGCAGTGATAAGACATGATAGACAAAAAATTTACGTGAGTGAAGAAACAAGAAACAGCTATATTCAAGCAACACCACGTACAATTGACAATTGGCTGGAATATATAGTGTTGTTGAAAAAAAAACTATTACTAAAAATTATAAATTCACCGTTGGCTCATATATATAGAATTTTTCAGGATCAAAGGCAATTTCGTCATGGGCCTACCGTGGTACTGGTGGCGGTAGCATACCGCCGTTGGACGACGTTTTTTCTTCCGCCGCGCCAGGGTTGACAGATGCCGCCATTTGTCAACCGACTACTGATGCCAGTTGTGGTCTACGTCTGGCCCAACAATTGGTATAACCGTCGCAAGTCCATTTGGAACAACTGATTAATAATATTCATGATAACACTTACATAACTGATAAGCGTCCGTGATTGTACCATCCTTTGGCGCGATACCTCATTTCACATGAAATCGGACAACAGTATCCCCATTGGGCACGCCGAATTTCCGAAGATGACGACAGCGATGCTCATCACGTCCAAAGAATTCGTTGGCTCAGGGAGAGGGCGACGCACCAGCGGGCACCGTTGTGGTTGTGGTTAATGTGTAGAGACACTGGCTACATGGCTACTGGTACGGCACAATGTCTAGGATGACTAGGTGAAGAATAACACGGAAACCCTATACAAGCATACTTGGAAGCGCAAACGGCGGTGTGTGGCGAGCACGTCTGGCGTACTACTTCCCAGCACGGTAGTCAACGTTTGTGTGGACTGGTTGTAGGTGGAATTTGTAATATAATGTCTTGGTACTGCACCTGGCACATCAGCAAGTTGTGGAAGTACATTGTTTTGGTGGTAGTCCGTTGAGGTGTTGTGCCGGGGCAACGCAACCCAACAGCCCCAACGGCAACTACACCAGTTCTGCTTCAGTTGCGGCGATTCTGTATAACACCAGAGTTACTAACAGTGAATTGCCCAAATGGGCTGCAAATAATGCATATAGCCAAGTCTTACTAATAGGTTTAGCAAGTATAATGTCTATATTAAAGGTATGCTATCAAGAGCAGCGAAAGTGTCGGTTTCTTGGGTGCGAACCGTCAATCCAATGGTACTGCCTCTGTTGCCATTGTGACCGCACCTGGAATCGCTGGACACCGAGACTGCACTCCTGGTCCGTTTATCGCACTTGTCGCCAGCCTATCATTGTCTGACAACGTGACACCTCTACCACGGCATAGGTCTATTTCCCTCTAGACTCGCTAACTGCAGCAATCTTGGCTTGTGCAAAAGCTTCCTCTTTCAATTGTAGCACCCACAGTACTCACTTCTTCCGTGGTCCATTTGTTCCATTTGTGCACTCTTACACTGATTATCAGTATCGTACTTTCTGCATGGCCTATTTTCTACGAAGAACGCTGCCATACAGACGTCTACAGCCGAACCTAATCACTCTAGCCCCGATTACTACCTGAATACACGTCCATTCCCATCCTCTGTTGCTACAAAAATATCACATTCCGAAGCAAATACCACAACTACCCTGGTCGACTGGAGACTGGTTTCCGTATTGCCGTTCTGGCCCCCAATCGTCGTTCTTTTCGCTTCTCCACAACCATTTCTTTTCCGCTGCTCCGCTTTGTTTCTGGACCAGGGGAATTTCTTATCTGATTTCGCGCTTTCGCTACTATTTCTCGTTTGGGCCAAGGTCTACATAGAGCACAAATACAAACACATGCTGGGACGTGTAGAAGTTGGAAGTTGATACCGAGAAACCACCACCCGGCGTTTGACACTCCAACTGGTTTGGTACACAGGCAAAATATGGTCCGACGGGAGTTGTGTTGGTTTCAAGTTCCAAAGCGTATGTGTGCACAAATAGCTCTAGTACAAAAAACCATTTAAGTATTTCTTCCAAACCAGTCATTTGTATATATTAGGACATTGTGTAATATCGTGTTAGAGCTTTAGTGTAGTGGTATAGTATTAGGGCTTTCGTAGAGCAATTTAGTATTAGAGCTTTAGCGGATATCGTTGAGATTAGCGGAAGTAATATCGTGCTTTTGTGGATGTCGTTGAGATTATAGCGGAAGTATCTTGTTAAAGCTTATAATGGATGTCGTTTTAGATCTCTTTCTGGACGTAGGGGAAGAACTGATTACATTATGCGTATCTACACAGATGATGCTCACCATCTCTACTCTTACAGCGTTATCAACACATTCATTGTCGTAGCTGAAGTGAACGTTAGTATACAAGTCTATTTTATTAACCGGTCGTCCTCGTTGTCGTGGTCGTCTTGACTTTGAGAAGTTTCTGTGGTAGGTTTTTGAGCTTTGTGTTTTTCTTCTTCGTCTTCTTCGTCGTCTCCAATCTTGAACATCTCTTCACCCTCTTGATACTCTGGCAACGAATCAGCGTTGAATTCGTCATATAATCGTTGCTGATCACGTTCAGCCTGTAAATCGTATCTAGCTCTAGTGATTTCTATCGAGTCTAATTCCTCAGCATCACTATCAGTATAGTCTTCTCCTGGAATGATATCAAACTCATATTCATCTCTTCTTCTTCTCTTTCTACGACCCGATCCTGGTGTTTTATGAAATTTCATGAAGATAACAACTACTATGAACCCAAACACAGCAATAGCCATGAAGTATTGCCCAGTGTGGTCAGCAGTAAATTGTTTGTTTTTCCCTTCTTCATTTTCTTCTTCAGGTTCACCAGTTGGTTGTGATTCCTCTGGGTTATCTTCTGGTTTGTCTTCAGGTTTTTCTTCAGGTTTTTCTTCCGGTTTTTCTTCTGGTTTTTCCTCAGGTTTGTCTTCAGGTTTGTCTTCAGGTTTGTCTTCAGGTTTATCCTCAGGTTTGTCTTCCGGCTTTTCTGCTTTCAATTGCTCTAGTCTTTCACGTCTGACTTGAGCATAGTCCACATCTAAATCGTACTTCTCTGCCTTATCAGCATCAATAGATTCACCAAAGAACCGTAATTGCCAGTCATTGAACAAAATCTGGTTATCATTTGGTGTGTCTTCATCACCAAACACCTCAAGCTTCCACTCTCCAAGACCATCTTCTCCCCAGTGCGCAACCGACATAAATGTCCAGTTTACAAAACCTCTTCCTGATACATCACGAGGTCTGAAGGTAGCCAAATCAGATACAACACCACTTGGACTCACCAATCTCACACCAACTCTACCTCTGTTCGCAGAAAGAATGTTGACTTTTACAGTAATGTGCTCGATTCTTTCAACGTTCATCACTTGTAAGTCGTCCTTGGTAATGTTCACCGAATGTGACATTATCTTTTTCTCGTCATCACGTTGACCAACACTGTTCTTTCCCTTAACAGTAAGACTGTCTCTGACAGTCATAACATCACTGTAGTACCAAGCTTGTGGCTTTACATTTTTCCATTCTTCGGCATAATGAGCAATAGCATAGGCATCAAGCTTCCCGTAACCGTATTTGTGAGAGTACTTTCTATTCAATGCCGTCACTTGGTAATTACCATCACCTTCATTGACAGGAACAGTCGACATTAACGTCACGTATTGCACATCTCTCCATGTTAAATTTGGGTTCACTTGCAACACCAAAGTGTAGATACCTGCTGCCAATGGAGCAGCAGCAGAAGTACCCCCGTGGGCAGCACTACACTTGTTTTTGATATCTGTAGTGTGGATATGTTCCCTTGATCCCGAAGAATACGTTACCACCATCACCGCAGAACATGGTTCTGCGTAACTTGGATGTAAGCCCTTATAGTCAATGGCACCAACAGTGATGGAATAGATACTATTTGTGTACCCATCAAAATTACACGAGTCCTGGTATCTTCCTCCGTTCCCAGAAGCAAACACATACACACTT
>ERZ778017.3909-NODE-3909-length-10051-cov-6.484794_pt1 | contig 10051 bp, 3 predicted proteins | sample MGYA00375747_ERZ778017 | MGnify/ENA primary metagenome ERZ778017 (study PRJEB29350, sample SAMN05509838) | bioreactor metagenome | biome: bioreactor; material: wastewater | place: South Africa: University of Cape Town | collected 2014-03-17 ... | reverse complement strand
GAACCCTGGTGGTGAATGGCATCAGCCAGTTCATCCGCCACTGGATCCAATTGCGGTCTAGGAATAGCATTTGATGGTCTGGTGTACAAGTCGTCGTCGTCGTCGTCGTCGTCGTCGTCGTCATCACCTACAAACAAGTTATTCTTGGTTCTGGGCAAGTTCATAAAACTCCAATCGTCATCGATATCGTCCATTGGAGCATCTTGAAGTGAGGTTTCATTTTCTGCCTGCGGATTGCTACCAGATGTAGTGTTTTCGTTTGTTGATGTTGGTAGTTGTACTTCTTCGTCGTTGTCATCTATTATACCCTTTGCTATTTTCAACTTTTCAATCTCCTTGTCGATTAATTCACGTCTGTAAAGTCGCAATTGCGACGATTTGGCTCCTAATCTACGCAATAAGTGAATACAATCTCTAAAGTTGGCCTTGGGAAAGAGCCCATGGCACCAGAGCTGGTAGAACTGTAGCACCGTAGACAAGTTATCATATTCGTGGTCAAACTTTGCAGCACGACTAACAGACTGGCCGGCGTATTTCTTCTGGAACTTCCTATCGTTCTTGTGGATGGTTTTCGTCACGTCTCGGTGGTGTTTTAGGATGTAGTCAAGACCAGTAACTGGGTTGAAGATTCTTTGGTTGTCTAAACGGGCAACACGGGCTCTTTTTGTTAATTTTATTTCTTGGTCAAGGCCCAAGATGTCGTCTTGCGCCAGAGGCGGTGATTTCGCCTGGTTTTCCTGGTCATTTTCCATTGCTGTAGAAAGAGATCAAATAGTTGCAAAATAGAAAAGTAAATTTCTGTCGCGTATAGAGAATCCCAAATAGAAAAGAGAAACACGAGAAAACATAAAATTTTGTTAGTAATAGGGGCTGTTTTATATGTTGAATCGCTTCCAGCACTTCAGTTTGATAGGGTCACCAAGTTTCAGATACGGTTTACTATATAAATTGACGAGGTTTGCTAATTTTCCCTCTTAGAGCCATCTGACGGCGCTGAAAATGGGCATGGTGGACAATATGGTACGTAGCATTATGAATATATTGTGATATCTGTCAATACCACGGAAAGTTTGGTTTAAATTCCCCCTATGTTTCTCGATTCAATTTTGCGGGCATGAAAAAGTATACTTTTTGGTGTTTCTCTGGCAGCAATGAAATACTCCGAGTACTTGCCACGAGTGAACGCGGTGTCTGTAGTGGTGGATTTCGACGAGGAAGTGGATGCGATTAAGCTGATATCGTTGAAACTGCCCCAGAATTTGGTGATTTCTGCTACCAACACCTATGACATCACTCTAGCTCACCCAATAAACCAATTGAAATTGGGCAAGGTTTCCTGTAACGACGGAACTCTACAGTTGACGTTGCTCACAGGCGAAACCCGTGATAATCAGAATGTGTTTATAGACCAGGGTACCGAGAAATGGAGCTGTGCTGACCTACGGGAAAAGACTCCAAAACTGGATAAGAATGCCAACTTGTTTGCTTTCAAATGTGGAAAGTGCCACAATACTGTAGTAGATTCGATCAAGTACAAATTTTTAGATATGCCATCTGAGTATTGGTACGAACTAATGGACTATTGGCACTGCCATAAACCTCATAGTAATTCGCCGACCGACAAGAAGTACGAGGATCTAAAACCTCCAAACGACACCACAGTGTTGTTGGGGGTCAATTATCTACTAGTGAACAAAAACGAGAGTTTCACGGTAGATGCAGATCAAATCAAGTGTAGCAAATGTGCCCATGTACTTGGCGATGTAACCACTGGTCCAAGGCTATTTAAATGGAAACTACACCTTTGCTACGGAGAAACCATAGAGACATTTGCATACGAGAGGTTTATCTACAATATTATCATCAACAAAGTCAATTCCCAGGCATCTCGAAAATTCAGAATTACTCACGATAACACGACGTTGTACATCTGGGTAATCAATTTGGGAATTGATATTTCTGTCAACGATAAGATTGAGAAAAATACCGTAAAATTGTTGTACCACACGAACGGCAATGCTGCTGATGAGAGCGAGTACGAAATATTGGCTATCCCGCAGGATTTAGCTGGGGAATTTATTTCCAGTCTTAAACTGGGAACTTCGCAATTGCCTAAAACGTTACGGCAAGTACAAATGGGCCCGAACCAGTTTTTTGTGAGCCATTTGTTCGTGAATGGGTACGGAAAAGTATAGAATGTATTATAGTATGACATGACAATAAATAACTTTGCTCTAAATGTAAACTCTAGTTGGACTCAATGATGTCCTTGACGATGGGAACAATTTGCTTTCTTGATGCTGACAAGATGTCCTGGTTGTAGATTTTGAACTCACCTTTGATTTGGACGTCCTTCTTCTCGATCTTATCAAGCTTATAGATATTAGAATTCAACTGTAGTTTATCCTTTGCCAAATCGTGCAACTTGTTGAAAACCTCCACGTCCTTGTTTTGATAGTAATAGGCAAATTCTCTGGTGTATTCGTCGTTTTCCTTCTTGGTGTACGACGAAGTGATGATGATGATATCGATATTGTTCGTTTTTAAGACCTCGGTAAAACTAGATTCTAAGTCTTTGTGGTAGTTCTTCACAATCCATGCAATGGACTTACCAATCGAACTGAACCCTACGGAAATGTTGTCGAACTTGAACTGCTTGTAATCCTTGTGTAAAATGTCCACCAACGAGAACCCTGTTAAATCCTTCTTAGCATCTTTCAATTGCTTGTAAAAGTCGTAGAAACCATTTGATCCATTTTCCAACGCCGAGCTGGAATCACTGGGTGCTATACCATCTACGTCCCTGACAAACAATGTAGAGTCATTTGAGAATACTGTTTGGTAAGTATTATAGGCAAGAGTATCTTCAGACTCAACTTTTTGAGTAAAATTGCTAGTGTCAATCAACAATGGTCCTAAAAGCAACAGTATAACGTCTTTCTCAAGAGCCTTCTCCTTTAAGATACTGTTCCAATAATTAAAAATTAAACTAGTACATGATCCGCAAGGCTTGATAATTCTTGGATTGGCGTCCAAAAACACGTTTTCGTCAGCATGGTGGTCTATAATGCTTACCACATTGAGTCGATTAGTCGAAAAGTACTCCGTTAATACGTCTCCTTGAATATTACAGTGGTCTACAAGTATTAAGTCGACTTTCGAAGACTCTTTGGTCAATACTTTGAAGTCATCAATGAAGTAAAGTAAATCCTGGTCGATCGAATGAAACAGTAACAACTTGATAATGTCTCTTCTCAACTTAAAGTCTGATTTAGGGATGTTAATCAAAGGAGCAACGTACTGATTCGTGTGTAAGTTATTGTAGTACGAGTAAATAATAGCAGAGATACATGAATCCATATCTGCTGATTGGTTTCCTGTAACGAATTTAAGTGTACCATTGAGATTTAGCTTTAGCTGTTGCAAATAACTCTTCAAACTCATGCTTTCTGGTTCTTAATAGTTTTATGTATAAATCCGAAGGACAGAAAATAGCGTGATGGCCGTCAAAATACTGGCTTGTAAACGGAAAAACGCACCAATCGTGTAAAAAACCAAACTACGCCTTTGGAATGGTTCAAATCGTACGGAAACGGAAACGCTGGTGGTGATCTAGCCTACTTCTTTTTCGTCTGAAAAGAGTCGATTTTTAAAACATAGTGAATCTGTAGCGCTACCATCTTGGAAATTTAACGTTCAGCCGTACCAAACGAACCAACGTGGGATGCCAGTAGGTGAAACCGTGGTGTCTCGGTGTTCTTGGGATGGTTTTTGGCTTAAGATTACAAGTGGTTTCAACTTTCTTTACTACTTTCGTCTAGCTGTAGTGATATGTGTATTCAACTGTAGTACTATTTCTAAGAAACTTACAACTGTTGTATGAAGACTAGCTCATTGCTAGGTTCTTTTGCTGCCTTATTTGGCATAGTGCAATTTAATGTCTAACCATTGTCTGGCAACAACTTGATCAGGAGTTAACGACACATCTCCATAGACAATAGGTCTGAAGTAGAAGAAGAACCAGACAACTGGGATCGAAAGCACCACCACAATTGTAAGTGTTTTCATACGGTTAACTGCCAAAGATCTTCTTCTCATGCTTGAGTTGTTTGAAGTGATGAACTCAATCAATCCTCCAGTAAACAAGGCCGCAATCAAATGGGCTGGTAAGTAGTGATGTAAGAACTTTTGACGGTTCATCAAGTAGAATGGGAAGTAATGAGCAGCCCAGCCAATGAACAAAAACCCTAAAGTGTTGTATAATCTCGATCTGGCTTTATCAGTCAAGATGTACACAGCTCTACGACGAGATATTTGATCGGCAAGAACTAATCCAACATACACAGCCAACACACCAACTTCGATCCAGAACCCAATGACGTTACCGGTGAAGAAGATTTGTTTTCTTTCATCGTTATCGTTCCAGAACGAAACCCCAGAAATTGCCAATGGCCAAGAATCAGGCTGAGAAGCGAATGGATGTTCTGACGACAACAAGTTGTTGTGTTTAAACATCAAACCTTGCAATTCCCACCATTTCTTCAAAAACGGAATCTTCTTTATTTCTTTTGGAACATATTGTCTTCTCTGGTCGTTTTCCTTCAAGTTGACAATATCGTCAATCACCCAAGTGTTTGCTTCCTCAGGAATCTTCTTGTTTCCACTAACTTCTTGATGTCCAAAACCCCATGCTGGTAACATTTCGTCGTCGTGGGTCCACATGGCCACCACGGTATCAACATGTAAGACTCTGAGTGGAGTAGCTTTTGACTTGACCAACTTTACCTTATTGTTGGAAGCACCTTCGGCCAATTTCACTCTAAACAAGGTTTCGTTGTACTTGGCATCAGCATTTTCCCCGTGAGCAATTGTGAATTCTTCGTTGGTGGCTAATAATGGCGAGGCAACGTCGTGAGTTAAAAGATAACCACCAGTACCTACATGTCTTAATCTGAAAACATCATTGGTGAAAACCTCCTTACCGTTATGTGTAGTAACAGGAAGGATTTCCCATTGATTGTTGACGTCGTTGGCAGCATTTTCGTCAATCACACAGGTAACTTGCTGGGTGTTTGACGAGACTCTACCATCTTCGTATCTCAACGGATAGACGAAATCATGAGAGTGCAAAAATGCTCCCGTACCCTTGTGTTTTATGGTGATGATATCGTGGTAATGGACGTCTTTGGATAATTTAGCCATTGGGGATTCCAATAACGTTTCTTGGAACTCGGAGCTCATGAACGAATCACCAGGACCTGATCTGTTCAAAATGGCAAAGTGTAAGTAAAACCAGAACAAGTAGATCAAAAATGGCATAACAATCAACGACCATGCTCTGGCAGCAAAGTGTTTTGAGAACTGTGGCATAGTGAGTCCTCTTTTGATATCTAACAAAATCCACAATTCGTGAACAACAGCAATTCCAATAGTGAAATATGTGAAGACACCAACGTATTTGGTGGAAATAACACACGATAATGATACCCCAGTAGCGTGCAACCAGATCCACCACCATTTAGTGAAAGGTTGACGACGGAAGGTAGAGAACTTACTGTAGCAGAAGATGGTCAACGCAACACTCAAAATCAAAGTCGCGTCCAACAAGATCAATCTCGAATCAATGACATGAGCATTGTCGAAACATACTAAAATCCCAGCAAAAGTGCACGCAGCCACTCCGAACCCTAATGTCTTCATGGTCAAAAACATAACGGGAACAGTAGCCACACCCTGGATAGCCAGCAACGATCTGTACCAAACGTATGGCACGCTATTGGCAGTGTAGGAGTCCCCGATGTTGGTGAACTTAAAGCTTCCGTCGTAGCCAATTAACCACCCCCAGAATGCTATCAACAACTTGGCAAATGGGGGATGTAAATCAAAGAAGTACGTCCGTTCCAAATAGTAACTGGCAAACTTACCAAAATGAACTTCGTCAAACACAACCTTATCAGGCCAGCCAATCTTGGTGAATCTCGTGTAGATCGCTAACAAGGTCACAATGACTAGTGCTATAAAGTACTTTCCACATGGTTCTTTAGGCTCAATAGGCACATCCTTAGAGTCGTCAACGACGTCGTTGGCACGCACTTCTCCACTGGACTTCTTTCCTCTCTTCCTCAATGCTTGAGACATGGCGTCAATCCAGTATTTCCCTTGGTGGTCACAGACTTACAGGAGGATTCGATAAATCTTATTTTGAAATATTTCATTTTCAAAATGTACACGGTATTTTTTCTAGGTACAGTACCACACCAAATAGCCTTTCCTAGTAAATCGGGTTTTGTGCAAGGCTTATGACGAAAGGCAGAATGCAACTGCACCGTGGAATGTGGAGGTGCGACAGAGTTTGTTTTGGAACAAGGCAGACGTTGATTTTGTTGGAGCATTGAACTGAAATGAGGGTTCTCAATAGGTCTTGTGAAAATCCGTGGCTCGTGTAGTTTGGTAGTAGATGCCTCTGAAATGCGTCGGAACATCGATGGCTCATTTGGGCGTAGATGTGGTGAGTGATTTATTGCACTGGGTTTTATTTCTTGTGGAATAAATATAGAGTAGATCCAGCACTTTTCTCTAGAGATGTAGACAACACGGACGTTTTCTGAAATTTCGGTCCAATTTATTTGGCTGCAAAAAAATGGAACCGGTTCTCATGAAAAATCATCTAGCCAGACCATCTAGTAATTTAGCTTCACAGGACACAAAATGTTCTATGCTAGCACAAAGTTGTTCGAAAGCTTGTCTCCTGGCATAGTGGGGCCCATGGGTCTTGGAAAGTAAATATTGTTCCATTCTGAGCCTATTTCCTAGCTGTTCCCATGCATAAATCGAGTGGCTCCTCTCTGTTCAACCATTGACATCCAGAGCACCATCCCCATCTCTAATTCGAGGTAACCTTTGCCCTTTAAATTTACATTCAAGGATTGCCCTACTTGAGTTTATTCGTTACCACAGATTCTACATTCGATTACCATTCTCTTTGTCTCTGCTACATCTTTTTTGATCTCTTCTGGTACCCACCTCTGCCTCTAAGAATTGGTTGCTGTTGTGCGTTGGTTGTGTTGACGTTGTTTGTTGCTCTGCTACCTGAAACATAGTCTGGGAAGGGGAAATTTAACCCCGTTTGTGTATGCGGTGTGGTATTTCCTTGCGGTGAAGTTCTGCTTCCGTGTCCGTCTGAATGCGAGTAGAATGAATCGGAAGAGCTGAACGCTTCTCTGCTTCTCTCTAGCATATCTGTAACATCGTTTGATGGAATACTTGTTCCTATTGACGATTGGGGAATAGAGATAGGTTTCGACGATGTCAACTGTAAAATTCTATTGTTCTTCTCTTCAAGCAACCCTTCATACTTCAAAATTGTCGTTGATAATTGTTCGATTTTTTTATCGTAATGCTTGATGTAGGAGTTGATACTTTCTCTTGCCTCTGACTTGATTGCTTCTTGTCTTGATTCAAATGTTTTATTTGCGGTATCGTTCTGTTCCTGAACAGCATTTAACTGCTCACGTAACTTGGTGTTTTGATCTCTGATATTAATGATTTCTTGCTTCAACACAAATACTTCTTCATCCGTATTTCTTTGAGTAGTACCTTTTGGTTTCAATGGCACTGGAGTTTGAACAGATTCTTTATTTAATTCCAATTCTTTTAACAGCTCTTCTAACCCAACTAAACGATTTTTCAAATTGTCGATCTCGTAATCTTTTTGAGGAATGACCTCTTTGACATTTGAAATGTAGTAGCTATTTAATGATTTGTAGTCATCACTCATATCACTCAACTTTTCGTGCAACTGTTTGTTCTCCTGTTGAAGTTCTTGCAAACGCAAAATTAAATTGGTAGTTTCGAGGTGGTGTTCACTTTCAATTTTCTTCAAATTTGACACTAGGTCTGTCATGCTATTGTTCAAATTGGTGACGTTATCCTTATTTTTGTCATTAGTCTGGGCAAGTGCCAGCTGGATAGATTGTTTCTTCAATTTCATCTTCAACTTGATATAGTTGTATTTGTTAATGTATTTCATATAGCTACAGAATTCCAATTCATTTTTCAACAATAATAGCTCTCTGTGGTAAAAATCTAGAGCATTTCCAGAATGCTTGTCGGTATCTGTATAGGTTCTTGTATCGATTGATGTTACTGGAGATGTAAACAGATTAAATTTTCCATCAGATTCAGTAGTGGTTGGAGTGAACTGTCCCGCTCGAATGGAGCCTGCGTCAGACGAATTTTCAGGTCGGTCAGAAGTTGTTGATTCGAACTCTTTCAAGTCAGATAAATCCAGTTTCACGTTTGGCGATGACATTATCTTTTTTGAAAGGTTAGTTGTAGAATTGGTAGTGCTCAGATTTGCCATACTATTCATAGAACTCTCTCTGTGGAATAGATTCTCGTGCGTTGAAAACAAGTCATTTAATGGACCCTTAGAAACATCGTCAGGTGCTGAATCGTCAGTAAATCCATCACCAAATTTCACGTCTCGGAATTTTATAGACTGGTTCAGACGCGATAAACTTGGCGGAGCTTTTGAGTCTATTACTAGATTAGTATTGACAATTGAAAGTTTCCGATTAAAGTTGTTTAAAAAGAGTTTTGCTGATGGTCCATCCTTGATATTGAATGACATTGGTCCTCCATATGACGAGTTCCTTGAAACATGCTTGGAATTGGCCGTAGATCCAAATCCAGAATTCTGTTGAGTTATGAGAAACTCAGTAATAAAGTCTGGATTTAAAGCAAAGCACGCTAGCGAAATTTCTGCGGGGCCAATTTGTCCCTTATCGCTATGTGACTCCTTTATCCATTTTGTGGGATTCGCAAGTTCGTCTTCAAGGCTTTGTGAGTCAATATCAATGAACTTGGGATGAACCAAAAATGACATATACTGACTTTTCATTTTCTCAGCTATAGTGGAACGGGAAATGTTTGTCAAGTCAATAGTGATACTCATTGAAACGAGTTTCTTGTTTCCAAAGTATTCAACTGGGTTTCGACAAAACTTACTAAAATGAAGTGGAAACAAACCATACAACAAAGTACCAAATTGAGAAAGCTGCTGATCAACTTTCGAAACTACGTATTCGTTTGGCTTCTCTGCTGGCAAAGGTTTGTAGCCCACTGACTCTTGGTCCAATATCTTTTGATATTCAGCAAAATCGACGCTTTTGACATTTTCCCAAAAACAAAGCCTGAAGAAGACAGTTAATAGTTTGTCAATATAATTTGATATCGTATCGTCAGTTTGAGTGATTATCATGATCGTTATCGACAACTGTGCTAGAATAGTAGAATCATTCAAGTCGTATAGCAAACCGTCTAGTATGATGTGGATTAGTTTAGGGTCAATAATGCTTGAACGGTTTGCGTCTTTGGAATGGAGTAACGGTGCTTTATGAGGTTCATGAAACGGCAGATGAAACCACGACAATGGCTGAATATCATCGTCGAACGAAGACAATTGTGAACTTATTAAGAGGAGAGCATCTAGCCTGTACTTTTGTAATTCCAAGTAACCACACAATATCAGCAAGTATTGTCTCCCATGACTTTCACCGTAACTAGATAGCAATGACTGACAGTTGTGTTTAACAAATCTCAATCTTTCTAGATACACCTGGTCCTGCTCCGTAGGCACTTTTAGGTCAATTAATGAGTAATCTTTACCAATAAATATATCGATTATGATGGAAACAATGTTCTTTGAAATCTCCAGTCGCTGAATCAGTAGACGAGGATCTTGTGTAGGCAGAGAATTCATCAAACTCAGCACCAACGTTCTACATTTGTTCACGAATTTGAGATCATAGCCAGCAGAATCGATTGCTGGTCTCATATAAGTTACTAGCCAGAGATGAATCTGATTCCAATTCAAAGTTGGAGACAATTTAGTCACAATATCGAGGAAAACATACTGTTTCGAGATGTGGGAGTTCCCTTTAATGTAGGTGTCGTACAATGAGAATAGTTCCTCGTTGAGGTCTGATGCCTGAGTAATGGATGCCAAGGTACTGTGCTTCGAAAGATACTGCTCAATGCTGGTTTCAAC
>ERZ778017.3907-NODE-3907-length-10055-cov-3.109200_pt1 | contig 10055 bp, 9 predicted proteins | sample MGYA00375747_ERZ778017 | MGnify/ENA primary metagenome ERZ778017 (study PRJEB29350, sample SAMN05509838) | bioreactor metagenome | biome: bioreactor; material: wastewater | place: South Africa: University of Cape Town | collected 2014-03-17 ... | reverse complement strand
AGCAAGAAGTGCTGGATGCAGTGGAAGAATTGAATCAGGACAAAAACGTGCAAGGCATTTTGGTGCAACATCCATTGCCCAAAGGAATGGACGAAGACGCCGTATTCAATGCCATCGCGCCGGAGAAAGATGTGGACGGCGTGGGCGTTGTGAGCATGGGAAAAGTACTTTCCGCCCAGCCCGGCTACGCCGCTTGCACGGCGGCGGGAATCATCAATTTGCTGGACGGCTATAATATCGACATCAAAGGCAAAAATTGCGTGGTGGTGGGGCGCAGTTTGATCGTCGGCAAACCCGTCGCCATGTTATTGCTCAATCGCCACGGCACCGTCACCATCTGCCATTCGCGCACCGCGAACTTGCCAGAAGTCATCAAAGGGGCAGACATTCTGGTGGCGGCTGTGGGCAAACCCGAATTCATCACCGGCGACATGATAAAACCCGGCGCAGTGGTGGTGGACGCCGGATACAACCGCGTGGAAGGCCGCAAAGGCGACGTGGGCGATGTGGAGTTTGAATCCGCAGCAGAAGTGGCATCCTACATAACCCCTGTCCCCGGCGGCGTGGGGCCAATGACGATTGCGACGTTGTTGCAACATACGTTGCAGGCGGCGGAGAAGAAGAATATGTAACACACTAAGGAAAAGGGAGCTTGCATGAAACCATTACTAATTGTTTTAATTTCTTGTTGTTTAACAACTTTTGTAATCGCACAATCGAAGAAAGAAGTAACACAACATCCTATTTCTTATATTCGTAATGTGCCATCGTATGCGCGAACGTTAATGCCAGCTCACAGCAAAAGTCTATTTTGGGGCAAGCTCTCTATAAAATCGGATAACGACACAAAAGGATTTCATTTGTATTCTCTCTATGCTCCAGAGTTAAAGAGCGAGAGCGGGGTAAAATGTCATTTCGCGCTCGATATTTTTACATTATACCCCAAGCCCCACCTCATTAACCGAATTTTTCTTATTTATCGATACGCTTGGCCACCAACGACCTATGGGATGTCATTTACCTGGATGGACAAAGAAGAAAAAACTATGCCGTTATTGGTTGTTAGGAGCTTTGCAGATGGCATTTATGGTCCCCTTGGTATAGAGCATTTTATAGCCCTCCCTCATGGTTGGTCAAAACAACCCAGCGTTACTAACTTAAATTTTGGTGCTTGGCGCGCTTCTGACACCATCGGTGAAAAGAATATTCTTGCGCGCGAACAAAACGGCTTAATTGGAATTCAAGCCTCAGTATTTCCCGCAACAGGTGAACTTTCACCCGAACAAGTAAAACGCGACTACACCTTTAAGTTACTGTGGGATTGGGATCGTGAAAAGTTCACACCACATTCAGAGAATAAATCCGTCATTGACCGTTACTTTGTGCCTTATCAATGAACATTAGAATGTAATGGTAGCAAAAACAACAAAAAGTACTTTTGATTACCTTGATGAAGATCGCGCTCCAGAACTCAAAGAGCATTCTCGTCTTACTCGTCATCAATGTATTAACCGCTCTGTATGCGATTATCACATTGCGCATGGCGAGAGTATTCGCCCAATGGCTTGGGCGGTCTTTTTGCTAATAATAGGAGTTGTTTCATTTTGTATTGGTATCATCACAACAGTTGCCAATGCACTGCGGAGGAGATACATCAATGCTATCCTCTGCTTTCTATTCTCCATCACTCCAATTCCACTCGCTTTCATCATAGTTTATATATTCATCGCGATGAAAGGGTTGAAAATTCAGCCGTAAAATAAAATGCTAAGAACAGACTCTCTTCTGCAGAATGTTTGCACTCGCGAACGAGAAGCAAACTGCAATAGAGGAAGTTGTTTATACTTTAATTATGCGAACAGGCTTTGTTGAGAAAACCGGAAAGATCGAAGATATGAACAGGGATTTCGATCGCGAGTTCTGGCAAACGCAATCGGACACGCAACGTTTCGCAGCGGCGTGGGAACTTGTTGTTCAGGCATTTATAATTCAAGGAAAAGATGTTAGTCAACTCCGACTTCAAAGAACTGTTGAGCATTTTGGCCGACAAAGGCGTTAAGTATCTGGTGATCGGCGGATATGCTGTCATCCGATACGGAGAACCGCGGTACACCAAAGATTTGGATTTGTGGGTCTTTGCTGACCCCGAGAACGCCCAAGCAATCTTCTCTGCGCTGAAGGCTTTTGGGGCACCGCTTACGAATCTCACGCCGGATGATTTTTCCGAGGAAGGCTATTTTTACCAAATGGGTGTTCCGCCTGTGCGTGTAGATATTCTAATGTCTGTCCCTGGCTTGTCATTTGACGACGCATGGGAACGACGAGAAAACGTAGATTTCGATGGCGTGATTATGCCTTTTATTTCCAGGCAGGATTTGATTATTTCCAAACGAGCATCAGGCCGGCCACAAGATATTTTGGATGCAGATGCATTGGAAATTCCGCAAGATTAAAATCGTTCTTCAAATGCTTGATGACAACAGAAATACGCGGTGTAAAAGTACTTTTAACACAACTCTTCCGGCTTCATAATAGAAGCCACAACCTCCAAATCGTATACTTAAAAGTATGAAACTTAAAATTGTCGTGCACGAAGCGGAAGAAGGCGGCTATTGGGCGGAAGTGCCGTCCATTCCCGGCTGCGCTACGCAAGGCGAGGATTTTGAGGATTTGCTCCACAATTTATATGAAGCTGTGGAAGGTTGTTTGTCAGTTGATGTTGCCCCCACACAGAGCTTTGAGAGCGACCGCATTTTAGAGATCGCTTTATGAAAACTATCTCTGGCAAAAAGTTTTGCCAGGTAATCGAACAAAGTGGCTGGTCTTTGTTGTGCGTCCATGGTAGCCACCATATTTACGGAAAAGCCGGTTCGATTGTTCGCCTTTCCGTTCCTGTTCACGGAAACGACTCGTTAAAAATAGGACTCTTGCGTCACTTAATGAAATCCGCTGGACTTTCGGAAAACGAGCTTTAACACTTCATCAGTTCCTCAACTTACAATGCGGCTATCCTTTGACCAAACACCCAGCACCCAAACCACCACCGACGCAATCTCGGTCGGTGAACTTAACACTCAAATCAAACAGGTTCTGGAAAGCGCCCCACATTTGCGGCAGATTTCTGTTCGTGGCGAGATTTCTAATTTCCGTCGTCAGCATGGTTCGGGGCATTGCTATTTTTCGTTGAAAGATGAAACGGCGCAGATTCGATGTTGCCTTTGGAAGTTTCAGGTGCCGCGTGTCAAGTTTTTGCCTGCTGATGGAGACCGCGTTGTGGTGCGCGGCAAGGTGGATTTCTATGCAAAAGGCGGCGAGATTAGTTTTATCGTGGAAGCCGTGGAGTTCGCTGGTCAAGGCGCGTTGTGGGAAGCGTTTGCGCGGCTCAAGATAAAGCTGGAGAAAGAGGGATTATTTGATGCCGAGCGCAAGAAACCGCTGCCGATATTTCCGCAGCGTATCGGCGTTATCACTTCTGCCAGCGGCGCGGTGTGGCATGATATTACGCATGTATTGGAGCGGCGCTGGCCGATGGTTGCGGCTGTGCTGATTCCCGCTGTGGTGCAAGGCAGCGAAGCGCCGCGTAGCTTGCAAAATGCGTTGCGCCAAGCCGCAAGTTTGCCCAATTTGGATGTATTAATTATCGCCCGCGGCGGCGGCAGCGCGGAAGATTTGTGGTGTTTTAATGATGAAGCGCTGGCACGGCAAGTGGCGGATTTCCCATTGCCAGTAATTTCTGCTGTGGGACACGAAACCGATTTCACCATTTTGGATTTCGTGGCAGATCACCGCGCGCCAACTCCATCAGCTGCTGCGGAAATGGCAACTCCTAACCGCATTGAAATTAGCCAGCATCTGAGCGGTTTAAGAGTGAGGCTAATTCGTCAAAGCAGCATGGGGATTTCACGTGCGCGAGAAGACTTGCAGCGATTGCAACAACGTGCCAAATTAGCACATCCCGCTGCGAGAATTGAGCGTGAACGCGAGAAATTAGAACAACTGAATAATCGCCTCAAAAGTACTTTGGTGCATCGTGTAAAATCAGAGATACAACAATTGGCAAATCTGCGTGGGCGTTTAGCAGCGCTCAATCCCACGCGCGTTTTGGAACGCGGTTATGCATTAGTGCGCGATAATAACGGTCATTTAGTCACCAGCGCCGCATTGGCCGCGCAGCAAAAAGTACTTTCGGTGATCTTTCATGATGGAGAAGTTCAAGCAGATGTACGCGAGTCGTAATCTCCCCTGTGACCCAGTTTTTCCAGAACACGTTTTCCCTCATAGCATGCAATTTTAATTTGCTCACCATGTCTTGTAAACTGACATGACATCAATCAAAATGCCTACAAAAAAGACAACCGAAATTAGTTTTGAAGATCGCATCATTGAGCTGGAAAATGTGGTAGCACAATTGGAAAGTGGCAACCTGCCGCTGGAGCAATCATTGCAACTGGCACAGCGCGGGCAAGAGCTTTCGGCGCAATGCGAGGAGTTGTTGAAGAATGCTGAATTAAAATTGGAAGAACTGTCCGCTGTTAAAGATGAGGAGCCACGGGAAGATTTGTTTGCGGATGAATGATCTCGCTGACATCATTGCTCTCTGCGTCATTCTTAAAGAGCGACAGCGACCGAAGAATCCCCTTGGGATTACGACATAGTGCGTTGAAATTGGGGGGATTCTTCAGTCGCAAGCTCCTTCAGAATGACGTGGCGCAACTATGAATTCTTAGTAACCTAATGAATAAATTGGAAGACATCCACTGGCGCGTGTCGCCAGATACTATCGAAGAAGCACTGCGAAAAGTACTATTATGGGATTGCGGCAAAAGCCTGGAATTGGCGCAATTGACCGAGGCGATGGAATATGCGGCTTTGGGCGGTGGTAAACGATTGCGCGCGCAACTTGTTATCGAAGCGGCTAGGGCAGTTTGTGATCTGCATAAAAGTACTTTTGTGCTGGAAGACTTTTTGCCAACTGCGTGCGCCATCGAACTGATTCATGCTTATTCGCTGGTGCATGATGATTTGCCATCAATGGATGATTCCGACCTGCGGCGTGGTCGCCCCAGTTGCCATATTAAATTTGGCGAGGCACAGGCGATTCTGGCGGGCGATGGGTTGTTGAATCTGGCTTATGAAGTACTTTTGCAGAACGCTAAAAGCACTTCTGCATTGCAAGCGGCAAAAGTACTTTCACAGGCGGCTGGCAGAATTGGCATGGTTGGTGGCCAATATGAGGACATTTGCTGGAGCAATATCAGCGATTTGCATATTGACGCGGAGCAGCTTATGTCGATGCACGCGCGCAAAACCGGCGCTTTGATTCGTGCTGCGGTGGAATGTGGCGGATTGCTGGCAAATGCCACTGACGCACAGCTTTCACAATTGCGCGGATACGGCGAAAATCTGGGAAAAGCTTTTCAGCTCCGCGATGATGTGCTGGATGTGGAAGGCGATCCGGCGCTGATGGGAAAAGAATCGACCGATTTTGCTAACGACAAATTAACCGCGCCAGCAATGTTGGGATTGGAAAAAACCAAACAACTGGCACAACTCGCCAGCGATGACGCACAGGCCAATCTCGTCGACTGGGGCGAAGCGGGAAAAACCTTACAACAATTAGCCGTATTTGCCGTCACTCGTCATAAGTAACCAGTCACAAGTGATCCGCCTTGTTTTTGTTATCCTTTACTATTAATAATGGGACTTTTGCAAACTATCAATTCACCGGCAGATGTGAAAAAGCTGGAGTTAAATCAGCTTCCCGGCTTGGCCGGCGAAGTGCGTCGTTATATTATTGACACCATCGCGCAGACCGGCGGCCATTTTGGCGGACCTTTGGGCTGCGTGGAAATCTGCATCGCGCTGCATCATGTGCTGAATTCGCCGAAAGATAAAATTGTGTGGGATGTGGGTTATCAGGCTTACGCACACAAAATCTTGACAGGCCGACGCGATCAATTTCCCACTTTGCGGCAATGGGAAGGCGTTGCGCCATTTCCGCGCGTGGAAGAATCGCCGCACGACACCACTAATCCCGGCCACGGCTCCACATCTATTTCTGCCGCGTTGGGTTATGCGGTGGCGCGTGATCTGCGAGGCAGCGACGAAACTGTGGTTGCCGTCATTGGCGACGGTTCGATTGTGGGCGGATTAGCGCAGGAAGGCTTGCATCAGGCCGGACACTTGGGCAGTAATCTCATCATTCTGCTCAACGATAATGAAATGGGAATCAGCAATAACTACTCGTCGATGGCCAAATATCTGCAACGGCTGCGCACCGACTCTGCTTATCTGCACGCACGCAATAATTTGGAAGAGATGCTGCGTCGATTGCCTGGCGGTGAGTTGATGCTGGAAGCGGGGCAAAAAGTGAGAGCGGGCGTCAAGACGATGGTGTTGCCCGGCATGTGGTTTGAGGAATTGGGCTTGCATTATCTGGGACCGATTAACGGCCATTCCATCAACGACATGATCACCGCGCTCAAAACCGCGCGAGCCTGGGGCGGACCCGTTTTATTGCACGTGGAAACGGTGAAAGGCAAAGGATTTGAAAAGGCGGAAGCCAAAGCTGGCCAGATTAAATGGCACGCCGCCACTCCAGCCGATCTTGCACCGAAAGAGACGACATCGCCAGCGTCTGCCAAAAAGGCACCTTCGTATACACAGGCGTTTTCAGATGCCTTAATTGAACTTGCCACAGAAAATGAAAAGTTGGTTGCCATCACAGCTGCCATGCCGGGCGGAACTGGCATCGACAAGTTCATTGAGAAATTCCCCACTCGCGGCTTTGATATTGGCATGATAGAGGAACACGCCGCCACTTTCGCAAGTGGTCTGGCGCTCGGCGGATTCCATCCTGTCGTGGCGATTTATTCCACCTTTTTGCAGCGTTCATTTGATCAGATTATCCACGATGTGTGTCAGGTAAGAGATGGCCTGCCAGTGACATTTGCATTGGATCGCAGCGGCCTGGTGGGAGAAGATGGCGCGACGCATCAAGGTGTTTTCGATCTTTCCTATTTGCGTTGTATTCCCCACATGACGATCATGGCACCGCGCGATGAAGACCAATTGCGTCACATGCTCAAAACCAGCACGGAGATGGACACTCCTTCGGCGATTCGCTATCCGCGCGGCAGCGGAGTCGGCGTTTCCATGGATGGCGCGATGCAGACAATTCCAATCGGTACAGGTGAATTGCTGCGCGGCCAGGAACTTGATGAAATCGATCTTACCGTTGTTGCAATTGGTTATTCTGTACAGGAAACTCTGAAAGCGGCTGATGTACTTATTGCAGAAGGCGCGCGGATTGCCGTGTTCGACGCGCGGTTTGTGAAGCCGCTGGACGAAACCGCGATTTGTGATCTGGCACAGCGCTCCAGACAACTCATGACCGTGGAAGAAAATATGTTGCAAGGCGGATTTGGTTCGGCGATCCTGGAACTTCTCCACCGCAAAAACATTCTATTACCTGTGCATCTTGTTGGCGTTCCGGATCAATTCATTCATCACGGTTTGCCGCAAATACAACGCGCCACTTTGGGATTGGATTCCGATGGTATTTTAACTTCTATGCGCCAACTATTATCATCCAAAAATGGAAATGCTGTACATAAAAAAGTACTTCTACAACACTCATGAAAAAACATCTTTTTTTAGCTTTGCCTCTTGCCTGTCCTTTGTTATTCACCGGAAGCGCTTTCGCCCAGAAGGCCACGCCTGTGCTGCCAGGAAACGGCGCAAAAACCACTCCGACAGCGCCACCAGCGAAACAACCCGCCCCCCAACCAAATGCAACATCCGCTCCAGCCAATTCTGTGTCAAACATCCAGCAAGCAACTGAAGCTTATAACGCTGGAATTAAGGCATTGGCGAAAAATGACCTGACGGGAGCTGCCACGAATTTTGAGGTTGCAATTCAACTTTCGCCCAATGACGCCAACGCCAATCTGTATCTGGGTTATGTGCGACTCAAACAAAGTAATTGGAGCCAGGCCGTGACGGCGCTGGAGCGTGCCAAGGCCAATATCAATTCGCTGGATGATTCATTGAAACCGATTTTGTGGAACAACCTTGGCTTGGCATACGCCAAAACTAATCGGCAAAACGACGCTTTGAATGCTTACAATCAAGCCTTGCTACTCGACAAAAACTACACCGATGCGAAATACAATTTGGCTTTTGCGCAGTTGACCAAAAAGGATTACAAGAACGCACTGGCCAATTTGCTGGATTTGCGTAGCGCCAATACCGACGACACTGCTTTTCAAACCACCATTTACAACGGTATTGCGACGGCTTATGAAGGCATGAACAATTGGGCAAGCGCATTGGGTGCTTATAGCAAAGTGGTGGAACTGAACGGCAACGATGTGGACAGCAGATTTAATTTTGCTTTAGCATTGAAAAAAGCCGGACGTTCACAAGATGCCATAGACCAATTGCAAACCTTAATCAAAATGCGCTCCAACTATGTGCCTGCACTTTCCCTGTTGGGTGATATGTATTTGAGTCAGCATCAATGGAATGACGCTGCGAAAGTGTTGGTGCAATACAGCAAAGCCGCTCCCGATGATTTTAATGCGTGGTTTAATCTCGGCGTCGCTTACGACCACGCCTCGAATTTTGATAGTGCGTTGGCTGCATATAATAAAGCAGAAGCGTTAAATCCCAAAGATCCAGCAGTGAAAAATAATATCGGACGCATCTATTTCAAACGCGGTGTTTATGATGATGCAGCGGAAAATTTGCAAGCCGCTTTAAAGATCAATCCTGCCTTTGATGACGCCAGGTTGAATTTGGGATTAGTTCTCATGGCGCAGGAAAAGTGGAAGGATGCTGCCGATCAATGGAAAACCTATCTGGATACATTGCGCGATCAATTGCAAGCACCGGGCGTTACGGCAGCGGATAAAATTGCTATTGCCAACCGCGGCGCTGATGCGCACAGCGCTTTGGCGTTGTGCTATATGCACGCAGAATTATACGCCGACGCGCGCGATCAATATAAGAAATTACTGGCGACGCAACCCAATAACGAAGATGCCAAAGTCAATCTGGCGCTGTGTTATTATCACACGCGTAATTACACAGACTCCGTAAAACTCAATCGCGAAATCATCGCCGCCAACCCCAAGAACGCCATCGCGTATAATAATTTAGGCGTGGCACTGGAAGGCCTGAACCGCATCGGCGAAGCGATGGACAATTATCAGATGGCCATCAAAATCAATCCCAATTATAGCGACGCCAAAAATAATCTGGCGCGCTTGAATGCCAAGACTGCAACAAGTTAAACAGTGGAAGCGGCGTCTCGCCACTTTATGAAACTAAACAGCGAGACGCCACTTCCATTCACATCTACAAAAGTACTTCTACCCTTATGAAATCAATCGGCATCGTGGCCGCTCCATCCAAACCGCAAGTATTAGATCTTTCCCGCCGCATCATCGAGCTATCAAAACCACACGGCATAAAAGTACTTTTCCAGCGAGAGTGCGCCATTGCCTTGGGACGTGAAGACCTTGCGAGCGCTCAGGAAACCGATTTAGCTCAGTGCGATGTGCTGATCACCTTAGGTGGAGACGGCACTGTGTTGCAGGCCGCCAGATTGGCCGTGCCATTCGACAAACCAGTGCTCTCGGTGGATTTGGGTCGTCTCGGCTTTTTGGCAGCCGTTCCTCCCAATGAAATCGATGCAGCATTCGAAGCGCTGATTGCAGGGAAAACATTTATCGTCGAACGCATGTTGCTGGAAGCCGAAGTGGTGCGAAAGGGCGAAGTCATTAGTTCAGGATTGTTGGGATTGAATGACGCAGTTGTGGCGAAAAGCGCTTTAGCGCGAATTCTCCGACTGTCCATCATGGTTGCCGGCGATTTGGTGGCGCAAACCCGCGCCGATGGCCTGATAATTTCCACACCCACCGGTTCCACCGCTTACGCTCTATCTGCAGGAGGCCCCATTGTTCATCCCGACGTTCCGCTCTTTTTGCTCTGTCCGATTTGTCCGCATTCGCTGACGCAACGTCCTTTCGCGGTTTCATCCAACGAGGTCA
>ERZ778017.3905-NODE-3905-length-10060-cov-27.453273_pt1 | contig 10060 bp, 9 predicted proteins | sample MGYA00375747_ERZ778017 | MGnify/ENA primary metagenome ERZ778017 (study PRJEB29350, sample SAMN05509838) | bioreactor metagenome | biome: bioreactor; material: wastewater | place: South Africa: University of Cape Town | collected 2014-03-17 ... | reverse complement strand
CGCAAGCAGGCGCCGTTCCTGACGCCGAGCGGCGTGATGAGGGAGCTGGCCTATATCGCAGCGGCCATGTTGGACGTGAACTTCGCGCCGACCCAGTCGGACTCGGGCGTCTGGGAAGCATCCTCATCGTCTTCGGCGTCGCCGCCGCAGCCGCCTGGATCCTGACAGCCGCAGCCGGCGCCGAACAGTTCGCCTTCGTACTGCAGAAGCTGCGGTACGGCTCCTGAAGGTTCGCCGGCTTCAATACCGGAAGACACTGAACTGATGAAGAGAACCGAGCAGGCGACCTTGATCGCCTCGCGCATACAGCGCGCGCTCAAACGGGCCGAGGACGGGCAGGATCAATCGATCGAACGTCTCGGGGGCCTCGCCCAAGCCCTGACGCGCGGTCGAAAGGACGCGGGCCTGTCCGCCACCGTCGGCCAGCCGGCGTTTGACGCCCTGGCCAGGGCGATGGCGGCCCAGGTCGCCGCCCAGGCCGCAATGGTCGAGCTGCATGAGGCCCTCGCCAATGTGAAGGAGACGACGCGCTTCCGCGGCGTGCAACTGGTCGGCCTGGACAAGGAGGACCAGCAGATTCCGCGCAACGTCCGTCTCTCGCTTATCGAACGGGTGGGCTGAATCATCTGTGGGTGGCATGGTGCGTCATGTCGCCCATTTTCCTGTTCACGATCATCCTGCTGGCCGTTGCGACGGGGCTCGCCCTCGTTCGCGGCGGCCCCTGGGAGCGCGCTGTGGCGATCGCCATCATCGTGGCGGGGGTGATCTCGGCCGTCGCCCCGTTCGATCATCGGTCGCCGCCCTGGTTCGCGATCGGAGCGGACGCGGGGGTGTTCCTGCTCCTTCTGTACGGCGTCGTCAGCAGCGGCCGTCGGTGGTTGATCGCAGCGGCGGGCTTCCAATTCCTGGTGCTGGCCACCCACTACGCCTTCGCCTCCAATCTGCAGCTGGAGCAGTGGGGCTATATCTCGGCCTACTATGTCTGGAACATCGGCGTGATCGGCTCTCTCATGATCGGGAGCCTCACGAGAAGGCGCAGCCGGTCGCGGGTTTAAACTCGTGCGCCGCCGGGCGCTTGTTGAACGCCAGCGAGGGTTAGGGCGTATTCATCACGCGCCTACATTCTCCTTTAAGTTGTAAATATGATGATCGTCGCGTCATGAGGTGCGATGATGCGAAGCTATGCACGTATCCGGGGCGCAGAGCGCGAGGGCGCAGCGGCGGTTGAGTTCGCCCTTGTAGGGCCGGTGTTCTTCCTGCTGCTGGTGGGGATGGTCGTCTACGGCGCCTGGTTCTGGATGGCGCATTCGGTCCAGTCGGCCGTATCCGAGGGCGCGCGGGCGGCGATCGCGGGGCTGGATGCGGCCGAGCGGGAACAACTTGCACGAGAGGTGGTCGAGACGCAGCTGAAGGATCTCGGCCTCAAGGCCGCCGACGCCGTCGTGGGGGTGCGGGCCGAGCCGGGGCGGGTCAGGGTGGAGGTCGCCTATGATGCGGGCGGTCATCCGCTGATGGCCCTGTCGCCGCTGACCGTGCCGCCGCCCCGCACCATTCGCCGCGCCGCCGTCATCCGCGTCGAGGAGAGCTGAGATGCGCCCGCGCCGACGTATGAGCCGCTGGGGCGACGACCGGGGCGGGGTGGCCGTCATGGCGGCCGTGTTCGGCGCTCTGATCTGTATCGCAGCGGCCTTGGCGGTTGATGTGGGCTCCATGGTGCTGAAGGGGCGCGAGGTGCAGGGCGCGGCGGACCTGTCGGCCCTGGCCGCCGCCCAGACCCTGTCGCAGCCTTTGGCGCGGACCGAGGCCGCCGCCGCCGACACCGCCCGCGCCAATCTGGCGGATCTGGCGAGCGTGCGGCTTCAGCTCGGCGGCTATACGCCGGATCGTCGGTTGAAGCCCGCCGCACGTTTCACCCCTGGCGCGGCCCGCCCCAACGCCGCCCGCGTGGTTCTGAGCGCGCCGGCGCCGCTCTATTTCGGCCGCTGGATCATGGGCCGCGACAGCGTGACGGTGTCCAAGTCGGCGACGGCGGCCCTGCCGGGCGGCCAACCCAGCGCCATGTTCTCCATCGGCTCGCGGCTGGCGAGCCTGGACGGGGGCCTGGCCAACGCCCTGTTGTCCGGCCTGTTGGGGAGCCATGTGTCGCTGACGGTGATGGATTATCGCGCCCTGGCCGACGCGCGGGTCAATCTGCTGCAATTCTCGGACGCCCTGGCGGCGGAGCTGGGCGTCACCGCGGGCGACTATGACGCCTTGCTGGCGCATGAGGCCCAGACCGGCCAGGTGCTGAAGGCGTTGGAGGCCGTGGCCGGCTCTGGCGCCCAGAGCGCGCTGGGCAAGCTGACCCGCCTTCCGACGAGCGCGACGGTGAAGCTGGATGAACTGATCGGCGTCGAGGCGGATGCGCGCGAAGGCTTGCGGCGCGGACTGAACGCCGAGGTTTCGGCCATGGACCTGTTGATGGCGACGCTGCAGACCGCCAATCAGGAGCGTCAGCTGGCCCTGGACGTGGGCGCCCGCACGGGGCTGGCGGATCTCGACGTCATGCTGGCCATCGGCGAGCGGCCCAATCGCGCGCCCTGGCTGACCGTGACCAGCACCGGCGAGCCGATCATCCGCACGGTGCAGACGCGCCTCTATCTGAAGGCGACGGCGTTGGACAAAGTCCCGCTGGTCGGCCTGCTGGCGCAGGTCAAGGTTCCCATCCTGGTCGAGGCGGCCAGCGCCGAGGCGCGGCTGAAGGCGGTGCAGTGCCAGGGCGAGCCGCGTGTTTTGATCGAGGCGCGGCCCGGCGTGGCCCGCGTGCGTCTGGGCGAGATCGACGAGAAGCGCCTGCGTGACTTTAAGTCCGAGCTTAAGGTCAGCCCGGCCAGGCTGGTGTCGCTGCTGCTCATCACCATCGAGGGCAGCGCCGATATTCAGGTCGCGGATATGGAATGGAGCGAGCTGCGCTTTACAGGGGCTGAGATCGGTTCGGCGCAGCCCAAGAGCGTCAAGGCCAAGGGGTTTGCGAATGGGCTGCTGACGACCCTGTTGCGGGACACCAAGCTGACGGCCCTGGGCATACCGCTGCACCTGGCGACCCAACTTCTGGCGGCCGTATTGACGCCGCTGGGGCCGGTGCTGGACGGCGTGGTTCAGCCGTTGCTGGAGCTGCTCGGCGTTCGGCTAGGCGAGGCCGACGTCTGGGCGCATGGCGTACGCTGTCCGAACCAGGGCGGCGTTCCGCAACTGGTCGGCTGAGATCAGCGCTTGGAAGAGGGGATCAGCCCTCGGCGGGACGCAGGCCGTTGGCGGCTTGCTGCACGGCGGCCGGACGGCGTTGGCCGCCGGCGGCGATGACGCGGTCGATGCGGGCCTTCTCGGCGCGGAAGGCGGCCAGATCGGCGCCCGCCAGGACGGTGCCTTCCTGGGTCTTGATGCCGGCCGGATTGATCCGCTGGCCGTTGCGCCAGATTTCATAGTGCAGGTGCGGACCGGTCGAGGCGCCGGTCGAACCGACGTAGGCCACGACCTGGCCCTGGGTCACGCGTTGACCGGCGCGCATGCCCGAGGCGAAGCGCGACAGGTGGCCGTAACCGCTTTCCAGGCCGTTCGAGTGGCGGATGCGCAGCCAGTTGCCGTAACCGCCCCAGCGACGGGCCTCGACCACCACGCCGTCGGCGGGGGCCACGACCGGCGTGCCGGTGGAGGCGGCGAAGTCCATCCCCTGGTGCATCTTGCGATAGCCCGAGATGGGGTGGGTGCGGACGCCGAAGTTGGAGCTGACGCGACGGAAGTTCTGCAGCGGGGTGCGCATCATGGCGGTGCGCGTGTTCTTGCCCGTGGCGTCGAAATACTGGGCCGTCTTCGAGCCGGCGGGCTGGAAGCGGTAGAAGGCGTGGCCCTTCAGCTCGGCGTAGAGCAGTTCGCCGGTTTCCACCGTGCGGCCCGATTCCGTGACCGTGCGGTCGAAGACCAGGGTGAACTCGTCCGACGCGCGCACGTCGCGCTGCATGTCGAACTTGTGGGCGAACAGCTGGCTGGCGCGACGCACCACGGCCGAGGTGGCGCCCAGTTCGCGGGCGCTGGCCGACAGGGAGCGCTGCACCTTGTCGTTGGCGACGACGGTTTCTTCGGTGATCTTCTCGTCCAGCGAGCGCAGGCGAAGGGCGCCGTCGAAGCTGCGCGACACGGTCAGCTGGCTGGCCGGGCCGGTGCGCATGGTCAGGCCGATCAGGCGGGCGTCGCCCAGGCCGCCGCGCGGTTTGGACACGGCGGTTTCGAAGCGCAGGCCCGCGCGCATGTCTTTCAGGTCGAAGGCGCTGGCGACGGTGGCGGCCACGGCGCGGGCCTCGTCGGCGCCGATGCCGGTGCGGCGCACGGCCTGCTCGAAGGTCTCGCCGCGGCGAATCTGGACGGGGATGGCTTCCGGGGCGGTCATGCCGGCCGGCGCGGCGGCGGCGGCGTAGGCCTGGGCTTCCAGCGATTCGATCTGCGCCGCGGTCAGGGCCGGAACTTCCTCGGCCTTCACCTGTTCATATCCACGACCGGCCAGCAGGGCGATGCCCACAGCGGCGCAGGTCGTCAGCAGGTGCGGCGCGAGCCGGACGGGCTGGCGGCGAGGATCGAACTGAGCCATGGGTCCCCGGCAAGTCGGCGACGCGTTCCGCGCCAAAACAGTCGAATCTCGACGCGTTTGCCGGTCGCCCGACGAACGCGAAGCGAGCCGTATAGCCCGCACGTCCCATCTTGGGAAGATGGAATGTTACGATTGGTTAACGTGGCGGCGATGATGTGCAGTAATTTAGCGTTCTGCGTGAGTCTCACGCCAAACTTCGCCTTCTTGTAGTCGAGGTCGATTGGTAGTGGCGGAGGTGTCACGCCGCAGTGCTCATTCTGCAACGACTGTTGTTGTCGCGCATTCTGTGGCGTTGTTGCCCTTCCTGTTAAGTTGAACGCCGCGCCCCCTTGACCGACGACATCGCCACCTCAGGGTCCGACGCCGGACCCGCTCATTCCTCTGGCGCGCCGTCCGGCAAGGGAAGGCCGCGGCTGCGGCTGGCGGCCCGGACGCTGCTGATCCTGCTGGCCTTGCTGCTGGTGCTGGCGGCGACCCTCTATCTGAACCGGCGCGCGGCGGCGCGCGAACTGCTGGTCGGCTGGCTGGATCGCAAGGGCATCGACGCTGACGTCGAGGTCGAACGGCTGGAGCTCAACGGCTTCGTCGGCAAGGTCTCCATCGGCGACCCCAAGAACCCCGATTTCAAGGTCGAGCGGGTCGAGGTCGACTACGCCGTGGGCCTGCCGTGGTCGAAGGCCGGACTGGGGGTGACGCCCAACCGCGTCCGTCTGGTCCGCCCGATCGTTCGTGCGGCGTGGAAGGACGGCAAGCTGTCGCTGGGCAGCCTTGATCCCCTGGTCGAGGAGTTCACCGGCAAGCCGCCCAAGCCGGATTCCCGCGCGCCCCTGGTCATCGTCGAAGGCGGCCAGGCGCGGCTCGACACCGAGTACGGCCCGCTGCGCCTGCTGGCGGACGCGCGGATCGACGACGGCAAGCTGATGCGGCTGTCGGGGCGGATGCCCGCCGCCTCGCTCAAGAGCGGCGAGACCGAGGCGCGCGGCCTGGGCGGGGTCATTGAGGTGACGACCGTGGGCGACCGCACGGCGGTGAAGCTGGACGCCCAGGCCGAGCGTTTCGCCGTGGCGGGCGTCGGCGGGCAGGGGGCAGCGCTCAGCCTCAGCGGCGACCTGCCCTACCCGGACATGAAGACCCGGCGCGGCGACGGGCGGATCGGTCTGACCGCGCGGCTGACGGCGGATGAACTGGCCGGGGCCGGGACGACGGCGCGTCAGGCGGCGGCGACGATGAATTTCGCCGGGGCGGTCGAAGGCTGGCTCAACGCCTATAGCCTCAAGGGCGAGGCGAAGGCGTCGGCGACGGCGGACCGGCTTCAAGGCGAGGGTATGGAGGTTCGCCAGGCGGCGCTGGACCTCAGCCGCCTGACCCTGTCGACGTCGGGCGGGACGGAAGGCCAGGAGATGAAGTGGCGCGCGGCCTCGCCCCTGCGGCTGACGGCGGCGTCGGGCCGGTTCGGCGAGAACCGGCTGACCCAGGCGGTCGTCGCCTCGAACGCGATTCAGGCCGGGGGCAAGGGCGCGGCCTTCGAGGTTCAAGGGCCGGCGACCCTGACGGCGCGGCGGCTGGCGACCGGCGACGTGACGCTGGACGGGGCGCAGGGCCGCCTCGACTTCGACCTGGTGCGGGATTCCATCACGCGGATCAGCGCGACCGGCGCGCTGGGGGCGGATCGGGTTTCGGCGCCGGTGCTGGGCGCGCCGCTGGCCGACGATCTTCCGGAGCTGGCGGAGTTGAAGCGAGCGCTGGGCGCCTTCGCCCTGGATGCGCCCCAGGTGAGGCTGATCAGCGACAACGCCGGGGTCGAGCTGACCCTGCTGCGGCCGATCACCGCCCGCCCGGCCAACGGCGGCGAGCTGAGGCTGTCGGCGGCGACGGGGCCGGTCCTGTCCCTGACGGCGGGCGGGGCGACGCGCGGGGCCTTCAGCGTGGCGTCGATACGCGGCGGCGGCCTGCCCGAGGCGCGCTTCGACGGCGTTGAATGGCGGCTGACGCCGGGCGGTTTCGCGGCGAAGCTGAAGGGGCAGGCGGCTCTGGACTTCGGTCCGGCGCGCGGGATCGCCTTCAGCACCCAGGGCGAACTGGCCTCGGCGGGCGGGCGCCTGACCTATACGGCGAGCGACTGTATTCCGGTGACGCTGGACAAGCTCGACCTGGGCGAGAACTCGGTCGAGGCCGTGTCCGGCCGCGTGTGTCCGACGTCGGCGCCCTTGTTCACCGCCCGCAACGGCGCCTGGCGCGCTCAGGCGCGGCTGGCCGAGGTGGCGGCGACGGCGCCCGTCTTCGAGGTCGGCTTCACGGGCGCCGAGGGCGATCTGGTCGTCGACGGCGCGGCCAATGGGCTGTCGATGCGGGTGGGCGTCAGCAAGGCCCAGGTCGCGGATACGGCCGATCCGGTCCGCTTCCTGCCGCTTCAGGCCAAGGGCGAGGCGCGGCTGGCGGGCGACGTCTGGACCGCCGGATTTGATCTCAGCCGACTGGAGCACGCCATCGGCCGCGTCGAGGTGCGCCATGACGTTCAGGCCGAAGCGGGCGGGGCGGTGATCTCGGCGCCCAGTCTGACCTTCACCGAGCATGGGCTTCAGCCGGACGACCTCAGCCCGCTCGTGGCCGACTATGTGAAGTCGCCGGTCGAAGGTTCGGCCGGGTTCGAGGGGCGGTTCGACTGGGCGGCCGAGGGCGCGACCAGTTCGGGCGTCCTGACGGTGCCGGAGCTGGATTTCACCAGCCCGGCGGGCAAGGTCCAGGGGCTGAAGGGGCGGGTGGAGTTCACCAGCCTGACGCCGCTGATCACCGCCCCGAACCAGACGCTGACCGCCGACCGGGTGCAGACGGTGACGCCGCTGACCGATCTTCAGCTCTCCTTCGGCCTGGACGAAAAGGCCCTGACCATCGGCGGCGGCCAGATCCAGGCGGCGGGCGGGCGCATCAGCGTCGAGCCTCTTTCGCTGCCGCTGACGCCGGGCGAAGGCTGGGGCGGGGTGGTCGTGGTCGAGGGCGTGCAGCTGAACGAACTGCTGAAGAGCGCCAATCTTCAGGACAAGGCCGAGTTCGACGCCGTGGTGTCGGGGCGGCTGCCCTTCACCTATGACCCCAAGGGCGGCTGGCGCATCGTCGGCGGCGTGCTGAACGGGGTGCGGCCCGGCCGCCTGTCGATCCAGCCCCAGGTGTTCGACGACCTGTCCGCCGGCGGCGGAGGCGAGACGGGCGTGCCGCCCAACACCATGCAGGATCTGGCCTATCAGGCCATGCAGGATCTGGCGATCAGCGACCTGACCGCCGAGGTCAACAGCCTGGACCAGGGACGGCTCGGCGTTCGCTTCCGCATCAACGGCCGCCACGATCCGCCGGAGCGCGAGCAGCTTCGCCTGACCTTCATGGAGTTGATCCGTCGCGACTTCCTCAACAAGAAGCTGAATCTGCCGTCGGATACGCCGATCGATCTGACGCTGGACACGACGTGGAACGCCAACCAGATCATCTCGGATCTTCTGGAATACGCCCGGCGCGGCGAAACGCCCGTGCTGACGACGGATGAAACGCCTTGAGTTGCGGCCGCGCTTTGTTCAGAACCCATTCACACGCCGCAGCGTTTAGTGGCGATGACTTCCAACGCCGCCTTCGGAGACCGGCCCCATGATCAGCAAGCGTCAGATCGTCGCCATGCTCGGCCTCGGCGCCGTCAGCCTGGCCGCATGCGCGCCTACGGTGAACATCAAGTTCAGCGAGCCGCTGCAGATCTACGCCAAGCTGGACGCCGACATCCGCATCAAGCTGGACCAGGAACTGCAGAACCTGCTCCGCGAAAACCCCAACCTGTTCTGATACGAAAGGGGGCTTTGACATGACTTACCGCAAACTCTTCGTGGCTGTGGCCGCTGTCGCTGCTCTGGGCGTCGCCGCCGGCGCCGCCGTGGCTCAGACCGCCTCGCAGAAGGCTCTGGTCGATCAGGCCAAGGCCGCCGGCGCGGCGGGCGAGCAGGCCGACGGCTACGTCGGCGTGCGCACCTCGGTCGACGGTCCTACCCAGGCCGCCATCAGCGCGACCAACGCCGGCCGCCGCCAGGCCTACGCCCGCAGCGCCGCCGACGTCGGCACCTCGGCCGAAGTGGCCGGCGCCCGGATGTTCGAGACCCAGCTGCTGCCGCGCATCAGCTCGGGCCAGTGGTACAAGAACGCCCAGGGCCAGTGGGTCCAGCGCTGAGCTGAGCCATGACATCGACCTCCAGAGGCGGGCGGCTGGTCCGGCTTCTGCGGTCGTTGCTCCTCGCCGTCGCCATATCGGCCGTCAGCACGCTTGGGCTGGCGGCCTATTGGCGTCTGATCGGCGGGGGCGAGATGAGCCTGCACGGCTGGATCGCCATGGGGCTGGGCGTGCTGGGCGCGGTCGGCCTGGCCTGGGGGCTGATGGCCCTGGCCTTCCGCTCTGATCGCGACGGCTGGGACGATCAGGTCGACAATAGCTTCGACCCCGGCATCGAGAGCGCCGAGGACCGCAAGGACGACGACCTCTACTACTAAGGCTTCAGGCGGCGGCTTCCGCCTGACCGGAGAGGGCGGGCAGGAACAGGCCGCGCGCCAGGGCGTCCACCACCGGCACGGCCACGGCGTCGCCCATCAGCTTCAGCGCCGCGCTTTCGCTGGCCGGCAGGCGATAGGCGTCGTCCACCCCCATCAGGCGGGCGGCCTCGCGCCCGGTCAGCCGACGCATGGCGACGCGGCCGCCGTCGACGATCACGACGTACTGGCGCGATGAACCGCCCGACGGCGTGCGCAGGCATCCGGCCAGACCGTCGAAGCGCATCTCCAGCCGTTGCAGCTTTTTTCCGTCCTTGGTTCGCACCCGGCGGAAGGCTGCGCCGACGCGCCGCTCGCCTGAGGCTTTGAGCGTCTCCAGCCGCGCCCGGTGCAGCGGCGACAGCATGGTCAGCAGGGTCTGCGTCTCCGCTTCGCTGAAACAGGGCGCCTCGGCCTCCAGAACGGTCGCCAGGTCGAGGTTGCGGCGCGGCGGAACGGCCAGCCGCCACCAGGCCCAGTTCGCCTTCGCCGCTTCGGGCAGGCGCTCCCAGGCGGAGATCAGGCGCGAGGAATGGAAGGGTTGGGCGGGGGCGGGCAGGCGCGGCCCCTCGACGCCCCGCATGGCTACGATGAACAGACGCGGGCGCGACTGCGGCAGCCACAGCCCGGCGTCGATTTCCAGGGCGCCGACCGTATAGCCCGCCTCAGCCATGGCCCCGCAGACGGCGGCGAAGTCCTGCCCCTCGCCCGAGGTCAGCAGGCCGACGACGTTCTCCAGCACGATGATGGGCGGGGCGCGGCCTTCGGCGTCCAAACCCTGCATCAGCTTCCAGAAGCCCCAGAAGGCGCCCGAGCGCTGGGCCTTCAGCCCGCCGCGCGCGCCCGCCAGACTGACGTCCTGACAGGGCGACGACGCCCAGCACA
>ERZ778017.3902-NODE-3902-length-10072-cov-7.600180_pt1 | contig 10072 bp, 6 predicted proteins | sample MGYA00375747_ERZ778017 | MGnify/ENA primary metagenome ERZ778017 (study PRJEB29350, sample SAMN05509838) | bioreactor metagenome | biome: bioreactor; material: wastewater | place: South Africa: University of Cape Town | collected 2014-03-17 ... | reverse complement strand
ACGTCTTCTATCGGCAATACGTCATCCTCTGCCCACTTGGGTAGAAGGCGGTTTAGTTCTTCGTCTGCTGCAGAGAGGGAGTACAGGTCGGTGTCCGTAGGAGCTCTGAACCCGCGCTTCCTGTCAATTCTGGTAGCAACAGCATAAAGAATACTGCCCATACGCCCTGCCTGAGCCTCGGCCTTGATGTAATCACCAGGAATAGCTAGTCCGTCCCAAGGGCTTATTGCATTGCCTCGAGAAACAGTGCCATCACTCGGATCGAAGTCAATTGCTTCCCCTTGCACGATTTCGAACTCTGGCGCGTTTAATGTCTGACCATTTCGGACTGTTACCATCCTAACTGCCGCATTGCTCTTACCTTTGGACAGCCACCAGTTAGGCGCTAGAGGAACAGGTTTGCCAGTCCGTGGACACTTCACGCTACGAGCAAATAGGTAAGAATTATTGTCGCTTTCGTCTGGAAGGTTGAAGTATGGTTCTAGCCGCTTCCGCATTCGAACTACTAGCTTTTCACCGTATTTGGATAGGTCTTTCGCAAGGACTGCCCCATATTGCGCGGGGGTCTCTAGCCCGACTCGCAGAACGCTCGCCGCGATAGGATTCAAGTCGTTCGCCACGGCGGAAAGTCCATATCGAATGGCTTCGTAGGGAATTGAGCCCCCGCCTGCCGTCGGATCAATTATCGAAGGCAATTTTCCCCACGTTGCTACTAATACATCATGCAAAAGGGCAAGGTCCGTGGAAGGCGGACTATTCTTGAAAGCTTGCCTGTAACCATACGCTTTGGCGCCCAGCGTAATCCCTTCCGCTGTGGCGATAGCAATACGTTCCCTAGCGGCAACTGGGTCGCCTAGGATTCCGCACAGCCGAAGGAACCAAGCCTTGTAGCTTTCCTCGGTAGCCAGTTCCCTGGCCTTCGGGAAGTTCTCAGAGAGATGTTCGCGCCACACCGGCATAACGCTTCCCAATACAGCGCCTGCACTAGCGACAAGGGGGCGTCGGGCCCACCACACATGAAGAGTCTTAATCTTTGGAAATTGTCCCGGTATGGGAGCTGACTCTCGTCGACTCTCAATTCCTAGCTCGGTTACAGGAAGCCATTCCTCGATCAAGACTTGTGGACGCTCGCTCACCTTCACTCCTCAGCCAAGAACAGTCGTAGAGCACGCTTGACACGAGGGCCGTCGGCTCCAACGCATTTCGCGTACCAGTAGTAGGCTTCTTCAGTCGCCATGTAATCCACGGCGTCGACCATATTGCTCTTGCGGCGCCCCTTCTTTACCCCCTCTGTTGCGAGAAGCACGAGCGCAAGACGTACGCCAGCGTCCTCCCTGAGTGTGATTGGCGCCTTTCGGCGAGCGGACAGGACGGTGCGGTTGTGTCCGCTCGTCTTCAAAGCTAGCTGAATAGCGGTGGCAATCTCCCGCGTCCGGCCGGGGTTGGCGCGAGCGACTAGCGTTTCATTGCCATTCAACTCGAAAAGCTCTAAGCCGAATTCCTCCCCAATAGGCTGTACTGTAAGGCGAAACCCGCGAATGTCATGCTTCGCTTTACTTCTTGAAGCCTTGCTGCTTTTCATGGGTGAGCCTTTACGCTGACTTCGCCAGGTTGCTGCATCAGCAGGACTCGACGCAGTTGTTCGATGCGGCGATCAGTAGCCAATACGGGCGCATCGAAGGACACTTTGAGGGTGAGGTGACCCTGCAGTTCATTCGCTGTGGCAGCTACCGCGAACAGGGCATCCTCAATTCGCTGAAGTTCTTGTGAGCTGCCTTCAACGCTAAACTCTCCGCCGCCTTGGAGGGGCGCAAAGTCCAGGTCAATTGCTAGTGCGATGTAAATGTCGAATTGTGGGAGCATCGTCACGGCTTGATGCAACTCTCGGATGGGCTTAATACCTTGCTCAATTTCCGCACGGGCGGTGATCTCAATTGCGCGGATTCCGTCCGGCCAGGCAGCATCCTCAACCTGATTGAGAACATTCTGGAACGCTTGGCCGATTGCACCCTTCGCTTCGATGGTTCTGGGTCCAGTGGGCCGACGACCGAGATCCAAGCCTGCGGCTTCGGCCGCCTCGCGGGATAGAACCGTAAGGGAGTCGAGGGTGGGTTCAAGGGGTGAGCGCAACAGTGACTTCGGACAGCATAGCAGCGGGGGTTCGGAAGCCCAGCGTCTTGCGGGGGCGTGTGTTCAACTTCAGGGCGATAGCGTCCAGTTCAGCCTGTGAGTAACTACTCAGATCCGTGCCTTTAGGGAAGTACTGTCGTAACAAGCCGTTGGTGTTTTCATTACTGCCGCGCTGCCAGGGGCTTTGCGGATCGCAGAAGTAAACGCTCACGTCCGTGGCGATCGTGAAGCGCGTGTGCGCCGCCATCTCCGGCCCGCGGTCCCACGTCAGGCTGCGCTTGAGTTGCGCTGGCAGGCTCTTCACTCCGTCGATTAACGCCTGCGCCACGCTGTTGGCGTCCTTGCCGTCGAGCTTGAGCAGCATCAGGTAACGCGTCGTGCGCTCCACCAGGGTAGCGACGTGACTGTTCTTACTACCGCTGAGCATGTCGCCCTCCCAGTGACCCGGCACGGCGCGGTCCTCCGCCTCAGCGGGCCGTTCGCTGATGCTGACCAGGTCCTTAATCATCCCCCGGTTCTGGTTAGCGGTGCTGGCGCGCTTGCTCTTGCGCATCACGCGCCTGGTGCGCAGGTGCCTGGTGAGCTCGTGCTTCAGCGCACCGCGTGCCTGCACGTACAACGTCTGGTAGATGACCTCGTGACTCACGCGCATGCCCTCGTCATCAGGGTACTCGGCTTTCAACCAGCCGCTGATCTGCTCCGGCGACCAATCGTCAGCCAGCTTCTCGGCGACGACCTCGCGCAAGGCGGCGTTGCGCGCCAGCTTGCACGCCTTGGGGCGTAGCGCCTGCTTATCGGCGCGCGCGTCAGCAGCGGCCGCCCGGTACCGTGCACGACCGCCGTTACGTGTCACCTCGCGACTGATGCTCGACGGGGAGCGCCCCAGCCGCGCGGCGATCTGCCGGATGCTCTCGTCAGCGTGCAAGCTGCGCGAGATCTCCTCACGCTCCGCCAACGAAAGAGCATCCCGCCGCCGGGACCGCGCCGCCGGCGGCAGGCCACCGGCTCCCCGCACGATGGTGAAGATCGACGCTGGCACCTTATTCAACGCCCGCCCGATGTCGCTGACCGACTCACCGCGCTTCCAGCGCTCCCACAGCTCGGCGCGCACTTCAGGCGGAAAACCGTACTGCCGTCCTGGTTGCATGAACTGACCTCCGAACCCTCACGTGCCGGTCAGTGTTGCATCCACCCCTTGAACCCACCAGTCCTACCTTGGTGATCTCGCTGGGGGCGAGGGGCTTCTCGCCCTCCTGAGGCTCACCCCGCACGACGAACGCACGTGCGTTCTCGCCCCCCTCTGCGGCGCGGGCAAGAACCTGTAGAACCTCTCCCTTCTTTGGTTCCGCGCCTGCAAACTTCTCAAGCTTGGAACGAAGGGTCACTCCATCAAGTCGAGCCTCGCCCAACAGGATGTCGGTGACGTCCTTGACGCGGATAGGCTTGGCTAGAAGCCCCAGCTCTTGTGCCTTCTCCGGCTTGTATAGGTAGGCGTTCTCTGAGATGGCAACTGCGGGAGGCGCATCTTTACTGGTAACCGTCGTTGCGCTTTCGGCGTCGTAATAGACCCACCGTCCGCTCTCTACCCCCTTACGGATAGTGGACTGCAAAAGGGTGGCGTTTAGGATGAGCGGAACGCTGTGATCGCGCCAGAAGCTGGCCATAAGAGCTTCTGTTGTTACCCCGTCCTCGTCGCGTGGCCAAGCCTTCGCCTCAAGGTATTGGGGGCCCAGGTCAGTGGTGCGAACCTTTCCTGTTTCCTGGAGGTACTCGAGAACGACCCGGGTTTGTTGCTTCTTCACAGTCCCCTGCGATGCGGGGGGGAGCTCCTCATGCTTCAGGTAGTCAGTACTCTTGTCTCCGCTTGGGACGAACAAGTGCTTGTAGCAGCGAGCTAGTGCGACGCGAGCCTCGAGCTTCGCGGTATCGGCTACGGACTGCACGCGCTTCCTGACGGGTTCACTGAACTCCTGCATTCGAGCAGCGTCTTCGACGATGGAGAGGGCAGCAAGGTCGCGTCGCACTTGGCGCTTGAACCCCTCAATCTGGTCGACATCCGCTACTAGAAAGGCTACGCCGTTCCGGTTCATGCGGTTCGCGCCCGCCGATCCGGTCTTGTTCATCATCTCCACGACCCCGGAGGGCGCCGGGTCGCCGGACCGGACGCTCACGTCGTCGTGGTGCACCACCACGAGTCTGAACAGGCGTGGGTTGTCTGGTACGTCTTGTGGACCGGCGGGAAAGGGCACGACTGTGACGGGTTTATCAGTCGGAAAGGCTTCCTCAATTCGGTAGCGCATCTCTTCTGCGACTCTTGCGTTTGTGAGGTTGCGTTCTGCCGTCGCGACGATGGCGTTCGGGTTCGGCTCCGTCATGAAGCGGTAGCGGTTGTGCTCATATGCCAAGAACCAAGCGGACTCATCCAGCTCGTTGAGGGCCTCGACCACGAGGTCGCCTGACTCGCCCAGCCTGAGCGTACCGAGCACAACGTCAGGGCGTCCGGCCCCAGCGTTCGCTTGCAGTTCTAGGCTGTGAGTGAAGACGGTTCCCGCTGCGCGGCGCGTTATGCGGTTCTTGCCGATCATGCGTCCGGAGTCGATGCTGACCGCGTGGGATGAGGGACCAACGAAGTCAGAACGAGCAACCCGCTCAAACTCGTCACGGCCCAAGCCGGTAGTGAGGTGAGCGAGAACATGGGGGTTCTCGAAATGCACATCCCCCACGTTAAGGACGGGTACGTCTACTTCATCGCGCCAAATGCCGGCAACAACTTCGGCCAATAACTTCAGCGCGCCCCGCGCGCGTTGGAAGCTTGGGATCGTGCCCAGCCGCTGGTCGAGTACCCTAATCAGCTCAGGGTGGAACGGGTAAGTGCTTTCGATTCGTTCCCGGTAGCTTGAGGGTTTGTCCGCGCCTCCAGGCAGGTGCTCACCCTTGGCGAGGAGGTCCTCATAGAAAGTTCCGTAACGCTCTGCGACGTCCTTCGCTGCTTCGGGGTCGATGGTGTCAAAGAGGCGGCGCTTGAGGATTTCACCGATTTCCGCATCGTCAGCGGGCTTGACAATCGATCCGCCACCCGTGAATCGGCCGACAACGGAGGTGGTGTCCTTGACGGCGTCCTCCATGTCGGCCCGCTGCGCATCTTTCATGACCTGGTCGAGTTCGTCCGTCTCGCCATGGAATGCGTCTTGGCTAGTAGCGAGCGTCAGGATCACGACTATGTTCGAATCGCCAGCTGCCAGTTCCAATAGGTTCTTTAGGAACACAGGCAGCGCTTTGGCAAGGCGCCGCGCGCCCTCGTCGCCTGAAGAAGTGAGCATGCGCAGGTATTGCGCGATCTCGTCGATGATGATGATGGTTGGCTTTCCGCCAAACGCGCGTCCCAGTGCGTCTTTCGAGGGAGCAGTCCGTGTTTCGTCCGATTGACGAAGTACTTCAAACGCGCTCTCGCCTAGCTGCGCACCGATTTCCCCCCACAGCGTGAAAGTCTTCTGGTTGTTCGTTTCGATGCCGTTGATGGGATCGAGTTGGTCTCCTACGACTGCGGCGACCTGGCACGTCTCAGGCAGGATCGAAGGGTCGATGAACTCAGATAGGTTCGTCGGGCGTGCGCCCTGCGCGATGTGGTAAAGGGCGATGAGGCCGTGCGTCTTACCGCCTCCGAAGCTCGTCTCGGAACGGATCAGGCCGTGCTCAGCGCCTGGAACTCTCGCTCCGCTGATTCGTCCGAACGCACGTCGTAGCAGCTCTTGCAACCCCTGTGTTGGGTAGGTGAGAGAGAAGAACGAGTCGGGGTCGCCGTAAGCGGGATACGAGCTTGGGTCGCGGACGATTCGGTCGAGCTGCGCTGCGAAGTGGGCGTCGGTTAGCCCGCCTTTAAGAACGTCGTCTCGCGGGGTGCAGGTTCGTCGGATGGAGCTAAAGCTACTCATGGCGATATCCTTCGACGGTGGTCAGTGAAGTTGTTTGAGTGATGCCAAAGGGTTGAGCGCGTCTGTTCAGTGTGGCTAGCAGGACCGGATACGCTGGCGCCCGAGTCCAACCGCCCAGAACCCGGGCCTTAGCCGGCATGGTGCACTCCCCAAGCGCCCCGTCTACGTCCCTCATGATGTTAAGAACAGTACCATTGCTTGCCCATTCGAGCCTTCTGACTCCAGTGTCGAAATCACAATGCCTTGCTTGGGGCAACGGATGAGGCGGGCTCTTTGTGAGTATCCATGGTTAGGCGGGAATAGATCACGGCTGGCTTCCATGAGAACTTCGGCGCAAGGTCCTTTTTAGGGGGCCGTGATTGAGCGCCCCTAAAATCTGCCTTTTGGACAGCGCGAGTCGGTCCACTGATCAACATGGCGCTGGAGCCCAACAAGGATGAGGGTGATTTCGGGCTTCTCTAGGCGCCATGTTTCGGCTGGTCTTGCTTGGCAAGCGCAACGGCGACTAGGGGTAGAAAACACGTACGTGACGCCAGAAGTCCGATGCCCCTAGCTTGCCAAAGGTTGAACAGCATGTTCTACGTTTCGTATGTTCGATATGGGCAAACTCTGTCCAATAGTACCTGTAAGCGCGCCGGAGGTTCCCTTGGACTTGTTAGTGTGAGGGATAGCACTGTCAGCTGACTTGCGTGTCGGTACTATCTCGCCAAAGGCGGCACTTAGCTCTAACTTTTCCTCTCGCATCTGCCCACGGCTGGAGGGATACCGCGTAGACGGATATGAGAGTAACGACGACCTTCGCGTTTCTTCTATGGCTGGTTGCTAACGCGATCACTGGGTACCGAGAGGGTTGGCTGATGGGTCGACGGGTTTCTTTTCAGGTCGTCATCGTGGATCGAGCATCCAGGAACTCGAGTCCGGTCACGCGCGTGGTGAAGCCGCGTGAGTTGAACGACCCTCAGTTGCTGCAACGCTTGGAATCGGTCCGGAAAGTTCGACCCTACCGGAATAGGGTAGGACGGGTTCGGTACCAACCGAGCGCTAGTGGTGCTTGGCCCCCTGTGGTTTGCGAGAGTCGTCAAGAGGCGCTTCGAGTGATGGAACTCGACCGCCAGGGCGACACCGAGTGGATTCTCGGGCAGCCTTTCTGGCTCGAGGAGTATGTGAACGGCAAGCGCGCGACGCGCCACGCCCCGGACTTCCTCCGCGGATTGCGAGGGGGAGGCATCGCCTTCGAGAACGTGCGCCCACCGTCGGGCCGCACCCCAAAATTCGAAGACAAGGTGAAGCTGTGCATGGCATTCGCGAAGGTCATGGGATGGGAGTACGAGACTGTAGGTGAGTACGACGGGGCGGCTGCGGAGGTTGTTAACTACCTCTGGCAGTACGCGCGCGTCGAGCCCCGGCTGGACGTGGTAATTGCGGTAGTTGAGGCGTTCCGTGAACGGCCTACTTGGGGGCTGGGGGAGTTGCGCACGCGGGTCGCACCAGGTTTGGCTGATTACCCGACCATCATGGCCCTCATCTGGCGCGGGGATCTGACTATCGAGATGACCGCGCCCATCACGGGCTCCACCATCGTGCGTGTCGGCAGCCGGTGGGGGCAGTGAACGCCAAGGGCCTGTCGCTCGGTGACCGGATCGGCTTCCGCCACAAGGTGTGGTTGGTCGAGCGCTTCGATGTGAGCAACATCGGGATTAGGTCCGTGGTCGATGGCGAGCGCCTTGACATTCCGATCTTCGCCTTGGTGCAAGATCTCACCTTCGAGCTGATAGGCAGTGGTCGCGAGACGCACATCACCAGTGCCATCGAGTCTGCGAACCTGGATCGTATTTCGGCAGAGGTGCTAAGTGACGCGCTGCGTCTTGCGCGTCAACTCGAGGAGGTTCGCCGCGGCGTGCCGTACTTGCCGGACGAAGACCCACCGGCTAACTTCGTGCCGCGACCCAAGTACGACCCAAAGAGGACGACCCTAGAGCAGCGGCTGAAGGCGAAGTCCCGGGAGTTGAAGCGGAGCGGAACGAAGATTTCGGTCAGAACCCTCCAGCGTCGGCTCCAGGCGTACGAGGGCGACGGCAAAAGCGTCCTCAATCTCATCCCCAGGAGGTTCTTGGCCGCTCAGGTGAGGGATACGAAGTGGTCGCTCACTTATCTAGACATGCTGGCAAGGAACATCAGCGACGAGATGGAAGGGGCGCAACGGGGCCAGTCGCACATCCTCGCTAAGACGAATCTTCAGGTCCGTGGGAACCCCGACCTCGTGCATGTTGCCATTCCGTCGGTAAGGACGCAGCGCCGGCTGTTCAACGTGCTCGCGGCCCAGATGGGTTGGAGGCTGGGGAAGCGTAAGTACGTCCAGAGCCGTAAGGAACGTCCGTCAGACACCTACTTGCCCGTTCATCCGCTGATGCCTGGTGAGCGCGTCGAGGTTGACACCACCCTGTTGAACGTGCGCGTCTTCGACCCGGTGACGGGCCGCATCATCCGCCCCTTCATCACCGTCCTGCTGGACGTCGCGACTCGCATGATCATCGGCCTGGTGATCGGGTTCGTAGAGGACCACACCGTCGTTTCGCACGCTCTCTTAGACGCCATGACCCCTAAGCCCCCTGCCTTGGTGAGGGACCAAGACGCCTACGTGAACCGCCTTGGTGTGCCCGCCGAGCTCCTAGTAGAGCTGTACCCGGGCCTCGACCCAGACGTGAAGCTGGCGACCGGGCCCATGATGAACCCAACGCTCCTGGTCTTCGACCAGGGGACCCCCTTCTTCAACACGTACACGCGCCTTCTCCTAGGCCGCATCCGCACTGCCTTCGAAGTGGCACGGGGCCGAACCCCAACGGACAAGCCCCATGTGGAGCGGTTCTTCCGCTCACTGGAGAGCCTGCTGAGGCACCTGAAGGGCTACACGGCTGAGGACGTCGTCGCCCTCGGCAAAGACGAGAAGCTCGACCCTTCGGAGTTCCTGACGCTGGCTCAGCTCGACACCATCATCCGCACCTGGATCGCCACCGAGTACCACGCCCTTCCGCACTCGTCGCTGCACGTTCCCGTCTCCCGAGGCGGCACGCGGCTCGTCAGCCCGATGGCGATGTACGAGCTACTCATCGCGCAGCACGGCTTCATACCCGTACCGCTCGGCCCCCACCTCAGGTACCTGCTGATGGACACGAAGGAGCTAACCATCCAGGACGACGGTATCCACTACAGGGGCCGCATCTACGACAGCAGGGACCTAGATCACGTCAGGCGCGCCCGATGCCGCTGGACGAAGAGCGGGGATTGGGTCGTGCACGCCGACCGCTCTGACTGCCGAGAGATATTCATGCAGGTGCCCGAGGGCGATCAGCGCGTCTGGATAAAGGTGCCGTGGCGCCACAAGCCGCCCGCCATGAAGTTCCCCTTCCCGGAGTCCGTCATGACCTTCCTTAGGAAGCACGCGCCGATTCACGCAAGCGATGGGACCGTCTCGGGCTGGAAGCCTTATAGGGGAGGCAAGCGGCTCTCGTCAATCGAGCGAGCGGAGCGCGTCCTGGATTACCTAGAGTGGGTGCCGCACCACATCTCGACCCACCAGGAGATCGGGGCGTATAAGGACGGCAAGCCCGACTTCACTCCCGAGGTCGCCGCGCTGAGAGCGCTCGTAGACGTGGTTGAGGGCACTCGGCTGCAGGAGCTCCAGAGACGCTACCTGCCCGACGATGAGCCACTCGCGACCGTGCAGAACCGGAAGCGGCGCAGGCTTCCGACCGCCAAGCCCCCGCCAGATGTCCCTTCCCACGATGAGCCACCAGAGTTCGACTACCTGGGCGCGTGGTCGGTCTTCAGCGGCGGCACGGGTCAAGCGGTTAACGCGGGTAAGGAGAGGAGCGGCGATGAGTCAGCCGACGACTAGCCGCCACGCTGCCGGTACGGAACTCACCTTAGGCGACATCCAAGAGCTCTTCGAAGAGCTGTGGGTATTCCGGCCTATCCGGCCGCCTGTTCCGGTTGATTCCGGCCGCTCGTTC
>ERZ778017.3901-NODE-3901-length-10075-cov-4.020758_pt1 | contig 10075 bp, 10 predicted proteins | sample MGYA00375747_ERZ778017 | MGnify/ENA primary metagenome ERZ778017 (study PRJEB29350, sample SAMN05509838) | bioreactor metagenome | biome: bioreactor; material: wastewater | place: South Africa: University of Cape Town | collected 2014-03-17 ... | reverse complement strand
GGCGACGTCGGTCGCCGGCAGCGCCAGCCGCGCGTTCGCCGCCACCACTTCGCGCAGCAGGGGCGCGTACTCGGGCTGCTGCACGGCCTTGAGGATGAGCGAGGGATTGGTCGTGGCGTCGCGCGGCGCGAAGGCCGCGAGCTCGCGGAAGTTGCCGGTGTCGGCGACGACGATGGTGTGCTGCCTGAGCTGTTCGAGCTGGTTCATGGCTTGCGCGGGTCCGGTGCAGCCGCCATTAGAACCCGGACGGACCCGGACCCCGGACCCCGGACCCGGATGCGGCTGCGGACGCGCCGCCGCGGCTATGCTGCGCGCCCATGTACGCGGCATTCTTCGGCCTGCAGCAGGAGGCGTTCTCGATCGCGCCCGATCCGCGCTTCCTGCACCTGAGCGAGGGTCACCGCGAGGCGCTGGCGCACCTGCTCTACGGCCTGCAGGGCGGCGGCGGCTTCGTGCTGCTGACCGGCGGTGTGGGCACCGGCAAGACGACCGTCTGCCGCTGCTTCCTCGAGCAGGTGCCCGCGGGCTGTCGCGTCGCCTACGTCTACAACCCGATGCTGACGCCGCTGGAGCTGCTGCAGACGGTGTGCGAGGAGTTCGGCATCGAGGTCGGCGGCGCGGCCGGAGCGCCGCCGCCGACGAGCACCAAGGCCTGCATCGATGCGCTCAACCGCTTCCTGCTCGACGCGCATGGGCGCGCCGAGCAATGCCTGCTCGTCGTCGACGAGGCGCAGGGGCTCGCGCCCGAGTTGCTCGAGCTGCTGCGCCTGCTCACCAACCTCGAGACCGCGGAGCGCAAGCTGCTGCAGATCGTGCTCATCGGCCAGCCCGAGCTGCGGGCGCTGCTCGGACGCCCCGATCTCGAGCAGCTGGCGCAGCGCATCGTCGCGCGCGTGCACCTGGAGCCGCTCTGCGCCGCGCAGACCGCCGACTACGTGCGCCACCGCCTGGCCGTCGCCGGCCTGCAGGGGCCGCTGCCGTTCGACGACCGCGCGCTGCAGGCCATCCACCGGCGCAGCGGCGGCGTGCCGCGCCGCATCAACCTGCTGTGCCAGCGCGCGCTGCTCGGTGCCTATGGCCGCGGCCTGCACAGGGTCGAAGCGACCACCGTGCGGCAGGCCGCACGCGAGGTCTTCGATGCCCAGGCCGGCGCGCTCCGCCGGCGGCCGCTGCTCGTCGCGTCGATCGTCGCCCTGGCGCTTGCGGGCGCGGGTGCGGCGTGGTGGGTCTGGCCCGAAGCCGGCGGGGCAGCGGCACCCACCGCGGCCAACGCGCCCGCAGCGGAGGGTGCCGCGAGCACTGCGGCCGGCGCAGCGTCCGGACCCACGACGGTGCGCGTCCTGGCTTCCGGGGAAGCCCCCGCGCCCCTGGCCGACGAGGGCGCCGCCAGTGCGGCCCTGGCCACGGCCTGGGGGCTGCAGGGCCAGGGTGAGCACGATCCCTGCCGCCGCGCGCGCACGCACGGCCTGGCCTGCTGGGAGGGCAGCGTCGACCTCGGTCTGCTGCGGCGGCTGGACCGGCCCCTGCTGCTCGTGCTGCAGGGCGGCGACCTCGTGCTGCTGCGCGCGCTGGGCGCCGACATCGCCGTCGTCGAAGGGGCCGAGGGCGCACAGCAGCTGCCGCTGGCGAGCCTGGAGTCGCACTGGAGCGGCAAGGTGCTGGCGTGGTGGCGCCCGCCGCCCGGCGACGAGCGCGAATGGATCCTCGCGCGGCTGCTCGCCCTGCAGGGGCCGGAGACCGCGGTCGGCGCGCGCGCGCCGCAGGACGAGGCCCTGAGGCGACGCGTCTTCGCCTTCCAGCTCGGCCAGGGCCTGCCGCTGGACGGCCTGGCCGGCCCGCTGACGCTGATGCAACTCAACCGCGCCAGTGGCGTGGCCGAACCGCGCCTGCAGCCGCCTGCCTGATGTCCTACATCCTCGACGCCTTGCGCCGCGCCGACGCGCAGCGCCGACAGGGCCGGCCCCCCGGCCTGCAGCAGGTCGCCGCGGCACCGGAGCAAGCGCCGGGCGCGGCACGATCGCGCCGCACGCGACCCTGGGCCTCAGGACTCGCGGGCTCGGTCCTGCTCGTGGCGGCCGCACTCGTGCTGGGCTGGTGGTGGGGCCGCAAGGACCCGCGCGCGCCCGCCCCGGCCCGGCCACAGCCTGCAGCGTCGGCGCCGATGGCCGCGCCCGCCCCAAGCAGCCCGCTGGCGCCAGCGCCGGCCCCGGCGCAGGCTCGCGCGCGGACTCCCACGCGGGCGCCAGCGCCAAGGCCCCGCGTCGCGGCACCGACCCGCACGAGGTCGTCCGCGACTGCGGCCACAGCGGCCAGCCTGGCCACGGCCGGGCACGGCAGCGCATCGTCGGCTGTCGCCGGCCCGGCGCGAGCCGCCTCGGCCGCGCAGGCCGCAAAGGACGAGCGGCCGCTGCCGGCCGCCGTCCTGCCCGAGCCGCTGCGCAGCCGCGTCGCCGCGCTCGTCTTCGGCGGCGCGGTGCAGTCGCAGGAGCGCCGCCAGAGTTTCGTGCTCATGGCCGGCCGGATCGTGCGCGAGGGCGAAGCCCTGGCGCCGGGCATCGTGCTGGAACGCATCGGCGCGCGCAGCCTGCTCCTGCGCGTCGATGGCCAGGCGGTGGATCTACCTCTTTGAGCCGGGAACCGGTCGCCGCTGCACCGCGGCCTTCTGCGCCCGCGCCTGCTGCACCCGCCGCCGCCGCCGCCCGGCCGGGGTGAGCATGCCCTCCAGGTACAGGCGCAGGCCGTCGTCGATGTAGTCGGCAAGCGTCACCCGACCGGCGAAGTGCCAGTGCTTGAGCGCCCAGCCATGCGCCAGCAGCACGAGGCGGAAGGTGAGCAGCTCGACGTTCGTCGGCTCGACCAGGCCGGCGGCGATGCAGACTTCGATGGGCTCGGCGACCAGGCGGTTCGTCTCGAGCTCCAGGCGCTGGATGGCGCGGCGCAGCTCCGGACGCAGCGAGGCGCTCTCGCGGTAGCCGACCACGGTGGCGCCGACGTTCAGGTCCACCGCCTCGCAGTAGGCGCGCACCGCGGTGCACAGGCGCTGCAGCGGATCGGCGGTGCCCAGCAGCCGCTCGGGAATGTGGCGCTGGTAGGTCTCGAAGATGTGCAGGTAGACGAGGAAGAGCACATCCTCCTTGTCCTTCACGTAGGAGTAGATCAGCCCGGCGCTGAAGCCGGCGCTGTCGGCGATGTCCTTGATCGTCGTGCCGTGGTAGCCCGCGCGTGCGAAGCAGGCGACCGCCGCCTGCACGATCTGCTCGCGCCGCCATTCGACACGGTCGCTGTCCTCGATGCGACTTTCGATCACGATCGCCGCCGGCGCGGCGGCCCTGCCGCCCCTTGCGCCCTTGCCATTGCCGCTGCCCTCGACGGTCTTGGCGGCCTTGGCGATCCCGACCGTCTTGCCGGCACGGCCGGCCGAAGCCGCGCCCGGACGCCGTCGTCCCGAGCCGCCTGAATGAACCGTCATTTGCTCGCCATCCTCGTCGCCGATTCTGTCCCATCGCCGATCGGCTCGGCGGCACGGGCCGGGAAGTCGCGCATCGGGCGCTCAGCCGGTGGCGCCGCGATCGTGGCGCTCCAGCAGCTCGCGCAGGATGACGAGGTGCTGGATGTCGTTCGTGCCCTCGTAGATGCGGCACACGCGCGCGTCGCGGTAGAGGCGCTCGACGCCATGATCGACCAGGTAGCCGTAGCCGCCGAGCACCTGCATGGCCTCGGAGCACACCCACTCGGCCGCTTCCGAGGCCACCAGCTTGGCCATGCAGGCTTCCATCAGGCAGGGCTGGCCATGGTCGCGCAGCTGCGCCGCGTGCAGCACGAGCTGGCGCGCGCTCTCCACCCGCGTGGCCATCGCCGCGAGGCGAAAGCCCACCGCCTGATGCTCGACGATGGCCTTGCCGAAGACGACGCGCTCGCGCGCGTAGGCCAGCGCCTTGTCCAGCGCCGCGCGCGCGATGCCCACCGCCTGCGCGGCGATGCCGATGCGCCCGCCCTCGAGGTTGGCCAGCGCGATGCGCAGTCCCTGCCCCTCCTCGCCCAGGCGCAGCGTGGCCGGCACGCGCATGGCCTCGAAATGGATCTGGCAGGTGTCGGAGGCATGCTGGCCGAGCTTGCGCTCGACGCGCCCGACGACATAGCCCGGCGTCGAGGTCGGCACGAGGAAGGCGCTGATGCCGCGGCGGCCGCCATCGGGATCGGTGCGCGCGAAGACGAGGGCGATCTCGGCCTGGCTGCCGCTGGTGATGAACTGCTTGCTGCCGTCGATGACGTAGTCGTCGCCGTCACGGCGCGCGCGCGTCGTCAGGGCCCCGGCGTCGGAGCCGCCATGCGCCTCGGTCAGGCAGAAGGCCGAGAGCAGCTCACCGCGCGCCATCGGGCGCAGGAAGCGCTGTTTCTGCTCGGGAGTGCCGAACTGCTGGATCGGCATGCAACCGACCGAGTTGTGCCCGCTCATCACCGTCGCGCACGAAGCGTCGCCCGCGGCGATCTCCTCGAGCGCGAGCGCGAGCGACACCGAATCCGCGCCGGCGCCGCCCCATTCCTCGGGCACGGTGACGCCCAGCAAGCCGAGCGCGCCCATGCGGCGCAGCGCCTCGCGCGGGAAGGTGGCGCTCTCGTCCCACGCCGCCGCATGGGGTGCGAGCTGCTCGCGCGCGAAACTGCGCGCGGCACGCCGGATCATGGCCTGCGCTTCGGTGAGGATCATCGGCTGCTGCTGCGGCGCCCGCCGCAGCAGCGCGCATCTTCGTTCGTGAATTGAACGGCCATTCAATCACGTCGGCATCGGCGCTGTCAATCCGCAGCACTGCGCGCTTCGCGTCGGCCCGGCGTCCGCGCCGACAGCGCGCATGCCGCGGTCGCCGGCCGCGGCGGCGGCGCCAAAGCAGGTCAGAATCCGGCGTCATGGCCTTCCATCCACCGACACCGCGTCCGCTCGTCACGCTGGCCGCAAGGGTCGCCCTGGTGACGCTGGCGACGCTGGCCGCCGCGACGGCCTCGCCCGCCCGCGCCGAGACGCTGCTCGTGGGCCCGTCCGCGCCCTCGATGACGCTGCAGCAGGCGTTGGCGAAGGCGGTCGACGGCGACATCATCGCGCTCATGCCCGGCACCTACGAAGGCCAGCAGGGCGTCGTGACGCAGCAGCGGCTGCTGATCCGCGCCCTGGCCGAGCGTCCGGTGCTGCGGGCCAAGGGACCGCTGGCCGAGCGCAAGGCCATCCTCGTCGTGCGCGGCGGCGATGTGACGGTGGAGAACCTCGAGTTCCGCGGCGCGCGCGCCGCGGACGCCAACGGCGCCGGCATCCGCCACGAGAGTGGCAGGCTCACGGTGCGCGAGAGCCTCTTCGCCGACAACGAGGTCGGCATCCTGAGCAGCAACGACGAAAACGCCGAGCTCGTCGTCGAGGACAGCGAGTTCGGTCTCGCGCCCCGCATCGAGGGCGGCCTGCACCACCTGCTCTACGTCGGGCGCATCGGCCGCTTCACGCTGCGCGGCAGCCGCTTCTACAGCGGCTTCGAGGGGCACCTGGTGAAAAGCCGCGCGCGCGAGAACCGCATCCTCTACAACCTGATCTACGACGGCAACGAGGGCCAGGCGTCCTACGAGATCGACCTGCCCAACGGCGGCCTGGCCTGGGTCGTCGGCAACGTCCTCGGCCAGGGCGCCAAGGGCCAGAACCCGGTGATGGTCGCCTTCGGCGCCGAGGGCAAGGCATGGCCCACGAGTGGCCTGTACCTCGCGCACAACACCATGGTGGGCAACCCCTGGCCGCCGTCCTGGTTCGTGCGCGTCTTCAAGGACCGGCTGCCCGCGGCCACCGAGGTCAAGCTGATCAACAACGTGACGCTGGGCCTGGGGCTGCTCAGCCCCTTCACCGAGGGCGAGTTTCGCGGCAACGTGTCGGCGCTGCGCCGCCGCGCGGTCAACAGCATCTACACCCTGGACTTCGGCCTGACCGAAGCCTCCGGCTGGCGCGGCAGCGTTCAACCCGCGGGCCAGGGCGGCGGTCAGTCGCTGCAGCCCACGGCGCAGTTCAAGCTGCCGCGCGGCACGCAGCCGATCACGCCGCCCAAGGCCTGGTCGCCGGGCGCGATGCAGTAGCCCACCGCGCCCGGCGCCCGCAGCCGTGGTGCCTGCCGACCCGCATGTCCTCATGAAGCGTCGCCGCCTGCTCGCGCTGCCGCTGCTGCTGTCCGGAGCGGCGCTGCGGCCGGCCCGGGCCCAGGCGCGTACGCTGCGCGTGCGACGGGGCGACAGCCTGCCCGAGGTGCTGGCCCGGGCGCGTGATGGCGACACGGTCGAGCTCGACCCCGGCGCGCATCACGGACAGACCGCCGTGATCACGCAGCACGGGCTGAGGCTGCGCGCCGCGGCGGGCCGCGCGGTGCTGCACGCCGACGGCGCACACGCCGAGGGCAAGGCGCTGCTGGTCGTGCGCGCAAGCGCGGTGCGGATCGAAGGCCTCGAGTTGCGCGGCGCACGCGTTCCCGCGGGCAACGGCGCGGGCATCCGCTTCGAGCGCGGCGAGCTGGCGCTGCGCGACTGCGCCTTCTTCGACAACGAGATGGGCCTGCTGACCGCCAATCGCGACGACGCCCGCCTGGACATCGAGGCCTGCAGCTTCGGGCAGGCGCCGCGGCACGAGGGCATGCTGCACCACCTGCTCTACGTCGGTCGCATCGCCCAACTGAGCGTGCGCCACAGCGACTTCTCGGGCGGCTGGCGCGGCCACCTGCTGAAGTCGCGCGCAGCGGTCAGCGAGATCCTCTGCAACCGCCTGGTCGACGGCGAGGACGGCGAGGCCTCCTACGAGATCGACCTGCCCAACGGCGGCCTGGCCTGCGTGCGCGGCAACCTGCTCGGCAAGAGCGCGCGGGCGCAGAACCTCGCGCTCGTGGCCTACGGTGCCGAAGGGAACGCGCATCCGCAGAGCCGGCTGCGCTTCGAAGGCAATCACGCCTTCAGCGACAACGCGCAGCCGGTCTTCTTCGTGCGTCACTGGCCCGAGCGCCTGCCCGGCGACGCCACGCTGCGCTTGCGCGACAACCTCTTCGCCGGGGCGGCGCAGCCCGGCAGCTGGGGCCGGCCCGAGGACGGCAATCGCCTGTTGCCCGACGAGGCGCGGGAACAGGTCTTGCGCGAACAGGCCTTGCAGGCGCCGCCCTGCGCGGGAGCCTGCAGCGCGGAGTCTCAGCCGGCCGCGGGCAGCGCCGCGTCCTCGCCCGGCAGCAGCGCCAGCACGCCGTAGAGCCGCGCCAGCTCACGCAGCTTGGCCGGCGCGCCGTGCAGCTGCAGCGGCAGCGCGCGCGCTGCGGCGGCGCGCCGCGCGTGCAGCAGCAGCGCGATCGCCGAGGTGTCGAACTCGGCGAGCGCCGCGGCGTCCAGGCACAAGCCGTCGGCGCCGGCCGCCGCCACCGCGGCGTCGATCTCGCGCTCCAGCAGGCGGGCGTTGGCCAGCGTGGCCTGCGCAGGCAGGGTGAAGGTCTTCATCGTGCTCGGGGGCCTTCGCCGCTCAGCCCTTGCCGGCTGCCGCGGTCTTGTTGCGCTCGACCAGCGTATCGATGAGGCCCTCGATGCCGCCCTTGCCGAGCACCGGGGCGAACTGCGAGCGGTAGCTCGTCACCAGCCAGATGCCGCCGACGTTCACGTCGATGATCTTCCAGGCGTCGGCGAGCTTGTCGAGCCGGTAGTCGAGCTTGATCGGCTCGCCCTTGCCGCGCACCTCGCTCTGCACGACGACCTGCGTGCTCTGCGGCACCGGCAGCGTCTTCGTGATCGCGACGGTCTGGTCCTTGACCTGCGTGAGCGCGCCCGAGTAGACGCGCACCAGCAGCGACTTGAACTCGGCCTGCAGCTTGCCGCGCTGCTCGGCCGTGGCCTGCCGCCACTGCGGCCCGACCGCCGAGCGCGTCATGACCTCGAAGTTCACGCTGGGCATGACCTTGGCGTCGACGAGCTGGATGATCTTCTCGACATCGCCGGCCTGCAGCGCCGCGTCGGCCTTGACGGCATCGAGCACCTCGCCCGAGATCTTCTTCACCAACGCCTCCGGCGTGCCCTGCGCGAGCGCGGTCGCGCCCATCACGAGGCCCATACCCGCGAAGGTGGTGGCCAGCAGCTTCTTCAACATCGTCCTTCTCTCCTGGGTGGCGGCCCGCGCAGGGGCCGGGGCCGGGATCGGCGCCGGGTCCAGCATGCACCCTCAACGCCGCAGCCGCGTGTGCGGTTCACATGCGGGCGCAGGTCTTGCCGGCGCTTGCGCCGCGTCACTGCCCCTTCTCGGGCGGCGCATCATCGAAATCGTCCTCGAACTTCTCCAGCGGCGCCGCTCCGTCGTAGACCAGGTCGCGGCGCCGCGCCAGGTAGCCGTCGCGCAGGAAGCTGTACTTGTCGAGCGCGACCTCGCCGACGAGCCGCGTCGTCGCCAGCAGTTCGGCGCGCACGCTCACGAGTTCCAGCGCCGAGGCCGCGTAGGCGTTGACGTCCAGGTAGACCGAGGGTGCACTGGCGTAGCGGTCCAGCGGCACGCCCGCGGCGTCGCGCACCGACGAGGGGCCGAGGATGGGCAGCACCAGATAGGGGCCTGCAGGCAGGCCCCAGACCCCCAGCGTCTGCCCGAAGTCCTCGCTGCGTCGCAGCAGGCGCATCTCGGTCGCCGGATCGAGGATGCCGCCCAGGCCGAAGATCGTGTTGCTGAGCACGCGCATGCCCATCTCCGCGCCGCTGCCCACCTTGCCCTGCAGCAGGTGGTTGACGGCCGACCAGACGTCGCCGACGTTGCCGAAGAAGTTCGACACGCCGGTGCGCAGCAACTGCGGCACATGGTCGCGCCAGGCACGCGCCACCGGGACGAACACGGCCTCGTCGAGCGCCTCGTTGAAGGCGAAGACCTTGCGGTTCCAGCGCTCCCAGGGGTCGGCCGGATGGCTCGCCGCCGCAGCGCCGGCGCCCGCGGACTGCGGCGCGCCGGCGGGAACGCTGGCGCAGCCGGCGGCAAGCGCCAGCACCGCCGCGGCCAGCGTCGGGCGCAGCAGGGGGTTCACTGCGTCGGCCCCGGCGTGCTGCCAGCCTCCGCCGCCTTGCCCGTCAGGAACTGGCCAATGAGGTTCTCGAGCACCACCGCCGACTGCGTCTGCGCGATGTTCGCCCCGGGCGCGAGTTCGGCATCGTCGCCGCCGGGCTCGAGGCCGATGTACTGGTCGCCGAGCAGCCCGGAGGTGAGGATCTTGGCCGCCGAATCCTGCGGGAACCTGAAGCGCTGGTCGACGGACATCGTCACCACACCCTGGTAGGTCTTGGCGTCGAGCACGATCGAGGTCACGCGCCCGACGACGACGCCGGCGCTGCGCACCGGGGCGCGCACCTTGAGGCCGCCGATGTTGTCGAAGCGCGCCGTGAGCACGTAGGTGGCACCGCTGCTGAAGTTCGTCAGGTTGGCCGCCTTCAGCGCCACGAACACCAGCGCCAGCAGTCCCAGCAGCACGAACAGGCCGACCAGGATCTCCATGTTTCTCTTCGTCATTCGATCGCTCCCTGCGCGTCTTGCGGCCCTCAGCGCCCGGTGGTGAACATCAGCGCCGTGAGGATGAAGTCCATGCCGAGCACCCCCAGCGACGACACCACCACGGTGCGCGTGGTGGCGTAGGCCACGCCCTCGGGGGTGGCCTCGGTCTCGTAGCCCTGATAGAGCGCGACCGCGGTGCAGACGACGCCGAAGACCGCGCTCTTCACGACGCCGTTGCCGACGTCGCGCCAGACGTCGACGCCGTTCTGCTGAATGGCCCAGAAATTGCCTGCGTCGATGCCGATCAGGCCCACCGCCACCAGCCAGGCGCCGAGGATGCCGATGGCCGAGAACAGGATCGCCAGCAGCGGCATGGCGATCATGCCCGCCCACATGCGCGGCGCGAGCACGCGCTGGCGCGGCTCGATGGCCATCAGCTCCAGCGCCGAGAGCTGCTCGCCGGCCTTCATGAGGCCGATCTCGGCGGTCAGCGACGTGCCCGCGCGGCCGGCGAAGAGCAGCGCCGTCACCACCGGCCCCAGCTCGCGCACCAGGCTCAAGGTCACCATC
>ERZ778017.3900-NODE-3900-length-10075-cov-5.229242_pt1 | contig 10075 bp, 10 predicted proteins | sample MGYA00375747_ERZ778017 | MGnify/ENA primary metagenome ERZ778017 (study PRJEB29350, sample SAMN05509838) | bioreactor metagenome | biome: bioreactor; material: wastewater | place: South Africa: University of Cape Town | collected 2014-03-17 ... | reverse complement strand
GTGCGATATCACCGATGTCGACCAAATCATCAAGTTGAGAGAGTTTGTCAAACAAACCACCGGGGGTTACTTGCATATTTTGTACAACAATGCTGGGATCTCGATTGCCGGTCCAGCAACCGAGTTCGAAAACGACCAGATGATGACATTATTCAAGGTTAACGTTTTCGGTCACATGTACATGACTAAATACATGTCTGAATTCATCATTGCCGGAAAAGGGGCAATTATTTTCACCAGTTCCGTGGCTGCAAGAGCTCCATTATCGTGGGTGTCGCTTTACTGTGCAACCAAATCTGCAATCGACCAATATGCCTGGTGCTTACGGACAGAAATGCAGCCTTTTGGTGTTAGAGTGTACTCGGTGATTACTGGGGGGGTCGATACTGGTATCTGTGATGCCAATATCACCGCACCAAAAGCGGGATCTCCATTTGATGTTGACGGAGTTTACGATTCTATGAGAGCTTCTGCGCAGATGTCAAGAATCACCAACGTTTCTCCCCAAAAATACGCCCAGGGAGTCGTCTCAGTGGTGGAAAGTAAATCTTCTGTGTTCAATATCTACAAAGGTGCTAAGTCTTTCACGACCCATTTCGGTAGTAGATACTTGCCATTGTGGTTGTTTGAATTCTTGGTTTCTCGTCACTTCCTTGCTTTGAAGGTTTGGAGAAACATTAAAAAGAGAGTAATGGCACAAGATAAAAAATCTGCGTAGATTACCACCTCAGCACATGCTGCTAGTTTCTTTTGTTGTATGTTATGCCGGTGGCCAATCCAGTGGTTGCTTGTGATTTCTCGAGGGTTTGTTCTGCGTACTCTGTAGTATGCTATACCTTACAGTATGGCATGCATTTGCTAATATGTTACACGAGGTGGAGTCTATCTATGTGATATATATGATGGCATGAATACACGCCAGCTTGGGCTCAGTGGTCGATAATGACCATGATTTGTAGGCTCTGGAAACTGCCACCTCACAGCCTTTTGAACAAGCCTCAAACTTGTTTACTTCTGTGAGTAAATTGCAATGTCGAGAATGATGGTCGGTGTAATTAAAGATCAGCATTTGCCATATCTGAGTAAATTACACCATTCCCTTCTCCTGATTGCAACCAACATGTTTTTCGCAGCCATTTATGTTCCAAATGTAATTCAAATATACACCGAATTTTCAGCTTAACCGAAAAAAAGTAGATGCTCACATTTCTCGCGTCCTATTCCTCAACTATACGTATCACAGCTCGTTTCCCCAAACATCCACTCACTTCCACGCTCTTCCATAAGCTTAGTAAAACAGTTATTTATAACCATATCACGTGGCTTGTTTCCCGTGACTTTATTTTCCACAATATATGCCTTCTGCTAAATATACATTTGCTTCAGCCTCTGTAGTTTAAAGACAGCATCACACGAAGCTACATTTTCGACGTGCCATTGGAACTTACAGGAAACATTTGCGTTTTGGTTGTATTTTTGTAACCTTTTGTCCGGTTTTCGATGTCGAACAACACCCATAATAACTCGTCATACGATGAAACCGAACCGGCCACACATCCTGAAACCACGACAAAGAATAGCCAAAATGATGGCATATATCGTGGAAACAGCATAAATGAAGGTCGATACGAAGATAATCATATTCCTAATCTAGCTGGTAGCGAGCGTTCTGCCAGTTCTGACGTCCCTGGACCCAGTATAGGAGGCAGTGGTGATGATAATGGCAACGCAAATTTGAATGACTTGCACCACGGAACCGTGGGGACGAGCACGTCGCATGGTTTAGACGATTTTAACGATTTGGAACTGCAAGGTTCTTCAAGCTTGCGAATGTCTACTAAGCAAAAGATTATGAGTGCCATGCACAGAATGATCCCCATCAAACAAACATATGAGCGGTTGAACAACGGTTTGGCAACTGGAAGAATGCACACAAATGCTCCAGGACGATTTATAGGTCAAGGAACCGACGGGGTGTTCAGAAACCTTGCGGCCAAGCCTGAGACCGATTCGTCACTCCAGGCCCAGGAAATAAACCCACCTACTTATGAAGATGCCAGTGCCGACAATGCCCCAGAATATTGGGAATCGACAGTAGTGTCACCGATGTATGGCGACGAAGTGTTTGTCGAGGGACTCCCAGTAGGTAATTTGGCCAATTTGGTGTGGATAGGAATAGTGACAGTGGCATTCCAGTTTCTTGGGTTTGTGCTATGCTACCTTCTACACACATCACATGCGGGTAAACATGGGGCTCGAGCTGGTCTAGGCATCACGTTTATCATATACTCGTACGGGATGATTCCTACCAACTTTGGCCATGTAGATAAGTTGCCAGACAAGCTCCAAGTAGAAGACTCTAATGAATTCGACATCACCAGGTCGACTAGTTTGAAGGGAAGTATCGACACGTACCAATCAGACCTTTTCCAACAAAGACCACCATCTGAGGCCGTGCTCAATGGGTACTCCAGCACGCCATATTTTGCATACGGACTAATAGCATTTGGGTTGTTTTTGTTATTGAAAGCATTGTCAGATTTCTATAGAATCAAAGTGATGGAAAGAAACATATTGGCACCGTCTCAGTACAACGAGACGGTGACGTCAACGACGGAAATGACAGAGTCTCCGAATTTAGAGAATTGAAAACAACGCACATTTGGGTTACGGTTACAAGAACAATATATATTCAAACAATTAACTTTTGTATTGTCTATAACGAACTGTATGGGTAATAAATAGTATATACAAGCACTAGGGCAAAATGGTTAACATCTTCTCGTAGATTGTGAACACGATACCACCACTCAATACCAATCTACCCAATCTTGGTGTAGAACCTTTCCAGAAAGTCAACAAGCCTTCCTCTTTGAAGATTTTGGCGAAACAATTGAAGGTAGAAGTGTATTGTTTTTCGGCTCCCAACGCTTGCATTCTGGTTTTGACGGTATCAATTGGCATGGTGGTGTACACGGTGATAATACCAGCGGAAGACCCCACGGCGAAAGTGGCTGCTGAGCTTAATGGATCGGTTGGTTTAGATCCATTGGCTTGTTGAATCATGGTCTTGATTGCGTTATATGAACCAAGTCTCACGGCCTGGTTAGCAGCTTGTCTCATCGACACTGGTACCACCCCAGCATATATACCCTTAAAACCCATATCTCTACACAATTTAATAGTACCTGACAATAAACCGTCTTGATACTTTGGCTTTAACGTTTGCTTATCGTCGATCAACGCAGTCTTGATGGCCTCAAATGGTGTCACTGCAACCACCGATTCCAACAACCCAGCCCCAAGACCAGCGATCACCCCTCTGGGTCCCGACAATTTACCATTATGGTCAAGAAGTAACGACTTGATATAATCGAACCCCAAGAATCTCACCGACGCCTTAACAGTATTCCCCACAACAAATGCTGGACATCCAACATACAATGACCCAACCCCTTGTGTCTTTGCAACATTGTAAATCAACACTAATGGATTTCTTGATGATTTTGCTCCCTTATCAACAAGCTGCAACCTGGTTTTAGCAAACTCAAATGGGTAAGTAATAACCCCTTCGACAGCACCAGCAGTACCACCGGCAATGAACGAATTGAACGGATCAACTATTGGCTACAATGTTAGTTATGGTGTCTAGATCATCAAAACTGTCTTATACATACCTTTTCTTTGTTAGACATTGGTTGTTCAACTAGTCTAAAACCGATACTGAAAAATCTTATCTTAAATTTCACAGGAATGTGCTTGAGTCATAGCGCCGCAGGGCGATCTTTGCAAAACCGTTCGCTAAACTGCCGCGACGGTTGGGACCGGTCGCGCTACATTTACCGGGGTACATCACCAAGAAGACGCAAACGGACCACCATGCACTCACACGATACTAATATAGTACTATCACATAACACCTTTCAAATTCTTCTCGCACGTGGACACTAAGCGTGTTCTGGGGATGGTGATGGTTTATAAATGTTGCTGAAAATGTGATAGTAGTACGCTTCAGAACATTAGTGTTTTACAATTTTTTTGTTTCGTTCTGTCTTTAAGTTGGTTTTTGTTCATTTCTCACTCTTAAACTCGCTCTATTCATTTATTCTCAATCCCTCTCGTTATTTTCACTTCTATCGCTATTCTCAATCTCTCCTTTATTCTCACTCCTGTCGCTATTTCATTCCTTCTTCTTTCCCGAGACAGAGGTATCCTATTCTCTACAATAAATCATTTTACACTATTTCATTTTGTGGTTTTTCTATGTATGGAGTGTTCATATCCCCTTTCCATTATGCAATTATAAGATATCATCGAATTCGTCGGAGTCATCATTATCATCATCGTCGTCATCCTCCTCTTCTTGGGCTTCCCTTTCAGCTAATTCGGCATAGTACGCTGCTAATGCGTCCTGTCCTTCCTTGTCCTTCAACTCTAACGACGTGGAAGCTGTGTTGTCTACTTCGGTTGATGGCTTTGTGTCTTCTAGTTCGTCTCCTTGCTCAAACTTCACACCATCATTAGAACTAACCACTGAACCTTCCTTGTCGTCGTCATCAAGTTTACCTAACGACGATTTTCCTACAGTAGAACCAGAGTGCCATGATGGCAAGGCATTTTGTTCCAATTTCAATCTTCTTTGTTCCTTTTCTTGTAACTCACGTTCATAATTCTCATCATTGGCAGTAATAGAAACATGAAGAGTAGCTTGCGATTTCTCCGATTGTTGGCCAGAAGTATTCATCGACTTCCCCGCTCCATTTGCTGGAACTCTGTTGGACAAGGCGTATGTGGCTGTCGTTTGTGTTTGAGCAGGAATAGCCTTTGTCAACGCAGTTTCGAAATCGTTATCTTCAATGATGGAATCGTCGATTTTCTTAAGATAAGTAATAATAGGATCAAGTTGGTTCATTAACTTCTCCAATTTCAACTGTCTAATCGACGCTTGTTGAGAAGAGTCATCTTCAATCAATACTCCGTGGCATACATCACAGATAAATTCAGTTTTATCTTCACTCAATAACGAAATCGCATCCAACTGGTTGACTTTCTTACCACACCGAGGACATACGTACCCCTGTGGGTTAGCCAAAGTCAGCATTTCCGTCTTTAACGTATTCACCACAGAATGAACCTTCCATTTGATCAGATCAATAGCCTCAGTAATATGGATGTAGAAATAAGTTCTTGTGATAAGACGTTGTTGGGGATTACCTTCCTTCTGTATATGATTTACTATGAGTCGATCGTCTATCAACTTATTACATAACGACCGAAGTTCTTTCCGTTTGATGGAAAGCAAATGGATCAAGTCATCCTCGGACAAAATCGAGTGGACCAATAACGCATCAAGAATAAGAATATAGCTTGTGCTGTAGAATCCTCGTGCAACAAACTTGATCAAGTTCTTAATGGTATCATCCATGCTTGGAGCCAAATCATTTCGATATTGGAATTTTGCCAGAAATTAAATTTATTTTCATGTCACGTGTAAAATAGCGGGTGATGTCTGGTCATATGATGCATATCACCTGCTTCATTCCTCTTCTGATCCACAACCTGGAGTAGAATGAAGTGATGAAGTGTCATGGTGCTACGGCCCTGGTGTGTACGTATGTAATTGTTCCAATTCAGATGTAGTGGTACAAGCTTCGTTGTTGTTAAATTTGCAGTTGTTTGCTCACCCGAACAGCATGTAGTCCTGTAGTGGTACAAAGGTATCATGGTGCTGCTAGTTGTAGCCTGACGCTAAAGCTTGTGGACCGATAGTGATCAAAACCATAGAGCACATTCATTCCCGCAACACTAACCTGGCCCCTCTTGCGTTTTTCGTTCATCTAATCATGATACCAGCAAGCTATGTGCTGTCAGACAAGCAAACCAAATTGAGTTCAACGCCAAGATTCGGGTCATTATCGCATCCCACTTCTCTGGAATGTGATGCCATCATCACAAGCTAGTTTGTTGTGGTGAAAATCGGAGATGTTAAAATGGGTGCAAATTCGAAGAGTGTACATCACCTATTTGGGAAGTGGGAAGAGATCAACTAAGTCAACCTAAATAGCAGTACTTTCAATCGGTGACTCTGGGAAAACTACACCCTCTAAATCTGCAGTGTTGTTGATATTCTTGTCCATGACGCGGAACCAATTTCACTTGCCTTGTCTCCCTTGTCTCCCTTGTCTCCCTTTTTCCTTCATGGTGCGCCAGACCAGAGCACAGAAAATGGCTACGTTAACTCAAGTATGTGATATCAGTACCCAAAACGCATTAGCCGACTCGATGCTCTGTTTCTGCAATACCACGTCAGTGTGGTACTAGTGTATGTCGTTTCCCCTTCATATCATTATGGCTCAGACCACCTCATGTGGTAGCGGCGCATGCCATGCCATTGCATTCATTCTGCACAGCTTATCTTACATTGCTTCCACATTGCTGCGATCGAATGTATTTCCCGAATCAGACGCGGGTATATTTACCGGTAGGCGGTTCCTATTTCTAGAACGGGTGCATTCGCGACGTGAAATTTACACCAATTGCCAAACACGCCAAATGAAACACCGACAAAAATATGGGGATGAGGCTCCCAAATACAGTACGTCACCACATGTGTAAGTCTAGACGTGTTGTGCCTTGTTGCGAACGCTGTAGAGGTTTGGTGTTTACCGAGCTGGCTGCACCGTGTTTTGACAAAACGCGTTCCTTCTCCAGTTGCTGTCCTGATTGTATACGACAAAGTACACTAAGTAGCAGCAAAACCCCTCTTGGAAAACGTTCGTGGCAAGTGTCCGAGGGGGACGTGACGATGTGTCACGTCACAGTGGGACAAAAAACTCGACATGGCCTATTTCAGCAGCAAAAAATAATCACGAAACACCATCGCACCTCATTGTTTTGAATTATCCTAGAAAGAACAATACGACGCGTGAATGCAAATCCTTAATATTAAAGGTTTATGTTCTTGTTCTATTATCTCACTGGTATTTCTAGTCCATCTCTGGTCGTTCGATATTGCTGTACTTTTTATCCTTTTGTCGTCCACTTTTCCCAATAGTTTTCATATTCTTTACCACCGTTTTACTAGTCTTTCCTACTTAGTTACTTTGCTGTGGTGATGTCTTTGATGATTCCTACAAAGACCCCCAGTACCAACAGGATTACCACTCCTCCCACCACCCACACCAAGCTGAATTCCACCTACTCTCCGCCCATGGCATCCACCCCGTTGAAGTCGCAGTCCCACCTCCATGGCGACCATTTACTTTCTCCCGCGTTTTCTTCTCCCATGAAGAACCCCATGAAATACCACACCTTTGCCAATTTCCAACCGGAAAAAGATACGTCATTTCCCACAACCCTGCCGCTCCGTCCTGCTGGAGTGCCGCAATCCCATCCACTTTCGATAAATCCAAAGTCCTACAGTGTGAACTCTTCCGTGCATTCCCAGCCTCATCCCCAGCCTAAACCGATCCCCATCACCATAAATAATAACATCACAAACACACTAATTAACGACGAAAATGATCATCAACAGGAGAAAAGCGCACCAAAGAAGAAAAAATCGAAAAAGGACCGGCATTCCACGTTCGACTTCAACTCAAACGAAAAGCCCCCTTATTCCTACGCTACCTTGATTGGAATATCCATCTTAACTCACGAAAACAAACGCTTGACGTTGTCCCAGATCTACAATTGGATTTCCAACACTTTTAAGTACTATAAACGTGAAGATGTCGGTTGGCAAAACTCGATTAGACACAATTTATCGTTGAATAAGGCATTCGTGAAAGGGGAAAAATCTAAGGATGGAAAAGGGCATTTTTGGTGCATTAAGCCTGGTTTCGAAGACTTGTTTCTCAAGTCGAAACTGATAAAAAAGACGTCGTTTCTTGAAGTAATGGAAAAGTTTAATAATTCGAAATCTTCCCATACAAACATTCCATCATCTCCAGTGGAATCTTCCAAAAGATCGTACGAAGAAGCAAATAATGAATCAAGTTTTGCTTCCATCGATACTCACATTCCTATTCCATCTATTAATGTGACTCATGATGATGCTGAAGCATCACATGAGGGTGACACGTTTATTGATAGTGATAGAGAAGTTGATGATGTTGATTTGACTCGCATCTTGCCAGAACCTAAACGTCAAAAACTTGGCGATCCATTCTGGGAAATGCCCAAATCAGAAAGAAATGATGTTCAGTCTACGCCAAATGTGACTATTGAGTCGTCACCAAAACCACAGTTGGCTGGGAAAAATCTTACGTACACTTCATCGTTCTCATGTAATTCGAACTTTGAGTTATCTCCAATACGACCAAATGAAACTGGTCCATTATTGGAGCCTATCACCCCGGGCAAAAACATGTTTGGAATGATCCAGCCATCGGTGCTTCCACATATTGTTCCTCAGCAAAACTCGAAATCGAACTCGATACAAAGAACTCCAAAACAAAATGTTGTTCGAACTCCAATGAAGAACTTGAAAACTCCACAATCAGCTATGATGAAGAAATTGTGGAACTCTCCAAGTTATCTCGAGGAATTCTACTATAGTCCAATCGTTGCCCATTACGCTCATCACATCAATAGTTATGATGATGACGATATGATTCGAAGAAACTTGTATCCTTCACCTCAAGTGTTAAGAAAATTAGGAGTCCAAAATACCCCAGTTTCCAACAATAGCATGTCAGAAAAGTTAGCATCGACACCAGTCCCAATAAAAACTAAAGTGGACCTGGTAGAACAAGATCCTGTTTCCAAACGTGTAGACAGTGATGGAACCGATGAAGACGATTAAACAATTTTTCAATTTGGTATGCATTTGTATTGGCACTAGAGTATTTTTAAGGTTTGAAGTAATTTGGTTTTTGATGGGTATTTTTGGGTTATGATTGGTGTCAAAGGAACATTACGTTGGTTGTGGTTACGGGTGTTTGTTATTTTTGTATAGTATGTACAATGTCTATATTGGTATTGAGTTTATAATATTACAGAAAATTGTATAAAGCAATCGAACCAGCGATACTAGCTTTTCAACAATAGTGAAAGAATTCCAAGATAGTCGTGATTGTTTTTGGGAATCCGAATTAGTAGCAGGAGTATTCCTAAGAGGTTAAAACCTAGTTGTGAGGGTGTTTACAAAGTGTGTGTATCTGAACAATAAAGACTTCTTTCTCTGTTCATATTGTTGATAGAATACCACGCACATCTTTCAATCGCTACTGGCACATCCTCTACAGCCACAAGTGACACATTCTACTGGCTTTTCGTCATTGTTTTTAATCAATGTGGACTTCGGAACTCGACAAATGCAAGCCTGATTATGATTTTTATCTTGAACCATGATGCAATTGACACAACATAGGGTTTCGTAACCTTGCTTTTTCCATTTTGCAATCAAATCCTTATTAACATACGATTGTAGCACTAACCAATCATAAAGTTGTTTGGAAATCAACTTTCTTGTGTAGTACATGTCGTAAACGTATCTTGAAATCTGGTGATTTAATTTATAAATTGGCCACAAGGACTGGTTCCTGGAAACAGCTTTATTTGATTCTGCTTGGGCTGATTTCAATCTCGCTACCAACTTATCAATAGTGGGTTTAATTTTATCGTAACCATCTGGTGGTGCCAGATTCTTTTTAATTCGAACGGTTTTTGCCATCTTGGATAAAAAAAATTATGATAGAGACAATTCTAATTGTAGGCAATTTCAACAATAAATCACTGTCTGGGATGAGATGAGACTTCAAAAAAAATAATAGCGACAGCAGCAGGATTCGAACCTGCGCGGGAAATCCCAATTCATAACCCGAACTATTCGAGTGAATCGCCTTAACCACTCGGCCACACTGCCAGTTGTACACAAAGGTAATTTTTATTGTCAATGACATGTTGTGGATAGTATACTTCATTCTTTAACTTCTCATTTGACGCTTGTCTAATAAAACTATTTTGAATTTCGTACGCCAATTTAAAACTTACGAAAGTTATTAAGTTGATTTTAAAAAAAAAATTAAAAAAAAAAAATTTAATCAAAAATAGAGTGGGTTTTTAATTTATT
>ERZ778017.3899-NODE-3899-length-10076-cov-4.879353_pt1 | contig 10076 bp, 8 predicted proteins | sample MGYA00375747_ERZ778017 | MGnify/ENA primary metagenome ERZ778017 (study PRJEB29350, sample SAMN05509838) | bioreactor metagenome | biome: bioreactor; material: wastewater | place: South Africa: University of Cape Town | collected 2014-03-17 ... | reverse complement strand
CCACGACCGGCAGCACCTTCAGGGCGACCTTGGCCCAGATCGAATGGTGCTCCAGGCCCACGAGCCCCAGCAGGAAATCCAGGGCACCGGTGGTGACGAAGCCGATCGCGGCGCCGACGATGAACGACGCGCCGAACAGCGCGGCCGCGATCAGATCGCGGGTCTTCAGCAGAAAGTAGTTGCGTGCGTCGAACGGCAGACCGAAGATGTCCCGCACCGCGCGGCGGGTGAACGTGACGAATCCGATGGCCGTCCACGCCGCCACGATCACGGCGATGGCACCGGTGACGGCGAGCACGCCGCTGCTGCCGCGCACCACGTCGGCGATGGCGTCCTCCGGGATGAGGCCCTTCGGGGGAGTGCCGATCAGGCCGGGGAGGTACTGGTTGATGACGGTGATCATCTGGGCGGTGGCCTGGTCGCTGTTGCCCACCCAGGTGCCCAGGACCGCGAAGGCGACGTATACGACGGCGAAGATCGCGAACAGCGACTGGTAGCTGATGCTCGCGGCCAGCAGAAAGCCGTTGCTGCGCAGGAAGTGCCGCCACACCCGCACCGGGAACCAGGAGAGCGTGCGCCGGGTCAGCTCTGTCGCACGGCTGAGCGGCTCGTCGAACCGCTCTCGCAGGGCCAGGGCCGCGGCATCCCATCGGTCGCGCAGCGACTCGTCGTCCCCGTCGTGCACGGCGATCTCGCTCGGCGGATGCCGGCGGTGATCGCCGGTGGTCGTCCGGGCGCGGGTCTCGCTCACGCTCACAGACTAGCGATCATGCGCCCAGCGACAGCCTGCTCGACTCGCCGCGCCCGCGCAGGACGCCGCACACTCGTGCGCCGCGGCGCACGAGTCGCAGAGTGGGGTCTCAGCGACCGCCGCGCAGGACGGCCTGCTTGACCTCGGCGATCGCACGGGTGACCTGGATGCCGCGGGGGCACGCCTCGGTGCAGTTGAAGGTCGTCCGGCAGCGCCACACGCCCTCCTTGTCGTTGAGGATGTCCAGGCGCACATCGGCGGCGTCGTCGCGCGAGTCGAAGATGAACCGGTGCGCGTTGACGATGGCGGCCGGGCCGAAGTACTGGCCGTCGGTCCAGAAGACCGGGCACGACGAGGTGCACGCCGCACACAGGATGCACTTGGTGGTGTCGTCGAAACGCGCGCGCTCCTCGGCCGACTGGATACGCTCCTTGCCGTGCTCGGGGTGGGAATGAGCGATCAGGAACGGCTTCACGGCCTTGTACGCGTCCATGAACGGTTCCATGTCGACGATGAGGTCCTTCTCCAGCGGCAGGCCCTTGATGGCCTCCACATAGATCGGCTTCGAGATGTCGAGGTCCTTGATCAGCGTCTTGCAGGCCAGGCGGTTGCGGCCGTTGATGCGCATCGCGTCCGAGCCGCACACGCCATGCGCGCACGACCGGCGGAACGAGAGCGAGCCGTCCTGCTCCCATTTGATCTTGTGCAGGGCGTCCAGCACGCGCTCGGTCGGGTACATCTCGACGTCGTAGTCCACCCAGCGTGGTTCGGCGTCGACCTCCGGGTCGTAGCGGCGGATGATGAACGTGACCAGGAACGACTGGATCGGCGCCTCCTCGGCCGGCGCGTTCTGATCCGACTCGACGACTGCAGCCATCAGTACTTCCTCTCCATCGGCTGGTAGCGCGTGATGACCACGGGCTTCCAATCCAGCGTGATGTGATCGGTGGCGTCCGACGAGTGCGGGTCGCCGGTCAGGTACGCCATCGTGTGCTTCATGTAGTTCTCGTCATCGCGCTTGGGGTAGTCGTCGCGCATGTGGCCGCCGCGGCTCTCCTTGCGGTTGCGGGCGGCGTGGACGACGACCTCGGCGATGTCCAGCAGGAATCCGAGCTCGACGGCTTCGAGGAGGTCGGTGTTGAACCGGCGACCCTTGTCATCGACATGGATGTTCTTGTACCGCGCGCGCAGCTCCTCGATCGTGTTCAGCACGTCGCCGAGCGACTCGTCGGTGCGGAAGACCTGCGCCTTCATGTCCATCTCGTTCTGCAGCGTCTTGCGCAGCGCCGCCACGCGCTCGGTGCCGGGGTTGTTGCGCAGCCCCTCGAGCATCTCGCGCACCTCGCGCGCCGGATCATCCGGAAGCGGGAGGAACTCGGCGGTCTTCACATACTCCACGGCGTTGCGGCCTGCGCGCTTGCCGAACACATTGATGTCCAGCAGTGAGTTGGTGCCCAGGCGGTTCGAGCCGTGCACCGACACGCACGCGCACTCGCCGGCGGCGTACAGCCCCGGCACGATGTCGGTGTTGGTCTGCAGCACCTCGGCGTTGTTGTTGGTGGGGATGCCGCCCATCGCATAGTGCGCGGTGGGCATCACCGGCACCGGCTCGACGACCGGGTCGACGCCGAGGTAGGTGCGCGCGAACTCGGTGATGTCGGGGAGCTTGGATTCCAGGACCTCGGCGCCCAGGTGCGTGCAGTCCAGGTACACGTAGTCCTTGTGCGGACCCGCGCCGCGCCCGTCCATGACCTCCTGCACCATGCTGCGGGCGACGATGTCGCGCGGGGCGAGGTCCTTGATCGTGGGCGCGTAGCGCTCCATGAAGCGCTCGCCCGAGGCGTTGCGCAGGATCGCGCCCTCGCCGCGGGCACCCTCGGTGAGCAGGATGCCGAGGCCGTAGAGCCCCGTCGGGTGGAACTGGAAGAACTCGAGGTCCTCCAGCGGCAGTCCCTTGCGCCAGATGATGCCCACGCCGTCGCCGGTGAGGGTGTGCGCGTTCGAGGTGGTCTTGAAGATCTTGCCGAAGCCACCGGTGGCGAAGATGATCGCCTTGGCCTGGAATACGTGCAGCTCGCCGCTGGACAGGTCGTAGGCGACCACGCCGACGACCTGAGTCTTGCCGTCGGCATCCTTCGCGGTGATCAGGTCGAGCACATAGAACTCGTTGAAGAAGTTGATGCCGAGCCTGACGCAGTTCTGGTACAGCGTCTGCAGGATCATGTGCCCGGTGCGATCGGCGGCGTAGCAGGCGCGGCGCACGGCGGCCTTGCCGTGATCGCGGGTGTGCCCGCCGAACCGGCGCTGGTCGATCTTGCCCTCGGGGGTGCGGTTGAACGGCAGCCCCATGTTCTCCAGGTCGATGACCGCGTCGATGGCCTCCTTGGCGAGGATCTCCGCCGCGTCCTGATCGACGAGGTAGTCACCGCCCTTGACCGTGTCGTACGTGTGCCACTCCCAGTTGTCCTCCTCGACGTTCGAGAGCGCCGCCGCCATGCCGCCCTGTGCGGCTCCGGTGTGCGAGCGCGTCGGGTACAGCTTCGAGATGACCGCCGTGTTCGCGTTGGGTCCGGCCTCGATGGCCGCCCGCATGCCGGCGCCGCCGGCGCCCACGATCACGATGTCGAACTGGTGGTAGTGCACGCCGTCCTTGACGACGTCGCCGGATGTCTGGGTGCTCACGTGTCGGATGCCTCCGTGTCTGGGTGTCTCACGTCGTTGTCTGCTAGCCCCGGCACATCTGCCACAGCGAGCTGTCGGGCGTCACCCCGAGGCAGGGATCGAAGGTGAACACCACCAGGGTGCCCAGCAGGATCAGCAGCGCCGCCACGATCCACAGCGCCCAGATCAGCACGCGACGGGTGCCGTTGTGGGTGACATAGTCGTTCACGATCGTGCGCATGCCGTTGGTGCCGTGGATCAGGGCGAGCCACAGCATGATGACGTCCCACCACTGCCAGAACGGCGTGGCGTACTTGCCTGCCACGAACGCGAAGTCGATCTGTCGCACGCCCTCGCCCATGACGAGGTTCACGATGAGGTGCCCGAAGATGAGCACGACCAGGAGCACGCCCGAGCCGCGCATGAACATCCAGCCGTACTTCTCGAGGTTCACGCCCTTGCGGCGCGGCGCGACCGGCGTACGCGGGTCGGCGATGCTCTCGGCGGTCATGTTCAGTGCCCCCCGGTGATCTCGGCCATGATGACCATGAACTGGCGCGGGACGAAGCCGAGCATGAGCACGACCCACAGCCCGATGACGCCCCACCACAGCTGGCGCTGGTACTTCGCGCCCCACTTCGAGAAGTCCACGAGGATCACCCGCAGGCCGTTGAAGGCGTGGTAGGCGACCGCGGCGACGAGGATGATCTCGCCGACGCCCATGATCGGGTTCTTGTAGGTGCCGATCACGGCGTCGTACGCCTCCGGCGCGACGCGGATCAGCGCCGTGTCGAGGATATGCACCAGCAGGAAGAAGAAGATCCCGATACCGGTGATGCGGTGCAGCACCCAAGACCACATGCCCTCGTGACCGCGGTACAGCGTGCCGCGCGGAGTGCGGGAAGTGGTCTCGGAAACCGACGGTGTCACGCGTGCGGATGCAGACACGGCCGTCCTCCCAGAAGTCGAACTCGAGGTAGGGGCTTGCGATGCCCCCCGAGGCCGAAAGGACCTCGGCGTCACACACTGGCGCGAGCCCATCCTATTCCCCTCCTGTGGCGGGGGCCGATTAGGGCGGCCTTACCTCGCGGGCATCGACTTCTCACTCAGTAAGACACGATGGATGACGGGTGTGGATACCCTGGAGGGCATGTCGACGCCGGTCTCGCAGTTCTACGCCATCATCCCTGCCGGCGGGATCGGCAGCCGGCTGTGGCCGCTCTCCCGCGCGGACGCGCCGAAGTTCCTGCACGACCTGACCGGCTCCGGGCACACGCTGCTGCGCGACACCTGGAACCGCCTCGAGCCGCTGGCCGGACACGACCGCATCGCCGTGGTGACCGGGCGCGCACACCGGGCGGCCGTGGAGAAGGAGCTGCCCGGCATCCCCGACCGCAACGTCTTCCTCGAGTCGGAGCCCCGCGACTCGACGGCGGCCATCGGTCTGGCGGCGGCGGTGCTGGCCCGCCGCGAGCCCGATGTGGTCGTCGGCTCGTTCGCCGCCGATCACGTGATCCGTGTGCCGCACCTGTTCGACTGGGCCGTGCGGCAGGCCATCGAAGTGGCGCGGGAGGGGTACATCTGCACGATCGGCATCCCGCCGACCGAGCCGTCGATCGGGTTCGGCTACATCCAGAAGAGCGGCGAGCTCATCGTCGACGGGGCTCCCGAGGCGGCGATGGTGGCGCGGTTCGTGGAGAAGCCCGACCTGGCGACCGCGAAGGAGTACTACGCCGACCGCTCCTACCTGTGGAACGCAGGCATGTTCATCTCGCGTGCCGATGTGCTGCTGGGTGAGATCGCCGAGAACCGCCCGCAGCTGTATGCGGGGCTGATGGACCTCGCCGAGGCGTGGGACGACCGCGCCGCGCGCGGTCCGGTCGTGGACCGGGTGTGGCCGACGTTGGAGAAGATCGCGATCGACTACGCGGTGGCCGAGCCGGCCGCTGCCCGCGGGCGGCTGGCCGTCGTTCCCGGGCACTTCGACTGGGACGACGTCGGCGACTTCGCGAGCCTTGCGAAGCTCAACTCGCGGGGCCGCCCGGGCGACCTGGCGATCCTCGGCGAGAACGCCCGCGTCCTCTCCGATGCGGCCAGCGGGATCGTGGTCAGCCAGACCAATCGCGTGATCTCTCTGATCGGGGTCAAAGACATCGTCGTCGTCGACACCCCGGATGCCCTGTTGGTGACCACCAGCGAGAACGCGCAGCGGGTCAAGGGCGTGGTCGACGCGCTCAAGCTCACCGGTCGGGGCGACGTGCTGTGAACGGCTCGGAACGGCGACGGCGGCGTCCGTTCGTTTCGGCTTGGTAACCATTCGCCGGCACGGGCCGGATCCGGATGCAAATCCCTCGTCATACTGGGTAACTTCTTACTTGCCGCGAAGTCCGCGGTTCCTTTCTGTGGAGGTCGAGTTGACCATCTCATCTACCCGCAAGCTCGTCGGCGTCACCCTCGCCGCGGGCCTCATCGTCGCGCTCGCCGGCTGTGGCGCCGCGCCCGAAGCGACGACTCCGACCAACGGTGGCAAGACCGCCGTAGCCGGCTTCAAGCCTTGCATCGTCTCGGATGACGGTGGATGGAACGACAAGTCGTTCAACGAGTCGGCGAAGAACGGCATCGACAAGGCATCCCAGGAGCTGGGTGTGAAGTCCCTCGAGCTGGAATCCAGCGCCGAGAGCGACTACGCGCCCAACCTGGAGAACGCGGTCAGCCAGAACTGCACCCTGATCATCTCCGTCGGCTTCAAGCTCTCCGCCGACACGATCAAGTCGGCGCTGGCCAACCCGAAGATCAACTACGCGATCATCGACGACGCGGCAGACAACTCGGGCGCCACCGACAAGGACGGCAAGCCGATCCCGGACGGCAAGACCGACGCCCCGAACATCAAGCCGATCCTGTTCAACACCGTCGAGGCGGCCTACCTGGGCGGCTACGCCGCAGCCGCGTACTCGGATGCCTCCGGCGTCGACAAGGTGGGCACCTTCGGCGGCCTGCAGATCCCGTCGGTGTCGATCTTCATGGACGGCTTCATCGACGGTGTGAAGAAGTACAACGACGACAACGGCAAGAACGTCGCCACGTACGGTTGGGATGTCGCCAAGCAGAAGGGCTCGTTCACCGGCGGGTTCGCCGCGAACGACACGGCCAAGCAGACCGCGAAGGGCATCCTCGACCAGGGCGTGGACGTGATCCTGCCGGTCGGCGGCCCGATCTACAAGAGCGCCGCGGCCGCCATCGCCGACTCCGGCAAGAAGACCGTGATGCTCGGCGTCGACTCCGACCTGGCCGTCGCCGACCCGTCGGTCGCCGGCGTCACCCTGGTGTCGATCATGAAGCGCATCGACCAGGCTGTGTACGACACGGTGATGTCGGCGGCCAGCGGCAAGATGGACTTCACCCCGTACATCGGCACCCTCGAGAACGAGGGCGTGGGCCTGAGCTCGTTCCACGACTTCGAGAGCAAGCTTCCGGGCGGCCTCACCGACAAGCTCGCCGAGCTGCAGAAGCAGATCATCTCCGGCGACCTGAAGGTCACGTCGGTCAACTCGCCGAAGTAGGCAGTCCACTCGGTCGTTGAGCGGGGGCGCGCAGCCCTCGCTCAACGACCGTTCGCTCGATAGGGTGCACACTATGAAGCTCGAGCTGCGGGGCGTCACCAAACGCTTCGGGAGCCTCGTCGCCAACGATCACATCGATCTGGAGCTGCGCAGCGGTGAGATCCACGCGCTGCTCGGTGAGAACGGGGCGGGGAAATCCACGCTGATGAACGTCCTCTACGGTCTGTACCAGGCCGACGAGGGGGAGATCCTGCTGGACGGGGTGCCGCAGCACTTCCGTGGGCCGGGCGATGCCATCGCCGCGGGCATCGGCATGGTCCATCAGCATTTCATGCTCATCCCGGTGTTCACGGTGGCCGAGAACCTCATGCTCGGGCACGAGGAGACCAGAGCCCTCGGTTCGCTGGACATCGCCGCGGCCCGCCGCCGTGTCATCGAGCTGGCTGAGAGGTTCGGGTTCCGGATCGATCCGGACGCCCGGGTGGGCGACCTGCCGGTGGGCGTGCAGCAGCGGGTGGAGATCATCAAGGCGCTCGCGCGCGACGCGAAGATCCTGATCTTCGACGAGCCCACCGCGGTGCTCACGCCGCAGGAGACCGACGAGTTCATGGCTATCATGCGGCAGCTGCGCGACGAGGGAACGGCCATCGTGTTCATCACGCACAAGCTGCGCGAGGTGCGCGAGGTCGCCGATCGCATCACCGTCGTGCGGTTGGGCACCATCATCGGCGAGGCGAGCCCTGCCGCGAGCAACACCGAACTGGCCTCGATGATGGTCGGCCGGGCGGTGGAGCTCACCGTGCAGAAGGAGCCGCCTCGGGTCGGCGAGGGCGGACTGCAGGTGCGTGGACTGCGCGTGCTGGCAGCCGACGGAACGGTCGTGGTCGATGACGCCGACTTCGACGTGCGTCCCGGGGAGGTGCTGGCGATCGCCGGTGTGCAGGGCAACGGCCAGACCGAGTTGGCCGAGGCCATCGTGGGTCTGCAGGACCGGGTCACCGGCTCCATCACGCTCGGCGGCCAGGAGCTCGTCGGCCGCAGCGTGCGCGACGTGCTCGACGCCGGCGTCGGCTTCGTGCCCGAGGACCGACAGGAAGACGGCCTGGTCGGCACCTTCACGGTGGCCGAGAACCTCATCCTGGACCGCAGCGCCGACGCGCGGTTCCGCACCGTGGGCACGATCCGTCGTCGCGTGCTGGATGCCTTTGCCCGGGCGAAGATCACCGAGTTCGACATCCGCACGCAAGGGCCGTCGAGCCCCGCCGGCGCGCTGTCCGGTGGCAACCAGCAGAAGGTCGTCATCGCCCGGGAGCTCAGCCGCGAGCTGAAGCTGCTGCTGGCGTCCCAGCCTACGCGCGGCGTCGATGTGGGCTCGATCGAGTTCATCCACAAGCGTATCGTCGCCACCCGCGACGCCGGGGTGCCGGTGATCGTGGTGTCCACCGAGCTCGACGAGGTCGTGGCGCTCGCCGACCGCATCGCGGTGATGTATCGCGGGGCGATCGTCGGGATCGTCCCGGCCGACACCCCGCGTGACGTGCTCGGCCTCATGATGGCCGGGGAGAACCCCACAGAGGATGCCGCATGAGCGACCGTGTTCCCGGAGCCGCCTCCGAACCGGGTGGACTGCCTCCCGAGCAGCTGCCCTCAGCCTCCGGCCCCCTCACCGGCACGCGCCCGGCGGAGGTGCCGCCGGCGCCGCGGTCCAACCAGCTCATGCGCGAGATCCTGCGCGGCTCGGTGGCGACCACGGTCCTGGCCATCGTCGCCTCGATGATCGTCGGCGGCATCCTCATCGCCGTCACGAACGAGGACGTGCAGAAGGCCTCCGGCTACTTCTTCGCCCGCCCGCAGGACACGTTCGCGGCCATCTGGCAGGCCGTGGCAGGCGGATACTATGCGCTGTTCCAAGGCGCGGTGATCAACCCCGAGGCCGACACGTTCGAGAAGGTCATCCGGCCGCTGACCAACACGCTCGGCTTCGCCGCACCGCTGATCGCCGCCGGCCTCGGCGTCGCGCTGGCGTTCCGATCCGGTCTGTTCAACATCGGCGCGCGCGGCCAGATGCTCGTGGCCTGCGCAGTGGCCGCATTGGCGAGCTTCGAGCTCGACCTGCCGATGTGGATCCACCTGCCGCTGACGATCGTCGCGGGCATCGTCGGCGGTGCCCTGTGGGGCGCGATCGCGGGTCTGCTGAAGGCGCGCACCGGTGCGCACGAGGTGATCGTCACGATCATGCTCAACTACGTGGCGCTGTACCTGGTGCGCTGGCTCATCCGCACCCCGGGGCTGCTGCAGAAGCCGGGCTCGAACCAGCCGATCTCGATGGCCACGCCCGACACCGCGCAGTTCCCGTCGCTGTTCGGAGACCAGTTCCCGCTGCTGAACTGGGGGTTTCCTGCCGTCGTGGTCGCCACCGTGATCGTCTGGTGGCTCATCGAGCATTCCAGCCTCGGCTTCCGCCTGCGTGCCGTCGGGGAGAACCCGAACGCTGCGCGGGCCGCCGGCATCAGCGTGCAGCGCATGTACGTCTACGCGATGCTGTTCGCCGGGGGCCTGGCGGGCCTTGCCGGCATGAACCAGATCCTCGGCTCGGTGACGACCGGATTCGGCGACGGGATCGATGCCGGCATCGGGTTCGACGCGATCACCGTCGCCCTGCTCGGACGTTCGCGCGCTTGGGGCACGTTCTGGGCGGGGCTGCTGTTCGGCGCGCTGAAGGCCGGTTCGTTCACGATGCAGGCCGCCCAGAGCATCCCGGTCGACATCGTGCTGGTCGTCGAATCCCTCATCGTGCTGTTCATCGCGGCGCCACCGCTCGTGCGCACGATCTTCTTCCTGCCCAAGGACGATTCGGAGCGCTCGGCCGGCAAGCGCGCGCGTCTTGCCAGACGTCGAGAGCGCGACGACGAGCACAAGGCGGTGGCGTCATGAGCGCGCTGACCGTCACGAGCCCCGCCGATTTCACCGTCGTGCGCACCCGGCAGCTGAAGCTGCCGATCACGCTGAGTATCGTCACGGTGCTGCTGGGCGTGCTGTTCCTGGTTTCGCCCGTGGCGGGGGAGAGCGTCTTCCGGATCGGCGACGGCATCGCCATCGCC
>ERZ778017.3895-NODE-3895-length-10082-cov-5.817493_pt1 | contig 10082 bp, 8 predicted proteins | sample MGYA00375747_ERZ778017 | MGnify/ENA primary metagenome ERZ778017 (study PRJEB29350, sample SAMN05509838) | bioreactor metagenome | biome: bioreactor; material: wastewater | place: South Africa: University of Cape Town | collected 2014-03-17 ... | reverse complement strand
TATAAAAGTATAAAAGTATAAAAGTATAAAAGTATAAAAGTATAAAAGTATAAAAGTATAAAATCTTGTGATACTTGATTGAGTTACAGATATATATAATATATATAAACTATACTATTATTAAAAAGCTCCCTCACTTATAATAAGCGCTTATATACTTTATTGGTTTTATTCTATTTATATATATTTATAAAGTTAGCCATTTATTTGTTTAACGGCTTAAGTAAATAAAGTTTTATAAGAAAACAGATCCCTCCTGTTAGACACATGTACTTATATAAGTACATCTAATAAACTGTGTAGCTAAGCTTACCCATCCTTTAATAATTATTTACTTTTTATTCTACAATTCAGCTTGCTTTTGAAGTGTTCTAAAAGCTTTAATTTAAATAATTCGTTACAAATCTTTTAGCACCAAATATATACATAATGGCAAACTATCCTTCTAAATTTTTGTATAACTTCTTCCCTAATAACGTGTAAATGATCTAAGGTTCTTCGTGTTTCTTCGATATCTCATGATTCTAGCTCATATTTACGATTTTTAAAATCTTGAATAAGTTTGTCTAACTTATTCGAAGGTAAATGAAGTTTTAAATCTTTTATCGTATCTTTAAAGCTTTCTATAAGGGCTTCATCTAATTCTATTTGACCAGATGTGGATGATACTTTGAGGTTTAAGAAATCTTTGTAAGAAGTAGCTGCTTCCTCTGTTAATTGTTTTTCTTCTGCAATTAGCTGTTGCCTCTCCTGTTCTTCTGGTGTTTCCTTACATCCACAGCTAGCTAATAAAATATTGATGAATAGAAAACTGATAAGGATTGCAGGTTTTTAAATTTAAACATCATAGTTATATCTTTAATGAATGGTAAAACCAATTGTAGGGTAGTAATCTTATAGTTTGTGCATAGATATACAACAAGTGAGTATAAAATTACTAGCAAAAGGTTGTGTTGCACAATTTATTTATAATAAGTTTGAAAATAGCCCTTGAAAAAGCTTAGGTAATATAAAAACTATTACCGTTTGTATGTAAACTTGCAGTACTTTATTTATATAGTTACAGCTTAATTATACTTGCTCACTTAAAGTGGATAGCATCACTTTACTTATAAAACCTGCTACAATAACACTATACAACCAATTGACTTTATCTAATTACCATTTCTTATTATATGATGCGCAGTGAAGATTTATCATCTAGCCTTTTTTATTATAAAGCTTATATTTTTAGTTTTTAAAATATAAGTTATTTTGCAGCTTTCTTAGGATTTTTACCAAAATAAATATTTACTCTATTCTTTCTTTTAAAAATTATGCAACCAATTTCTGCTTGTAAAATCAAGTGTATTGCCACCATTTTAGTGATCGTAACTTTATGTTCTTCTATACAGGCATATCCTTCCACACCAGCTAACTTAGTAATACCTACATCTTATTATGCATTTACCTGTAAAAATGAAGTAAATAAGGAAATAAAAGTCTCACCAATACAAAAAACTCCTTCTTCTAACAACCCACCAAAAGCCACTAAAAAGAAGTCTCATCGGTTAGATCCCTTTAAAAAAGACCAAGGAAGAGATTTTTTACGGGCCAGTACACAAATGGGATTAGGAGTTCTTTTAATAGGAAGTATAGGCTACTTGATTGGGGGCACAGAAGCGCTAAGTGCATCTACCTTTATGGGGCCCCTTATAAGTGGTATGCTAGTTAAGCCACTCGGCAATATCGGCAACAAATTGTGTGTACTGTTTACTCCTTATCTGGCCAACCCTGGTTTGAGAAGAGCCATGGATTATAAAAGCCAGTATGAAAAACGTAAACATAAACTAACCAAGAGCATGAAAGTTTTTCTTCACACTACCATTAGTAAGTATACAAACTTGGTAGAAAATTGGGGGTACGAGGTTAAAGAATGCGAAAAAGCAATTGAAGAAGTATTGCAATTTCCCATAGTTCCTAAGCCAATTGATCCGGATCTAGTTCCTATTACTAACTTTATCAAAAATTATCCAGAAGAGGTCCGTATAAATGTTGGAGATTTTGCGATTAGTGCAATTACAGATTCAAAATTTGAAACGTTGGAAAAGAAAGCCGTTCCACTCATGTTTGTAGGGCCTCCGGGAACTGGCAAAACTTATTTAGCTAGTCAAATAGGTAATTTATTAGGTTTACCTGTGCAAATCATAGATGTTGCTAAGTACAAATCAGTCAATGGACACAGTTTTTGGGCTAGTAATTCAGAACCAGGCATTATGGTAGATGTCTTGTTAGGAGGAAGAACCCAGAAAGGTAATTTTGCAAATAAAATTTTTGTGCTAGATGAAATAGATAAAACATTGGCTAAAGACGAAAACGGTAGGTTTCTACATGAAGCAGGGCCAGAAGTTATGAGTCTTTTGCACACTCTTTTGGAAACACAAGAAACTACTGCAAGACTCCGTCGGTATGATGGTGCTACGTATGATATTTCTCATTTAAAGATTATTCTAGTAGGTAATCGTACTTTTAGTGAAGTACTAGGTAGGGAAAATGCTGCCGCGCTTGAATCTCGGATAAATCTAGTAAAATTTAACGGGTTTACAGATGATCAAAAATTGGCTATTGCTCAGGAGCATATTAAAAAGGTATGTTTAGCTCGCTCAATGGTGTATGATGGTGTAGATCAAGCTATTGTAAAGGAAATTGTAAAAACTGACACAAAAGTAGGCAACCAAGGTGTGAGAGTTATGCTAAAGGTGGTTGATCAGTATTTAAGAATTCTTGAAAAAGGGGTCTTAATTGGAGAAATAGCCGGGTTACCTCCCGTAACATTTGATATCAACAAAGCATATGCTAGGGAGCAAGTAGAGTAACTGAATATTGTAATCACTGTAAAATAGAAGCAAGGCAACTTATATAAATTTCTATATTGCATAGCCTGCTTTTACACTAGATCAGCATCTATGGTAACAGATACTTGGAATTGCCTGCTTGATCAAGGAGGCCTCTGTTACAGTTGTTAAAAATAATCTTATCTATTTTGAAAGGCCTACTGAGGTACTGTGAGAATAAGTACTTGCCATTACAGAAAATAAAAGAATAGGGAAAGTCTTCTTAAGCTACTAAGCGTAAAAATTTAAGGGAATTGTATTATCGGTAGATATTATGCTGACAGGTGTGACTACCTACCAGCATAATATTAAGATAATTTTTTCTACTACGTTCAAACGTATAATTCAGAAGATAACTCTTATAGCACTAATCAAAATAGCTAAAATCATGATTGGGCTCTAAGGCTGTTAAACACTGATAGAACAGGTCTATAATTTGTTCTACATCATGTTTATGTACCATTTCTACTGTTGTATGCGTATATTTAAGAGGCAGTGAAATAAGTGCTGAAGGTATACCTGCGCCACAATAAGCAAAAGCGTCTGTATCAGTACCTGTGCTGCGTGAGCTGGCTTGCCACTGTATAGGTATATTGTGATTTTTAGCTGCATTAGCCAACAGTTTTAAAACTTTATGTTGTACAGAGGGTGCATGAGATAGCACAGGGCCTTTTCCGCACGCTATATCGCCTTGTTTGATTTTGTTATAGTGAGGTGTTTGAGTATCGTGTGTTACGTCTGTAATAATAGCTAAGTCCGGCTTTATACGATTTGCTACCATAGCAGCTCCACGTAGCCCTACTTCTTCTTGAACTGCATTTGCAATATAAAGCCCAAAAGGTAACTTAACTTTATTTTCATATAATTTTCTAGCTACTTCTGCAATCATAAAACCACCTATACGATTGTCTAGACCACGCCCTACAAAATATTTATTATTTAGTGTAATCAAATCAGCATCAAAAGTAACCACACTTCCTACATGGATGCCTAAGTCTTGTACTTCCTTATCGGAATGGCAACCACAATCTAAAATAGCAGTTTCTATATCTGGTGTTTTGGCAGATTTCTTATCTTCTCTTACATGTATGGCAGGCCAACCAAATACAGCTGGTATAGTTTTATTACCTACATGTATTTTTGCACGCATAGAAGGGGTTATTTCATAGTCAGACCCTCCATTACGAATTACATATATGTATCCTTCTTTACTGATATAGTTAACATACCAAGAAATCTCATCTGCGTGTGCTTCTATTACTACTTTGTATTCTGCTTGTGGATTAATAACTCCTATTGCATTGCCGTATGCATCGGTAATCATATCATCCACATAAGGATACATGTATTCCATCCAAATCTTTTGGCCGCTGGCTTCATATCCTGTGGGAGAACTGTTATTAAGATATTTAAAAAGAAAGTTCTGACTTGTTTGTTCCATAGTAGGTAATAGGTTAATTAATAAAAGCCACGTTTAAACTGTTTATACCTTGCACTTATAATTACACTTTATAAAATTACATTAAGATTTTGATTCTGGCTTGTTACTTGTTGTAACTAGCTTAGCCTTATATGTAACTGTTTCTTCAGTTTGATCTTCTGTGGTTATACTGGTTATCAAATATAATGCGTTAGAGAATGGAATTATAAGATTGGTGTTATCAAGTATTTTGTTCTCTGGGTCTGGTAACAATGTCATATTTTGGAACAGGTATTTGTTATCTAACCTATATATAGCACGCTTTTTGTCATGAAAAATGGTAAAAACAGGTTTGTAAATAGGAAATTCTCCCTCCAATAATAGTGGAAAGATGTTCCATGTAGGTCGTGTAGCGGTATTAGCATGTCCTACATCTTTGATAGTAAATGTATTAGGATTATCAGCAGATAATACAGTTAAGGTGTCATCTTCCTTTAACAAGAGTAGGTCATATCTATCATCACCAGCAAGTCCATATCCTTTACCTAAAAATATTTTTCCTTTTTCTACCTCTACCATACCAGTAAGATAGGCTGGAGGATTAGTGCGCGTAGTATATGCTGAATCTATATTTATAACTTTAAAGTTTTCTGTCTCTGATGTAAATAATAAACAACCTAACTGCGTCTGCGTTGGTGTATTATTTTGAACAAGGCTTATTATTAAACAACCCCTCTTTTGGTCTTCCACTTCAACTGTACAAGCGGCTATGAACTTATTAATGTTGACAGTAGCATCAGGAAAAAATTCGCCCAAATCTTGTGCACTAATCACTTGATTCCAAACTCCAGATTCAAGTTTATGTATATCAATTGTAGTTCCTGAAATACTACCAAAAAATAATGATTGTTCCTCGGTAGAACCAGCTGCAAAAGCAAAAGAGCTATTTCGGCTAAAACTTCCTACATTAGCAATAGATTTACATGTTAAGCCATCCTCTCCATCTGAAGTAAATTCCCAAACGTTTCCATCGGCAGCATTTAGAAAATAAGTAGCATTTTCGCTAGGCACATGGCAAGTTAAGCCAAATGCTTTCTCTATATCAAGACCGTTTAACGCAATAGGCTGGGATTCTTCTTCCCATTTTAAATCTATATCAACAGTATTATAAGGAGGATTTTGGCTACACTTAGACAAGCATTGACTAGTACTTATCATCAGTAGGGCTATTCCTAGATAGCTTAATAGTTTATGCGGCATAGGTTACGCTAAGAAAAAATTATATATACTTTCGAAGTTAACAAATTAGTAAATAATATCATATATCTATTGAGGTAAGTATCTTATTATATTTTCTATACTTATAGCTAGGAGAAATATACGTACACTGCATTGCGTAATAAAGCATAGCATTGTAAGGTCTTCTAACATAAAAAAGATTATTATATAAGCACAACTAACTCTTTATTTTGCCATATACTTTCAATAAATTATCCATGGGAACTCGTATATATAAGCCAAAATATTTGTTATACACAACTTCTTTTAAAACTTTAAAGATAATGATGTAAAAGATCTTATTCTATTAGTTAGTTCTAAAGAGCTAGCTTTAAAAGGTTGCTGCTGTAAAATGATCTAATAATTATATAGATTAAAATTTATACGCCAATAGTTACAAGTATAGTCAATTTGTGATTAGATTATTTTCCTTTTAAAGCACCTATTTCTTTATCAATCATATATAACCCAATACCTGCTTCTCCTATAACATCAAATAAATCTAAAATTTTTCTTGCAGTTACTTCTTCTTCTATTTGTTCGTTAACAAACCATTGCAAAAAATTAAAAGTCGCTAGATCTTGGTTATCCCAGCAATGTGCTACCATACGATGTATAGCATGGGTAACTTTGATCTCTTGTTGTAGTACTAGTTCAAAAATTTCTCTTAAAGATGTAAATTCTTGCTGAATACCTGTTATTTCTGGTTGAAATGCACGCCCGCCTGCATCATTAATATAATGAAATATTTTGAGCATATGCTCGCGCTCTTCTTCAGCTTGCTCGTATAGAAAGTCAGCCGAATGTTTATATCCTTTTATATCACACCAAGAAGCCATAGCTAAATAGGCAGCTGAAGCTTTACCCTCCATAACTACTTGTTGATTAAGAAGTACTTCTGTTCCTTGTTTTAGACATGCTGTAGGTCTTTGTATTATCTCGTTTATCATATGTGTGAAGAAAATAGATTTACCTTAATTGATATATATACTTGGTAAATAAATAAAAAGTTTATCTTTCAAAAGATACTTTATATTCCTTAATCAAACGAATATATATAACAAAAAGTTGTTTCGGAGTGTGTGTTTGCTATAATTATTGTATTTACCTAAAGTTCTTAACTATATAGAATATTCTTTATACCTATTAAGTAGCATATAAGTTTAAAAGCTTTGTACAAGCAGCAACATAATATTCAATATTTGCCATAAGCCAAGTAATAATAAATTAATATAAAGAAAGATGAGTTTAATATTATAATAAAGTGACTGTATTGCTTGAATAAACATTGCAATCGCAACTGGCACATGTCATGGATAGCTGGGATAATTGTGGGTAACTATTGGGTGAAATTGGTAAATAAGATATATCAACTAAGTTCAAGTGTTAAATAACCTTATATAAAGGATTCTTATAATAAAGTATAGTGTATAAGACGTACTATGCTATATCTATTAAGGTATTACTTTATAATTCAATTTTTAGATATTTTGGCTGATAATTGTAAGAATTTATCTATGCGAAAAGCATTTATTTATTGTTATGGTTGCTAATGCTGATTGATAAATTATACTTGTCATTTATTAAGAATTAACATTTATACATTATATAATAAGTAACATAAGTATTAAAACTTTTATATGTTAGGCCAAGCTATAAATAGCTGTCACTATATTTGTACTACAGCAATAAAGGTATTATTTTACTAAAAAATTAGCCTTAAATTTTTAAAAAGTTAAAAGTATCTTATGGCTATAAAGATTACAGATGTATGTATTAATTGTGGTGCCTGTGAGCCTGAATGCCCTAACAATGCTATTTATGAAGGAGGAGCTATGTGGAATTGGAGTGAAGGAACAAATTTAAAGCAAGTAACCAAAGGTGGTATTACCATAGATGGTAGTATGCCTCAAAAGCCTCTTTCAGACGAGTTTTTTTATATTGTTACGGATAAATGCACAGAATGTGTAGGATTTCACGAAGAGCCACAATGTGCTGCCGTATGTCCTGTAGATTGTTGCGTGCCAGATATGGAACATCAAGAGACTAAGGAAGCGTTGCTAGAGAAAAAGAAATGGTTACATAGCACATAATTTATCTTACTTTTGTTTCAGTATTATAAAATGATTTTATTTGTAGCAAGTTTAAATTTTTGTATAACCTAAACATAGATATTGTGGAAGCGCATAAAGAATCACAAGAAGTTTATTCAAAAAAAGTAAAGGCAGGGAAGCGTACTTATTTTTTTGACGTAAAGGCAACGCGTGCTAACGATTATTACCTTACTATTACAGAAAGCAAAAAACAATATAGTGATGAGGGAAGCCGTTACGAAAAGCATAAAATCTTCTTATATAAAGAAGATCTTAATAAATTTTTAGAAGCTCTAAATAGTACAGCAGAACATATAAAAACAGAATTGCTGCCTCACTATGATTTTGATAAATTTAAAGACTTTAATTCTGATTCAGATAAACCCAATCAAGAAGATTAATTAAGTAGGATTGCTGGTAAGCCTACCCACTGATATGTTAATGTGCATGTAAGCAGCAATTATTCTTATTGATTGCTGGTATGTTGTTGTGAGTTGTCATGCAAACAGAAGACAGGGGTAGGCTTTTTTATTAAACGTTAATGGCTTTAAAATATGGTATTGTAGGCCTACCTAATGTGGGCAAATCTACACTGTTTAATGCGCTTTCTAATGGAAAGGCATTAGCTTCTAATTTTCCTTTTTGTACAATAGAACCAAATGTCGGCATTGTATCGGTTCCAGATGAAAGACTGCAGATACTGGCAGGTCTTATTGAACCTAAAAAAATTGTTCCTACCTTACTGGAGTTTGTAGACATAGCTGGTTTAGTAAAGGGTGCTAGCCAAGGAGAGGGTCTAGGTAATAAATTTTTAGCAAACATCCGAGAAGTAGATGCTATTGTACATGTGGTTCGTTGCTTCACAAATGATCAGGTTATACATGTTGCGGGACAAGTAGATCCTGTATTTGATAAAGAAATTATAGATCATGAGCTTCAACTTAAAGATTTGGAAACCATTGAGAAACGTATTGCTAAATCTGAAAAAGTAGCTAAAACAGGGAATAAAGAGGCCCAGCAAGAGTTAGCTTTGCTAAAAAAATTAGAGGATTGGCTTCAACAGGGCCGTAATTTAAGAGGTGTGGATTTAGAGCCAGTACAACAAGAATTGGTGAATACATGGCAACTTTTGACCATGAAGCCTGTAGTTTACGTTTCTAACGTAGATGAAGATACGCTTAGAAAGCGTACAAATACCCATGTAGCTAAGCTTCAAGAAGCAATTAAAGGTGAAAATGCTGAAATAATACTAGTATGTGCGAACCTAGAAGCAGAAATAGCCGAATTGAGCCCAGAAGAAAAAACACTTTTACTAAGCGAGTATGGATTAGGTGCTTCTGGACTAGATCAACTTATCAAGGCCTCTTATAATAATCTAAACCTTATCACTTACTTTACAGCAGGACCGCAAGAAATACGTGCTTGGACCATTCATCAAGGTACTAAAGCTCCCCAAGCAGCAGGTGTTATTCATAGTGACTTTGAAAGAGGGTTCATTAAAGCAGAAGTTATAAAACTTGCTGATTATCAGGAATATAAATCAGAATTAGCATGCAGAGAAGCTGGTAAAATAAGAATAGAAGGAAAAGATTATGTGGTACAAGATGGCGATATTATGCATTTCCGATTTAATGTGTAAATACAAATTATAAAAGGACAATTTAGTAAGTATTTAAGAGTAGCCTACTTTATATAGCTTGGAGATACTAAACTTTAATACATTGGTATCTTAGTTAAAGTTTAAGTTAGTATTTGTAACTAAAATTTATCCAACGGAACGGGGTGCCTATTAACGCTGAGAAGCGTAATCTAGCACGTGTACCTGATCTAGGTAATACTAGCGGAGGAATTGGGTAAGGAGACTCCCTTTTCAGTAGTTTATAGGTGAGATTTGCCTTCTCCTTTCTTCCGTTGAATGTGGCATGTTTATATACCAACGAAGTACTGCATAATGCTATCTACTACATCTCTCTGGCTTACACTTACCTTATGGGATTGGGGTATATTTCTGCTAACCGTATTGCTCACACTACTAGCGGCTGTTTATGGCGTATATGTAAAAAAAAGTAATACCATCAATCATAAAAAAGATAATATAAACAGCTCATGGGCTGAATATATATTAATGGGAAGGCGATTAACATTACCCCTATTTGTTGCTACATTAGTTGCTACCTGGTATGGAGATATCTTAGGTGTTACCCAAATTGCTTTTCAATATGGCATATATACTTTTCTAACCCAGGGTATTTTCTGGTACATATCTTATCTACTCTTTGCTATATTTTTAGCTAGATATATTAGGAGAATGCAAATTTTAAGCTTTCCAGAACTATTTAGTAAGTTGGTAGGAGCTGGCCCTGGAAAATAGATCGGAAGAGCACACGTCTGAACTCCAGTCACGCCAATATCTCGTAT
>ERZ778017.3892-NODE-3892-length-10086-cov-6.177251_pt1 | contig 10086 bp, 6 predicted proteins | sample MGYA00375747_ERZ778017 | MGnify/ENA primary metagenome ERZ778017 (study PRJEB29350, sample SAMN05509838) | bioreactor metagenome | biome: bioreactor; material: wastewater | place: South Africa: University of Cape Town | collected 2014-03-17 ... | reverse complement strand
CCCTGACACTGTTTTGGCAAATTTACTTGACCAAATCCTGAAGTCACCGAGATTCTCATGGTGTGCTTACAGTTTCTACAAATCACCGAGATCAGAGTTGGTCTAGAAGACAACACCGAGGCCGAGATGATGATACCGGAAATTCTCACAATTTTCGAGATGTGGTCGGAATCCAAGTGTCTTATAGACGTCTTGCTGGCATTGCTGAGTAAAATCAACTGACAATTGGGGAAATCACCGGGAATAGTATCATTAGATAAGTACGCGATTCTCTTTGCGATGTTGGTGATGGCAGTTTCAAACAACGGAATCAAATCTGACGGATCGTCCATGAGTTTTTTGTGCAACTCATCGTTGTAGCCGATCAAATGCTCGCTATTAACGCTGAGATAGTAGTTGTTGATTAACAAGTTTTGTGTCAATTGGTCACGGTAGATAAACAGATTGCCCACCCGGAATTCGAGAATAAATTGCGTGAACGCTTTGATAATCTCATTGAACGAATTCTCTTGTGGAGCTTCACCGGGCAACACTTGAGCTCCGTAAACTTCTCCGGTTTCAAACGACATGGTGGTGAATAAGAAAAGTGAAGATTTGAAAAATTTGATGTATGTAATTTATCCCAATTAGTACTGCGCGTATGTCAATTTTTGCGACGCATCGTGTCGGATAATGCGACAGGGTGAGCTATTGCGATCACCGTCGAATTGGTTCCTTTTGGATTCCTGGCGCTGTCTCACCTCCAAGTGCTTTATTAGCTACAATTGGTGTTAACAAGTGTTGCCATCTGATTTCTCAATATTTCATTGCAGCCAAACGTTCTGTACTTACGTTTTTATATTGCCAGCCTAAAATGGACATTGCAATTGTGGGTCCTACCTGATGCTGAAAATAACTTCTGTTTCCTGATACGCCGCAAGCTCGTCTTTAGTTCATTTACATGTTATTCCAAATACTCTCGTGTTTCTACTTGCTATTGTCTACATTTTTGGGTATTTTGCAATTTTTCTGAACTTTCCATTCTATCTTTCAACATACTTTAAGTGGACGCAAAATTTTTCAGGTTCCAAATTAACAATATTGCCCAGTATCCTTGACCCTCACGATTCCCATATTACAATTGTCCTGACAAATCAGACGTGTTTCCATTGCCATCTATTGAACTGGAACCATTACTTAGTTTTGTCGTATTTTTCGACGTTTCCGCACTCCGTGTCGAAAAAATAGACAACTACGATGAGTTAACTTCAATTAATAATTATATTCAACCACAATGTTCTGGCTGGGGATACGGAGGTTCACAAGTGTTGGGTGGCTTTCGGCATTGCCAAAAATGAACAAACTTCCTCCTCGACCAAAATGGTTGATTGTAGAACTGGAAATAGAAGAGAAATTCCTTAAAGGTGGGTCGGGGCCCGGTGGTCAAAAGATCAATAAGTCGAATTCTAAAGTTCAATTAACACACAAACCTAGTGGTTTAGTAGTTACATGTCAATATTCTCGATCTCAGGAGCAAAATCGAAAGAAGGCTAGAGAGATTTTGGCACTAAAGTTAGAACAAGCACAGAATGCAGAAGGGTGTAGAATCGCCATTTTAAACCAACGAAAAGCACGGGCCAAACAGAACAAAGCAAAGAAATCGTCAAAGAAATATTCACAACTTGAGAAGGAAAAAAGTCTAACGCCAGAAGAGCCTGAGCCAATTGACGTCGAGGAAGAGTTTGAGATGTTCTTGAAAAATATCAAAGATGGCCCTAAGAACTAAATTCATAGATGCTCAGAATCGAAGCAACACCACCATTTTTGAGTGGTTTATCAACATTATTTGTAATCCTACAAATTAAAGAGTCTGTAAATAGTCAACACCGCCAGGAGCTGGTTCGTTTTATGCTTATAGGTATAATAAATTCATATATACATATCTGTTTATGCTAATCCTAAATCTTTTTGTACTAGAGATCTACAGATTGGGTGGTAGCCAGCTTCAAATTTCTTGAAGTATTCAATTGCCAATTCATGGTTCACTTCATTCAATAAAACGTAACCAGGTCTGACATACTTCATTCTACCGACTGTTCCAAGCCATTGGCCCAATTTGTGGCAGTACTCTTGTCTTCCTCCTGTCACTTGCAATAAGTAGTATCTGAACAAAACTTCAGTGTTTAAAGTTTTCACGTACTGTGGATACACTTGTTCGAATTTGATCAAGGCATCTTGGTGGTCTTTCCAGTTGAAATCGTCATGCTTGTCGAGCGAAATCAAGGTATCCAAGAACACAACTGATTGATTAGGATGGAATTCTGCAACATCCTTCGCGTCGAATTGAGAAAAGTCGGAGTTTTTACTAGCATGGTACCACTTATCAGCTAAATTGTAACATTCATCAGCCAATGTGGTATCGAATTTAGGTTTTGGTGGCATGCCTGGTTTGTATAACCAAGTTTCCCAATCGATTGAGTCTAATAAGTCTTTCTTATCGTGGAAAAATTCGTACAAGGTATCAATGAATTGGTACGAATCCAAAGATTTATATCTGAATTTTTTGAAATAGTACGGAATAAATGGATCAAATGCTTTTTTACCACCCAATAATTGTTCTAAGTGGAACAAGAAATTGAATCCTTTTTCGTAAGGAACGGTGGAAAAGGAATCATCAGGGTCGTCATTGATGGTTTGGTTAAGAATCAATTTGGAATATTTACTAGCGTTTTCGCCCATTGATTTGATGGAGTTTTCCAAATCGGTCCAGCCAATAATGGCAGAGAACTGTCTCATTGATTCACCATATTGTTCTGGGTTTGGTTTTCCTGATGCTCTCGCCTCAGCAGTCGCAATTCCTTCGATAATTCTTCTTTCAATGTACACTGTCCAGCCTTCATTTAACCAGAAATGAGACCAGGAGCAATTGGTGACTAAATTACCAGACCAAGAATGAGCCAATTCGTGGGCCATGACTGAAACTTGCGATCTATCTTTACAAATCAAAGTAGGAGTTAACTGACACAAGTTTGGGATTTCCATTCCTCCGTATGGGAACGATTGTGGTAACACGAGAGAATCAAATTTCAACCATTCGTAGTCAAAAATCAATTTTTCTGCGATTTGAATGAAATCTTCCATGTCTTTTTCAAATTCCCATTTACAAGCCTCGATATTGCATGGTTCGGAGTATACGTCGGATCTTGGTCCGATCTTGGCCTTCACCAAATCACCAGATGCGATTGACAAAAGATACGAAGGAATTGGAATTGGTTGATCAAAATAGTAGGTATTGTCTACTTGTTTTACTGGTCTTCCCGACATGAGCACAAAGTATGGCGAAGTAGCCGATAATTTGTATGGTGCTTTCACCGACGGAGTGTCGAAACATGGAAGTAACGATCTGGCATGGTTGGCCTGGCACTGGCAGAAGAGATAAGGTGCCACTTTTCCGTCAGTCGTCAGTTTGTCCAAGAACTGCAATGCAGTACAGTCCTTTGTGGTGTTGTATTGTATAGAGACGGTGAATTTAGATTCCTGTGCCAAATTGTTGGGGAGGTCGATTGATAATTTGGAGCCAACAGGATTGATTCTGGGGTGCAACACAAACTTTACTTCGGTTTGGTTGACTTTTACCTCCTCTACCGATAAGTAGCTAGTGTCTAAGTGTAATTGTTGAGTAGTTCCCACCAATGACAATTCGTAATCGACGGTACCACGGACTACCTTTTCGTCAAAATCAACATCGAGGTGCAACTTGGTGGAATGGACCGTGAAGTCCTTGTAGTTCGAGTTTGTGCACTGGTCCAAATCTGGCGACACTTTTGGTCTGTGGGCGTTGACAATATCCATGACAGCTATTTGTGGTTCGGAGCAAAATTATGTCAAGCGAAAATAGTGGTTTATATATCACTTGAGCCGTTTGCTTGAATGTGTCAAAAAATGCCGAATAGAATTTCACTGCTCACGACATTGGCATCATCGCTACCAGCAAAAGGTGGTGGTAGCCGTGGAGATCACCACGCCAAGTCACGTTCCTTCATCTGTCCAATAGCATGGGATCCAGGAATACATGATTGCCGAGATGGTAGCTCAACTGCCATACTGTGATGATAAGACTACGAGTATAGATGGTGGTGTTAATGTGGGCGCGCTAACGGCTCTGCTGCACGGATAACTGCGGCAATGGCGACGTAAGCCACTTCGGTTGGCACATTATCTGAGAACACCGTGCCGCCACTCCGTGGTAGGGCACGGGACGTCATAGTTGGTGCCGGAGGATGTCCTGTACGGAGTGAATGTGTTTGTGTACCATGAGAATAGTTTCGGGACTGGGAACTGTATTTTTGGTGAACGGGTGTAGATTGGGCGATGATGGGTATACGAAGTAGATTTCGGGGTTTGTTTGTGTTGCAACTGTTTTTGGTGAGTGTGTTGGTTTGATTGGTGTGCTTCTGGTACATGGTTGCATACTGCACGTAAATGTCTATGTATCGGTGATGAGCGTAGAAATAGAGCGTGCTATGTAGTGGAGTCTCCGAGGGACACTTCAGGATGGTTGCTACGTGGAGGGCTGCACGAGACAGAGTTGCAGAGTTGCACGGTTGCAACTCAGGATGGAATACGAGCGCTATATACAGGATTTACATATCAATTTACGTCAGACTAGTACTTGGACGAGTTCTGTGGGCATGTGTGATGAGAGCAATGAAGTGCGGTCAAAACGAGGTGTGGTCAAAACGAAATGTGGACAAAACAAAGCTGAGGAGCCACTGGTCAATTCCCACGGAAATGAAGATTGGCCAGCGATGGTTTGAACAGGTCTACTGAGGAGGGTCTCCGCATGGCAGCGTACTGACATCCTGGCTACAAGAACACAATATCAATACTCTCACAGCGTAGCAACACCATATAATACAAGTAGCCAAAAGACAGTCTGTTCTAGCTTAGCAGACAGTACTGTACCATACAAACCTCTACTCTGGCGTAGTTCCTACTCTGCCGCAAGAATGAGCCTAGCCAATCAGTCCATCACCACTCCAGTTGCATCTCCAAACGTTCTGTTGTCTCGTTAAAAACCCTACGATCTACCAATCTACGGACCCGATCGTAATAATTGCCTATTTCGGATTTTGCGACCATGTCTAAAACGAAACAACCAACAACACCAAAATATGAAGAAACAATCAAACCACTAGAAGCTCACACCAATACTGGAACTATACACCGCCTGATAACACCCTTTTTCCTCCCTCTTCCCTATTAATCTACAAAAAACCTCGACACTACTTAAACCTGAAATCCTAACATTAAACCTTTTTCCATACACTCCTAGTTTAAGAGTTTCCACTTCACCAACTCATTGTTAACCTCTGCTCACAAGAACACTGCCACGCTTCGTTCCACACTGGTCTCGTTTTGTGCTTCTATTTCCCTCGTGCTCCTTTTCCACCCTTGCAGTTTCACCCTACCGTGCCACTGCTATTGCAACCCAGTACTGATATTGCTGCTCCACACTAAACCACACCCCACTACCCTTACCTCTTCGCTGACAGACGACATCCGCACTCGCCTGCCTTATTATTTTTTACCCTGTGTACTCCTTTTGAAATAGTTTATTTCTTCTCTCACTTGTCTGTTCCACCTGTTCCATTTGTGCATCTTCTACACGCCTACTGCACTACTACCTAGTTTTGTCGCATCCCATTATCCTGCCAGTTAGTGACTTCCATCGCTGGTGTTCCGTTCACATATAATGGCCCACAATGACGATAACTACTCACTATACTCGTTCGACTCGGTGTCTACAAACGGTAGATTACTAGACCGTTTAGATTTGGGTGATATCGACGAAAATGATCCCATATCTGCGAGAAACTCCGTCTATAGTACATCCTCCATACCACTACCTTCTCGAGCGGGCTCCCAATTTCGTCCTAATCCCACCGTGAATCTACAATCTCATCAGACAACTACGGTTCCTTATACTCCTTCCAAACAATGGCCCACTCGTACACCATCTGCACCCAAAAACTTCCCGATCTCGCATTCAAACACTGTTCCCAATAGAGTTCCTTCTGGCCATAGAAAGTATACCCCCATGAAAGTCCAGGGAAACGTGAAAATTCCTCCCACCACATCAGATCCCCCAGACGAATCCAACGTCACCACCGGCCAGTTACAGAAGAAAGTCGTCTACGAACAAACTAACCATTCCATCGTGTCGTTGAAAGCTGGACTTTCATCTCCGTCGTCAGACACATTGGTGTCTGTTCCATCGTTCAAAAGTCCTTCCGTTTCCAGTCTCCCCGAGTCGACACCAGAGCCCCAAGTCAACCACACACCACGAATCAGATCAAATACCGTCGGAAATGACTCCCAGTCGTCCCAATCCTCCGTTGAGACAGCTTCACCTCACCTAAAAGACCAGAATTTGCCTGAACAGTCTTCAGGAGAAGCAAGAACTAAAGTGGCATTACAATATCGAAGTGTAGGAAAACATCGTGAAGCGTCGTACCAATTGCAGATTGCCGCAAGCCCCCCGTGTAATTATCCCAAGGCCATGTACTTGTATGGAATGGCATTAAAATTCGGGCTTGGAGTTAAACAGAGTGATCGACAGTACTTGAAATGGATATGCAAGTGTGTGTTGATGTACTCGACGATGACAGTAATGAACGACATTGTAGAACAATTGAACAATCTCCAACCCGAGGATTTGATCAGTCTAATCATCAAGAAATTGGATTTTGAGATCAAGCGAGACCCGGGCCTAACAGACCCATTTCAATTATTCCACAAGTTTTCCAATCTTCCCAAGTCAGAGATTCTGAAACTCGCCAATGCTTCGAAGTCGAAATCCGATATTTTGGCTTTAGCTTACTATGAGGTAGGAAATGCTCTGATAGGTGGTTGGGGCCTAAACAAAAAAGATGAAGTCATTGGGTTACAATTACTCACCAAGAGTGGCTCGATGGGGTATATCGATGCCATGGTGAGGTTGGGCGAGCTCTACTCAAACAAGTCGAAAAATCGTAAAAAGGATTCTTACAAAGCAGCTGCCTGGTTAAGAGTGAGTGAGATCTTCGGAGTGAAAGCGATAGGAAACTCGTGGATCTATAAAGAAAAGTATATGACCCCACCAAAGACGTAAACATTGCATCGATAAACAGAACGTACAATGGTTCAATGCAATGTGATTAACTACGAAACTTAACATGATATAGGGTGGCATTTAAAAAACGTTATATTTGAACATTTGAAATGGACGAACCACCCTATTTGACGTCCAATATATCTTAACCTTGATAAACTTTTACATGACATAGAGAAAGTATATTTTAGTCTATAAATTTGCATAAATACAGCCATACTCATTTTCCACTTTGCAATACGTAATGGATTTTATTCTTTGGGTTGTACTTGTTGAAGATGTCGATGAACTCTTTGATGATGTTAAACAAAAACCCACTGATTTCGTTCAACTCGGAATAAATCCCAATTGGTAGATAAAACGTCTTAGTTGATGGTTTCAAATCGGAACTATAATCATCGAGTTGATCCAGGTGGGACTTTTCACTTGTTGACTTCTTGAACCAGGTTTTGGGAAATTTGATCGGTATAATTGCGTTGAGATACTCTGGCCTTGAGCTCATGAAATCGTCGTTAATCAGCTTGTGGTTCTTGATACATGATTGTTGTAGCTCGATGATTCTCGTTTTCAAATCATTATCTTTGCTTTCAGATAGCTTTTTCAAATACAGATTGATCACTTTGGCCAAGATGGAGTCGATTCTCTTCACAACTAACGCTCTTGTTTGAAACAAAATGCATGTCAATATCTTCATGAACTCGATCAAATTGCGCTCTTTGAGTGTCAGAGCGTATTTGCTTATTCTTTGAAGTAGGTTCTTGATATCCAGTTCAAGCAATTTCCAGTTCCGCTCACTAGGTAACACATCAATCACGACTTTTGATCGTTCGTCGTAATCGTATGCTATCATACACATGAGAAGTATATCCACTTCGATGATAATAGCAACGAATTCGTCTGTTTGCTTCTCTGATGTCAACCTACTGCTTTTCACAAGTTGCACCCAATGATTTTTCTTTGAAAGTAACGATGTCTTGATCTCTTCTCGCTGTTGCTGGGAAAGTTTAGCTTTGAAAGGAGTAGACGAGACGGTGTTCTGTTCACCATATGGCCGTCTCAGTTCCTTGAGAAGAACATCCTGGTTCAATTGTTTTATTTGCTCGAGTTTCTTTTGTTGTTCATGCGTCAAATCCGTACTGGCTGGTGCTTGCTTTAACTTTGATTCTCGATCTTGTAGTGATTTTTCAAGCGAATGCAACTGGTTTTCACGCTCCTGTAGTTTTTGCTCTCTGCTATCAAGCTCCTTCTCTTTGCGGGAAGTCTTTTTCTGGAGTTCATTCAATATATTTTCCTTTTGTACTTGCGCTTCTAATTTGTGCTTTAAGTCATTTTCTCGTTTTGTGATTTCGTTATTGTCGTTGGACAAGAAAAACTTGCTGTCATCTTCCTTGCTTGTGTTTGTCTTATCGCTGGCGAGTATTCCTAGACCTGCTAGTTTTACTGGACTGCCAGTCTTCTTTTTTGCCGGGTCCTTTTTCACCGATTGCTTATACTTTGCAGTATCTACAAACGCAATCCGAACCAAAAATTTCGGTTTTGTTGTATCATGGAGCTTCTTGATCCATTTAACTGTTACCAGCCTAGAAACTGGGGTCCCTGCCTTAGAGCTTTTCGTGGTTACCTGCTTCTCTGGCCGGTCTAGAATGTCATTTTTGTCAAAAATCGGTGGTAATGTCGGCGACAACATTGAAATGTTGACGTTTTCAACTTCCCTCAAAGGAGACCTAGATTTCAGTTTTGTTTTGTGGTCATTTTCGTAGTAATCGTCCTCAAGATCAAGGATTTTTCTCTTGGTAGGGTACTTTGGTTTTGGTGATTTCAAGCTAAGGCCGTTGGATTGCTTAGTTTGGGGTTCCACAGACGGCTTCACACTCTCCTTACCACTGTCTGGTAGAGTTGGTGATAAAATAGGCGGAAGTATACGTGATTCCTGATACGAATTGATGAGATCGTCTAGGTTCCAAGATAGCACTTTTTTAGACGAGTTTGATGGCAAAGGTGTAGGTTTTGGCTTTGATTTCGTTTGAGGTGGACCAGAAGTAGACCCAATGCTAGGACTAACGGTGGCACTTTTACGTAGTGATGATTTGAATTTGGCAGATGACGCCGGGCGTGGTGGATCACTAGTGAAAAGTGATGATTTCATGATTTTTTTTGGATATTCTTGATGAGCGTCGCTTTCTCTGTGCGTATCGTGTATTTATTGTGGTCAATTTGGGTAACAAGGCCGACTTATAGTGGGGGTTAAAATGGAACTTTCGTACTATGGATTTTTCTACTCGCGGTGAAAAATTCCAATCGACTTGTGAACCCATTTACAACTTTTCCACACAAGTAAGTATGGCCGGCAGTAAATACAACGAGGTCCAGCCGGCGAAGCTTGGAATGAGTGGACGGGGCGTGGGATCGCAGGAGATGATGAATGGAGTGCTGGAAGGTGGTAAACGAAAGCGGTCTAAAACTAAAGGTGATGCGAAGGGACAGCAGACTAGTGTAGGCAGAAGTAGTGGGAGTGTACTGTCGCGAGGTGGCAGTGGTGTAGGAGGCTCGAGAGGGCTGGACGAGTGGCCCAGGTCGCTCCAGGACTTTGTTTCGCGGTGTTTTGCTCGAGCAGAGGTGGAATTGCAAGAGAACCAGAAGCAAGACTTCAATTTACAGATGCAACAGTTGCTACAGCTAGCATTAAATCAAAGCGCAATATGGACTACCAACTGGGCGATGCAAAAATTGCCGATTTTGGACGGGGTTCCCTCACTTTTACTACAACCCATGGACATAACTCCGGCACCAGCGCCAATTTTAACAGCAAACACGACGTATTCTCCTTCACCAACACAATATCTCGATTCAGACGAGGATTTCAAGTCAAAGCAGCGAAAACGGCAACGAGCAGCACGATTTGAGGCCGATAAACCACTGGTTATCGCAAGTCCTCGTCGACAAGAGTCGAGTTC
>ERZ778017.3889-NODE-3889-length-10097-cov-7.110635_pt1 | contig 10097 bp, 4 predicted proteins | sample MGYA00375747_ERZ778017 | MGnify/ENA primary metagenome ERZ778017 (study PRJEB29350, sample SAMN05509838) | bioreactor metagenome | biome: bioreactor; material: wastewater | place: South Africa: University of Cape Town | collected 2014-03-17 ... | reverse complement strand
GAAGATGCTGGAGCACTAGAAGATGCTGGAGCACCAGAAGATGCTGGAGCACTAGAAGATGCTGGAACACTAGAAGATGCTGGAGCACTGGAAGATGCTGGAGCACTAGAAGATGCTGGAGCACCAGAAGATGCTGGAGCACTAGAAGATGCTGGAGCACTAGAAGATGCTGGAGCACTAGAAGATGCTGGAGCACTGGAAGATGCTGGAGCACTAGAAGATGAAGCTGTAGTTGGCGCTGGAGGAGGTGGAGAACACCATTGACAAACGGCTGGAATAGGATTAGGAGGTGGAGCACTGTAACAAATTTCATTTTTAATTGAATTCAACGGAATACTAAGTCCAAAAGGTGAAATAGCTTTGTTAATGCTATCAACAAGAGTAGTAATAATGTCGAGAGCCAGTGAAATGCCACCAACAGTTCCACCTTGTCCAATAAGTGGAAGCTTATCAGTAATTGTTGTTAAGTTTGTCATAGCACCATATGTGAAGTCCAGTGTGTCATAGCCAGGACCAACTTGGAAAGATTGACTGGATACAGCATTAAGAACAGTAGCTACAATTGGATCAAGTAACGCACCAACAGTGTCAGAAAGGAGAGAAGGTACTCCAATAGCTGAAAGAAGTGCCAGAACCGTAATAGGATTAAGAGTCAATACACCTGTGCTTGGGTCATAATCGACAGTGGATTTAACAAATGGAACAAGGGTAATAATACAACTACCATCACCAAAACCTGCGACGGTTGGAGTGGTACCAAAAACATTCAAAGCATTTAATGTGGCTCCAGAACCATCCAAGTAAAAGGTTTGGTCTGGGTCAACTGGGGTTAAAAATCCAATAACTGTTGCTGATGCAGTACCTTCAATACTGATGCAACCAGAACCCAGAACTTCACTGGTCAAAATATAATCGGTATTAATCAAACAAATATCACCATTGTTTGTAATTGGAGTCAATGCAGGAACACCTAATTGAACTACCCCTCCAGACTTAGCGGATTGGTAATATGTAAGTAGACCTTCATTATCCCAAATTGGAGCAATAAGAGACATAACTGGAGTATTGGTGACAGAGCCACCGGCACCAAAAAACATCTTACCTGTGGCAGAATTTTTGAACGAAGCAGCTGCAATGGCATAGATTGGAGAAATAATGTCCTGAAGCGTGTTGAAGACAATTGTACCATCATTCTGAATATCAGTTAAAGCATTAGCGGAAAGATCTAATAAACCATTGAGTTGAGTAACATAGAAACCACCCCCTTGACCAACAGTCAAGGATCCAATCATAGCAGAAATTGTACTATCCCAAATGGAGTAATAAACATTGGGTTCAACAACAAGGTTACTTATGTCCAAATGAACTATACCGCTTACGACAGTATCTTGACTAATCGTTTGTCCAAGGACTGATGAAGCAATGGTTGCAACACCAACCAAAAGGTTCCTAAACAACATATTGTAGGATAATAGATTCTATTGCATTCGAAGATTTCACCGGGAAATTCGATTGGTTAAATATTAAATTTGTTATCTATAAGTCTTCTTGATACAATACTATGGCGCCGTTATACCGCCTAAGAATGGACTGCAATTTATTTTTTGAACCCTGTAGAGCACAATTTAAACAATGCATGCATCTATAAACTCGCTTTAAATACAGTATTTTAGCGCGTAGGTGTCTGGAAATGTGAAGATTCTTCTCGCCGAGTACCGATTTATTACTGAAATTTACAAAAATACAGCCGAATGAGTACAACAACTGTCCTATTTGATCAAATAAGGCTTATTTCCTAAAATGGTTTAACATGGCACCTAGAACAAGTCTGCTTATTGAGGAAAAAAAGACTTTATTGTATTCATGAAATTAGACTAATCTAATGGTATTGGTAATAACTATACCATACAATTTATAGATTTTTAATTACATCCACTATCAACAGTGTTTTTTGGTTCAATCACTATCAAGTAGACTTGCCCGCCAATAGGAAGGGAGCCAATACATGAGGTAAGTGAGGATTTATAGAGTGAAAAAATATATCTAATCTGCATTAACTTGGTCACAATCGAAAAAATAATTTTTGTACGAACAAATGCCTCATGTATGGGCCAACCTCATATTGACTTATTACAACATTAGTTTGCTTTCAATTTGAAAATTAAATTAGTATATACACGAATATGAAGATTGACTACTAGCTCACTATTTGGATATTGTTTGGTACAATACGATAATTTTTCGTAGTTCGATAAAAAAGTCTCACCAGCAGAAAACGGTTATTCCATTGTTTTATATTTCATGTACGTCTTCTCCTGATATGATGTAATTTGGTGTAACTGGCGATTGTAGGCTAGATACGGAAATTTTAAAGGCTGTATTTCCTAATTGGAACAAAACTACTTAGTAATAATATCACTACATGATTCCAACTGCAATTGTGACAAATTAGGGTACAAACAAGACTTGCATTTAACATTTTTTAAGCGCAAGTTGTTGTTGATTATATGCTCTGAATATCTCGTTTATCAAGCTGATTACTAGTTCAAGCATTGCAATATCGGTTATTGCACTCATATACGAAAGGCGTGAACATTCTCTGGCAATACTAGTTATTTTTTTAGTAGGCGATATTGGCTTTCTTTAGCATAAGATATTTTTATATTTGTGCTCGTAAAATGTCGAATTCGCGAATAGGGATATGCAGTTTTAAACATGGAATATTATACCTAGTTGATCATATCACATTCAGGAAAGGAGTGGTGTTATATTTTGATAAATCATGTACATAAGTCTACACGGTCAATAATAAGAACGAAAGAATTGTAATTTTGGCAATTTAGTAAAACTTTAACTTGAGGCTAAATTTTGCATGAGAAAGTTTAATCTCTGAGAAATCACAATGTAGTTTTGCTTTCGCTGACATTTCATCATCTTACTGTTCACTTGCATGTTTGCTTGTTCTCCAACTGAAAAAGATTTCAAGTTTATTTAGGTACGGGAAATGCCCTTTTTGTCATCAATTCACCGGCTGTTCACCCATTTCGTATTACGAAAATGGTATATGTAGTCACTTTCAATTACTTCAAGATAGCTACAGCAATATTTTCAGTTGGGTATGACTTTATTGTTCATTGTGGGTTGTAGTTCGTAGATTACTCGAATAATTGCACAAGTTCTTTGTCTAAGTCTAGGTTGGTTTATATATTCTCTCAAGGGATTTGAAATCAGAGAGATATATGGTATTCCGTTAATGTACTATCATGAATTTCAATGTCAGGGAGACCAATCCAATTCTATGTTGTAAAAGTATTGTCAAAACTGGAGAAACTTAAACTCACAAAATATCAAATACAATTTTGTATGGGTTCTATAGTACCTACACAGTACTGCTTGGCACCATCCCCAATAGTCATATCATTACCCCATGCCTTTCTTGATGCAGATGCTTGCCCCATAATTTGCTATTCTCTTTTCAAGGCGGATTAGAAGGAATTGAACTGCATTGGTACCTACTTACTCGTGAATGACTACATATTCCCTTTTGCTTGAATATTTGGTAGAGTACTTACTTATCAAAACAAAAGACAATACTATTCTATTATGTTTACTTGCTGTAATTCTTCTTTCAAATTAAACCGCTACAATACACTAGTTTACAAGTAAAGATCCCGCCTGCTAATCCTTTTCAAATCGTTCAAGTTTAATTTTGGATTCGAAAGGATGTAAATCGCATAACTTGGCTTACAAATCTGACGTTTTCATCATATTTTAAAAAGTACACAAAAATGCTCACAATAGAATCTCTTATCCGGGCCCGATGTATACGCCATTGTTAAAAAATAGTACGATATTAGACATGGAAGTGCGCATAGAAAGGCAGTACCCCGTATTCTGGGGAAGATATACAGGACGTAAAGTTAGCGACCCTTAAATTTAGTTTCTGCACGGCTTGAAAAATAATCTCTACTTCATACTTCTAGTCCTAGGATACATAAAAAATAAGTTTGTTTGACCAATTCCAATATTCCCATAAAACATTCATCTAAACCTCAAGGGTATCTAATGTAACTAGTTGATACCCTTTAACCCAAGAGTCCCTGGTACACCAAAATCTGTTGTAGCTTTCATGAAAAGCTCCAGGTTGGTTACTGATTGAATAATTGAATGTTATACGAAATTTGTTTTAATGATTAGTTAATCCACTTCATCCATACCAGAAGTAAAGAAGAGTTAAATTTAGAACAATTTTCACCCAGAGCTTCACGCGACAACTGTCTTATACTAAGCGTCAAATGTACCAGTTCGATGTTAATTTGGTTGAATATGCAGTTAAGCTCCCCGGTTACAAAGAATTCTTTGGGTTGTAAGTTCAATCGCATTGTCGTATTGAAGCAGTTAGTATTTTGATTTTCATTAGTTATCTATTTGAACTTTTCTTTCACTGGAATCGACAACGAAAAGTTTTGATTTAAACTATGCTTAAATGAATGGAATCGGCTCAAATACTGATAATCTTATCATTTGGAAGAAAAAATTGTTGTGCTGAAGAAATAGACTGTTACAATAGAGAGTTTTTCGTTTTGAATTCTTGACAATGAAAGAATGCTATCATGAGTCAGTCGTTGAAAACAACAGGTTTAGAAATTTATTATTTTGATATCTGGTTGTTTCCTCTCACCAAACGACAGAAAACAAATTGACTGCTTTCGTTAGAGTATTAGTACATGAGTTGAAAGTTCTGTTGAGGGTTCCAAAACGCCCTTAATGTCCTGAATTATCGATAATACTAAGTGATACTACAAGGTACAACTTCTGATATAGGGAAGTTCTGAGTTGAATATAACTTCAATTCGAATTTGAATGGTTTAAAGCGCAAAAAAAGAATGCACAATTAATTGCAAATAATCCGCCTTAAGCTAATATTAATTTTAGTTTTAGCACAATATCAGTTTATTTTTTTAAATCGTCAATTAAATGGTACCGGCCGACCAGGAATAAACGTTTAATAATTCAAGTTGGTTACTTGGTTTAGAAAGTGGAAAGTATAACTCGTTAGTTGTCTTGCTAGCTTGAAAGAGGCCCTCATTCATGAATCTAATATTAATTTTTAAAATTTCAATACTGGGATTCATTTCGCAAATGTTTCATGTAGAGGGTACAATTGTTTGGTTAAAAAGAAAAATAAGTGAACCATTCAGAGTAATAATTCAAAGATTCTATGTCTTGGCACACTTCAGCATCGTTCTTTCAGGTTAGTTGACTAGACATTTTCAAATAAAATTGATGAATTCAAAACACTCGTATTAATTGGTTATACTACGGTGCAACTAGATCGTTATCCTAATTATCACCAATCTGTTTCAAAAGCATCACCGGTACGCACAGTAAATAGGATTATATACAAAGCAGCTGATGGGAAAAAGATACCAAAAGAATTAGATGAAAATGGGAATCCATATTGTTTTTGGCGTTTTATAAATATAATAGTTTTTAAACAAATAAACCATTAGGAAATGAATCGATATGAAATAAAAACTAGCAAGTTCGATATATTAGACATAAATTTGAACCTTGATGCTACAGAATCAGTGTTACAGTTCACAATTGGTTATTTACATGTTAACATATTGCATATCAAACCGCATTTCAATGGGCTTCAATATAGTGAAATAATGAATATCTAAAAAATGTTCAACATTTTTAGAGCTCTTGGTCAAAATGGCAATTGATATCAGCAATCCGTATATTACAAGAACTGACATTTATTTGTGTATCAAACATGTAATCGGTTACTTAATCCCTGCACTTTCATGGCTTGAATCTCAGTGTAGTTTGAAGTTACAAAGCACCAAAAAAGTCGGATATCTTGCAAGAAATCCATCTTCGTTAGCAGGGAATTGTAGTAAAAGACGTGTAAACAATTGAGGGTACACATCAGTCAGTGAAATCAATAACTTCATTTGAAAGTTTGGAAACAATCTAAAGAATAGCTGAATATTTTTTTTTTTTTTTTTTGAATTATTCATAACCGTTAGTAAAAGATTAGTTACTCTGTACTAGCAACAAGACCTGATAGAAGAATTTGTTGATAGCCTCAAGTTGGAATTATTTTTAGTAGGATTCTCTTCTCATTTAGGAACTTTCAATGTCAGCGTTTTAGGAATCTGCAATGCCACATTGAAAGCATATCAAACACTAGTTTGGGATTCGAATACTCCATACATAGAAATATCCGAGGAGAGCAGAGTTTTCTAGTTCGGTGTTTTGTTACACTTCGAGGTGCAATGACTTCACTGTACTGTGACACCAACCGGTCAGATTTGGTTATGCTCGCGCAATTATGGTTATGATGGTATTTTCAACAATGAAGCAGAAAATGCAACCGAAACTTTATCCCAGAGGCGTGTTCATATCTTGTAGTACTCGTGGCTGCGTTAATTGCCAATTTCCTTTAATGGTCCTATTGTACCCTATTTAAGGGTCACTACACATAGATATCCAATTATACAACTCAGAACCGCATGAAGCATGATATCGTATTAATTTACCCAATACAATAAAATGCATGGTTTTCCAAGAATTAGGACACGATGGCCAGTGCATTCGATTGCATTGCCAATTGTGGTAGTAGGATCGTGGTCTTCCACTCCAACCGATAAAGCTCACTGCACATAGATAACCTAAACCATCGGTAAATCGTATCACCGATAAAATAAAATAAACCCTAGTAAATGAAAACAATAAGGCACAGCAATGTGCACTTGTACGATGACCCTCGGTACACCGAAGCTAACTCTCTGTTCCGAAGTTCCATATTCGTAATACCATTATAACCAAGGTGATCTCCACAGGCTTAACCAGCTCTTCTTAACCACAAAACCACGTTATGGTTTCATGCTTCAACACAGGTATATTTAGCTCGGACATTGACCATTTCTTTTCTTAGTTTAGTACTTCTCCGTTAATTTCCTTTCGCTGGTTACTTCATTTACACTTTTACAGTTTTAGAATTTTACGATTTTACTCTTGTTTCTTTTACTTGTACTGATCACCTTTGTTCGTCTTGCTTTTTAATTTCGTTACTGTTTTTCCTTTTCGTTTTTACCATTTATTCTCTTGCTTCTTTTGCTCCGGTGGTTGTTTGCTGTTGGTGTAGTGATATCGATGATAAGCGTAAGGGCAATCTTGCTCCTACTTTCGATCCCATTTGCAATTATCTTCAACATCATCCACACATGGTTGGTTGGAAGCAGATTTAGAAAGCATCGTGGCGTAGGAAGCAATGTAACACTTCTACTTGCAGATACAGTGCTCAAGTTGCCTGTGGCCGATTGTCAGTATATCAGGATCTCTGCTAACTTTCAAATCCATCGTGTTCTACCCTTGTTGCACCTGAACTTGGTATCGGACTTCCCAGGCTACGGTCAACGATTCGACAATAATTCGACCTGGTTGGTGAAAAACCCGGATCCTGATTGCTCCAATGCTGTAGTGATCTACTTACATGGTGGAGGTTATTTTATTGACGTTTCACCACCGCAATTGGAAAGCATATTGGCAGCCTACAAGCTAACGAACAACGACGTGCAGAGGAACTTGTCGGTTTTGTATCTCGATTACCAATTGGCCTGTGACGGTCACCTCATGCCATATCAGCTCCACCAACTTCACGAAACTTACACCGAACTTGTAGAAAAGGGCTATAAACGCATCATTCTTGTAGGCGATTCGGCTGGTGGGAACCTTGCAATCACGTACTGTCAATACTTGAAGCAAATACGGTACAAGTTGTTTCCTCGGCATCTTATTTTGGTTAGTCCCTGGACAAAGCTCTTTCCAGAGCCTCACCAACACGAACCAGGGCAGTCGTATTACGACAATAAAGGAAAGGACATTTTGAATTACGAAACATCTGTTAATCCTGACAGAATGACGTCCATTGTGGGTCAATTGGAGAATCTTAATTCATTGTTGATTTCTCCGGGAAATAAAAAGCCTATTGATAGAAATGATTGGACAGAGGTGCCAACATTCAACGATGCTGGGCATGGAATTCTTGTCATTGCAGGAGAGGATGAAGTGCTATTAGACGATATCTTGGACTGGTGCAGTTATGGTTTGGGAGTTCCTGAGATGAAACAATTTGTCAGTGGAACCCCAAAGTACGAATACGAGTATGTTTCTAAAGACCCCAACCTTGCCAAAGTTCAGGTGTACATTGAACCGATGGGAATCCACGATTCCATGTTCGTTTTAGAGAATAAGGTGTTTCATATGATAAGCCGAGTTCCTGCTCTACACCTCTCGGACATTGACCGAGACAAGTACTTTGGGGTAACGAGAGTGGCACAGTTCTTGAATGAGGTAGCGATAAAGGAAACACCAATTCCCGAAGTCGTTCAGTAGTGAACGCATTTCAGAATTGTAACTACATTTTACTAATGGTATTTGAAAGAATCTGTGAATTATGTAGCCAAGGTGGTGCTGCGACGGTGAGGACGAGAAACCCAGTCAAGTTAAACTATAGTACCACTGCGATATATTCAAGTTTATCGAACAACTTTCTACCTCCCACCACGTATTATACGCTCAGTGTTTTTACTGGAACTAATGGAGCAAACAAGTGGTTATTTAGTCAAGGTTAGCAAACTACCGGGCCGTTTGATGAGAACCATTCAGTGTGCCAACACCCTTTGTCCTTTCGGAAACATACCAACCTAAACAGGAAGCTCCCAGAGCAATTTAGAGAGGATCAATTAAACAAAATCCAACATCACCAACATACAGAGAATGTGTACACAAAACGAAACTACGAGGAGTTGCCCACAAAACGAAACTACGAGAAGTTGCGCACAAAACGAATCAACAAGAACTTCCGAGAACAAAATAGAGGTGTGCATGAACGGAAACTATGGCTGATTTCGGTCCGTATAATATTCCAACAACGAAATAGACAATAACATCTATGCCGAACCAAGAGCCAATATACCACAATGATTTCACGAAACAACTCAATTTCACATGTTTCCCCACAAAAACGATTTCATGTGTTCAGCACTATATCGGGACCATGGCAGATAAGTATCAAAGCAAATACCCGAAATTTGTTGTTGTACTAAATTTTCCCCAACAATGATCTCTTTAGTCGGACTTTTGACATTATTATCGTTACCATCTCGGGCGTTGATAACAGCGTTCAAGACGTTGATTTTTGGTGGTCAATTCCGTAAGTACCCACGAAATGTACTTGTTAACGTTCTTCTTTCCATGATCAAAACTTTATTACAGTTGCCTATCAAAGACTGCTACTATATCTCGTATTCTAATAACTTCTTGCTCAACCGAATTGTCCATTTGGCAAACAAACCTATCACATCCAAGTTACCAGGGTACGGTACTAAAAACGATGCCAACTCCCTCTGGTTGGTCAAGCAACCTGCAATCAAGAAATCGGATCCAATTTTGATTTATTTGCACGGAGGAGGATACTTCTTGCAAACAGCACCTTCCCAAATAGAGTCTCTTATTGCTATTTACAAATTGACCACCCCAGAAATCCAATCTAAATTGTCAATGATCTTGTTGGACTATGGTTTAGCCTCTGCTGGCCACACAGTGCCCCACCCATTGCATCAACTTCACGCCACCTATTCTAGATTGGTCGACCAAGGATTCACCAATTTTGTCTACGTGGGGGATTCTGCTGGTGGACACTTAGCCATCACTCATTTGCAATACTTGAAACAAGTCAAGTACAAGGTGTTCCCTAAACAAGTAGTGTTAATTTCGCCTTGGGTGAAACTTTCCGTTCCAACCTCAGATTTGGTTCCAGGATATTCATACCACGACAACGATAAGAGAGACATTATTCAATACAAATTAGGAGCAAATGTTAAATATATTGTTGGAAACTCTGATATGAATTCTTTGCTTATTTCACCAGGAAATAAAACTCCTCAAGATCCAAATGACTGGAAAGGCATTCCTACCCTTAACGACCCAGGCTACGGGGTGTTCGTATTGGCTGGAGAGGACGAAGTTTTTAGAGATGACGTTTTGGAATGGAGTAAAAATGCATTGGGTGTTTCGTTCAA
>ERZ778017.3888-NODE-3888-length-10098-cov-10.522055_pt1 | contig 10098 bp, 7 predicted proteins | sample MGYA00375747_ERZ778017 | MGnify/ENA primary metagenome ERZ778017 (study PRJEB29350, sample SAMN05509838) | bioreactor metagenome | biome: bioreactor; material: wastewater | place: South Africa: University of Cape Town | collected 2014-03-17 ... | reverse complement strand
AGATCAGGCATTGGAAGATCTGGCGCTCATTAAGGACAGCGTTCCTTTAAGACAGATATTAAATACCATAATAACCTGCATTGATGAACTACTCACTTTAATTGAGCAGCGGTTTACAAATTATCTTAGCGTAGATGAAAGAGTACCTGCTACCTATCTCGCAGTTCTCAAAAAAGAACTGGCTAAGCGGCTATCAGCAGTTGATAAGACGTTGCCTGACTATGCGACTTTACTTCCGACCTTTGAAATAGTAAAGTTGGAATTGGAGAAGTTTCTAACTCGGCCTCCCAACAAACACACATATATCTTTCAGGAAGTGCTTTATATAAAAGACTTGTGCTTAGAATTAGAACGCCTCGAACCTGTAGATGAAGCTGCCGTTTATTCCAGGCTTGACGAATTGCTTATTAATATGAATTTTAATAGCAAGCCATATATTTACAGTCTGACACAGAGATTAGCTGCCAGCATTAACGATCTTGAGCAGCCAAGTGAAAAAATGGATCGGCTTCTTTTTTACCTCAAACTGTTTAAACAATATCACAAAAAGCCAGGGACAGTTTTTAATCGAAAAGATGCTGATCTGTACAAGCAAGTTTCTAACTGGTTTACACAGGAAGTAATCTATCTGGAAAAGCAGATACATTATTCAATAATTCCACTAAAAGGAATTGAGGCGCCCAAAGAAGTATTGCAGAAGGAAAAAACAAAACTCTTATCGGTGCTCTCTGTTGATCAGATGGCATTGATATTAAGAGCAGCGGACGACTTGAAAATCGTCACAGCTCGCTCTCTGAACAGCGTTTTCAAAAATATTGTTCCGTATCTATCTACTCCCTATCAGGAAAACATATCGTATGATAGCATGAGGAGCAAATCCTATTCGGCAGAAATAAGAGATAAGGAGATCGTAGTTGAAACGCTTCAGCAGATGATTAAAAGGATAAATGAATACTGAAGCCTCAACGCTGCCTATCCAATTTCCACCCTGTGTCAAAATGGGATATGCGTGCACGTTCTGTTGTCTTTTCTGATAAGTCACGTTTCATTAGCTTGGCAAAAGGCGTGATGTTCTTATAGGCAACTGTATATTCAACAGTAGCACTTTTATTATCCTCCTGCAATTGAACGCCTGTAACTTCCCCTAAGTCCATATCAGCAACTTTTACCACTTGCACATTATCGTATTTCTTGTCTATACGAATGAGGTAAGGCTTTGCTTTCTCTGTAAAATGAACGATGGGTTGTCCTGCATCTTTTAACTTTTGCGTTTTATCTATTGTTACCCATCCTTCTCCCTCCATTCCTGCATCCAGCAACTTTTTAGCACTTGCGGGGTCGGTCATATTAATTTCATACTCGTACACTTTTGGGTAATTTTTGGCAGCACGTATAACCGAAGCAGCTTCTTCTTTTTCCAACTTGGTTTGACTACAGGAGGCCAGCAATAAGATGACAATCCCTAATGCACTTACAGTTTTCATAACGATTGCTTTTAGTTTCAACAATAGTCAATCAAAATTTCCGAATACTAATTTAAAAAAAATAATCGGTTTACAGAAGCCTACATGCCCTGATTATCAAGGGGTACAAGGGGTACAACTTAGAGTACAAGATAAAGTTGGACTTGAAATGCCTTCCCGGTGTTTGTTCTTTTGCTAACGAAACCAATGGAAACAACTGGTTCTTAAAGATTCGGATTGAAAAGTGTTAAACGAAAAAAGTAAGCGTATGTTAAAGAACATTTCATGGAGTGACTACATTATTGCAGTTGCCATACTATTAGCGATCTATTACCTATTTGTGGGTGTACGGTATTTTTCCGATGAGATCAAAGATCTACTATCAGGGAAACGCAAACCAAAACTCAGGACAATCTCTCCTGATGGCAATAGCTTACCCGATCTTGACGATGAACACCGTCAGCAAGAAATGGGTGGCTTTGAAAAAACTACAGACGATGAGTTTACAGACGTGGAACACCTCATTGAACGTCTGAAAACCGTTGTTGCTGATGCCTCCCGCCGAAAATTAATTCCACAGGAATTTAAACAATATCTGAGCATGGTACTGAAGGAATATCCTTCCGTGCGATACTCGCCTATTCGGTCGTCAGTCAACGAACTGATTGTATCCGAGTGTCAAAAATATGGGACTGTTACACTCAAAGAGGATGAGGTGGAACTGTTGTGGAAAGAAGCAGTGTAGCAACCCGTTAACGGAGCGTGTTTCCCTGTCCCTCCTGGTGCGTAAGGGCAAAGTGTTGTAGGAATAGCAGGTTGTGTGACGGCGAAGCCGCTCCGTTTTTTTAGAAGAGTTGATTTCAAATTTTAATAAACGTGTGTTATGGAAATGTGCAGCAGGAAAACAAAAGGGAATAACCGCAAAAGGGTTATCATGATCTGTGTCGCTCTGGCACTACTGGCCTTCCACTATGGGGCATTCGCCCAGGACGGCATTCAGGGCATCAACGAAGCCAATACTAAAGTACGCAGCTACTTCTCCGCAGGAACGAACCTCATGTATGCGGTGGGTGCATTGCTCGGTTTGATTGGCGCAGTGAAGGTTTACCAGAAATGGAATGCGGGTGATCAGGATACTGGAAAAGTTGCCGCCGCTTGGTTTGGTAGCTGCATTTTTCTGGTAGTGGTTGCAACCGTTATTCAATCCTTCTTTGGTGTTTAAAAATCAGGAAGTATGCAAAGTGTGCTAACAGAAAAGTTGTGGGCGTATATCGTCCACAACAATCCTGACCTCATGTTCAGCTTGCAGGAGGACTATTCAGTCACCCGCTATCTCGAAGAAAAGGTGAATGCAGTGATGCCGATGGTTGAGCAGCTTCTTGTTGAAGGAAAGCCACCCTATATTATCGAAGAGCTATGCCTCAATTCAATGACGGTGGAATTACAGCCATCCCGCTACCAGTATATACGCTCGGTTATAGAAGAAGAATTTAATGGGGACTACGAACGGATGAAGGAAAACGGAACACTCACCTACGAAGTGGTAAATCTTATCGAAACATGCAAAGGCATTTTTAGTGATTTTGATTTTAACAGTGAAACCGTAACGAACAGGCATTTGAGATATGCTATTATAGGACAGGTGCATGATTACCTGGCCTGAGCCAATAGAAAAGTGAAGAAAGAAAATGTGTGATTATGGCTTACAATATTTCCCAAAAGCTGCATGATAACCTTCGTGCTATCCGTACAGCGTTGGATTATCAGAACGGTCGTCCGCTTACTGCGGAAGATGTCGCCAGCCTGAAAAAATATGCAGGTTTTGGCGGCATCAAGGCCGTTTTATATCCTTATGGATCACCGGAAGATTGGCAGGCTAATGGTGCTACAAAAGAGGATTTGAAGCATCACACGGAAATGATGCAATTACACGATCTGCTCAAAGAAAACTACCCGGAAACAGCTTACAAGGAAATCATTGCTTCATTACGCAATAGTGTTCTCACCGCATTTTATACACCGGAGGTAGTACCCCAAACCCTTTACAGCGTACTCGCAGCACAGGGCATTCAGCCTAAAAGATTGTATGAACCTTCAGCCGGTTCAGGTGTGTTCATCAGCGAAGCGGTTACAACGTTCCCTGAACTGGAACAGGTTACCGCTGTGGAAAAGGACAGGCTTACCGGATTAGTGCTGTCTGCCATCAACAGTACACTTCCGGTAAAAACAGCGACGCATATTACAGGCTTTGAAGAAGCACCCGTAAAAGACAATGGCACTTATGACCTAGTGGTCAGCAATATCCCTTTTGGGAATTTTTCGGTATATGATGAAGCCTTTCCCGATAAAGAAATATCGGGAAAAATACACAATTATTTTTTCGCCAAGGGTCTGGACAAACTGGCTGAAGGTGGTTTGATGGCTTTCATCACAACAGATGCTTTCCTGAACAGTCCATCTAATCATACGGCAAGAGAATACCTGTTTCAGCGGGCAGATTTTGTGGGCCTTGCGGTGATGCCTGATAACCTTATGAAAGATACCGGCAATACCGAAGCGCCGAACCACTTGTTGATTGTTCAAAAGAATACGGGAAAGGAAAAGATAAGCTGGGAAGAAGATTGGCTGAATAAAGTAAGGGAAAGAGAAAATGAATTTGGTCGCTTTCCCTATAATTATTTTATCTCTACTCACGATCATGATGTGGTCATGGGCAATGTGCGTAAGCCAGGCAAAAACCAATATGGCAGAGCTTCAGAAGTGGTTTGGCAGGATGGTGACATCAACCAGATCAGGGAAAGCCTTCATGCCAGTCTAATCAATCAATTTCAAAATCGCTTTAACACTGAACTATATCAGAAGGCGCAAACCGTCCTATTACCTGTTCCTGAAAATGAGGGTAAAAAGCTCACGTACCTGCCGATGCCGGAAAACACAACGGAAAGCACTTCGGTACAATTGGGATTGTTTGATACAGCCCCGGCAGAGCAGATCAATCGGGCAATGGCATATATCAATCCGCTCGATGAAACGGTTGTGCAAAAAGCATCAGCACGTATCATCGGCACGATACGCACCACCGATAAGCCCAGTCATGAGAATGTTGTATTGCTTACAGCAAAGCAGCACAAAAGCAATCGTTTTTTATATAAGCTGTATTCTAATGTCAAAGAAGTAGATCTTCTGTCCGCAAACTGGATGGATGCCCGTTTATTGGGTCATGAGCTGACGGGTATTTCCAATTATCTTATACAGTTTGACCACAGTTTCAGGTATGAGGGCGACCAGACACTGGAAGGCTTTTTCCGGTTTGAACAAAAAGTTCCACTTCCATTTATCGGGCTAAAGCGTTACTACCAGGAAGGAACGCTGGTGGTACACATGGGTAGTGTCGGCACAATTGGCAATCCCGATCCCGAATACAAGCAAGCCGTGTTCCAGCCCTTGGGTCTTCAGGGAAACATTCATTTCTACGAAAACTATGCAGCACTTCGTGATGCTTATCTCGAATTAGCAGCCAAAGAAGTATCAGGGGAAACAATCAGCAACGCAGACAGGGATCAGCTAAACAGCAAGTACGAACATTTTGTTGTTGAATACGGTCTTTTGAACAGCCCTGATAACCGCAGGCGTATTCTGGAAGATACTGCTTTCGGGGTAATTGCATTGTCCTCGCTCGAACGCAGAGAAGGCGAACGGTTTGTTAAAGCAGATATACTAACTCATTCCATTCATCAGGTTAAGGAGCGGTTCATAACCGATGATCCCATTGAAGCCCTTGCTCATAGCCTCAACGATACCGGAAAGGTAGATACAGGCTTCATCAGTGCGGCAATGGGGTTAGATGAAAACGAAGTCATCAATCGCCTCGGTAATCATGTGTACATGAATCCTGCCAGCAATGAGTGGGAAACAGCAGACCAGTATTTGAGCGGTAATGTAGTTGAAAAGCTGCGGCAGGCAGAGCACCTGTACGGTCAGTTCCCGGATAACCTGCACTATAAAAGAAGTGCGGAAGCCATCGCAAAGGTGCAGCCGGAGCGTATTCCGTTTGAATTACTGGATTTCAATTTAGGAGAACGCTGGATACCTAATTCATACTACGAGCGATTTGCTACATCGCTATTCGAGCTGGACACTACCATCAATTATTTTCCGTCGCTGGATGCCTTCAAGGTAAACACAGGAATGAATATCAAAGTATCCAGAGAGTTCGCTGTTACACCGAAAAGCGGACGTACTACCTACGGATACACTTTGCTGGAACATGCACTGGAGAATACAACCCCTTTCTTTACTTATGAAGTGAAAGGCCCTAATAATACAACCATCAGGGTCCCCGATAATGAAGCCATACAACTGGCACACCAAAAGATCGAGCAGATAAGGAGTGGTTTCATTAACTGGCTGAATGAAATACCGGATGATGAGAAAAAGAACTTGGAAAACCTGTACAATGATACGTTCAACTGCTATGTATTGCGGGAGTTCAACGGCAACCACCTCAATTTTCCCGGCTTAGATAAAAAAGCATTAGGCATTGAGGATTTATATAGCTCACAAAAGAACGCAGCCTGGCGAATCATACAGAACCGTGGGGCATTGGTTGATCATGAAGTAGGATTGGGCAAAACACTTACCATGATCGTCTCAGCACAGGAGATGAAAAGGTTAGGTATTGTGCATAAGCCTATGATTGTTGCGCTAAAGGCAAACGTTAACCAGATAGCAGAAACCTATAAAAAAGCCTATCCTAAAGCTCGCATCCTGTTTCCGGGGCAAAATGATTTTACACCCGCACAACGGTTGCGGCTTTTCCATGAAATAAAGAACAACAATTGGGATTGTATCATACTTACCCATGATCAATTCGGAAAGATACCGCAGTCACCGGAGATACAAAGAGAGATATTTCAAACGGAACTGGACAATGTTGAACGTGACCTGGAAACTGTCAAAGATCTTGGCGGCGACATCTCTAAGAAAATGCTCAAAGGGCTGGAGATACGCAAGAACAACCTTGAGGGAAAACTGAAATCTATCCTGAAAGAGATCGAGGAAAAGAAAGACACAGGTATCAATTTCAAAGAAATGGGTATTGATCACTTATTTGTGGACGAATCCCATAAGTACAAAAATCTCACTTTCACTACCCGTCATAACAGGGTCGCTGGTTTGGGTAATACAGAAGGTAGCCAGAAGGCGCTGAATATGTTATTCGCTGTTCGCGAACTGCAAACACGTTTTAATTCCGATTTATGTGTCACGTTCCTTTCCGGCACACCTATATCCAACAGCCTCACCGAAATGTATCTGTTGTTTAAATACCTGCGTCCGAAAGAAATGGAACGCCAGCATATTGAAAATTTTGATGGTTGGGCTGCTGTATTTGCACGTAAAACAACAGACTTTGAATTTTCAGTGACCAACGAGATCATTGCCAAAGAACGCTTCAGGCATTTTATTAAAGTACCGGAGCTTGCTTTGTTCTATAACGAGATCACCGACTACAAAACGGCAAAACATATAAACCTTGACAAGCCCGAATTGAGTGAAACGCTGGTGAACATAAAGCCAACGCCTGAACAAAGTGAGTTCATTAAAAACCTGATGCAATTCGCTAAAACAGGTAATGGTGAATTGATTGGTCGTGGCAGGTTGACGCCAGAGGAAGACAAAGGCAGAATGCTGATCGCAACCAACTACGCTAAGAAAATGTCGGCGGATATGCGATTGATCAACGAGTGGAAGTATAGTGATCATCCCGACAACAAAGTAAATGTCAGTGCCCGCAAGATTGCAGAGATCTATAAAGAAACTACCGAGCATAAGGGTACACAGATTATCTTCTCAGACATTGGTACACCCAAGCCTGTTGAATTTAATATCTACGATGCAGTTAAAGAAAAACTGATCAGGGACTTTAATATTCCCGAACGGGAAATCACTTTTATTCACGACTGGACAGATACAAAAAAGCCCGAACTGTTCCGTAAGATGAACAGAGGTGAGATTCGCATTTTATTGGGCAGCACAGAGAAAGCCGGAACCGGCCTAAATGTGCAGCAACGTGTAGTGGCCATGCACCACCTTGATATTCCCTGGAAACCGTCAGAGCTGGAACAACGTAATGGCCGTGGCGCACGCCAGGGCAATCTTATTGCCAAAGAATATTACGGCAACAAAGTTCAGAACTATATCTACGCAGTAGAACAGTCATTGGATAATTACAAATTCAACCTTCTGAAGAATAAACAGACGTTCATTTCGCAAATGAAAAATTGTGAATTGAACGTGCGTACCATTGATGAAGGTGCGATTGACGAAAAAAGCGGGATGAATTTTTCCGAATATATAGCCATTCTGTCCGGCGACACTTCATTATTGGAAAAATCAAAACTGGAAAAGAAGATAGCTGTAATGGAAAGCCTGAAAGTTTCTCACTTCAGAGAAATCGCACGCAATAAATACCAATTGGAAAATCTGCAAAATGAACAGGCATCCACCGTTAAAACGCTCGATAAACTTGCAGCAGATGAAAAAGTGTACAAGGCCGGCCTTCAACTGGATAAGGACGGTGTAAAAGTTAACCCTATCAAACTGGATACTATCAGTTCAACGGACAGTGAAGCCATTGGTAAACACATCATCAAGCTGTACCAGGACTGGAAGCCTGCTGTTGCAGATGAGCATACAGCGCAGATAGGTACACTCTACGGTTTCAGCCTGTATATCCGCAGGCAGCAGGAAGCCTATGAGGAAAACGGAGTTTTTGAATACCGCTATTCCAATAGCTTTTATGCGCAGCGAAGCAGTGACGGTATTAAGTACACTTACAACAACGGGCTTCCGAATACAGACAATCCTAAGCTGGCGGCAAGACATTTCCTTAATGCGATTGACCGGGTGGAAAGCCTGAAAGAAAAGTACGAGCATACTTTGAACGAACTGAAAACAGAGATACCCAAACTGGAGCAGCTTACTACCAAACCATTTTTACAGGAAGCGGAATTACAACAAATGAAAAATGAACTGGCTAATCTGGAAAGGCAGATAGCCATCAAGATACAGGAAAACCAGTTGAAGCAGCAACAGGTAGCGGAAACCGAACCGGAAGAAGTTATTGATACTCCTGTCATTCAACTGTCCGAAAAAGTGAACGGGCATACTGTTCCAAAAGAAGTGATACTCGCCTCGCAGCAGTTAGCAGAACGTTCCCGTAGCAGGATGCGATTATAAAATAATTAAAAGGAAATATTATGGCAAATAGTGTTTATCAAATTAATAAAGGAATTAACCAGAGCATCGAGTTCAAAGGCTTGAAGGCACAATATATCTGGTATTTAGGCGGTGGTGTCGTGGCGCTGCTCATTGTCTTTGCCGCAATGTATATCATCGGTCTTCCTACTTACCTGTGCATCGGTATCATTCTGACCGCAGGAACATTCCTGGTTATGAAGATTTACGGCATGAGCAACAAATACGGCGAACATGGGTTGATGAAAGCCCTTGCCCGGAAGCAGGTTCCTAAGCTGATCAAGTCCAGGAGCAGAAAAATCTTTATAGGCATTAAAGACAAACAATCATGAAAAGAGAATTGCCGGTGTACAACATCGAAGGAACCGATTTTGTTGTGGACGTTGCCAGCTTGCAACTCTGTGAGAAAGCAAACCCGGAGAACGTAATCCCCCTGTTTGACATGCGGGATGTTGGTGATGGATATGTATTTGATTATAGTCCTAAAGAGAAAAACATACCGAGGTTGTTTAGCGACGATACGGATGTTACCACAGTAAAGATACCAGAGTTGGTGCAGCTTGATCCTGTGGGGATGGCAGAGAAATACGGTTGCTCCGTTCACGAGGTGCAGGGAAAAACAGATTTCGCTTTAATGGTAGATCAGCAGGCGCTTGGAAGGAGGCTGATGGGGCAATTGCCTACCGTGGACATAGCCGGTCACACTTTCTATGTAGATATAACAATGGATATGCTGCGTCCTAAAGATGATTTCGCTTCCAACGGCATCGTCTTCAGACAGATTGACCATTACTACGATGATGACAAAGAGGCTTACGTGATACCATACAATCCAAAGAAACATGAGTTTCAGGAATTGGACTATGAAAACATCACCTCCATTCCTAAAGACCTTATTGTTATTTCCTTCCCGCACGAAATAGTATTAGACCCGGTAGGCTTCAATAGAAAAGGAGGGTGGGACGAAACAGACGGGTTGAAGCTAAAGAACATCAAATCTCATTTTGAGGCGAAGATTATTGACTGGAAAGAAACCGGCATTGAACAAACTATAAAAGAGAATATAAAAAAACAGCAGCAATCCAAACAAGCAGATGAAAGCCGGAAGACCGGCCAGCGGCAGCGTAGAGGCCCAAAGCTATGAGGTAACAATGCCATGAGTGCATTGAAGTGATAACAGGTAAAAAAAGTGAGATGGAAAAAGTGTTGGATGATATTTTACCAATAATGGATGTAGAGCATGACTGCATCCTAAGCAAGCAAGGCGACATGACGGTTGTCTTTAAAGCAGACCTGCCGGAAATCTTTTCGCTTTCCGATCAGGAATACGAAGCCTTTCACCAGGCATGGATAAAAGCAATCAAGCTACTGCCCAAAT
>ERZ778017.3886-NODE-3886-length-10105-cov-37.514925_pt1 | contig 10105 bp, 7 predicted proteins | sample MGYA00375747_ERZ778017 | MGnify/ENA primary metagenome ERZ778017 (study PRJEB29350, sample SAMN05509838) | bioreactor metagenome | biome: bioreactor; material: wastewater | place: South Africa: University of Cape Town | collected 2014-03-17 ... | reverse complement strand
GATCGAAAATCCGCCTTGTTCGTCACGACGACGTCGCCCAGCACGCCTTCCGCGCCGCCGATCCGCCCTGCGCGGGATAAGCGATGGAGCTTGGGCCGGTCGCCCAAGCAACATCACGCGTCCTTCGCGGCCTTCTTCTTTGCCGGCGCCTTCTTGGCGGCGGGCTTTTTGGCGGCAGCTTTCTTCGCGGGCGCCTTCTTCTTGCCCTTCGCCGGCCCCTTTGCGGCACGCGCGTCGATCAGGGCGACGGCTTCCTCGACGGTCAGCGCGTCGGGCTCGACCGTCTTGGGCAGCGTCGCGTTGGTCGTGCCGTCGGTCACATAAGGCCCGAAGCGTCCGGCCATCAGCTTCATCTCGCCGCCGCTCGCCGGGTGGGGTCCGAAGGTCATCAATGGCTCGGCCTTGGCGCGCCCGCGGCCGCCGCCGTTGGCCGCATCGGCGATACGCGCCACCGCCGCGTTCATGCCGATGTCGAAAATTTCCGCGGTGCCCGTCAGCTTCGCATATTTGCCGTCATGGAGCAGATAGGGACCATAGCGCCCCAGCCCCGCAACGATCGGCTTGCCGGTTTCGGGGTGCATCCCGACGTCGCGCGGCAGGCTCAAGAGCCGGAGCGCATAGTCGAGGTCGAAATCCTCCCCCGGAATATCCTTCGGAATCGACGACCGCTTCGCCTCCTTGCCGTCGCCAAGCTGAATGTACGGTCCGAACCGGCCGCTGCGCTTCGTCACCTCAAGCCCGCTTTCGGGATCGGTGCCGAGCGTTTCGGGGCCGGCGTCGGCGCCGTCGCTGCCGCCCGGCTGCGCGAATTTGCGCGTGAACTTGCACTCGGGATAATTGCTGCACGCAATGAACGGACCGAACTTTCCGCCGCGCAGCGCAAGCCGCCCGGTGCCGCAATTCGGGCAGACGCGCGGATCGCTGCCGTCGCCCTTGTCGGGGAAGAGATAGGGGCCGAGAAATTCGTCGAGTGCCGCGGTGATCTCCGACGGCTTCTGCTCCATCACCTCGCCAGTGCGCGGCTTGAAGTCGCGCCAGAAGCGTTCGAGCACCGCCTGCCACTGGGCGCGGCCGCCCGACACATCGTCGAGCTCTTCTTCGAGCCCCGCGGTGAAATCATATTCGACATAGCGGCCGAAGAAGCGTTCGAGGAAAGCGGTGAGCAGCCGCCCGCTCTCTTCGGGCAGGAAGCGGTTCTTTTCGACGCGCACATAGGCGCGGTCCTTGAGCACCTGAAGGATCGAGGCATAGGTCGACGGGCGCCCGATGCCGAGTTCCTCCATCTTCTTGACCAAGCTCGCTTCCGAATAGCGCGGCGGCGGCTGGGTTTCGTGCGCTTCGACCTCGACTCCCGTCTTGGCCGGGGCATCGCCCTTCGCCATCGCGGGGAGCAGGCGCGCGTCGTCGTCCTCGCTGCTGTCGTCGCGGCCCTCATCATAAAGCGCGAGGAAGCCCGGGAATTTGATGACCTGCCCGGTCGCGCGGAGCATCGTCTTGCCTGTTCCGTCGCTCAGGTCGACGCTGGTGCGTTCGAGCCGCGCCGAGGCCATCTGGCTTGCCAGCGCACGCTTCCAGATCAGATCGTAGAGGCGCGCATGATCACCGCCGCCGACCTTGTCCTTGCCGAAATCGGTCGGACGGATCGCCTCGTGCGCTTCTTGCGCGTTCTTCGCTTTGGTCTGATACTGGCGCGGCTGGTCGGGGACATAACCGCCGTCGTAGCGATCGGCGATCGCCCGCCGCGCGGCACTGATCGCGCTGCCGTCCATCTGAACGCCATCGGTACGCATGTAGGTGATCGCGCCGTCCTCATAGAGATCCTGCGCAACCCGCATCGTGTGGCTGGCCGAAAAGCCGAGCTTGCGCGCGGCTTCCTGTTGCAGGGTCGATGTCGTGAAGGGCGGCGGCGGGTTGCGCGTCAGCGGCTTGGTTTCGACGCTGTCGACGGTGAAATGCCCCGCCTTCACATCGGCTTCGGCGGCGCGCGCATCGGCCTCGTTGGTGATCGTCAAACGCTCGATCTTGTCGCCGCGCCAGCGCGCGAGCCGCGCCTTGAACGGCGTGCCGCCCATTTCGAACTGGCCCGTGATCGACCAATATTGCTGCGCAACAAAGGCTTCGATTTCGCGTTCGCGTTCGACGACGAGGCGCAGCGCCACCGACTGGACGCGGCCCGCCGATTTGGCGCCGGGCAGCTTGCGCCACAAAACCGGCGACAGCGTAAAGCCGACGAGATAGTCGAGCGCGCGCCGCGCCCGGTACGCGTCGATCAGATCGTCGTCGAGGCCGCGCGGATGCGCCATCGCATCGGTCACCGCCTGCTTGGTGATCGCGTTGAAGGTCACGCGGTCGACCTTTTGCGGCAGCGCCTTTTTCTGGCGCAGCAATTCCTGCACGTGCCAGCTGATCGCCTCGCCCTCGCGATCGGGGTCGGTCGCGAGAATCAGACGGTCGGCCTGCTTCGCGGCATCCTGAATATCCTTCAGCCGCTTCGCCTTGTCCGGATAGAGCTGCCACTCCATCGAAAAACCGTCATCCGGATCGACCGAGCCGTCCTTGGGCGGCAGGTCGCGGACGTGACCATAGCTGGCCAGCACCTTGAAATCACGGCCGAGATATTTCTCGATCGTCTTCGCCTTGGCGGGCGATTCCACAATCACCAATTGCATCGAAAATTCGTTTCCCCGAAAACTCTTACGTACGTACGCGCGAGGGTGGCGGGCGCCGCTCCCCTCCGTCAAGAGGGGAAATAGAGCGCCCGCCGTCGGGGATCAACGCATTGCGCCGAGGCGCGCCACCATCATTTCGCTCGCCAGGCTCGCTGCCTTCGCCGCGCCCTCCTCGTAGGCGCCGGGCTTGGCGGTGAAGGCGAATTTGCGGGTCTTGCCGAAGCGCAACCCGCCAAGGCCCGCTACTGCGGCAAGGCCGCCGGCGACGTTCGCGGTCGACTGCAGCGCCTTGTCGGTACCGCTCGACGCGTCATTTTTTTCGATGAAGTCGCCCTCTACCCCGACCGGCGCCTTCACGGTGACGACCGTTTGCTTGCCCGACGGTGCGATCAGCGTCATGCGCGAATAGTCGGCGGCAACCGAAAGCCCGCTGTTTACCTGAAGCCCGCCAAAGCTGAAAAAGCCTGGACGCTTCTGATCCGAAAAGTCGATCAGATAGACGACGTCGATCACCCCCACGCCGGATTGCTTGGCATAGTTGGTCAGCGCCATGCTCGCTTGGCCCGCCGACATGTTGATGCCGATGCTGCTCATCCCCGATCCAGTGAAATCGCCCGGCAGCATGAATTGCGAGGCAAGCTCGCTCGGCTTGAAATAGGTCGCCTTGCCCTTGCTGCCCTTTTCGAGTGCGATGTTGATGTCGAGCGGCGTTTCCAGCGATTTGGTCTTGGCGAGCGCCGCATGGCCGAACAGGTCGCCCGCGGGTATGACGGTGTAGCCGCTGGCACCGAGCTGACTGACGAAATCGGCATAAGCGGCATCGGCGATCTTCTGCATCATTTCGGGCGTCACGCCGACCAGTTCGCTCTTCGCCTTGGTCGTCCCGCCGAACGCGCCCATCAACCCGCCAGATGCCTTGGTCTGATCGACCGATTCAAAGATGAATCCGACGTTGAACGCCCCGATCGCGACGGTCGCCACGCCCTTCGCATTTGCCGGTCCGGAAATTTTGACGGGTTCCTTGTCGCCGGCATAAACGACAGGCGAGTGGGCCAGAATCGCGACAAGCGCGACGGCCGACAGCAATTTCTTCATGGGTCTTCCCTCCGACCCCCCACCCCGCCGGCCGCGACTTACCGGCCAGGAAGAGGGGCTTATCGAAGCAACCCACGGCCCCCGCATCGGTCAGATGCGAGGGCGTGTCAATGGCTGACGTCAGGGCGTCAGTTGCTGTCCCATTTGAAGTCGGCGGGCAGCACGCATTTGCCGCCGTCATATTCGCCCACGCTGCGGATCACCTCGTCCTTGTCGGGTTCGATGCGGCGGCCGCTGATCTGGCTGTCGATCACCCGGCGCACCAGCGCGTCGAGCCGGGTCACGAGATAGCAGTCGATCGCCGGCGGCGCGTGCGGATTGCCGACCCCGCTGTCGTCGGTCAGGAACAGGTAGCGCGACTGCGTTGCCGCGGCCATCGCGCGCATCGCATATTCGGCCTCGTCCGCAACGCCGGAGGCGGCGACCGGGGTGATATGGATGCGCTTGGCCCGCGCCGCTTCGGCGGCGGCCCAGGTGCGCCCGAACTTGTCGTCGTGCGGCGGCGCATCGGCGACGAGCAGCAGCGACTTGACTGCATCGGGACGCCAGGATTGCCCCACCGCGCGGATCATCGCCTGGTCCATCGCTTCGGGATAGTCGCCACCGCCGTTCGCGTCCTGCTGTGCCAGCACGCCCTGCGCGCGGCCGATATCGCGGTCGAAGCCGACAGTGCGCGTCACATAGTCATCGCCGAGGTCACGGTAGAAGACAAAGCCCACCCGAATGTCGAGGTCGCGGTGTCGCGTCGTGATCGCGTTGATGATCGAACGCAGTTCGGACTGAAGATAGCGGATCTCGTCGCCCATGCTGCCGGTCGTGTCGATCACCAGCATCAGGTCGAGCTTGGTTGCCTTCGCCGCCATCTGGTTCGCGGTCAGGCCGACAAGCTGACCGCCGGGCGCATCGGCGACGAGCACTGGGCGCGCGTCGGCGATCGCCCGTCCGCCCTGGCGCGCCGACACCGTGATGCGGTCGCTCAACCGGTCGAGCCCCGGAAAGAAGACCGCGCTGCCGTCGGCCTGCGTCGCCATGGTGATGCTGTTGCCGTCGCTGCACGTCACCACGACATCGGCGAAGGGAATGGGCTGCCCGTTGCGGTCGTTCACCTTCACGGTCACCACGCGCATCGTATCGACGCGCGGCAGGTCGCGTATCTGCTGGCCCAGATTGCTGCGACCGACATAAGCGGCGTAAAGTTCCGGATTGAGCAGATCATCATGCTCGCCGGCGGTCAAGATGCCCGACTGCGGCTGCGGTTGCGGATAGGGACGCGGCGGCATCACGGCGCCCGGCGCGCGATCGAAATCGGCCGACGATCCCTTTTCCATGGCGGCGGGCTCGGTCGCACCGGCGCTGGCGTCGCTGCGCGATCCGGTGACGACGACGTCGCCCGCCGGCGGCGATGCCACTTCGGCAACCGGCGCCATCATCGGCGGCGGTGGCGGTGCAGGCGGTGGCGGCGGCGGCGGCGCGGCCATCACCGGTGCCATGCTGTCATAGCGACCGCCCTTGCCCCCGGTGGCGGGAACGGGCCGCGGTCGCGTTTCGGGATCGAGCTGCGGCAGCGGCTCGGCATTGCGGCAAAAGCCGTCATTCCAGCCGGGCGTCGCCGCTTGCGCCGCAACGATCGGCAAGGGCGCCGGACCGGAAGCCAGCAGCGCCGTCAATGTCACACCTGTCAGAAACCTGTTCCGCATCACCCAACTCCCCGGCATGTGATACAATATCATCAGCCTGTCGCCGCGCCGCTGAACCGTGGCTGAACCGCGCCGAGCCGTTGCTGGCACTAAAGCAGCGACACCCGCGCGCCCGCATGGCGCGCCAGCCGCCCGGCGAGTTCGAGTTCGAGCAGGACCAGTTGCACCGACGCGGCAGGATGCCCCGACTGGCGAACGATCTCGTCGATCGCCACCGGCGTCGGGCCGAGCAGGCCGGTCACGACATCGCGGTCCTGCGTGCCCGACGGCTCCGGCACCGGCACGGGGGCATATTGCTGCACAGGTTCGCGCACCATGCGCGTGTCGATCGGGCCGAGCGCTTCCAGCACGTCATCGACCGACTGGATCAGCGTCGCGCCCTCGCGGATCAGCATATTGCATCCCTGCGCGCGCGGATCGAGCGGCGAGCCGGGCACGGCCATCACCTCGCGCCCATAGTCGCCAGCGCGCCGGGCGGTGATCAGCGATCCCGACTTCGGCGCCGCCTCGATTACCAGCGTTCCGTGCGCCAGTCCTGCGATGATGCGGTTGCGCGCCGGGAAATGCCGCGCGAGCGGCTCGGTACCGGGCGGCTGTTCGGAAATGAGGAGCTGGTCGGCGCCGATCTTGTCCTGCAAGGCGGCATTCTCGGGCGGGAAGGCGATGTCGATGCCGCTGGCAATGACCGCCGCGGTCGAACCGCCCAGCGCGCCGACATGCGCCGCGGTATCGACCCCGCGCGCAAGGCCGCTGACCACGGTCACGTCGCGCGCGGCAAGATCGCTCGCCATCTGCCGCGCAAAGCGGCAGGCGACCGCCGAGGCGTTGCGCGCGCCGACGATTGCGACGCACGGCCGGCGCAGCATGGCGACGTTGCCGCGCACGATCAGGATCGGCGGCGCCCCTTCCGCCTCGCGCAGCAGCGCGGGATAGTCGGGCTCGTCATGGAACAGATGCCGTGCCCCGAGGTCGGCGACGCGCGCCATCTCGCGCTCGGCAAGCTCCGCAGGCGCGATGCGCGGTTTGCCGCCGCCGCCGCGCAGCGCAAGCTCGGGCAACGCCGCAAGCGCCGCTTCGCCCGATCCGAAACGCTGGATCAACTGATGCCAGCTGACCGGACCGACATGCGGCGTGCGGATCAGCCGGATCCGCGCCAACCGCTCGGCGTGCGTCACGCAGCGCCCTTCTTTGCGCCAACCCGCGGTTCGGTTCCGGCGCGCAGCCGCGCGATATTCTCACGGTGGCGCCACAGCACGATCACCGCCAGACCGGCGAGGCCGACCGCATAGACCGGATAGCCGAAGGCAAGCGCCGCCACCGGCGCCGCGACCGCTCCCGCCATCCCGCCGAGCGACGAAATGCGCAGCAGCAACACGGTCCCCAGCCACACCGCCGCGAACACCAGCCCGACCGGCCAGGCGAGCGCCAGCGCGAGGCCGAGCAATGTCGCGACCCCCTTGCCGCCGCGAAACTTCAGCCAGACCGGATAGCAATGGCCGATCATCGCCGCCGCCCCCGCGATCATCGCGGCATGATCGCCGAGCTGCGGAACGAAATGACGCGCGAGCAGCACCGCGACCGCGCCCTTCGCACCGTCGAGGATCAGCGTCGCCGCGGCGAGCCCCTTGCGCCCGGTGCGCAGCACGTTGGTCGCGCCGATATTGCCCGATCCGATCTGCCGCAGATCGCCAGCGCCGAACGCGCGCGTCAGCAGCACGCCGAACGGAATCGAGCCGAGCAAATAGCCGGCGGCGGTCAACAGAAAGATGGTCATGGCGCTCCCGGGCGTTGGTTCGGGAATATTGTGGCGATGTTGCAGCGGGCAATCAATGGATTCGATGAATGTGGGTGCCGGAACGGACCGGATTGACGCCGGGCGGGCGCATGCTAACCGGCTCGCATGCAGACTCCCGCGCCCGACGCGCCCATTCTTTTTTTCGACAGCGGCCTTGGCGGGTTGACCGTCCTCGGACCGACGCGCGCGCTGCTGCCGACAGCGCCGATCGTCTATGCCGCCGACTATGCCGGCCTGCCCTATGGCAAGAAAAGCGATGCCGAACTCGCGGCGCGCGTGCCAGCGCTGCTCGGCCGGCTCGTCGAACGCTACCATCCCCGGCTCGCCGTCATCGCCTGCAACACGGCATCGACCATCGCGCTAGCGCATGTTCGCGCGGCGCTCGACCTGCCGATCGTGGGAACCGTGCCCGCGATCAAGCCCGCATCTGAACTGACGCGCAGCGGAGTGATCGGCGTGCTGGGGACCGAGGCGACGGTGCGGCAGCCCTATGTCGATGACCTCAGCGCCAAATTCGCGCGCGACAAGACCGTGCTTCGCCACGGCAGCCCCGAACTCGTCACCGCCGCCGAGGGCAAGCTGCGCGGCGATCCGGTCGATCCCGCCACGATTGCACGCGCGCTCGCCGGGCTGACCGATCAGGCATGCGGCGATGCCATCGACGTCATCGTCCTGGCCTGTACCCACTTCCCGCTGCTGCAGGACGAATTGCAGGCAGCGGCCGGCCCCGGCGTCACGCTGATCGACGGCGCCGCGGGGATTGCGCGGCGGATCGCGCACCTTACCGAAGGGCAGGCGTGGCCCCATACGGCAGCGCCCGGCATTGCGGTCTTCACGCGCAGCGACGATCGCCCGCCCCCGCCGCTGGCCGCGCTGACGCCGTATGGCATCGGGCGAATTGAGACAATTTGACCCAATTCTGCGAATCGTTCGCACTGGATTTCACGGAAAATCGCGCGTATTGCCGCCCGGTTATCGCGCCGGCGGGGGCCGCGCACCCGAAACTGCGGGGCATGCAAGTGAACTACGACGATATTTTCGCCCGGGCCATCGACCGCCTTCACGAAGAAGGCCGGTACCGCGTCTTTATCGACATTCTGCGCAACAAGGGGGCCTTCCCCAACGCGCGCTGCTTTGCCGGGCATAACGGGCCGAAGCCGATCACCGTCTGGTGTTCGAACGACTATCTCGCCATGGGCCAGCATCCGAAGGTCATCGCCGCGATGGAAGAAGCGCTGCACGACGTCGGCGCCGGATCGGGCGGCACGCGCAACATCGGCGGCAACACGCACTATCACATCGATCTCGAGGCTGAACTCGCCGATTTGCACGGCAAGGAAGGCGCCCTGCTTTTCACCTCGGGCTATATCTCGAACGAAGCGACGCTCGGCACGCTTGGCAAGCTGCTCCCGAACTGCATCATCTATTCGGACGAACTCAATCACGCCTCGATGATCGCGGGTATCCGCAACTCGGGCTGCGAGAAGCGCGTTTGGCGCCACAACGACCTTGCGCATCTCGAGGAACTGCTCGCCGCCGACGATCCCGACGCGGCGAAGCTGATCGCGTTCGAGGGCGTCTATTCGATGGACGGCGACGTCGCCCCGATCCACGCGATCTGCGACCTTGCCGACAAATATAACGCCCTCACCTATTGCGACGAAGTCCATGCGGTCGGCATGTACGGCCCGCGCGGCGGCGGCATCACCGAACGCGACGAAGCCGCGCACCGCGTGACCATCATCGAAGGCACGCTGGGCAAGGCATTCGGCGTGATGGGCGGCTATATCGCTGCCGACAAGAATATCGTCGATGTGATCCGCAGCTATGCGCCGGGCTTCATCTTCACGACCAGCCTGTCGCCGGTGCTCGTTGCTGGCGTGCTCGCCAGCGTCCGCCACCTCAAGGGGTCGAGCGAGGAACGCGATGCGCAGCAGGCCGCCGCCGCTTACCTCAAGCAATGTTTCCGCGATGCCGGTCTGCCGGTCATGGATTCGGTGACCCACATCGTCCCGCTGATGGTTGGCGATCCGGTGCGCGCAAAGAAGATCAGCGACATATTGCTCGCCGAATATGGCGTCTATGTGCAGCCGATCAATTTCCCGACCGTGCCGCGCGGCACCGAACGGCTGCGCTTCACGCCCGGCCCGGCGCATGACGAAGCGATGATGCGCGAGCTGACGCAGGCGCTGGTCGAAATCTGGGGCCGGCTCGAACTCGAATTCAAAATCGCCGCGTGACTGAAGCCGAAGCGTATGACGCGGTCGTTCGCGGCCGCCGCTCGATCCGCGGCTTTCTCGACAAGCCCGTTCCGCGCGAACTGATCGCCGAAATCATCGGCGTCGCGATGCGCGCGCCTTCGTCATTCAACAACCAGTGCTGGAATTTCTCGGTCGTCACCGGCGATGCGCTCGCCGCCATCCGCCAGGGCAACACCGACGGCATTCTCGCCGGCAAGCCCGACAGCCGCGAGTTTCGCCGTTTCGACGGCATCGCCGAGGAGCATCGCTTCCGGCAGATCGAAATCGCGAAGCAGCTCTTCGGGGCGATGGGCATTGCGCGCGACGACAAGGATGCGCGGCAGGATTGGGTGCTGCGCGGCTTTCGCCAGTTCGACGCGCCGGTCAGCATCGTCGTAACCTATGACCGGGTGCTGCTCGGCAGCGATATCGCGCCTTTCGATTGCGGCGCGGTGACCAATGCGCTGGTCAACGCCGCCTGGTCGCGTGGGCTGGGGTGCGTCATCAACAGCCAGGGCATCATGCAAAGCCCGGTCGTGCGCGAACATGCGCAGATCCCCGACGATCAGGTCATCATGATCTGCGTCGCCATGGGCTGGCCCGACGAGG